>OLFY01001134.1_pt1 | contig 34817 bp, 23 predicted proteins | sample 1605611 | NCBI WGS metagenome assembly OLFY01 (sample SAMEA3888923, study PRJEB22519) | human gut metagenome | biome: human gut; feature: human-associated habitat; material: faeces | place: Denmark | collected 2011
TAAATATCCTCCACGGCCCCGATCTTGCTCGTGGCGTGGCGGTCGAAGGCCATGCGCGCGTCGATGGGCGACATGCCGCAGCCGTCGTCGACGATCTGGATCAGGTCCTTGCCGCCGTCGCGGAAGTTGACCTTCACCGAAGTCGCCCCGGCGTCGATGGCGTTCTCCATCATCTCCTTCACCACCGAGGCGGGCCGGTTGACGACCTCGCCCGCGGCGATCTGGTTGGCAACGACCTCGGGTAATAATCTGATCTTGTCTGCCATTTACTCCTCGTAATCGTTGGGAACGACCCTAATAGGCGCATAGGGATTGAACTCCTCCTCCCCGACCTGCTGCGTTTCGGTCGCGGGTGCGGTCCGCGCGCGCAGGAACACATCGGCCAGCTTCGGGTAGAGCAGGTAGATGAAAAGCAGCACCAGCACGGCCCCCGCGGCCATCTTCAGCACACGGATACGCCCCCGCTCCTCCTCGTTCGAACGCCGCGCATCCCGGGCTTCGCGCTGGGTGCGGATGTACTGTCCGGGCTGGTATTCGCGGTCGGCATCCTCGGCGCGCTCGCCGCGCAACTCGGCACGGCGCTGTTCACGGGCCTCCTTCTCGGGGTCGTAATAACGCGGGATGTAATTGAATTTGTTCGGGTGCCGTTTGAAAGGGGTAAAGCCTAACATGGTCGTTCTATTTTTTGTAAAGATACGAATATCTTCGCAATTTTATTGCATGACTCTCTTTATTGTGGTTGCATTGCGACAAGCCCCCGCCTCAGGCGGGGGTTTAGGGGTGGGTCAGATTTGCAAACGCGGCATTCCACCGCCAATTACAAGCCGGAATCAATGTACGAACGATTGATAATGCATCCCGGATTATTACCTGAAGAAGCTTTTCATCCGTTCGAAAATATTCTGGTTCTTGACCGACTCCGCCTTCTGGAAAGAGGGCTGCGCGGCCAGCTGCTCGACGAGTTTTCGCTCCTCGGCCGAGAGTTTCGACGGAACGGTGATGTCCACCACCACCAGTTCGTCGCCGCGACCGTAGCCGTTCACGTCGGGCAGTCCCTTGCCGCCCAGGCGCAGCACCTTGCCGGCATGCGTTCCCGGAGCGATCTTGATCTTGGCGCGCCCGTCCACCGTCGGAACCTCGACCGTACCGCCCAACAGGGCCGTCGTCACGGTGATGTTCAGGTTGTGGATCAGATCGTTGCCGTCACGCACCAGTTCGGGGTTGCGCTCCTCCTCGATCATCACCTGCAGGTCGCCGTTCACGCCGCCCTGACGCGCGGCGTTGCCCTTGCCCGTGACGGTGAGGACCATGCCCTCGCCCACGCCGGCCGGGATCTTGATCTCCACGACCTCCTGCCCGCGCAGCGTGCCTTCGCCCTTGCACTTGTCGCACGACGCGGTGATCACCTTGCCCGTGCCGCCGCACGTGGGGCACACGCCCTGCGTCTGCATCCGGCCGAAGAAGGTGTTCTCCACCCGCGTCACATAGCCCGTGCCGTTGCAGGTCGAACAGGTCGAATAGGAATTGGCGTCCCTGGCTCCCGAGCCGCCGCACTTGTCGCAGGCGACGGTCTTGTTGATCTTGAGTTTCTTCGTAACTCCGTTGGCGATCTCGGCCAGCGTCAGACGGACCCGCACGCGGATGTCCGAGCCGCGGTTCACGCGCCGTCCCCCGCCGCCGTTCGACGAGCGGAATCCGCCCCCGAAATGGCCGCCGAAAATGTCGCCGAACTGCGAGAAGATGTCCTCCATCGAGAACCCTCCGCCGCCGAAGCCGCCGAAGCCGCCGGCCCCGCCGCCTGCCGCGCCGCTCATTCCGGCATGGCCGAACTGGTCGTAACGGGCGCGCTTGTCGGGGTTCGACAACACGTCGTATGCCTCGGCGGCCTCCTTGAATTTCTCCTCGGCCTCCTTGTCTCCCGGATTCTTGTCGGGATGATACTTGATGGCCGCCTTGCGGTAGGCCTTCTTTATCTCATCGGCGTTGGCGTTCTTCCCGACGCCCAACACCTCGTAATAATCGCGTTTTTCTGCCATAATCTTCGGATTCTACCCCGATTCCATTCTTCATTTATCCAGTTTCGACGGCGCGGCCTACTCGCCTACGACGACCTTCGCGAAACGAAGCACCTTGTCACGCAACCGATAGCCTTTCTGCACCACGTCGACAATCTTGCCGCGCTGCTCTTCGCCGGCCTGAAATCGCGCCACCGCCTCGTGGTGATCGGTGTCCAGTTCAAGCCCCTTGGCTTCGATCTCGCTCACGCCGCACGAGCGGAGCACTTCGTGAAACTTCTGCGCGATCAACCCGACGCCTGCGCGCAGCGCCTCGATGTCGTCGCTTCCCGCCATCGCCTCCACCGCACGATCCATATCGTCGGCCACGGGCAGCATCGCCTTGATTACGTCCGCCCCGCCCCGTTCGACCAACTCCATCTTCTCGCGCAGCGTACGCTTGCGATAGTTGTCGAATTCGGCCTGCAAACGCAGGTATTTGTCCTGCCATTCGGCGATCCGACGCTCCAATTCGGGCGCCAGCTGCTCGCTGCCGCCCGCTTCGACACCCGACTCTTCGCCGGCCTCGCCCGAAGCGGCACCGTCCGACGGTCCCTCGTCGCCCGTCGGCGTCGCGTCTGTCATTGTGTCAGTAGCCACGCCGTCGTCGCCTGACACATTGGCGCACGGCTGGCCGTCGCACGAAGGGTATCCTTCGCCCGGAGCAAAACCCTCGTCACCGCCAATCGCCTCATTGTAAACCTCTTCCTTTTTCATATCTCTTTGTTTTGTATTTCGGTTCTTCTCTATCGCGCAAATTGTATACCAAGCGCCGGCTACCCCAGAATGAAGATCGCCGGACGCCTGTTCAGCTCCGGCAGCCGCGACCGCCGCCAGTCGGCGACGCTGCGCGTGAGGATCGTCTCCCCCGGTGCGGTAAGGTCGCAGGCGACGGTCAGCATCGTCTGCGGCGCGCAGAGCTGCAAGAGTTGTTCGGCCAGCTTCACGTTGCGGTAAGGCGTCTCGATGAAGAGCTGCGCCTGTCCCTCGCGGGCGCGCCGCTCGAAAGCGCGGATCGCCCGCGCCCGTTCGTCGGGTTTGACGGGCAGGTAGCCGTTGAAGGCGAACGACTGCCCGTTGAGTCCCGAAGCCATCATCGCCAGCAGAATCGACGAAGGGCCCACCAGCGGCACGACGCGGATGCCGCGCCGGTGGCACAACGCCACCACCAGCGCCCCCGGATCGGCCACGCCCGGCACGCCCGCCTCCGAGATGACGCCTGCCGAACGGCCCGCCGCAATCGGCGCCACCAGCTCCTCCACCTCGCGGCCTGCGACCGTATGCTCGTTCAGCTCCCTGAACTCCAACTCCTCGATCGGCCTTCCCAACTTCGCCTTCGACAGAAAACGCCGCGCCGAACGGGTATTTTCGACGATGAAGTAATCCAGCGAGGCCATCACCGCACGGTTGGCGGCAGGCAGCACGTCCCACACGTCGCCCTCTTCGGCGATCGGACAGGGAATCAGGTAGAGCGTTCCGGGCATGACAGACGACTATTCTTTGAGATAAATCCGTTTCACGCGGCCTGCGACCGACGTGAGTATTTCATAGGGAATCGTGCCGAGCACCTCGGCCATCGCCTCGGGCGTATTGCCCGCCGCAGGCGAGAAGACCACCGCTTCGTCACCCTCGGCGACCCCGTCGATGTCGGTGACGTCGATCATGCAGCTGTCCATGCAGACGCGCCCCACGATCGGCGCCGGCCGGCCCTTCACACGCATCGACCAGGCACCGCAACCCAGATGGCGATCCAGTCCGTCGGCATAGCCGATCGGCACGGTGGCCGTCACCGTCGGCCGCGACAACACCCCCGCACGGCCGTAGCCCACCGTCTCCGTCGGAGCCAGCCGCTTGATCTGCACGATGCGGGTGCGCAGCGTCGAGACGGGACGCAGCGCCGCGTTGTGCTCGAATCCGAAGCCGTAAAGCCCCAGCCCCAGCCGGCACATGTCATACTGCGCTTCGGGAAAACGCTCGATCGCGGCCGAATTGGCCGTATGACGCAGGACGGGATAGGGCAACGCCTCCGCGATGCGGCTGCTCATGCGGTCGAAACGCGCGATCTGCAACCGCGTGAAATCGTCCTGCGCGGGATCGTCCGACGTACAGAGGTGCGCGAAGACGCTCGCCACACGCACCGTCCGCCCGCAACGGGCGAGCGCATCGAGCAGCGCAGGCAACTCCTCCTCCACGAAGCCCAGACGATGCATTCCCGTATCGAGCTTGACGTGGATCGGATAACGCTGTTCGCCGTAACGTTCGACCGCCGCAGCGAACTCATGGAGCGACCGCAGGCTGTAAATCTCCGGTTCGAGCCGGTTGGCCGCCATCGCGTCGAAACTGTCGGCATCGGCGTTGAGTACCACGACGGGCATCGTGATGCCCCGCTCGCGCAACAACACACCCTCGTCGGCGAACGCCACGGCCAGATAGTCGACGCCCTGATGCTGCAACAGCTGCGCAACCTCGAAATCGCCGGCTCCGTAGCTCGCGGCCTTGACCATCGCCACGAGCCGCACGCCCGGCCGCAAATGCGACCGGAAATAGTTCAGGTTGTGGGTCATGGCATCCAGATCGACTTCGAGCACCGTCGTGTGGCTCTTGCGCGAGAGCGCATGTTCCAGCTTCTCGAACCGGCTGTCGCGGTTGCCTTTGAGCAACACGGCGCGTCCCGCGATGTCGGCGCGGTCGATGCGCCGCAGATAGTCGTCGGTCGAGGCATAGAAGGCCTTGTCGCAGACGAAACGCTCCGCCTGCGCCTGCAACTTCGGGCCGATGCCGACGAATCGCCCCACGCCCGCCGCCGCGACCATCGCCGCCACGCGCGCATAGAGTTCGTCGTCGTCCATACCGCTTTGCAGGATGTCGGACAGGATCAGCGTCGTGGGCCGTCCCGCCGCCACGCCGTGCAGATAGTCCAGCGCGATGGCCAGCGAATTGATGTCGGAATTGTAGGCGTCGTCGACCAGCAGTGAGTCGTTGATCCCCTCTTTCACTTCGAGCCGCATCGCCACGCGCTGCAACCGCCCGAAATCGGGCGCCGGCTCCCCCGCCACCCGCCAGAAGGCCGCCACCAGCTGCGAATTGCGCTCCGAAGCCGCGTCGGCCAGTCCGCCGCCCGCCTCCGCCGCCGCATCGTGGAGTTCGTGCCCCGCGGCATAGACCTCGCGCAGCATCGAAGCCATCGGCTCGTAGGCGCTGTGATAGATGATTTTCGGTGCATGAAGCGCCAGCAACAGTTTCTCGGCGCACTTCTCCTCCACCGACGCGAAATGCTCCTGATGCGCGTCGCCCAGCGAAGTGAAGAGCACGACGTCGGGGGAGATCATCCGTTCCAGCCGGGCCATTTCGCCCGGCTGCGAGATACCCGCCTCGATCAGCGCGAACCGTTCGTCGCCCTCGATCATCAGCAGCGACAACGCCGCACCCAGCTGCGAATTGTAGCTGCGCGGCGAGCGGAACAGCTTCACGCCGTCGGGCGCCGTCTGGGCGATCCACTCCTTGACGACCGTCTTGCCGTTCGAGCCGGTGATCCCCACCACCGTACCGCCGAAACGGCGGCGCCAGTCGGCGGCCAGCCGTTGCAGGGCGTCGATCGCATTGCCGACGACGACATACCCCGCCCCGTCGCGCTCGTCGAGCGGACGTTCGACCAGAAACGCCCGCACACCGCGAGCATACATCCCGTCGACGAAATCGTGCGAATCGTGCCGCGCGCCGCACATTGCGACGAAGAGCGGCGCAGCCGGCATACCGCAACTCCGGCTGTCGGTCACCACCTCCATCACGCGCCGGTTCTCACCGATGAAGGTTCCCCCGCAGATACGGGCTATTTCGCTTAACGTATAGTTCATCTTTCCTCCGTTTCTCTCTCTGTCCGGCGGAGCCGACCGTACGGCCGCTCCGCCGTCGGCATCCCGTCCGCACGGCTCATTCGCTCCCGAACGTGACGACCGTAATGCCCGCGCCGCCGCGGTCGGCATGTTCGTCGGCGACGCCGGCGATGTCCGGCACCGTGCGCAGGTAACGGCGGATCTCCTCTTTGAGCGCCCCCGTCCCCTTGCCGTGGAGGATCGTCACCGAACCGACACCCACCATCAGCGCATCGTCGATGAAGTTCTGCACGGCCTCGACCGCTTCCGAAGCACGCATCCCCCGCACGTCGATATGATCCTTGAAATTGAGTTTTCGCGCCGCCACGTCGACCGACACCACCGTACGCGCCGTCACGGGACGCGTCGCCTCGCGGTATTCACTGTTCGACACCACGCGCAAACGTTTGCGATCGACCGTCGTCAACAACTGACCGAAGGCCACCTGCACCTTGTCGCCTTTGAGCGACTGCACCACGCCGGGCGTCTGCTGCCCTTCGAGCACCACCTTCGAGCCGACCTCGATTTCGCGCGGCGGCGCGACGACGGGCTGCGCGTCGCCCGCCGCAACGGGCTGGCGGCGGCGCTCCTCGCGACGTTCGCGGCGGCGCCGCAACTTCTCCATTTCGCGTTCGATGCGGGCCGCCTTCTCCGCGTCGACGGCATCCGCCTGCTCGACCCGCTCCTTGAAGGCGTCGAGATCGCGCCGGATGAACCGCGTCATTTCACGCTCGGCCTGCGCCTCGCGGATCTCCTTGATCGTCTGCTCGATGCGACGGTTGGCCTCAGCCATTAACTCCCGCGCTTCGGCCTTGGCCGCACGCAGAATCTCGCTCCGCTCCTGACGGATACGCGCCAGTTGCGCGGCATAGCTCTGTTCCAGCTCCTCGATCTTGCGGTCGGTCAGGCGGATGCGGTCGCGCTTCTGCTCCCAGTAGCGTTTGTCGCGGGCGATCTCGCGCAGCTGCCGTTCGAGGTTGATATGATCCGAACCCGCCTTGTCGCTCGCCGCACGGATGATCTCCTCCGGAAGGCCGATCTTGCGGGCGATCTCCACGGCGAACGAACTGCCGGGCTTGCCGATTTCGAGTTTGAACAGCGGACGGATCCGCTGCACGTCGAAGAGCATCGCGCCGTTAGCGACCCCTTCGGCGTTCGAGGCGAAATATTTGATGTTGGCGTAGTGCGTCGTCACGACCCCGTAACAGCCGCGTTCGAGCAGCCGTTCGAGAATCGCCTCGGCGATGGCGCCGCCGATCGTCGGCTCGGTACCCGAACCGAACTCGTCGATGAGCACCAGCGTGCGGTCGGAGGCGCCGGCCAGCATGTTTTTCATGTTGCGCAGGTGCGACGAATAGGTCGACAGGTCGTCGTCGATCGACTGCTCGTCGCCGATGTCGATGAAGATCGACCGGAAGACGGGCAGCTCCGAGACCTCCGATGCCGGAACGGGATAGCCGCACTGGAATAGGTACTGCATGAGTCCCGTCGTTTTCAGGCAGACCGACTTGCCGCCCGCGTTGGGGCCCGAAATCACGAGGATATGTTTGCGGCGGTCCAGCGCAAGATCGAGCGGCACGACCTCGCGGCCCTGCGCCCGCAGCGTCTGCTGCAACAGCGGATGGCGCGCCGTGCGCAGTTCCAGCCGATCGTCCGTCGAAAGGATCGGCTTGCCGGCGTCGTTGGCAAGCGCCCAGCGCGCCTTGGCGCGAATCATGTCGACAGACGAAAGGTAGTCGCCCGCATCGGCGATCGCCTCCGCATCGAGACGGATCGACTCGGTGAAGGCGCTCAGCACCTTGACTACCTCGCGCCGCTCGGCATACTCCAACTCTTTGAGCTCGTTGTTGATCTCGACCACCTCGACCGGCTCGACATAGAACGTCCGGCCCGTGGCCGACTCGTCGTGGATGAAACCCTGCAATTTGCGTTTATTGGCCGCTGCGACGGGAATCACCGGCCGCCCGTCACGCACCGACAGCACGGCGTCGGCATCGACGATACCGGCCTGCTTGGCGCGCTGCAACACCTGCTGCAACCGCTTGGCGGCCTGCCCCTCGCGTTCGCGGATGGCGCGGCGCACCTGCTGCAATTCGGGCGAAGCGCTGTCCTTCACTTCGCCGCGGTCGTCGAGAATAGCGTCGATCGCCCGCACGATTTCGGGAAAGAGCGTCACGCGGCGGCTCAACTCCCAAAGGCGCGGATAGTGTGCCCCGCCCCGCCCCAGGATGAACTCTGCGATCGCCCCGACGGTAACGAGCGCCTTGCGCAGCTGATCCGCTTCGGCAGCGAGCAGATAACTCCCTTCGACCCGGATTTTAGCCACCAGCGGCGCAGGATCGGGATAGTCGCCGTCGGGAAAGTCGCGTTCGAGCATCAGCAGCGAACGCATTTCGTTCATCAGCGACAGGCGGCGTTCGATCTCATCGGCCGAGGTCGAGAAACCCTCCTCCGCCAGCTTCGCTTTCGCCGAAGGGGTGGAACAGAGCGCCGTCACCTGCTCGCGGATGCGGTCGAAACCTATTTTCTCTTCGAAATTCGCAGGATAAATCATCGTCCGATAGCCTCTTGTAACGACAGCACCGCGCTATCGGGCCGCCGGCAGCGAGTCGCCCGCCGAGATCGCCGCCTCTTTTGTTTTCACCTTCTCGCCCTTGTCCTTGCGACCGAAGAGCGAGAAATGAACATACCGCTTGGGGTGAGCCTTCAAATCTTCGAGCAACGCCGCCAGATTGGCGCTCGCCGTCTCCAACGACTCGTAGAGCCGCGGATCGTTCATCAATCGACCCACCGTGCCTTTCCCCTCGTTGATGCGGGCCACGGTCCGATTCAATTCGCCCAGCGTCGTACGCAGGCCGAGCGACAGCGAGTCGATGTCGGCCTCGGTCAGCTGCTGCGAGAACCGGTCCAGATTGGCGATCATCGACGAGAAGCGCTCGGAGTTCTCGCCCAGCGCGGTCGAAAACTTGCCGATGTTGTCGATCGCCGTCCGCAAACTGCCCTTTTCGGCCGCCAGCACGGCGTCCATATTGCCCGAAATCGAGTTCAGGTGCGTCAGCGTCCCGTCGATATTTCCCTTGTTGTCTTTCAGCACGGCGTTGACGCTTTCGAGCGTGACCGACAGGTTGTCCATCACCCGCGTCAGACGCTCCTTCACGTCGGCCAGTTCGGTTCCGGCCGCCGCCAGCATGTCGCGCGTCTCGGCCGCCACGAGCGTGTCGCCCTTCGACAACAGCTGCGGGCTGTCGCCCATCTCGATGGCGATCGCCTTGCCGCCCATGAAACCGTCGCTGTAAATGCGCGCCTTGGAGTCGCGCGGAATCCGGAAGGAGCGCCGCACGGTGAGCTGCAACACGACGTCGCGGCTCACCGAAGGATCGAAGCCGATCGCGGTGACCGTCCCGACCTTCACACCCTGAATGGTGACGGGCGTGGCGGTCTGGATCCCGCTGATCTCCGGATAAGCCACATAATAGGGAATGTTGCGGCTGAAAATATCGATGCCGCTCAAAAAGCGGATGCCGCCCCACAGGCAGCCCAGCATGACGACGGCGAACACGCCTATCTTTACCTCTCGTCTCATAATTCGGAATGTTTATCGGGCGATCGCATCGCCTTCGTAACGCACGATGTAAGCGTCGCCGAAGCTCTTCTTCACCTGCGACAGCGCACGCTTGGCTTCGGCCTGCGTCGCGTAACGACCCACACAATACTTATAACGGTAGCGGCCCGCGGAACGCAGCTCGATCACCTTGTTCTTGTAGCTCTTGAATTGCCAGTCATTGGATTTCAGACGCTTGGTGCTGGCAAGAATCTGAATCGTATAGCCGCTCGACGGCTTCTTCGCAGCAGCGGCCTTCGCAGGCTGCGGAGCGGGTTCGGACACAACGGGCGCCGGTTCGACCGGGGCCTGCGTCGTGGCGTCGTCGCACTCTTCGACCAATTGCATACCCCGCACGAAATTCACATAGTCCTTCACGGCGTTGAACAGCGAACGGGCGATCTCGTTCTGTCCCTTCTCGGAACACATGTAGCGCAGTTCTTCGGGATTGGACATGAAACCGATTTCGGTCAGCACGCCCGGCATGTTGGTCGCATAGAGTACTTTGAGCAGTTGGGGTTTGGTCTTGCGCACGTACCGCCCCGCCTGCTTGTAGTTCTTCTCCAACAGCCGCGCCATCGCCTCGCTGTACTCGCCGTAGGTGAAACGCAGATTGGAGATATAGGCCCGCACGATCGCCGCCGTGCGCTGGTCGCTCATGTCGATGAACTCCTCCTTGTTGTTGGCGAAGAGCACCTCGTCGTTGATGCGCTGTTCGAGCGGGCTTTCGCCCATGATGAGCGTCTCGACGCCCCGCGCCGCCGCGGTGGGCGCCGCGTTGGTGTGAATCGAAAAGAACAGGTCGCCCTCGGCCTTGTTGGCGATGTCGGCCCGCGCCTGCAAATCCTTGGTCAGCGACTCGGAAAACTGCTTGTCGGTCTTGCGGGTGTAGACCACCTTCACTTCGGGAAGTTCCCGCTCGATAAGCGCGCCCAGTTTGAGCGCCACTTTCAGGTTGAGATCCTTCTCGTAGATTCCGCGATAGTGCGCTCCGGGAAATTTCGGCCCGCCGTGGCCCGCATCGATGACGATAACCCGTACCCCGCGCGCAATATTTTCCGCTCCGGCTCCGTTCGCACTCAGTGCGAAGCATACGCAAAGCGATATGATGAAAACCAGACGCCGCATGGCAAAAGTGGGATTAACTATGGTGTTTCTCTAATTTTTTACCTATCTTTGTCGGATGCAAAATCGGCCTCAGACAATCACGAAGGCCCGATTCCGGCGGTTTTGCCGACTCGTCGGCAAAGGTATGAATTTTTTTGGAATTTTGAAGCGATTTTCATTAAAATATCTCGCTGCGGCGTTCGTCGTCGTTCTCTTCACGGAGATGGTTTTCGGCTTTGCCCCCCACACCGCGATACAACGTCCCGCAGAGACGGACGTCGCCGTTGCCGACAGCGGATCGACCGACAACGACCGCAGGGCGCAGCGCCTCTCGCGGCGCGAACGCCGCCGCATGAAGCAGGCCGCCGAAGCCCAGGAGCCGCCCGTCGTCTCCGATACGCTCGTGTTGCAGGCGGATTCGCTCCTGCCGCCCGACTCGCTGCGGGTGCCGTCCGATTCGCTCCAACGCGACACCACGCGCCGCAAAAAGGAGGGCGGAGCCTTCCTCGAAGACATCATGAACGGCAAGAACACCGACTCGCTGGTCTACGACATCCGCAATAAGATGGTCTACATCTACAACGAGGGCGACATCAACTACCAGGACATGAACCTCAAAGCCGACTTCATGCGCGTCAACATGGACACCCGGGAGATTTACGCCTACGGGAAGCCCGACACGCTGGAAGGGCAGCCCACGGTCACCCGACCCGAATTCACCGAAGGTTCGGCCTCGCCCTACAAGATGGACACCATCACCTACAATTTCAAGTCGGGCAAGGCCAAGATCAAGGGCGTGGCGACGCAGGAGGGCGACGGATGGCTCATCGGCGGCAGCGTGAAGAAGATGCCCAACAACAACATCAACATCCAGGGCGGCAAATACACCACCTGCGACCAGACGGATCACCCCCACTTCTATCTGGCCATGACCAAGGCGAAGGTGATTCCGGGCAAGAAGGTGGTCACCGGCCCCGCCTACCTGGTCATGGAGGACGTACCGATCTATTTCCTCGGTATTCCGGAGGGCTTCTTCCCGATCAGTTCGGGCCCCAAGTCGGGATTCCTGATGCCGACCTACGGCGAGGACGGCCAGCGCGGCTTCTTCTTCCGCGATTTCGGTTACTACTTCACCCTCAGCCAACACATGGACCTCGCCCTCACGGCGGGCATCTACACGCTCGGATCGTGGGAGGGAGCCGCCGCATCGCGCTACATCAAACGCTACAAGTACACGGGCAACCTCAACGCCCAGTTCTCGAGCATCCGCACCGGCGAGAAGGGCGAACCCGACTTCCTCAAACAGAACACCTTCCGCCTGCAATGGACGCACTCGCAGGATCCGAAGGCCAACCCGGGCTCCACCTTCTCCGCATCGGTCAACTTCGCCACGAGCGGTTACTCCAAATACGCGGCCACGACGATCAATGACATTCTCCAGACGCAGACCAACTCGACGATCTCCTACTCGAAGAACTGGGCGGGAACCCCTTTCTCGCTCTCGATGAACATGGCCGTGTCGCAGAACTCGCAGAACTCCACGATCTCGATGACGCTGCCCAACATCGTCTTCAACGTCTCGCGCTTCTACCCCTTCAAACGGCGCGAGGCGCAGGGCAAGGCACGGTGGTACGAGAAGATTTCGATGCAGTATACGGGCAAGATGACCAACACCGTCTCCACGACCGAGTCGGAGGTCTTCACCAAACAGACGCTCGAAAACATGCGCAACGGCATCGAGCACTCGATACCCGTCACGGCCTCGTTCAACCTCTTCAACTACATCAACGTCTCGCCGTCGTTCAACTATACCGAGAAGTGGTATTTCAAGAAGCAGGAGCGCGAATGGAGCCCCGTGACCAACGAAGTGCGCTACCTCGATCCCGAATACGGATTCTACCGGCTCTACAACTACACCACCTCGGTGAGCGCCTCGACGACGCTCTACGGCATGTATCAGTTCAAGAAAAAGACCAGCAAGATACAGGCGATCCGGCACACGCTCACCCCGTCGTTCGGCTTTTCGTATGCCCCCGACTTCTCGGATCAGAAATACGGCTACTACAAAACCGTACAGACCGACTCCACCGGCAAGTTCCAGGTCTATTCGCCCTTCGCCGACAATGCCTACGGCGTTCCCAGTTCGGGCCGCAGCATGTCGATGAACTTCTCGCTGTCGCAGACGCTCGAAATGAAGGTGCTCTCCAAGCGCGACACGTCGGGCATCAAGAAGATCAAGTTGATCGACAACCTGTCGGTCAGCGCCTCGTACAACTTCCTGGCCGACTCGATGAAGCTCTCGACCATTCCCATCCAGTTCCGCACGACGGTCTTCGGCACGAACTTCGGCATCCAGCTCAACGCCACGCTCGACCCGTACAGGGTCACCCCCGAGGGACGGCGCATCGACAAACTCTTCTTTCCGGGACGTATCGTTTCGACGGGCTGGTCGTTCGGTTATACCTTCAAATCGCGGCAGGATAACTCCACGCCCGCGATCAACGACATCAACAGCGTCCCGCCCGAATACGCCAACCCCTTCTACGACCCCTACGGCATCCTCGACCCTGTGCTGCGAAGGCAGTACATGGCGCAGTCGTACTACGACTTCTCGCTGCCGTGGAACCTCGGCTTCAACTACACGGTCTCCTACTCGATCAACTACGTCAACAACGGTACGACGGGCTACCGCAAGAACATCACGCAGAACATCGGGTTCAACGGCAGCGTCAACCTCACGCCCAAGATGGGCATCACGTTCCAGGGCGGTTACGACATCAAGGAGAACAAACTGACCACCTCGTCGGTCAGCATCTCGCGCGACCTCCACTGCTGGCAAATGTCCTTCTCGTGGATTCCGTTCGGCGCCCACCGCAGCTGGAGCTTCAACATCGGCGTCAAGGCCGCATCGCTGGCCGACCTCAAATACGACAAGAGCCAGTCGATGTACGACAACATGTATTGATGCACGGAGTATCGCCGGAAAACGCCCGGCTACCCTGAACCCGGCGGGACGGAAAAGCGTTTCCCTGCCCGATTTTCGGAATCTCGACTCATGCGGATCACGAAAAAGTCCACCACCTTCGTATTGTTTCTGGCCCTCGGTGCCGGTACGTCTTCCGCACAGGAGCCTCCCCGCGGCGCCGTCTGCAACAGGGAAGCGGCCGTCACCTTTCGGAAGAGATCGACGAACCGCTCCGGACTCATCCGCAACAGAGACGGGAACCTTCTTTGCATACAGGCACAAATCCGGCTGCGATCGCTTAAAAAATGAAGGCCGGTCAAGCGATGCTTGACCGGCCTTCGAGTTGAGCTACCCGGACTCGAACCAGGAAAAACAGGACCAGAATCTGTTGTGTTACCATTACACCATAGCTCAATGTCCCACGGAACCACCCGTTCTACGTGTCCGCCCCTTCCGGTCGGCCCGAAATCGTGCGACGTACGCTGCGATTGCCGTTCCCTCAGGTTTGGTGATGCAAAAGTAGCACATAATTTTGCTTTGTGCAAGAAAAATCCGAAAAATTTTTCTAATTTTGTTTCCGCTCGTTTTCCTGCACACCGGAAACCGGACGATAAGAACCGCATTTTAGAACACCAACACGATGAATACAAAAATCCGCCTGACCCTGATGAACTTCCTCCAGTACGCCGTCTGGGGGGCTTGGCTGATCTCACTGGGGGCCTACCTCGGCAACACGCTGAAATTCGACGGGCTGCAAATCGGCAGCTTCTTCGCCACGATGGGAATCGCCTCGCTATTTATGCCGGCCGTCATGGGAATCATCGCTGACCGATGGATTCCGGCGCAACGTCTCTTGGGCCTCTGCCATCTCTTCGCCGCAGGATTCATCACCCTCGCCGCCACCCGAACCGACTACAATTCGCTTTACACGCTCGTCCTGCTGAGCGTAATGTTCTATATGCCCACCATCGCACTGTCCAATTCGGTCGCCTACAACGCCCTCGAAAAAGCAGGACTGGATACCGTAACCCACTTCCCGCCCATCCGCGTGTGGGGCACGGTCGGATTCATCTGTGCCATGTGGGTCGTCGATCTCGGAAAGATGGGCCTGAGTGCAACCCAACTCTACTTCTCGGCGACCTTGGGCCTCATATTGGGTCTCTACTCGTTCACGCTGCCGAACTGCCCGATCAACCGGTCGGGAGGCGGCAAGTCGATCGTCGATCTGCTCGGGCTGCGCGCCTTCGCCCTCTTCAAACAGCGCAAGATGGCCATCTTCTTCATCTTCTCCATGCTGCTGGGCATGTCGTTGCAGATCACCAATGCCTTCGCCGACGGATACATCAAAAGTTTCGGCGACACGGGCATCCACGGCGCCAAATATCTCGGCACCTTCGGCGTCGAACACTCCACGATCCTGATCTCGCTCTCGCAGATCTCGGAAACGCTCTGCATTCTGCTTATCCCATTCTTTCTCAAACGGTTCGGCATCAAGCGCGTCATGCTGATCGCCATGTTCGCATGGGTATTGCGTTTTGCATTGCTTGGCGCCGGCAACCCCGGCCCGGGCGTCTGGATGTTCATTCTCTCGATGATCGTCTACGGCGTGGCGTTCGATTTCTTCAATATCTCCGGTTCGCTATTCGTCGAAAAGGAGACCTCGGCGGCAATCCGTTCGAGCGCACAAGGCGTATTCATGATCATGACCAACGGTCTGGGCGCGCTAATCGGCTCCTATCTCGCCGGATGGGTCGTCAACCACTACGGATGGCCGCTTTCATGGTATCTGTTCGCAGGGTTCTCGCTCGTCGTAGCGATCGTATTTGCAGTCATATTCAAATACAAGCACGATCCGAACAGAATATGAAACGACACAAGCGACCTATGAAGAGAGGAGAGCTGTCGGACAGCTCTCCTCTTTTCATCTGCATCATTGGAGCCTACCGGTCGAACAGTGCGTTGAGCACCTTGGCCAGCCGGTACCCCGACAGCACGAGCTGATACTCCGCGAACGGGGCGTGCGCATTGTAGAACTCCTGCCCCAGCTCGTCGCCGGGCTGCACCCAGTCGTAAATCTCGCGGCAGCGCCGCGCCGACTCCTCGAACCATTCGACGGGCGTCCCCTCCGTCATACGGGCGATCTCCTCGTCGGTGTAGTTGTCCAGCGCATGACGGTAATCCTGGAATCCCCAGAACTTATGGCGGCTGTCGAGCAGCTGTCCATCCCAGATCTTGTGGTAGTTGGTCTCGACGCCATGCAGCTTGACCGGAAATTTTCCGAGCGTCATGTTGTCGGGATAATAATAGACATGCGTCGGACAGTGCATGTCGCCGAGCAGATGCACCAGATATTTGATATGCACCAATACCGTCGAGTCGTCGAGCTTGTCATATTCGGAGAGCAGCGCAATCGATTGTTCGACGGCCACGACGCAGTCGCCCTTCGCGCCCGACGCCTCGCGCACGGCCGGCGTGCTGCGAAACTCCGCATCGACCGTTCCGGCGTGCCAGTGCGTCGTGAACTCATAGCCTTTCGAACGGCGCCACTCGTCCATCCACGAGGCGTAGTAGACGATCGAACGGTGGTCGGTGTAGCGCATGATGTTGGCTCGGGCGCGCGGCGTAAGATGATGTTCGGCAATGCAGGAGATCGCCGCATGGCCGGCCAGCCCGAAGGCGCGTATCTCGCGCGCGGCCAGCAGGAGGAAAAGGATCAGGATAAATCTCTTCATTCGTTCGGTTGTGTTTTTCGGAACACGTCGCCGACGCGATCTCCGTCGGGCACGTATCCGGATGAATATTCGGTTTAAGGTAAGTCGCAGTCGTTCGTACTGCCGGACGAGCCGTCGGCACGGCCCTTTATAATCGGTTCTACTCCATAGGCATTCGTATTTCGGTCGGTTCGAAAGGAGAACTGCGGAGCGGATCGGGCATTCCATACGCCGCCTCCGCAACCGCCCTCACTATTAAGAATAACACCTCCGCGGCGAAATACCCTATCGGAAATGAAAAAATATGCCCGGCCGCAATTTATCCCTACCCCGATTCCTGCCGACCGGCGACACGACGGACGATGCCGGCAGGAAAGCCGCCGCCCCATGCAGCAAACCGCGCTTCGCCCCGACCCTGCACGCTGCCGGCCGATGGCAACGAAGCGCAGATGCGCCGGAAGCGAAGGGGTTTCACTGCGGATAACCGTCACATTCGTCCCGCCCCTCCAAAAAAACGAAACGGAGCCGAACCCTGCAGGATTCGGCTCCGCCTCATCCGGACGCCGCCGGATCACTTCGTCAGTCCCATCTTCTCGATCAGCGCCTTCGTCTCAGGCTTGTGGCCGCGGAAGGCGACATAGAGTTTCATCGGATGCTCGTGCCCGCCCTGCGTGAGGATGTGCTTGCGGAAGGCATCGGCCGCCGGCCCGCCCAGAATGCTGCCCGTCTCCTCGAACGCCTTGAAGGCGTCGGCTTCCAACACCTCGGCCCACTTGTAACCGTAGTATCCGGCCGCATAGCCGCCGGAGAAAATATGGGTGAAGGCGGGATTCATCGCCGTACCGTCCACGACAGGCAACACCTGCGCAGGTGCCATCGACTGCTTCTCGAAGGCCTCGACATCGCCCGTGAACGGCTCTTTGAGCGTGTGCCATGCCATATCGGTCATACCGAACGACAGCTGACGCACATTGGCGTAAGCGGCCAGATAGTTCTTCGCGGCGACGATCTTCTCGACCAGTTCGGCGGGCATCTTCTCACCCGTCTCGTAGTGCTCGGCCCACAGGTCGAGCCACTGCTTTTCGGTGGCCCAGTTCTCCATGATCTGTGACGGCAGCTCCACGAAATCGCGGTAGACGCTCGTCCCGTTCAGCGACTCGTACTCGCCCTGGCCCAACATGCCGTGCAGCGAATGGCCGAACTCGTGGAGGAAGGTGTTCACCTCGTCGAAGGTCAGCAGCGAAGGTTTCGTCTCGGTCGGCTTGGTGAAGTTCATCACCAGCGACACCAGCGGGCGCGTCTCGACGCCCTCTACCACCTTCGAACCGCGGAACTCGGTCATCCACGCACCGGCGCGCTTCGACGCACGCGGGAAGAAATCGAGGTAGAGCACCGCTACGAAGTCGCCCTTCGCGTCGGTCACCTCGTAAGCCGTCACGTCGGGATGATAGACGGCGATGTCGTCGCGCCTGGCGAAATTCAGCCCATAGAGCTTGTTGGCCAGCAGGAAGACCCCTTTTTTCACCTTCTCCAATTCGAAGTAGGGCTTCACCTGCTCGTCGCTCAGCGCATACTTCTCGTTCTTGTACTTCTCGGCGTAGTACGACCAGTCCCACGGCATCACATCGCCCTCGAAGCCCTGCGCATGGGCATAGTCGTTGATCATCGCATAGTCGGCCCGCGCATAGTCGATCGTCTCGTCGAGCAACTCCTGCAAGAAGGCGTTCACCGTAGCGGTATTCTCGGCCATGCGCTCTTCGAGCACATAGTCGGCATAGGTTTCATATCCCAGCAGACCTGCGATCTGGCGGCGCAGATCGACGATGCGGCGGATATTCTCGCAATTGTCGAACTCGCCGCCCAGCGCACGCGCATTCGACGCCCGCCACAGCTGCTCCTTCGCCTCGCGGTCCGACGAATAGGTCATGAAGGGGACGTAGCTCGGATACTGCAACGTCACCGTCCAACCCTTCTCGCCGCGCGCCTTGGCGTCGGCCGCCAGCCCCTCCTTCACGAAGTCGGGCAGCTCTTCGACCCGCTCGGGATCGGTGATGTTGAGCGTGAAGGCGTTGGTCGCAGCCAGCGAATTCTGGCCGAATTTGAGCGTCATCTCCCCCAACTCGGTCGTATATTGCCGGTAGAGCTCCTGCTTGTCAGCCGGAAGCGCCGCACCGTTGCGGGCGAAGCTCTTGTAGGTCTTCTCCAACAGCCGTTTGTCCTCCTTCGAAAGGAACCAGCCGGGATTCTCGTAGACGGCCTTCACACGGGCGAAGAGCGCCGGATCGAGCGCGATGTCGTTGCTCAGCGCCGTCAGCTTGGGCTGCACGTCGAGCGCGATGCGCTGCATCTCGTCGTTGGAATCGGCTTCGAGCAGGTTGTAGAACAACCCTTCGATTCGGGAAAGCAGTTCGCCGGAACGTTCCAGCGCGACGATCGTATTGTGGAACGAAGGCTTGGCGGGATTCTTCACGATGGCCTCGATCTCGGCCCGCTGTACGGCGATGGCCGCATCGAACGCCGGTTCGTAATCTTTCAGTTCGATCCGCTCGAACGGGGGCGTGGCATAGGGCGTCTCCCACTCCGCGAGCAGCGGATTCGAGGTATCGATCTCGGGCAGGTCGGCCACGGGCATCGTGCGATCGGCACACCCTGCGACCAGAAGCGTCAGTGACATAAGCGACAGAATTTTTTTCATTGTAACGTACTTATTTGAGGTTTTCTTGCTTATCGCGCAGTTCGAGCAGGTTCGCCGGCGGCATGAGCTGCCGCTCCGCAGCCGGACGGACGACCGCCAGCGAGTCGGTTTCGAGCTCCGGCTCCACCCAGAATCCGCAGGCCTTCAACAACGGCGCCTTGTCGGGATCCTGACCGCGGAAATCGCGGTAGAGCGTCATGCCGTCGGCCTCGCCGCCGCGGCTGAGCAGCTTCTCGCGAAAAGCGCGGGCGATCTTGCGGTTGAAGATGTCGCCGCTCTGACGGAACGCCTCGTAGGCATCCTTGTCGAGCACTTGCGCCCAGATATAGAAATAGTAACCCGCCGAATAGCCGCCGTCGAAAATATGGCTGAAATAGGGGTAGCGGTAACGCGGTTCGATCTGCGGGATCAGCCCCCGTTTCGTATAGAGCGCTTCGCGTTCGAAGGCATCGACGTCGAACGGCGCATACTCCCGCTGCGAATGGATGTCCATGTCCGACAGGGCGGCGGCCAGCAGCTCGGTCATCTCGAATCCCTGGTTGAACTGCGCGCTGCGACGGATCTTCCGCACGAGCGATTCCGGAATCTTGTCGTTGGTGCGGTAGTGCAGCGCATATTGTTCCAGCATCTCGGGTTCGGTGGCCCAGTTCTCCATCACCTGCGACGGCAGCTCCACGAAATCGCCCTCGACGTCGGCCAGCCCGCGGTACTCCACCTTGCGGAACAGGCTGTGCAGCGCATGGCCGAATTCATGGAAGAGGGTCTTCGTCTCGTCGAGATTGAGCAGCGTCGGCGTCGAACGGGTCGGACGGGCGTAGTTGGTCACCACCCCTACGACGGGCGCCACACGCTCGCCGTTCTCGTAATACTGTTCGGTAAAGTTCCCGCACCACGCGCCGCCGCTCTTGCCCTCGCGCACGTAGTAGTCGAAGTAGAGTACGCCCAAATGGCTCTCGTCCTCGTCGAGCACTTCGTAGACCAGGCAGTCGGGATTGTAGAGCGGTGCGACGATCGGCCGGAAGGTGATACCGTAGAGCCTGTTGGCCAGAAAGAAGATGCCGCCTTGCACGTTTTCGAGCGTGAAATAGGGGCGCAGCGCCTCGTCGTCGAGCGCGTAGTCGCGGCGGCGCACCTTCTCGGCATAGTACCACCAGTCCCACGGCTCGAAGGTCGCATCGGGGTGGTCGGCGCGCAACATCTCTTCCATAGCCGCCAGCTCCTCCTTCGCCCGATCGAGCGCCGGCGTCCATATCTCGTCCAGCAACGCATAGACCGCAGCGGGCGTCGCGGCCATCTGGTCGGCAGTCACGTAGTCGGCGTAGGAGTCGTACCCCAACAGGTGCGCCTTCTCGGTGCGCAGACGGATGTAGTCGTTCACCAGCGCCTTGTTGTCGTATTCGTCGCCATGGTTGCAGCGGTCGAGGTAGGCGGTGTAGAGCTCCTCGCGCAGTTTGCGGTCCTTGGCATAGCTCAGGAAGGGCAGCATACTGGGTTTGTGGAGCGTGAAAAGATAGGATTTGTCGCCGAGTCCCGCAGCCTGCGCCTTCTCCCGCGCCGCTTCGCGCACGGCGTTGGGCAGCCCCTCCAAGCGGTCGGCCGTCAGCTCCAACCCGAACGCATCGTTCTCGTGGAGCAGGTTGTTGCCGTACTTCACCGACAGCCGCGACAAGTCGCCGTTGATCTCTTTGAGCCGGCGCTTGCCCGCCTCGTCCAGCAGGGCGCCCGACCGGACGAACCGGCGGTAGAGCTTCTCCGTCAACCGCCGCTGCTCGGCCGTGAGCGGCAGCGCCTCGCGCCGGTCGTAGACAGCCTTGATCCGCCCGAACAGCCGTTCGTTCATGCGGATCTCGTCGGCATGGGCCGCCAGCAGCGGCATCGCCTCCTGCTCGACGGCCTGCATCTCGGGCGTCGCGTCCGAAGCGGCCAGCATCTCGAAGATCAGCGACGTGCGCTGCAACATCCGCCCCGAGGCATCGTAGGCCGCGATCGTATTCTCGAAGGTCGGTTCGTCCGACGTGCCGACGATCGCGTCGATCTCGGCGTTATGGAGCGACATCCCCCGCTCGAAGGCCGGCAGGAAATGTTCGGGCCGTATCCGGTCGAAAGGCGGTACGCCGTAGGGCGTCGTCCACTCCTCGAAAAAGGGGTTGGCCGTTTCGACCTTCTTTTTCTGACAGGCGGCAAGCGACATGATAATAAAATAAATTAATAACAATCGTCCTAAACGTCCCATTCGATTGGCAATCTTTTTATAACTTTGCAAAGTTAAAAATTATTACAGAGCCATGCAACTATTTTACGCACCCGACCTTACGACGCCCCTCTATACGTTGGGCGAAGAGGAGTCGAAGCATTGCATCCGCGTACTGCGGCTCCGACGGGGCGACACGCTCCATCTGACCGACGGGCGCGGAACGCTCTACCGGTGCGAAATCGCCGAGGAGGACGCCCGGCGCTGCACGGTGCGCGTCGTGGAGCGCTTCCCCGACTACGAACGGATGCCCTACCGCCTGACGATGGCCGTGGCGCCGACCAAGAATATCGAACGCTTCGAGTGGTTCCTCGAAAAGGCGACCGAGGTGGGCGTGAGCGAGATCGTCCCGCTCCTGTGCGAACGTTCGGAGCGGCGTGCGCTCAAAATCGAACGTGCCGAGCGGGTCGTCGTTTCGGCCATGAAGCAGTCGCTCAAAGCTTTCTGTCCCGCGCTGCGTCCGCTCACCCCGCTGGCCGACCTGCTCACCGAGCCGTTCGACGGGCGGCGGCTGATCGCCCACTGCGACGCGCCCCGTATGGAAAAACGCCATCTGTTCGACACGCTCCGCCCGCACGAAAACCTGCTGGTGCTCATCGGCCCCGAAGGCGACTTCTCGCCCGCTGAAATCGATGCCGCGCTGAGGGCGGGCTTCGAGGAGATCACCCTCGGCCGGCAACGGCTGCGCACCGAAACGGCCGCCGTCGTGGCGACGGTCATGGCTGCCACACGCAATCACACACCCGACCAAACCGCATAAATCATGCTGATCGCCACACTTATCCTGCTGACCCTGACGGGCGCTGCAATTTTCGCCGCACCCCTGCGCTGCAAGGCGTGGGTCGCGCTGGCCTTCGTCGTCCTGTTCGCCCTCGGCGGCACGGCCGCGGCCGTCGGAGCACTCGCCGGCATCCTGCCGCCGGCGGGGCTGTCGCTGCCCACGCTGCTCTTCGGCGAGGAGTCGCTGCGCATGGATGCGCTCTCGGCCCTCTTCACGCTGCTCGTCGCCGCAGGGTCGGTGGCCGCCGCACTCTACGCCAAGGGGTACGTCGACCGCTACCTCGACCGCAAACCTGCGGCGCACATCTCGCTGCACTACTTCGCCTTCACGCTGCTGTCGCTCTCGATGACGGCCGTCGTCACGGCCAGCGGCGGCTATACGTTCCTCTTCTGGTGGGAGCTGATGACCCTTTCGTCGTTCGTGCTCATCCTCTTCGACGCCGAACGCAAGGAGGTGCTCAAAGCCGCGCTGACCTATCTGGTGATGATGCACCTCGGCTTCTTCGCCCTGCTCATCGGCTTCGTGGTCCTGCAAGCCGCCGAGGGATCGGCCGATTTCGGCGCGCTGGCGGGCTACTTCGCCGCACACCGCCCGCTGCCGCTGCTGCTCGTCTTCCTCGCGGGCTTCGGCATGAAAGCCGGCCTCTTCCCCATGCACGTCTGGCTCCCCGAAGCGCACCCAGCCGCCCCGTCGCACGTCTCGGCACTGATGTCGGGCGTGATGATCAAGACGGGCGTCTACGGCGTACTGCGCACGGCGATGTACCTTCCCGCCGGCGAAACGCTCGCCACGGCAGGCGTCATCCTGCTGGGAGCAGGCATCGTCACGGGACTGTGGGGCGTGCTGCTGGCCGCCATGCAGAACGACATCAAGCGGCTGCTGGCCTACTCCTCGATCGAAAACGTCGGGATCATCTTCATCGCCATCGGCGTAGCCCTGCTCGGACGCAGCGCAGGCAACGACACGGTGGCTTTGTGCGGCATGGCCGGCGCGCTGCTGCACACCCTCAACCACTCGTTCTTCAAATCGCTGCTCTTCTTCGGCGCAGGCAACCTCTACGCCGAAGCGCATACCACCGCACTCGACCGCTTCGGCGGCGTGGCGCGCCAGATGCCCGTCACGGCGATCCTCTTCCTGGCCGGCACGGCGGCGATCTGCGCACTGCCTCCTCTGAACGGGTTCGTCTCGGAATTTATTATCTACACCGGCATGTTCCGCAGCATCGCCGAAGGGCAGCAAGTGCTGTTGGCGGCAGCCGGCGTCACGGCGCTCGCCCTGATCGGCGGACTGGCTCTGTTCGCCTTCACCAAACTCTACGGCATCGTCTTCCTCGGTGCGCCCCGCACGCACGAGGTGGCCGAAATGCACGAGGCGGACAACTACCGCATCGCCGCCATGGCGCTGCCCGCCGCAGGCATCCTCTTCATCGGGCTGCTGCCGTGGACGGTACTGCCGCTGCTGACGAAGGTAGCCGCGACGCTGCTGCCCGGCCTCGGCGCCGGCCGGCAACCGGCGGCCGAACTGCCGTTGTGGGCGGGCCTCACGCAGATCACGCTCGTCGCAGCCGTGCTGATCGCCGCGACCGCGCTGCTGCTCGTCGCCAAACGGCGCGCCCTGCGCCGCCGCACCGTCGCGTCGGGGCCGACGTGGGGCTGCGGCTTCACAGCCGTCAACACCCGTATGCAGTACACGGGCGAATCGTTCGTCGAAGGGTTGGAAAGCATCGTCCACCCCTTCACCGAGGAGGTCGTCGAGGGCAAAGCGGTCGACAAGCAGGAGATCTTCCCCTCGGCGCACGACTTCGACATCCGCCGCAAAGACCGCGTCGCGCGGCTCTTCTCGGCATGGTGGGTCGAATCGCTCCGCCTGCTCAACGCCCGCGTCATGCGGCTGCGCACGGGCAAGATCAACCACTACATCCTCTTCGCGCTGCTCTTCATCGTGCTCGTATTCCTATGTTCCATCCTCAACCTACTCTGATGACGACGCTGTTGAATATCCTGCTGCTCGTCGCCGTCGCCCTGTCGATCACGGGCGTCGTCAACCGCACGCGCGCACGGCTGGCGGGCCGCCGCGGCCCGCGCTTCACGCAGCACCTCCACAATACGGCCCTGCTGCTGCGCAAGGGGGCCGTCTACTCGACCACGACCTCGGCGCTCTTCCGCACGGCACCGGCCCTCTACCTCGCGGCGGCCGTCACGGCGCTGCTCTTCATCCCGGTAGGCGACCTGCCGCCCGTCGTCTCGTTCCCGGGCGATCTGGTCTGCTTCATCTACCTGCTCGCACTGAGCCGCGCGGCGCTCATCCTGGCGGCCATGGACACGGGCAGCTCGTTCGAGGGCATGGGTGCCAGCCGCGAAGCGCTCTACGGCGCGCTGGTCGAACCCGCGCTGCTGCTCACCACAGCCACGCTGGCGCTCATGACGGGACATACCTCCTTCGCGGCGATCTTCTCGGCTGCGACGCCCGTCGAAGTGCGTTTCACGATCATCCTGTTGCTGCTGGGTTACCTGCTGACCAAAATCTTCATCGTCGAGCAGGGGCGCATTCCGGTCGACGATCCGCGCACGCACCTCGAACTGACGATGATCCACGAAGTGATGTGCCTCGACTACGGCGGCATCGACCTGGCCTTCATCCAGATCGCCGGCTGGCTCAAAGGCGCCGCGCTGGCCGTGCTGGCCGCCGACACGCTGCTGCTGGGCGGCGCGCTGCACTGGTGGTGGGCCGCACCGCTGGCCGTGCTGCTGCCGGGCCTGGCCGTCGGCGTCGTCGAATCGACGCAGGCGCGCAACAAACTCTCGCGCAACGCAACCTTTCTGCTCACCATCGCCGCACTCGCCGCGCTGATCTTCTTCGTGGCGCTGCTGCTGCACCTCAATATCGACATCCGATGATACTCGCACTCGTACTTCTCTACGTCGTCTCGCTGGTCTACATCTCCATTACGGAGCGGTTCCGCAGCTATGCTTCGCTCGTGGGCTTGCAGGGATGGCTGCTGCTGGCCATCGCGCTGGTGCGCCTGCAACAGATCGAAATCTGGTCGCTGCTCTTCGTCGTGGCCGAGACACTCCTATTCAAGGCGATCGTCGTACCGGCGATTCTCTTCGCCGTGATCCGCCGCACGAAGATCAACCGCATCGCGGCCTCCGGCACCTCGCAGTTCAACTCGCTGGTGCTGTCGCTCGCGGCGCTCGTGGCGAGCATCTCGGTCACCTACTGCATCGCCGAGGAGACGATCAATCTGGTCTTCTTCGGCGTGGCGCTCTACGCCCTGCTGAGCGGGCTGATCCTCATCGTCGTGCGCACGCGCATCTTCTCGCACATGGTGGGATTTCTGGTCATCGAAAACGGCGTCTTCCTCTTCTCGATGGCCGTCGGGGTCGAGATGCCCTCGATGATCGAAATCGCGATCATGCTCGACATCCTCATCTCGATCCTCATGCTCGGACTCTTCCTCACCAAGATCGGCGCCCGCTTCCGCATCGGCGACACCGACCTGCTGACCAATGTAAAAGACTGACCCTCGTATGATCGCACTCTACTTTCTGCTCTCCGCACTGATCGCCCTGGCCGCGGCCTTCGCCCGGCAGCGCCGCACGGTCAAACGGCTGGGCGCCGCCTTCTACCTCGTCCAACTGTCGCTGGTCGCTCACATCGTCGCCGAAGGCTACGGCGAGGTATCGTCGCAGTTCTTCCGCTTCGACGCGGCAGGCACGCTCTTCTTCGCGCTGCTGACGATCGTCTCGGCCTTCGTCTTCGTCCACTCGTGCGTCTACCTGCGCGACAATCCGATCAAGGAGTATCGTCTCTACTTCACGCTGCTGATGCTGCTCACCACGGCCATCACGGGCGTATACTTCGCCCGCAACATCGCCGTGACGTGGATCTTCCTCGAAGCCACGACCCTCTGCGCCGCCGGCATCGTCTACCACCGCCGCACGGCGCAGGCGCTCGAAGCGACGTGGAAATACATCTTCGTCTGCTCGGTAGGCATCGCCACGGCCTATCTGGGCATCCTGCTGCTCTCGTCGCTGGGCGACGGTTCGCTGCGCTACGAGGAGCTGGCGCGCAGCGTCGGCGGCGGCAACCCACTCTACCTGAAAATCGCCTTTCTGCTGATCCTCTGCGGTTACAGCTGCAAGATGGAGATTTTCCCGCTCTACACGATCGGCGTCGACGCCAATTTCGCCGCGCCGGCACCCGCCTCGGCGCTGATCTCGACGGGGCTGGTCAACGCCGGCTTTCTGGCCGTTTTCCGCGTCTATCGCATCATGGAGCAGACCGAAGCGATCGGCTGGGTACGCAACGTACTGCTGCTGACGGGCATTCTCTCGCTGGCCGTGGGCGCGCTGTTCCTGCGGCGCACGAACAACTACAAGCGCTTCCTCTCCTACTCCACGGTCGAGAACATGGGCATCGCCGCGATCGGACTGGGCATCGGCGGCATCGGCGTCTGGGCCGCGGTGTTCCACGTCGTCTGCCACACGCTGGTCAAGAGCAGCCTCTTCCTGCAAATGGCCGTCGTGCGGCGCATCTACAACGGCTACCGCATCAACCGCATCGGCGACTACATCCGCATCAACCCCACGGGGGCCGTGGGACTGCTCGTCGGCATGGCCGTGCTGCTGGCCTTTCCGCCCTCGCCGTTCTTCGTCTCGGAGGTGATGCTCTTCCGCGAAACGATCGCCGGCGGGCGGTGGTGGGTGGCCGGCACGGTGCTCCTGCTGCTCTGCATCGTCATCTACTCGGTCTGCTACCGCATCGTCAAACTCTGCTACCAGCCCAATCAGGACTCTCTGCACCCCGCTCCGGCGCGCAACGCCCTGTCGTGGGCGGCCTTTTCGCTGCTGGCGGCGGCGATGGTCGTCGGCATCTGGCAGCCCGCGCTGCTGCAACAACTCATCGATCAAATCGTCTCGCTATAATGCACTACTACGTCACAGACAACCGCGCGGCGTGCATGCCGCTGAACGAGATTCCCACCGCAGGCTACGCCGAGTTCTACGAAGACCTCGCCGAGCGCCTCGCCGACGAACGCTACCACATCGGCCACTATTTCGCGCTGCCCGACGGCGACGTGCTGCGGGCCTACTGTCTCCTGCTCGACGACACGGAACATCGCGTGCTCGTCGCATCCTATGCGATCGGCTACTACGACACGCCGCTGCTACCCTCGCTCACGGCGCGGCACCCGCAGGTGCACCCCTTCGAGCGCGAGATCACCGAACGCTACGGCGTGCGCTTCGCCGACATGCCGTGGAACAAACCTTTGCGCTTTCCCTTCGACCGCTACGACCGCAGTAGTTCGATCGACAACTACCCCTTCTACACGATCGAAGGGGCCTCGCTGCACGAGGTCAACGTCGGGCCGATCCACGCCGGCATCATCGAGCCGGGCGCCTTCCGCTTCATCTGCAACGGCGAACAGGTGCTCCATCTCGAAATCGCGCTGGGCTACCAGCACCGCGGCGTGGAACGGACCATGACGGCCGACGACAACGTGCTGCGCCAGACGCTCGTGGCCGAGAGCGTCGCGGGCGACAGCGCCGTGGCGCACGCCACGGCCTACGCGCAGCTGCGCGAGAAACTGGCCGGAAAGGAGGGCGCGCCGACGCCGCTCGACCGCGAACGAGCCATCGCGCTCGAACTCGAACGCATGGCCATGCACATCGCCGACACGGGGGCGCTCTGCATGGACGTGGGTTACCAGCTGGGACAGGTCGCCTGCGAGGCGCTGCGCACCGTGACGATCAACACCACGCAGGCGTGGTGCGGCAACCGTTTCGGCAAGGGGCTGATCCGCCCCTTCGGCACGAACCATCCGCTCACGGACACGACGATCGACCTCGTACGACGCAACATCGCCGACGTGCGGCGCCGTTACGACGAGGTGCGGCACGACATCAAGTCGTCGCCGTCGCTGCTCTCCCGTTTCGAGCAGTGCGGCATCGTCCCGCGCAGCGAGATGACACGCATCGGCGGCGTAGGTCCCGCCGCACGCGCGTCGGGCGTCGGCCGCGACCTCCGCACGTCGCATCCGTGGGGTGTCTACGGCGTAGAGATCGCCCACGAGCCCTTCGTCAAACAGCAGGGCGACGTCATGGCACGGCTCATGATGCGCTGCCGCGAGACGCTCCAATCGGCCGACTACGTCCTGCGGCTGCTCGACGCCTGCGATCCGGCGGCGCCGCTCCCCTCGCCCGACTACGCGCCGGCCGCAAGGCCCGATGCGCTGGCCTTCGGGCTGGTCGAAGGCTGGCGCGGCGAAATCTGCCACGTGACGCTGACCGACGCGCAGGGCGCCCTGCGCGGCTACAAGATCAAGGCCCCGAGCCTCCACAACTGGCTGGCGCTGGCGCTGGCCGTGCGCGGCGAGGGCATCTCGGATTTCCCGATCTGCAACAAGAGTTTCAACCTCTCCTACTGCGGACACGACCTGTAAAGAACACGCTTATGATCCTTCCCAAATTCATCGTCCGGCGCAGCCACGGACGGCAATATATTCCCGATCTGGACGCGGTCTGTCTGACCGAAAAGTTCCGCGGCCGCCCCGAACTGACCGAGCCGTCCGACGACGAACAGCGTGCGGCGTTGACGCGCGCAGCGGCGATCTGCCCCACGCAGGCGATCGCCGCAGCCCCCTTCACGCTCGATCTGGGGCGCTGCCTGTTCTGCGGCGAGTGCGCCCGCATCGCCCCCCGCGCGATCCGTTTCACGAACGACTACCGCATCGGATCGCCCACGCGCGAAGGGCTACGCCTCGCACCGGGCATGGATCGGGTGCCCTTCGATCCCGCCGCCGTACGCGAGCAGATCGTGACGACCTTCGGCCGTGCGCTCAAACTGCGGCAGGTGTCGGCCGGCGGCGACGCATCGGTCGAAATGGAGCTCAACGCCACGGGCAACGTCAACTTCGACTTCGGCCGCTACGGCGTCGAATTCACCGCTTCGCCCCGCCATGCCGACGGCATCGTCCTCACCGGCCCCGTAACGGCGAACATGGCCGAAGCGCTCGACATCTGCTACAACGCCGTGGCCGAGCCCAAGTTACTGATCGTCTGTGGTTCGGAAGCCTGTTCGGGCGGCCTCTACGCCGCAAGCCGCGCCGTCGACCGCTCGTTCTTCGAGCGGCAGCACGTCGATCTGTGGCTGCCCGGCGCACCGACCCACCCGATGACCTTCATCGACGGCATACGCACCCTGCTCCGCAAAAAACAACGCTGACATGACCTCTCTATCCGCACTTTTCCGCTCGTTTTTCAAGATTGGACTCTTCACCTTCGGCGGCGGCTACGCCATGATCCCGCTCATCGAAGCGGAGATCATCAACCGCCGGGGCTGGCTGGCCCGCGACGAATTCATGGAGCTGCTGACGCTCGCGCAGTCGTCGCCCGGCCCCATCGCCATCAACACGTCGGTCTTCATCGGCTACAAGACACGCGGCGTCGCGGGAGCGGCCGCCGCCGTATGCGGCGCCGTGCTTCCGTCGTTCATCTGCATTCTGGTCATTGCGATCTTTTTCGCCCAGGTGCGCCACAACGTCGTCGTCGACGCTGCCTTCAAGGGGATGCGGCCGGCCGTCGTGGCGCTGATCGTCGTGCCGACGATCGCGCTGGCGCGCGGGATGCATCCGGCGCTGATCGTCGTGGCGGTCGCCACGGCGCTGGCCGTCTGGTGGTTCGGACTCTCGCCGATCTGGCTGATCGCAGCCGGTGCGGCGGCGGGCATTCTGTGGACGGTGAAACTCGGAAAGGAGGTGCGGCGATGATCTACCTGCAACTTTTCGTCAGCTACCTGAAAATCGGATTCTTCGGTTTCGGCGGAGGTTACGCGATGCTCTCGCTCATCCAGAACGAGGTGGTCGTACAGCATGCGTGGATGAGCAACGCCGAATTCGCCGACATCGTGGCCGTCTCGCAGATGACGCCCGGCCCCATTGCCATCAACTCGGCGACCTACGTCGGCTACACCGTCGGCTGCCAGGCCGGCACAGGATGCTGGTGCGGTATTCTGGGCTCGGTGATCGCCACCTTCGCGGTCTGTCTGCCTTCGCTGACGGTCATGCTGCTGCTGACACGCTTCTTTCTGAAACTCAAAGGGAACCGATATATCGAAGGGGCGATGACAGGCATGAAACCCGTCGTCATCGGCATGATCGCCGCGGCGGCGCTGCTGCTGATCTTCCCCAAGACGGACGAGGGGGCGAGTTTCATCGACGGATGGAGCTGGCTGCTCTTCGGCATCTGTTTCGCGGGATCGGTGCGCAAACTGAACCCGATCCTGCTGATCCTCTTCTCGGCCGTGGCGGGCATTGCGATCTACTACGTCCCGACCGTCGTCTGACGCACTACATGGCCACCAGCATTCCGCCTGCCAGCAGCAGGAAGAGGAAGGCCACCAGAAACAGCAGCCCGAGCACGCCGAACAGCGTCCCGATGCACCCCAGTCCCCGATCCGTTCCGACGGGCAGCGGGTCCGAGATCAGCGCGAGGAGCAATCCGACAAGCGGCGTGAGGAACAGGCTGGCCAGAAAGGCCCAGCCGAAACCGATGCGGCGCTTGCTGCCGACGATGCCGACCAGCACCGAAAGGAAACAGCCCGACATCAGGCCGAAAAAGAGCGCGAACAGAGACATATCCGATTCGATTAACGGGTGAAACGATAGTAAATTCCCAGCGGCAGCTGTTTCGAGAAGGGGTCTTCGAAATAAAGCTCGCCGTACTGCTCGTCGGCCGGCGTGCCGAACGCCTGCCGCACGGCCGTACGGGCCAGCATCGCCGAAAGTCCCATCGAATAGAGGTTGAGCACCACGAAGGCCCCCGCATCGGGCGAGAGCAGCTGTGCGCAGCAGGCGAGCATCTGGCCGATATGTTCTTCGAGGATCCACTTCTCGCCGTCCGTGCCGCGCCCGTAGGCCGGAGGATCGAGCACGATCGCGTCGTAACGGCTGCCGCGCCGCACCTCGCGCCGCACGAACTTCATGGCGTCCTCCACAATCCAGCGCACGCCGTCCAACCCGCTCAGCTCCATGTTCTCACGCGCCCACGTCACCACCTGCCGCACCGAATCAACGTGCGTCGTCTCGGCACCGGCGGCGCGTGCGGCCAGCGTCGCCCCGCCCGTGTAGGCGAAGAGGTTCAACAAGCGCGGCCGCCCTCCTTTCCCGGCCAACGCACGGCAGCGGTCGTAGATGAAATTCCAGTTGGCCGCCTGCTCGGGGAAGATACCCACGTGTTTGAACGAGGTCAGCCCCATGCGCATACGCAGGTGCATCCCCGCATGGTCGTAGCCCACCGTCCAGCGGTCGGGCGTCTGCGGTTTGAGCCGCCACACGCCCCGTTCGTCGCTGCGGGCGTCGCGCAGGAAGGCTGCGTCGGCGCGCCGGCGCCACTCCTCCTCCGTGAGCGAGCGGTGCCAGATCGCCTGCGGTTCGGGACGGCGCGTGACGTAACGGCCGAAGCGTTCGAGCTTCTCGAAATCGCCCGAATCGAGCAGTTCGTAGTCCGAAAGGACGGGGGAAAGTGAAATATTCATGCTATTTTTCATCGATCAAACTCATTTCGCAGCGTGCGCAGTCGAACGCCAGCCGGTAGCGCTTCGCGCCGCGCACCAGAAAGAGATCGCCGCCGAGGCGCGAACCTTCCAGCAGGCATTCGCCGATCTCGCGACGGATGCAATAGGCCGAACGCATCACCCGCCGGCCCGCCGTCGAGGCTTCGAGGTCGAGCCCCCGCTCGATGCGCGTCACCCCGTGGTCGCGGTAGAAACGTTCCGCAAGCCGGTTGGTAACATTCCCTTCGGCCGAAAGCGCCGCAGCAGGATAGGGCGCACACGGGTCTTCGGCAAGAATCCGGTGTTCGGGAACCCGTGCGACACGCAGCCGGCGCAACTCCGCCAGCGCTTCGCGCCGCAACGCACCGGCCAGCGAAAGAGGAACGAACCACTCGGCACCCGTCACCTCCACCCGCTGTACGTCGAACGGCGTATCGCCGCTGCGGGCGGCCTGCGTCCGCAACCCGTCGGCCATCTTCGCGGGATCGCCCGCAGGCTCGAACACGCCCTCGCGCGAAGCCTCCGCCGACAGCCCCTCGCAATCCGTATACCGAAACGTCACGCGGTCGGACGCAACCGTCACGCAGGCCTCCGCAGGAATGACGCGCCGCATGCGGCTGTGCTCCAATTGCAGGCGGAACCGGCTGTCCAGATTGCGATAGACCGCCGCACCGGGGCGGATCGACGCAGGCATCCGGTTGGGCGCGATGCGGCGCCCTTCAACCGAATTGACGTTCGTGCCGTCGGCACCGATGCAGATACCGTCGCCCGCAGCGAGCGCGGCGTCGCGGTCGAGCGTAAAGCCTCGGACATCGCACGCGGCCACCCGCCCTACGAACTCGCCCACCGACTTGGGCGTGTCGAACGACGCGACACCCGCCGACCGCCCCATAAGGAAATACTCCGATTCGCCGCGCGTGAAACTCTTCGCCGGATCGGGGGTGAAATCGAGCCGCGTCTCCCCCACCGACGCACGGCGGCAGTCGCCGCGCGAAGCGATCGCCTCGTCGAGCCGGCGGCGGTAGTAGGCCACCACGTTGCGGATATAGCCTTCGTCTTTGAGCCGTCCTTCGATCTTGAACGAGGTGCCGCCCGCGTCGATCAACGCCCCCAGCCGATCGGCCAGATTGAGATCGCGCACCGAGAGCAGGTGCTTGCCGCGCAGAATCCGCCTTCCGGCGGCGTCTTCCAGATCGTAGCTCAGACGGCACGGCTGGCTGCATTCGCCCCGATTGCCGCTGCGCGCCGACATCGACCGCGACAGATAACACTGACCGCTGTACCCCACGCAGATCGCACCGTGGACGAAACACTCGACCTCGGCTGTCGTGGCGCGGCAGATCGCACGGATCTCGTCGAGCGACAGCGCCCGTTCCAGAATCACGCGTGCGAAACCCGCATTCCCCAGAAACGCCGCCTCGGCAGGCGTGCGGATCGCCGTCTGCGTCGAGGCGTGCAGTTCGACGGGCAGCGACATGCGCCGCAGCGCCATGTCCTGCACGATGAGCGCGTCGACACCCGCCGCGACGAGTTCGCGGGCCTGCCGTTCGGCGGCCGCGAGTTCGTCGTCGTAAAGCAGCGTATTGAGCGTGGCGTGCACCCGCACGCTGTAAAGATGCGCATACTCCGCCGCACGGCGGATGTCGTCGACCGAATTGGCGGCCGCATGGCGCGCACCGAACCTCGCGCCGCCGATGTAGATCGCATCGGCGCCGGCGTCGACGGCCGCAACCGCCGAGGCATAGTCCCGCGCTGGGGCCAGCAGTTCGAGTCGTTTCATATCCGTTTCTGCGGACAAAGATAGTGATAAGCGAGGGCAGAAGCAAGCGCCGGCTTGATTATGCCGAACGGGAGTATCTTCGGCGTCAGCCAAAGATAACGAAAAAAGCGGCGGTACGGTATACGCATCGCCGCTTTTCGCCCGCAACCGCCGCCCGTGCGGAACCGGAGCCGCGCCGCAGGGTAAAAAAAGAGGAGCCCCCTTGCTCGGCTCCCCGGAAACAACACACACATGACACCTGTCCGCTGGCTAACGAACGCAAGGGAGATGACAGTAGAAATTCTGGTCGATGACCGCACGCAGCAACTCGTCGCCCGAGACATCCGTATCGCCCGCAAAATCCATCATCACGACGCCCGTACAACCGGGATGCACTTTGAGATAGTCGCAGGTGGCGGGATTGAGCGTCCGTGCGTTCGACTTCGGAGTCGTCACGACGGCCGTCGCCAAGCTCGTGAAGTTGAAGAGCCACTCCGACTCCGCCTTTTCACGCGCCTTGTCCAGATAGGCGATGATCGCATTCTTCTTGTTGTCGATACCGGTCGTACCTCCGTACTTATCCTGAATGAAGAGTTTCGCGGAAGCCGAACCGTTGACGATCGACGAAATTTGATCGGTCACATCGTCCTGCCACGAGGCGATCTTCCCGCCGACGAGCGCACCGTCGTAATCGCTGCGGGTGAGCACGAGTATCTTGCCGCGCAGTTCGCCCAGCGTCAGATCGGGCCGGAAATCGACGAAACGGTCGCGGTAGGCGCTCGACGAATTGAGGTAGTCGCCCATGCGCGAACGGAACGTCGCATCGTTGCCCGCATCGCCCTGCCGCTGCATCTGGACGATGCAGCCCTCCGAAGGACAGGCCGCCAAGTAACGATCCATCGCCGCGATGGCCTCATCGAACGTCACGCCGGTCGATGTCCCGTGGTAGATCATCAGATCGTCGGTACCCGTCGGACGCAGGTCGAAGCACCGCACGCCGGCGTTCAACTGCGCTCCCAAACTGAGGCTCTGACATTTCGACCAAAGGTTGAGCGTCGAGGTCGCCGCATCGTGCGTACCGGGAATCGACAGTGCCGAAAGCAGCGCATCGTCGGGCAGATAGCTCATCCACGAAGCATAGAGCTTCCTGCGTGCGGCGTCGTTCATAGCCGGCAGCGCACCCAGCTCGATCGCATAGCGTTTGCCGCCCACGAGCGGCTCGGCGCAACTCCGCCCTGCAACGCCGGCGGCCGTCACCACGTCGACCCGCAGTCCGACGAAAGAGCTCTGCGACAGCACGACGGCAATCGCACGGCAACTCTCGCCCGCGGCGAGTTTCACGCCCGGTGTTCCGTCGGACTGCAACATCCGCACGGCCACGACATTCGATCCACCGTCGACCCTGCCGAGACGGTCGGCTCCGAGATCGTAGACGAACGTCCCCGCCAGTTTCTCGCCTGCCTGCG
>OLFY01001151.1_pt1 | contig 34483 bp, 29 predicted proteins | sample 1605611 | NCBI WGS metagenome assembly OLFY01 (sample SAMEA3888923, study PRJEB22519) | human gut metagenome | biome: human gut; feature: human-associated habitat; material: faeces | place: Denmark | collected 2011
AAAGTCGACATCAAAAGGGAAATAATCCAATCCTTTCTTTGTAGGTCTTGCCATTTTTATTAGCTATTCGCCTTCAAGTATTCTTTTTGCTTCGTGGCAACGTTGCATTGCATCGCTAAACTCGTCCAGCGTCCGGGTAAGATGCCGGTTCTGGTCTTGCAGTTTGCATAGCAGTTCTTTCGCTTTCTTCGTGTAAAACCCGTAATCGATACGGGCTTTCTCCATTCGCGGATCTTCTTTGTTATGTTCCATGTGTCTTGACTTTGAAATAAATATCGTTGATCGTGTTTCCATAGGTAATGCGCCCGGCCCGGGTTAGGCTTCGAAGCGCACCGCGTACCTGTTCCTTGTCATACCCCTTCATCATCTCAAATACCTCTTTCATCAGGGCAATAGTCGGCTCTTCCTTTTTAAGGGCCTTACTTGCCGAAATATGCGCGACGGAATTCAGGGTAAGTTGTTCTAGGTCGGTCATAGATATTCGCTTTGACGATCCATTTCAACCTCGATGCTCTGCAAAAAATCCTCTTCATTCGGAGAGGGCAGGTAGATTCCGCACTCCGACGCGCTCCAGTTGCGGAATCGGTCGATGGCCTGCGTCATTTCGGCTGTGGTAAGGTTTGCCGAACTACGGTACTCATTTTCTTCACCGAGGTACTTATCCGCCTTGTGACGCACGAAAAGCGAATGATTACACAGTTTTTTGAAGTACACCCGTTTCACATATTCGAGCGTATTGCCAGTCTCCATCGCATACCAGCCAAGGATTAAATGCAGGTAGGAATTTTGGGACCGCGAACGTTTGGCTTTCTTTTCGGTCAGTTCGACAACCACGCCTTTACGGTACAGGTCGTTCGAACGCCGTTTGAAGCGTTCCTTGTCGAGTATGTTACTCAGATTGTACAGCATGGCCTAAAATGGCAGGTCGTCAACCTCTGATGCAGGGGGCATCTGATCCACTGATTCCGGTGTGTAGGCTGGCGGGTTGAAGCTAAAACCCTTTCCGCTACCGATATAAACGCGATCCGTTTTGGCCTCACGCTCTTCCTTTGACTGGCTCATAAATACAGTGTGGGTGTTTCCGTAAGAATCGGCTTCACGACGTTTGGCAACGGTAATATTCATGTACTTTTTGCCATTTTCCGCCTGCTTAATCTTGGGCTTGGGAATGTCACTCACACAGATCGACATGTTGATTAAATCGCTCATCTTGCTGTTTTATTAAAGGTTACTTTGATTGTCGTTTTTGAACTTCTGACCGGGCGGCGCAATTCTTCACCGGTTTCCGTATCAGCGATAGTTTGTCCTACTGGAATCCCCCGGAGCATCGTTTCCCGCTCTTTTATCTGCTGATCGAGTTCCGCTCTTGTCTCGTAGAGTTCGGTCAGCGTGCTATCCCCGCATACCGAATAATCGTATTTCACACCCGCTTCGGATTCCTCCAGCTTGCAATCGTGCAGTTGGTGACCGGAGCCGTATTTTGACAATTCCCGCAGGGCGTAATCCTTTACCTGCGGATCGTCTTTTACGGCTTTAAACATCTTTTCGTACCGCGACATATTCGCCCACATTTCTAAAGGATCGACTTCACCGCTGAGGATATACGCTTTTGCCTTTTGTATAGCTTCCGGAATGGAAATAGGGGCTTTAATGATTTCTTCTGTCGTTTCCATTTTCTTATCTTTGTCGTTACACCTTAAAACCTCCTACTTATGAATCGTGATGAACAAGCCCGTGAATTGGCCGTCGAACTCGTTGAACTCTGGCAGAAACACCTCGAAAAACTGAATGAGCTTCGTGATAAATACCCCCTGATGAACATTCGGAGTTCTCAAAGCCTGCTGGATAATGCACTCAGGATCGTAGGCTTTCCTTCATCTGTTCACTCGCCGGAGCAATACCGATATAAAATGCACGCGGATCTTGATGGTACATGTAGTCTTTCACGAGCAACGGCAGAAGAAATCTACTGCAATGCTTCTTCACTTGAGTTGCGCGAATCGAATCTAACATGGGATTCCTGGGGATACGACATAATACCCAGGCATCATTTTGATACCGCTCAGGAGTATGTTGACTGGCTATACGAACAGAAAAAAGCATATTCTTAAACGCATCCAGCCCTCTATCCGTCGGCCACAAATGCCATTTCGCGTTCTTGTCGTACGGATGTTCCTTGTCGTAGCGGATCTCAATGAAACCCTCCCGATTCATTTCGATCAGGCTTTCGGCAATCTCTCTCGTATTCGGGGCATCATCGTACTGTCCCAAATAGTTCTGTAAATCTAAAAGTGTCGTCTCCATCGTTATTGGTTTTGGGTGATTCCTATACCATTGGTCGCACGGTTCACCAACCAGGCGTAATCCTCATGCGTGAACCCTTGCAGGGACGTTTCAAATTGGGCAAGCGTCCATTTTTCCTTCTTCTTGTTTTTACCGCACAAATTCTGTCCGGTCACCAGATCGCAAAGGCAGTTCACCAGGTTATCGTCGTTTCGGTTGAATAGTTTCACCTTTCTGGACGGTGCGGCCTGTTGCTGTTGTTGCTGTTGTTGCTGTTGGTCGTACTTGGTGCGGTCGGCCTGCCAATACACATCGGCACCCATCCCGAGGGCCTTGCAAGCAACAGAAATCGCATCCGTTAAAGCCATCTTATAACACTCGTCGGAAGTGAACAAGCCGCCTTTTTCTTTGGCAACAAATGCACTGCCGCCAATGCCGACGATGGGCTCACTCCATTGACTGTTCATTTTCACAAAGAGGTTGATTTGAACGAAGGCGGCCACCTCTCCGTTAGCTCCGGGTTCCAGACGCTTGTCTGTAATCTCGTACCGCCATCCGAACCCAACCGGCCCGAACTGCTCGGTCAGCGTTTTGATGCGCCACATGGGATTTATATCGGTCTTGCCTGACAGCCGACCGCCTTTGATCTCTTTCTTGGCCTCTTGCGGCACCGCACGGGTACTGTTGTAAATCTCCATATTTTCCATAGTCGTGAAAATTAGATTTTTGAGGATGGCTCCGATTCGAACGGACTTCCCTTGATATGAATTAGAATTTCGGTTTCCCTGTTGGCCAATTAGGCCGCCATCCTGCCGGTCTTTCCCGGCGGTCAACCAACGTATCGATGATGCGTCTCGCGTTCAATAATGGTCCACTCTTCTCATCTGACCTTGCGGACAGGGCAGGATTCGAACCTGCAATGAGTGCTTACGGTAAGCGTCTTTTACACACTCATTAATGCTGCTCGCCTTGTTCGGCATACTTACCACATGTATTAGCGTCTACCAATTCCGCTACCTGTCCAAATTGCCCGTCTTTCCGGGCTGTCAGCAGACCTTTTAACAGCGCGGCTTCTCCTTCGTTATAATCGCTGTCGAGGGTTTCCGGCACCTTCCCGGAACTGTCCCCGTCTGTCCGGGATAGGTCGTCTGCCGGCCTCATGGTATGATGTTTACTGATTCCAGAACATTTCGTTAAAACTCGGTTCTCCAAAACCATCGATCTTCGTCCCTTTAGCGGGAAGCGGGGATTCACAGTAATAGGTTTTATATCGTGCGACTATTTTACCGTCCTGGTCTTTGCGAGCATTCCAAAACCATTTTATCGCCATCCCATCCTTTTTCAATCTTGATATGATTTTGCGAAAATCCACAGTCTGGGCCATCCGGTTACCTTGTGCGGTCGTCAGCCTGATACCCGATAATAGGGCCGCTTTGATCTTCTTTTGGGGTTCCGCTAAATAGTCCATAATATTGAGTGTTTTGATTTGTCCTTTAAAAACTCCGCGGGCCTCACGGATGGCGGAGGGGTGACCCGGATTGCCGTCCGGATCGTAAAAAATGGCTGCTAACCTAAACCAACATTACTAACCTAACCTGTTTTACGGTAGCAGGAACCGTTTGCTTCTGCGTAGTAGTACTCTATATCTCTTGGATCGGGTTCATGGATTCTGTACTCTTTCTCGCCTTCAGGCTTGAAGTATGCCTGCGAAAGCTGAAGATCGTAATCGCCCACATGGTTAATGTAATAGTCTGCATACACACTGATTACACCGCCATCTTGAACGGCGGTAATCTCGCCGCAATACTCTTTCCTGAAATGCGGGTAGGGTTTACAGATCAGTGCGCTCATCTCCGATTTAAGGCATGCGGCCAACTCGCGCAACGCCGCCTCGCTGTATGTAAACTCTTGTCCTTGCATGGCTATTCTTTTATTTTGCGCCCCTTAGCGGACTCGAACCGCTACCTGCTCACACGCGCACAAAAACATCTTCAGTCAAGCAATAACCAGTTATGCGTGTTCGCCGTCTCTCTCCCGTTAGACTAAAGGGGTGGAATCTTACAATTTGTCGAGGTACTCTTTGATCGCCTCTCTATCCTCGTCGCTGACTTCGTCGGAAAGAGCCAGCCGGGAAAGGTTTGCCCTCAGTGTATTCAAAGCTGAATCCGGAGCGGGGCCGGGTGTGATGATAAATTCGTCGTTCATGGCTTTGTAGGTTTACTGTTTTGCTTCAAGAATAGGTAAGCTGGCTTCGGTAGGAATGTAGATCACCTTATTCGCAGATAGATTTTGCTGGCGAACCCACAGATACTGAATGTAAGTAGGGGTTATGCTACCGTTTTCGATCTTGATAGCTTCGGCAGCACCTTTAGCACGTTCAATCTCTGCCTGGGCGTTGAGTTTCTCGGCTTCAAGATTGGCCTTAGCTTCCTCGATCTTGATGCGTCGGTTCTGTTCGGCTTTGGCAAATTCAGCTTTGCCGCTCATTTCTTGCTGCCATACGGCGTAGCGAGGGAATCCGACCATGCAAAGCACAATAATAAACACCATAAGTGCTGCAATTCCAGTAAAATTCAATACGTTTCTCATGCTATTGTGTTTTAATGTTTTTTAATGCCGTTCTTTTACGCTTCTTATCACCGGTTCGACTATCGATGTCTGTAATATCCGACAGGTCAAGTCGCATTGCATCGTACAGGGATAGTTTGTTGTCTTTATCCAACCTGAATCCTCCGCATAGACGATAGTTTCGCAGCCGTTGATAACTCACTCCCCTTAACCTGGCAATCTGCGGCAAACAAAGGCGTAAACCGGAGTTTTTCAGGTTGTACAGACCAGCCTCATTCAAGCTCTTAATGTCGTTTAGGCTCACAAACCCCGCATCAAGAAGAGTCTTAGGGTCAATATGTAAGGTTACGTCTGGCATGATTAAAATTCTGTTATGTATTCTATTTCATTCTTCCTGCCCCAACGAACACGCCGCACAATCTCATCATCAAAATCCAACAACTGAGAACTGAACAGTAGGAGTAGGGTGACTGCCCCGGCTTTACGCTTGATAGGTGACAGATCAAAACTGATATTGAAGTTGACGCAAAACCACCACGCGGATAATTCATTGATCTTGTTAATTCCGATCTTAGCATAGATCGACCGAAACTGATTCATTACCGTATTCACCGATTTATTCAGTGTGTCGGCTATCTCTTTTTGGGATAGGCCCCATGCGGCCAGTTCGGCGACCCGGTTTTCTTCTGTGGTAAGTTTGGCGTTAGCGTTCATGGTTACGATTTTCGAGTAATCAGTAACATTCCGGAATCATTGGTCTCCAGATAGAAAACATATCCTTGTCTACGCAATCGACTTGCAGCAACAGCCAACCCGTTGGAAGTGCGCCCGTTGGCTTTTATCATCCGGGTTTCTCCAACCGGGACAGACAACAAGGTTGCTTTATAGTCAACCCTTGTTTTAGCTTTCAACATGCTTAGACTTTCCATTGTGGTTGTGTGTTTATCAGTTTTTTAGTATATATTTGCTATTTACTGTGTAATTACTATGTCATATCTTTGCTGCGTTGGTATGTAATTACAATGCAAATATCTGAAATATTTTCATATTAACAAATTATTTTGTGAAATAAATTTACTATTTCTGAAATAAAACCGTCGAATGACTGAACTTGAAAGACTTAACAAGGCTATTAAACAGGCATTCTTAGATAGAAACATATCAAAGAAAGCTGAAATGGCCGATTTTCTCGGTTATAAGAGTCCATATTTTTCTGGCTTAATCAATGGAAAGGTAGGCCTGAATGAATCATTTTATGAAAAAATTTCAGCCAAATTAGGAGTTAATATCACTTGGATAAAAACAGGCGAAGGCGAAATGCTGAAAACAGATACGCCTAAATCCGGTGTTTCAACAGAAGAAGGAGGGGTTATTTCCATTCCCCGTGATGCATGGGAAGTTATAAGAAATCAATCCGCTAGCCTAAAGGCAAAAGATGAGCAACTGGGTATGCTTGCGGCCAGCCTAAAAGCAAAAGACGACCAAATAAACACTCTTATCTCTCAAAATAAATCCGATAGAGATGAGACCATTCGAGTGATTTCAATACTGGAGAAAGAATTGGCTAAAAAGGGGGAAGATGCGGGTTACCCATCCCATGTTGCTATACGGGCGGACACAGAATGAAGCGCCGTCGTTTGAGTATGAAGCTGCCGGAATTGGATCTATTCGGGAAAGCAGCTGCTAATCAAATATAACAATAATTTATTGCACTTAACCCTCCTAATGTCAATATAAGTCAATTAAACGCTTAATTGTTATGTGGTTTATTTTATGGATAATCCTATCTTTTGTTGTAGGTAGTTTAGGCTCCAAGAGGACTATAGGTTATGGTTGGGCATTATTTTGGTCATTAATATTCAGTCCTATAATTGGTGTTATCATTGTTTTATGTTACCCGAGAAAAGAGGACGTAGAATACAAGGAAAGAATGTTGGCCGCCACAAGAAGAGCGGCTGAAAAATCAGAATTGGATGAACTTATTAAAGCAAAATCCCTTCTAGATCAAGGTGTATTGTCTCCAGAGGAATTTGCTAAAATTAAATTTAGAATAACAGGTATATCGACTTCAAGCGATGAAAATAAATCATCAGAGGTCGTTGATGCAATAGAAGATGTTCCCCGGTCAGGCGATCAACAAGAGGCAAATAGTGTTCAAGATGTTTCATTAGAAGATGGGCATGGTAATAATTCTATAAACTCATATTCAGTAAAAAATTATTTGAAAAAAAATCTTCCTGTAATTTTTTTAGCGGTATTATTTTTTGTTGCATTTATTCAAATATTAAATACTCCATCATCAACTTCAAATAAAAAGACAACTCGCACCGAGAAAACCACATTAACTCCCGAAGTTATATCACGACATATTAGAACCGGTACTATAAATACTATTGTAGACGGATGTGATGTATATTATGTAAATATATGGTCATCGTGTTCAGATGAGCGCTACAAACTTTATCACTTAAAAAATGGGGTAAAGGTTGAGATAGTTGATGATAATGGAGTTTATTACAAAGTAAGACCTTTAGACGAGCCGTCAAAGGAGGCGGGTTGGTGTATGAAAGGATTTGTTAAATAAAAGCTATATTTGTCTTGTCCTTCATATTAAGTACGACAAGGCATATCCTATAACGACGGTTTTGCCATATCTGTGTAGATTTAATCTACTGCTTTGTCATACAAAGTGAAGGACGACAGATTGGCAAAACCGTTTTTTGTGTTGCATAAACGTCCTTCTATGCAAACCAACTTCACAGCCTCCGATGTTACGGAGCGCCTCATCAGGGACAAGGTCTTTAGATGGGAATTGCTTGAAGCCGTCATCCGAGACAAGCGGATGAACCGATGGCTAAAAGAGGTGGTAGGTCAATTATTCGACCTACTCAAAGAACGAAAAGCCGCACAAAAGCGGTAGGAAGAGAAAAGGTGTCGATCCCGACACCTTTTTGCATGTATATAAATTAGAACTAACCACTAATACCACTTTATCTAAACACATCCAATTTAGCCAGCCTTAGCGCATTTTCATCCGCCGATACCCTCAGATAGTTACGGGTTGTCTCGATGGATGAGTGCCCTAAAAGTAGCATAATGTCGAACAGGGACACCGCCCCGGAAAGATGTAAATTGGTGGCAAATGACCTGCGGGCCGTATGACTTGTAATCAAATCCCATTTCGGGTGCTCTTCGATCACAGCCTGCCCGGCTATGTGTTTCTTGACCTCAACTGGGTAATTCATCGCTCCAGTCATTCGGCAAATGATCTTGATCTTTTTGTTAATGTCCTGATCCGGGATGCTCTCAAATAGCAATCCAGATGCGATCAACTCACGAGCCTTGCCGTTGAGTGGGATTGCAACCTTCTTTTTCGTTTTTTTCATGTATACATTTACGATCCCGTCCCGGATATTCAATTCTTTAAGGGAATTAAAATCGGACACTCGTAGGCCTGTATAACATCCGAACAGAAATTTAGTGCGCGTCACGTTGTACATCTTGATTTCATAAGGACATAACGCCTCATTCAGTTCAATTTCTTTGTAAAATGCAACAAGTGTCCCTTCCGTTAATTCAAGCTCTGAAATTGCCTCTATTTCGTCATTGGTTAGGTAGACCGAATCTTTGGGGTGGGATTCGACCTTGACCCCAAGCAGAGGTTTCAAATCTAACTGTCCGCGTGCGTGATTGTATACCCGCTTCACAACCCGCAAAACACCGCCGGCATAATTATTCGATTTGCCCTTTTCGTACATCCATTGGGTTATTTTGTCATACCCCCCGGCAGCCACCCATTTGAAAGACATAGTTAAGTGATTGTCATCCTCAAAATCACGCAAGAGCTTTAGAATAGACCGCCATTTTCTTTGTGTAGATGCAGCATGCGTTGTGCTCGTCTGGATCATCTGCTCCATGTAGTCACACAATCCATCCGACACTCGGTCAGATTCATTCAATAAATAGCGATTGAACCGCTCCCAAAACTCCCATGGTTCCGGAATAATACATTGTTCTGTAAAATAATTACAGGCATCTTCTGCGGCTTTCTTCTGCTTTTTGAGAGATGTATTTTTCGCTACTGTCTCCTTATCGGTTGATGGAGCCAGTATTTTTTCGCTATATTTACTCCAGGAAGCAAACGTAACACTAATTCCTGTCGATTTCTTATACCGCTTACCTTTGTAGCGAACGATAAGGTCAATGGAGCACGTTTTACTTGACGGATTGTTTAAGCAAAGAATTACAGACATAGGAACAGGAGTAGGAACGTTTAATAAAACTCTATCGTTTTGCTAAATTAATAAAAAGCCCTAAAAACAAGGTATTCGCAGTGTAAGAAAATACCATGTTTTTACTAAAATAGTCCAGGTAGGTCAACAAAAGCCCGCATTGCAAGATGCGGGCTTTTTGTGTATTGAGGCTTTTTATGTTTTGGAGATTGAAGTGGATGCACTTCGCATCCTGATCGGGCTGCCGACAATCATCGGACTATGAATTTTTCCGGTAGCTCAGTACCGCCCACAGGTTCAGGACAACGGCGAAGATGGCCAGCGCTGCGAACTGTACTGTAAGTTGTGAGAAGGGACTCCCTTTGAGGTAGACCAGCCGCATCACCTGCATCAGGTATTTCAGGGGGTTGAGGATCGTAATATCCTGCGCCCACTGCGGCATACTGCTGATTGGAGTGAACAGACCGCTGAGCAGAATCAGGATCACCATGAAAAACATCATCACGAAGGTCGCCTGCTGCATCGTGTCGGAATGGTTCGAAATCATGAGGCCGAAGCCCGAGATGGTCAGTACGAAAAGCCCGGCAGCCGCGTAAATAGTGACGATGCTTCCGGCCGGTGCCAGTCCGTAGAAAAGCCGGGCGAGGCCGAAGCAGAGTGTCAGGACGAAGAATCCGATCGACCAGTAGGGGATCAGTTTCGCGAGGATGAAGGTAAATTTGCCTACCGGCGTGACGTTGATCTGTTCGATGGTCCCCGCCTCTTTCTCTGCGACGATATTCAGCGCGGGCATGAAACCGCATAGCATCGTCAGGAGCATCACCATCAGCGCCGGGACCATGAATACTTTGTAGTCCATGTGCGGGTTGAACTTGTTTTGCGGAATTACCTCGACGACGGGAATATCGGTCGCAGTGGCGTATGCGCGGTTCTCTTCCGCGATTTCCGTTGCGAAATCCATGGCTACCGACGATGCGTAAATGCTGCCGAGGCTTCCTTTCATTCCGTTTACGGCGTTGGCCGAAATCATGACGGGCGCCATGCCGTCTCGCGTGATATCGCGTTCGAAATGTTCGGGAATTTCGAGAATCAGGTCGGCCGAACCGCGTTCGATCCGGTGCATTGCTGCCCCGTAACTCTCAGCGGCGGATTCGAGGTGCAGGTAGCGCGAGGCATCCACTTTCCCGGTCAGCCGCGACGAATAGCTGCTGTGATCGTTGTCCACGACCGTCACGTTGATGTTGCGCATCTCCATATTGGCCGCCCAAGGGAAGAGCCCCATCATCATCAGCGGCATCATGATCAGGATGCCCGGTAACATCCCGCCGCGCAGGAGCTGTTTGAACTCTTTTTCCAATAAAAATTTCAGCATGGCTACTCCAATCGGTATTTAAACAATTTGAGGCTTATGGTTACCAAAACCACGGCCATTATGCCCAGAACGATGAACTCTTGCAGTGCGAAGAGCGGCGAAACGCCCTCGATCATGATTTTCCGCACGGCCATGATGTACCATTTGGCCGGGACGAAGTTCGACAAGAGACGCAGAATGCCGGGCATGTTTTCGACCGGAAACATCATGCCTGAAAGGAGCATCACCGGCATCATCAGTCCCATGCCCGAAATAAGCATCGCCGCCATTTGTGTCTTGGCGAGCGTCGAAATCAGCATACCAAGCGACAGCGCGACGAAGATAAACAGCATCGACAGCGCCGTGAGCCAGAAGAGGCTTCCGGCGACCGGGACATGCAGCACGAAGACCGACAGTAACAGGATCGTGATGAGGTTTACGCACGAAAGGGTGAAGTAGGGGACGGTTTTCGCGAGGATGATCCAGATCGGTTTCATCGGCGAGACCAGCAGCACTTCCATTGTACCGCGCTCCTTTTCGCGTACGATTGAAATGGCTGTCATCATCGCGCAGATCAGAATCAGAATCAGTCCCATCACGCCCGGGACGAAGTTGTACGATCCTTCCATTTGCGGGTTATAGAGCAGTTTCACGGTCGGGACGATTACCGGTGAGACGGCCCCGCCGCCTGTTTGTTCTGCAAGCAGCTCCTGCGAGGCGGCCGTTATCACGCTCGTTGCATAGTTCGTCGCGGTGGTAGCCGTATTGGGGTCGGTGCCGTCGGCGATTACCTGCACATTCGCTTTACCGGTATGCAGCAGCGTTTCATTGAACCGTTCCGGGAAAACGATCCCCAGGTCGATCGAATTGCTCTGGAATCCCTTTTCGATATCTTCTGCGGTCGTTGCGTTGCCGACGACGGTGAAGTAGCGGTTGGCGCCGAAGTGCGAAACGATACGTTGCGTGGCGACGTCTTTCGAAGGGTCGAGGATGGTTACGCGCACGTTTTTCACCTCGGTCGAGATCGCGAAGCCGAACAGGATGATTTCGACGATGGGGATACCCAGTACGATCAGCATCGTCCGCCGGTCGCGCAGGATGTGGTAAAATTCTTTTTTTACGAATGCAAAAAACTGTTTCATGCCTGTTGGTTGTGTTGCGGGCCGTCCCGCAGGTTGTCCGGCTTCCGGCAGCCTGCCTGTCGTGCCGGTCCGGAGTGTTTTATTCCCCGCGTTTGGCGGTGCGGGCAAGGTAATGGAACACGCTTTCCATATCTTCCGTATGGAATTGTTTTTTCAGTTCGGCGGGCGTGTCCAGCGCCTCGATGCGGCCGTCCACCATGATCGAGACCCGGTTGCAGTATTCCGCTTCGTCCATATAGTGTGTGGTGACGAAGACCGTGATCCCGCGGTCGGCAGCGTCGTAGATCAGTTCCCAAAACTGCCGTCGTGTGGAGGGGTCGACTCCTCCGGTCGGCTCGTCGAGGAAAACGATCTTCGGCTCGTGGAAAATCGCCACCGAAAAGGCCAATTTCTGTTTCCATCCCAACGGCAGGGAGCGTACCAGTGCGTCACGTTCCTGTTCGAAGCCGAGCGTATGGAGCAGCGAGTCGGTTTTGGCGGCGATTTCGTCCGTTTTCATGCCGTAAATACCGCCGAACAGACGGATATTCTCCCACACCTTCAGGTCTTCGTAAAGCGAGAATTTCTGGCTCATATAGCCGATGTTGCGCTTGACCTGTTCGCTTTCGCGCGCGATGTCGTAGCCGGCCACGAGCCCTTTGCCCGAGGTAGGTTTGCTCAGGCCGCAAAGCATCCGCATCGCGGTGGTCTTGCCGGCTCCGTTAGCGCCGAGAAATCCGAAGATTTCACCCGGGGCCACGCTGAAGCTGATGCCGTCGACTGCCGTAAAACTGCCGAAACGTTTGGTCAGTTTCTCAGTCCGGATGACGGCTTCGTGGCCGGATGCGAATTGCGAGCACGGCCGGAAATTGTCTTTTGTCGTGTCCATATTGCGTTGTATCTGTTCGCGGGTTGCGGATCGTGTTTTCCAGGAGGATCGTGTGTCCCTGAAATGTAGCGGGTGTCCCTTGCCCGGGAAGGTATATCTGGTTTTCCTGGGAATATGCCTTACCAGTGTTCGCGCGCGAGTTTCATGTAACAATCCTCGATTCCGGCCCGGATCGTCTCGATTTCGACATCGTGGTGGCCCAGTCCGGAAAGATAATCGCGCAGTTCCTGTTCGGTCGGTTTCCCATCGGTGGTGACATGGTGGCGGGCGCCGAAGGTAAAGGCTGAAGTGACGTGCGGGTTTGCGCGCAGGTCGCGTAAAAGTTTCGACATATTGTCGCTGCCGACAGCCCAAAGCGGTTCGCCGAAGTTGTCGGCAATGTGCTGCGGCGTATCGATGCCGATGAACCGACCGTCGAGGATTAGTGCGATCCGGTCGCAAAGCGACGCTTCGTCCATGTAAGGCGTCGAGACGAGGATCGTGATTCCCTGCTGTTTGAGTTGCCGCAGCATCTCCCACAACTCCTTGCGCGAGACGGGATCGACCCCTGTGGTCGGCTCGTCGAGGAACAGCACCGAAGGTTTGTGGATCAGTGCGCAGCTCAAGGCCAGTTTCTGTTTCATCCCGCCGGAAAGGGCTCCGGCCTTGCGGTCTTTGAACGGCTCGATCTGGCTGTATATGTCCTTGATGAGGTGGTAGTTTTCCCGGATCGCCGTGCCGAACACCGTGGCAAAAAAAGTGAGGTTCTCTTCGACTGTCATGTCCTGGTAGAGAGAGAAGCGTCCCGGCATATAGCCCACGCAGTTGCGGATCGCTTTGTAGTCGCGCACGATGTCGAGTCCGTCCACGCTGGCCGTACCGCTGTCGGGCAGGATCAGCGTCGTGAGGATCCGGAAGAGCGACGTTTTGCCTGCTCCGTCGGGGCCGATGATCCCGAAGATCTCACCGTGCCCGGCCTCGAAGCTGACGCCGTGCAGCGCCTGCACGGCGCCTTTCCGGTAGCTTTTGACAATGTCGTGTACTTCGACTGCAGCCATTATTTCCCGAATTTTACATCTGCGTACATGCCGATCTTGAGCAGGCCGTCGTTCGGGACGGCGATTTTCACAGCATAGACCAGGTTGGCGCGTTCGTCGCGCGTCTGGATTGTTTTGGGCGTGAATTCGGCCTTGTCGGCGATCCAGATTACCCGTCCTTCGTATTGGCGGCTCCCCTTGTCCCCCGCATCCGCGAACACGCGTACCGGGTCGCCCAGCTTCAGTTCGGTGAGTTGGCCCGAACTGATGTAGGCCCGCAGCTTCATGCTGTCCGTATCGGCGATCTTGAACAGCGGTTTGCCCTGTGCAGTCACTTCGCCCCGTTCGGCGTATTTCGTCAGTACGGTCCCCGATATCGGGCTCTTGATCCGGCATTTGCCGAGCTGGTCTTCGACTTGCGCAATCTGTATTTCAAGCCCCGAGCTCTCCTCGCTCACGCCCCGGTTGTTGTTCTCGAGCGTCGAACGCTGCGCGGCAAGCTGCTTTTCGAGTACTGCGAGTTGCGAGTTGATGTCGTCGAGCTGCTTGGTGTTCGCCGCATTCGACCGGATCAGGTTCTGCACGCGGCGCTGTTCGAGTTTCTGCTTGTCGATCTGTTCGAGGGTTGCGGCGATCTGCTTGGCAATGTCCTGACGGCGGCTCTGCGTCGCACCGATGCTCTTTTCGAGCTGCAGTTTCTTGAGGTAAAGCTGAATGCTGTCGATCGATCCTACCACCTCGCCTGCGGTGAGGCGCTGGCCCTCTTCGATGTCGAACCGTTCGATCCGGCCGTTGCCCTCGGCCGAAACGATCACTTCGGTCGCTTCGAACGTCCCCGATGCGTTGTAATCCCCGTTGCGGTTCGAACAGGCTGCCGCCAGCAGTGCCAGCGCAATGAGTGCGGTTGTTTTCATCTTTTTATCGGTATTTTATTATTATTCCGGTCGCTTGTTGCCGGTTGCCGCTGTTGGCGGCCGGCGTGTTGTTTGATTTGTCGCGGGGTTTCAGTTGTTGGTCAGGTTTTTCAGGTTGTAAAGGCTCATTAGCAACTGCATGCGGTGCAAAGCTTGGTTCTGGCGTGCCGTTTCGGCTGCCGTCACGTCGTCCATGTAATCCGTGACGCTCATCGTCCCTTCCGCCACTTTCGCCTCCGAAGCGCGCTTGATGTTGTCGCGCAGGGTGATGATTTCGCCGTCGTCGGCCAGCGTGCGGCGGTATTTCTCGATCTCGCCGTTCCCGGAGCTGATCTGCTGGCGCGTGTTGAACAGGAAGGTTTCACGCTGTACGGCGATGTTGTCCCGGTTTACGTCGATTTGGCGCAGGTCGTTCCGTTTGGTATAGAAATTCCCGAAATTCCACGACAGCCGGATACCCCCGATCGCGTAGGCTTTGAAGCCGCTTTGCAGCATATTGAGCCCCGGATTGCCGTAAGCACCCTGGATAAATGCGCTCAGGCGGGGCATATTTTTCGCGGTGACGGCTTTGGCCTGTGCGTCGAGCAGGCTGTTCTGCGCGTTGAACAAATGCAGTTCGGGGCGCCGGATTTCTGGAAGCGGCTGTTTGTCAGCTGCTATCGGTTGAATCAGCTCGGTGTGGGCCAGATCCGTTCCGGTGAAAGCCCCTAACATTTGCCGATAGGCCTTGCAGGTCGCTTCCAGTTCGGCGCGTCGCTGGCGGTTCGAGAGTTGTTCGACTTTTACGGCATCGAGATCGGCTGCATTCGCTACGCCGTTGGCGATAAAACTTTGGACCTTCTGGTAATTGCGGGCTAGCTCCTCGTCATAGAGCGTGTTCAGTTTCAACTGTTCTTCCAGTAACAATGTGCCGAAGAACAGCGAGTTGATCCGTTCACGGATCGCATACATATCGACTTGCTGCTGCTGGCGGTCTACTTCCGTCGAAGCGTTGATGTTGCGCTTTTGCGAACGGATCGTGCCGCCGTCCCAGATCACCTGATCCAGTTCGACGAGCGCCTGGTACTGGTCTTTGTTCAGCGTTGGGATATCGACGCCGGGAATCGACACCGGAATCTTGGTTACGTCGGTCTGGTAAGTCGCTTTGGCCGAGAGGGAAAACTGCGGCAGGTATCCCTTGTTCGCATTGCTCAGGCTGTACTGTTCGGATTGCTGGATCAGCCCGTATCGGCTTACCAGCGGATAATTCGTCCCGGCCTTTGCATAGCACTCTTCGAGCGTAAGGCTGGAAGGCGTTTCGACCGGATGGGCCGCGATTGCGGTGGGGGCTGTCGTCATGGCTGGATTCTCCACGACAGATGCCTTTTCCCCGGGCGAGGATACGATGCCGGGCGTGACTGCTGTCGAAGAAAGCGGCCCCAGCGTAATCAGCGAGAGTAGCAGTACGGCATTTCGGATGATTTGCATGCTTTTCATGGCATTTGGTTTCAGCGGTGTCATATTTCAGGTGCGAAAGGTCGGTTTTTTTGTACACACTAAGGTCTGAGGCTGTTGATTATTAGTTTTACGTTCTCTTCCTTGCGCCGGGCGATCAGTTTTTGTACCTCTTCGGGAGGCAGTGGCATCACCTCTTCGAGAATGGGGCGCAGCAGTTGCGGCAGCACGTTCAGCGACAGTACTGTAAGAATCAAGTCTAGGACGGTGATCGGCCGTACTTCGCCTTGGGCGATCGCTTCCTCCAGTTCTTCGTTTACTTTACGGATGATGCTTGCCGGATATTCGCCGATGCTTTTGTGCAGGGCTTTGATTCGCTGCGGATTCGTAGTGATTTCGTTGATGATCAGGAACGGAATCTTCGGGTTTTGGGCAATGATATCGAAATGCGCTTCAATCTTTCGTGTGAGTTTTTCGAGGAAAGTTCCCGGTTTTTCGTCGATGCTGAAGAAAGCACCGGCGAAAATTTTGATCTTTTCCTCGAAAATACGGATGAACAACTGCTCTTTGGTGCGGAAGTAATAGTGCACGAGAGCCTGGTTACAGCCGGCTTCACGTGCGATTTCGGTGGTCGAGGTGAGTGCGAATCCTTTGTCGAGAAAGAGCCTTTCGGCCGTTTCGAGGATGATGCTTTCCATCGATTGTTCCCGTGTCTGTTCCATATTTGTCCCCCATTTTTGGATTAATAGGTGTGTTTAATAAGTTTATTAATGCACCGCAAATGTAACGAATATTTTTAAACTGCAAAATATTTGCAGGGAAATATGGAAAAATTAAAAAATCCCGGACCTCATATCGAGGGTCCGGGATTTTGCATCATTCTTTATCTGTTCGTATCCGCACATAACGGTCAGAACAACCGTACCGGGCCGCCGAGTCCGAGCGGCAGGTAAGGTTGCCGTTGGGTCCATTGTTGTGCCGTAGCATTGTCCTTCAACGATTTGCAGTAGTTGCCGAGTACAGTCGTGACACGTACGGTAACGGTGTTTTTACCCGGAAGCAGTTTGCCGCCGATGTCGAATATCCGTTCGCCGTACCATTTGATGCCGGCCGACTGTCCATTTATAAGCAGTTCCGTAACGCCGTTGTACGTATTTCCGGCATCGAGTCGTGTCATTTGTTGCGGATCGTCGATGTTTACCGCGATCGTGTAATCGATCACTCCGGCGAAGTGGCGCAGTCCGGGCATCGGCAGCGTATTGAAATCGACCAGGCTGTCGAGCGAGAGCGTACTCTTCTCTCCGGTTACGGCATGCGTCATCGTGACATTCCAGAGTCCGTCGAGCGTCTTTACCGGTGTACCGCTGCACGGGCCCGGGGCCGAAACATCTATGGTTTCCGCATTCGGATCATCGATCCGTACCTCTTCGAACACCAGCAGTTTGGATTCCTCGGGACCGAAGCGCATCGTCAGTTCCTTGCCGTTCCATCCGGCGATCCGGCTGCGGGTTCCAGTTTCCGGATCCCAGAGCCAGGCGGTTTTGTTTTGCGGTTCCGGGAGCGCAAAATCCAGTCGCAGCGTCCGTTCGTTCCGGGCATCGTAATTGACCAGGAAAAAGATATCCCGGTTGCCGTGTTTGTAATAGTTCTGGCTGAACAGTTGCGACGGGCGGTCGATTCCAACATAGGGGGTGATTCGTTGCTGCCGTTGCAGGTTCCGGTACCAGTCGAGCACGGATGCCGTGCTGTCGGGGGCCGCGACGGTGGTGAACCGTTGCGGATAACGCGCCTTGATCCGGGCGACGGTGGCCTGTACGCGGCGGTCGTTCGCTGCCGCATTTTGCAGGCCGACGCTTTGGTGCGGTTCCGTTCCGATACAGATCGCCTTGCCGCCGGCAGCGACAAACTTTTCCAGCGCTTCGGCCGCTTCGGGCCGGATACTCTCAACATCCATCAACAGGATCGTCTTGTAGGCGCGCGGGCCGTAGCGCAGTTCGCCGTTACGCGACCGGCCTTCGGTAAGGATTTTTTCGCTGATGTAGTCGCAGCCGTGTCCGTTCTGGTGCACCGCTTCCCACATCGTATTGGCGTACGTGGGGTAGGTGAGCTGCGGGAACGGATCGCGTTGCGAACCGAATTTCGACCACATATCTTCGACCGGCGGCAGGATCGCCACGTCGGCCTGCTGTTCGCTGTTCTGCAGCACGGCCGAGAGGCGCGCCTTGTAGTCCATCCAGTGGCGTAGGTACGGCCACCACGGGTTGCGCTCGCTGAAATAGGTGCCGTAGCGCAGCCAGCCGGGGAACGGCGCCTCCTTGGGCGAGTAATTGAAGCCGTGGAAGATCGAGTGATTTACACCCGACAGGTTGCTCAGATCGCCCGTCAGTTTCAGTTTTTCGAGCGTCGCGTTGAAAACCCATCCGGTATTGGTGATCTCCTCGCAGCTCACGTTCGGATTGCCTGCGAGGTGGGCGGCCGACGATACGAACTTGTTGACCATCGTGTAACCGCGGCCCGCCATCGAATTGTCGGGAAAACTGGTGCCGTGGTGGTGCCCGAACCAGGTTTCGCATTCCGGGATGTCGATGTACATGCTCGATTCGAGCGTGTGCAACCCGCGGCCGTAAGCCTGTACGCGGGAGAGCATGCCGTTGCGGTGGCACCATTTGTTATAGGGGATGGTAAATGCTTCGTGGAACAATTCGCGTTGGGTCAGGTCGAAGTCGTTGCGGACCCGGTTAATCACCTCCTCCTGTACTTCGGGCGAAAATTCAGAGCCGTACTTTTCCTTGACCGGATTGCCCATTTCACCTACCTTGAAAATCAGGTAGGGCAGGTAAGGTTCGAGCGAGTAGCCCCGCCGGCGCTTGAATTCGGCGAGCATGTTTTTGTCCCAGTTGGCCCCTTCGAGTTCGAAGCTGTCGGTGAAGGCGGCCCGCAGGTTGCTGCCGCCCATTCTGCCCAGCTTCGTGTTCATCCGGTCGGACATCCGGTTCAGGAACTGTTCGACGGCTACGCGGTCGAAGTGGTTCAATACGGGGCCTTTGGCGCCCGGAGCACCGAGGATTACACTCATATAGCCGGTCAGTTTGACGAAACAATAAAGCACATGGTCGCCCGGCGGGACGTCGATCGTGATGGAGTGGCGTCCGGTCAGCGAATCGTAACGGATTCCTTCGGTGAAAGCGTCGATCTTTTTGGGCATCAGCCGCAGGTAGAGCAGCTCTTTTTGAGAGTCGCCGTATACCGAATGTATTTTGGGATTGACCCGCCGCAGGATTTCATCCCGGTCGATCGTGAATCTTTCTCCGCCTTTGAGGTCGATCGTCTCGATGGTGAGCATCTGCAACTGCTGGTCGCGCGTGAGGAACTCCGCTCCGTAAGGCCAACCCGACCCGACGATGATATCGGCTACCATACCGCGTTTGTGGCACCCTTCGATCGCGGTTTGCACCATGTCGAGCCACGGATCGCTGAGCCACGGCAATGCCGGGCAGCCGAGCGTATCGCCGCCCGGGAATGCGATGGTGTTGATCTCGACGCCGCCGATGCCCGCCTTATACATCAGGTCGAGTTCGCGTTCGATTTCGGCTTTGGTCTGGCGTCCCCCGTTCCACCACCACCGGACATAAGGCCGGTATTTGGTCTCCGGGTTTTTAAAGATTTCGTACAAGCCGGGCTGTGAAGCGGCTTTTCCTTTTGGGGATGCGGTTGTCCCGGCAGTTTTTGATTTTGTGCTTCCGGCAGTCTTTGCCGTGGCGGTGCCGGCAACGCCGGTGCCTGCAAGCAGTCCGGTACAGCAAAACAGTACAGTGAGGGAGCGTGACAGTCTGTTTTTCATTTCGGTCAGGGTTTTGTTTCGGGTTTCAGTAGGTTTTGGTGTCGCATCAACAATAGAAAGTCGCGGTCGTCGAAAAGGATTTCGTAAGGCAGCGGATTCAGTACCTCGTTCGGTTCCTGCTCGATGCGTTCGGCGGCGTTCCAATCGCCCCGGTATACGGCGTCGCACCAACGGGCTGATTTCTTGTCCGGAGCGCTGTGCAACCATTCGGCCATCAGCCGGTCACCTTTTTCGACCTGTCCCGCTTCACGCAGCATCAGTGCCGACAGCAGGTCTGCGGCCCGGTAGGGTTTATAGCCGGGTGTTTCGATCCGTGCCGCGATCCGGCTGGCAGCCGCCTCACCGTTGCGGTGCATTTGTAGCAGGCAGTACCGTTCGAGGAAATCCTCGACCCGTTCGTCGACCAGGTCGTCGTACGGTTTACCGACGCCCATGTTCTCGGGCCAGAGGCGCGCCTGGGCAATGGCGTCGAGGGCCTTGCGGAACTGTTTCGCTCCGATCAGCGCGCAGGCGTAATCGAGGTTCGTTTCCCGCCACAGGTTGCGTCCTTCCTGCGCTCCTTCGTTCGGCAGCACGTCCAGGCTGCGCATCAGCGCTATGCTTTGCTGAAAAGCGCCTTGTGCGGCAAGGACTTTCGCCAGTTTCATGCCGGCGGTGTAGTCGCTCTTATCCACGGACAGCCGCCGGGTCAGGTATTTTTGTGCTTCGGCCCATTGGTTGCGGCCCGTATAGTGGTCGGCCAGCAACCATGTGGTGTGCGGATCGTCGGGCGCGATCCGGAAAGCCTCGAGCAGATCCGATTCGGCTCGGGAGGAGTCACTTTGCAGCGAGGCCCGCAGGGCGAAATAGGGATAAAAATCGATTTTCGCAGGATCGCCTTTGGGATGGTTCAGCAATTCGAGCGCCTCGTCGCGGTGACCGTCCTGCATTTTACAAAGCGCGAGGTAGTAGTTGCCCTGCCACGACGGGAGCGTGCCGGCCAGCCAGGAAAACAGGTCGTATTCCGATCTGCGGAACGGAAAAACGAGAGAGGGGCGGGTTGCGGCAATCTTCGTCAGCAGCCGTTCGACTTCATCGTTGTGTCCGTTAAAATTCTGGAGGCACATCCAAAGCCACGCTTGCCAGCAGAGGATTTTAGGATGTTCCGGCGCGGCGGCCAGCAGGGTCAGCGCATCCCGCCAGCGGCCGGCCCGGTAGTAGAAGTCGGCGATGTGCAGGTAGCTCTCTGCAGCGAACGAGTTGCGGATTCCGTCGGTGAAAGCCTTTTTGTCCGCCTCGCGTCCGCTCAGCAGGTAGCGTTCCCACGCGGCGAAGTGGTTCAGCGGGTCGATCTGTTGCAGGCGGTCGAGCGAGGTTTGCGGAGCGGTTCCGGACGGGGCGGATGTACGGGATATGGAGGTCGTATCGGTTGTTGACGCATTCGCTGCGGAGCGCTCCCTTTCGATCCGGTCCAGCAGCACTTCGAGTTGCAACGCCGTCAGGTTGCGGGGATTGTATTCGAGGGCGCGCCGGGCGTAGTGGCGTGCTTTCGGATAAACCTGCTGTTCGCTGATCCACAGCCGTGCCATTTCGGTGCAGGCTGCCTCGCGGTATTCGGTCGATTGCGAGGCCAGCGCGAAACCTTCCATGGCGTTGGCGGTATCGAACTCTTCAGCGGCCCGCAGGCCCCACAGGTAGTTCGCCGCACCATCGTAAGTGTCGATCGCCAGCGCCCGGGCACACAGTTCGAGGGCTTCGCCCGATTCGTGCCGTTGGAAACAAATGCCTGCCAGGCGCACCAGCGCCGGCTGGTAATTCGGATCTTTAGCAAGCGCTTCGCGGTATCTGTCTGCTGCGGCGGAGAGGAAAAACTGCCGTTCGAACTCACGGCCTTGCAGATAAAGCCCGGAGACCGACCCGTGGTCGAAGTTTTCGGGCAGCCGTTGCGGCCGCATCAGCGGCGTGTCGTGGAGTTCGAAACAGTAGAGGTTGCGTCCGTCGAGGTATAAATCGAGAAAATCCGGAACCTCCTGCACACCGAGCGGCAGCGAAAGGGTATCGGTGGGATTCAGCTCCAGCTGGCTGCGCAAGATCTCTTTGTTTCCGTCCGATGTCACCAGCAGTTCGCCGCTGACGGGAGCGATCGCATAGATTTTCAGCGTTTGCTGGCCGTTTCCCGGTACGATGTTGAATGCCAGTTCATCGGTCGCATAGAGAATACCGTCCGTGCCTCGTACCGGAAACCACCGTTCGCTCCACGCGTTCGTGACATAGGGCGACAGTGCGCCGTGTTTGAACGGCGTGCGGTAACTGGTGCCGATACTCTGGTTCAGCAGGCGTCCCGACTGTACCTCGGAGTACTGTCCGTCGGAATCGGTGAGCAGCTTCTCCCAGATCATGCCGTAGGGGGAGAGTCCCCATATCCATATTTTCTTGCCCGGCTTATCGGCGTATTCCGCCGTGTGGCCGAATCCGAACCCGTCGTCGTGCCAGTAGCCGCCCCAGAAGTCCGTGTATTCGCCCGTGACGTGGTATGATTTATAGTGGCCGTGGTTGTTTTCTTCGTAACGGTTTAACCGGTAATCGGGATAACCCGTCGGCCAATGGCGGCTCGTGCCGTCGTGTTCGAGGTAGCGGACGCCCGGAAAGAAGTATTCGAGGTTGCCGGCCGTCTTGATTCCGGCGTTCATCCACTGGTAGGCCGGGCGGTCCCATCCCGATCCGTTGAACCACAGCACGTCGGTCTCGAAGAGAGCCTTGTCGGGCGGCAGCGTTATGCGAACGCGCCAGTCGGTGCCCAATGCAAGGTCGGTTCCTCCAACCGTGCAGCTGACGCTGCCGTCGGCATTTTCCGCAATTGCGTAATCGACCCGGTCCGAGCACCACGGCGAGTGGCCGATGATGCCGAAATTCATCTCGATTCCGCCCGAAGTCCACGGCCCGCGCATTGCCACGTCGCGAAACTTCACCACATGGTTGAAGTAGATGAATTCGCGTCCGGTCCGCTTGTCTACGGCACCCCATATCTTGCCCCCCACACCGGGCATGATCCACAGTTTGATGTAGTCGTTCTCCATTTCGACCATCTCCCATTTCTGCATGCGGCCTTCGGCCGTGTAACCGTCGTAACGGTGGTACGGGTAAATGCGTCCGAAATCGGGAACCTCCTTGGGGGCGGAGTAGGGGTAGGTGAGCATTTCTCGTTCGACCACCCGAACCGACGAACGGCCGGGTGCCGGAGTCGTCGTATTTCGGCCGGGTGTTTGTCCGTTGCCGGTTGTGCCGTGGCAAAGCGGCGCACAGAGGCAGAGTGCAGCGCCGAACAAAGGTAAAAGAAGAGATCTGGACATGGTGGAGCGGATATATGTAGTGAGCGGATGTTTAACGGTTGCAGCATCAGAGCCGGGCGGTTCGTAAACCCGTAATCCCGGAAAATAGGAAGTCCGTTTTGCCGGATTTTTTATCGTCAAGTTGGCGGGTTCCCTATCATAAAAAAGTCCCGGAGCAGGGAGGCTCCGGGACTGGGTTTAGGTTTTCTATTTCAGGATGACAATATGCCCTTTGGTCGCCGGAATCTCGATCTCCCCGTTCAGGTCGATCTCTCCGGCCGGTTGCAACTCGTCGATCTGTGGCAGGTAGACCTGCGTCGGACGGAACCCGAGTTTCTTCTCATCGATGCGGATGCGGCACTTTTGCGCATTGTCGTTGTCCCAATTGGCCATCGACAGCATGGCCGAGTGGCCGGGCCGCAGGTAGGTCGTTACCGGGATCAGTTCGTTGTCGCTGCGGACCGGATTGCGGTCGTCCCAGTAGCCGTACATCTTCGCCTGGTCGATCCCGAAGGCGTCGAGCGCGCGCCACATCGGAACCGGATTGCCGCTCCAGGGCAGGCGCGGCAGCATGCCGAACACCATGCCGCGGAAAACGTTGTGCGCGTCGAGCATCTCGCTCATCAGCCCGAACGGAATCCCGGACATCTCGACAAGCCAGAAATCACGCTTGTTGTAGTCGCGGAACAGTTCGCCGATCCAGAGCCGGTCGACGTAGGGCAGGCGGTCCAACGAGAGGTTGATGGAGTTCGCATAGCCGCCGTAAGGGTTCATGTGGTTCCATGTGTGCTGGTCTACCAGGCGGCGTTTGCCGTCCGCGTCGAAAATACGGCGTGCCCGGCGCATCGTCTCCCCGTCGAACGAACTGTCGTCGATGTAGACACCGTCGATGCCCATGTTTTTGATCATCCAGTTCAGTCCTTCGAGGTAATAGTTGTTCCAGCGCGACTCGGGATCGGTGATGACCGCGACATCGAGCTGACCCTTGTATTTGCCCTGTTCGAAGCCCGCATACCAGGCCGGAATATAGTTCTTGCGCATGTTGTGGACGAGCCATGGTCTCGGACCGTTCGGATAGACGATCGTTCGGGTATCGTTACCGGGCCCGTCTTTGATGATCTCGTGGCCAAGGCTGCGGAGCATCCAGAATTCGGGGGTTTTGACCGTCAGCTCACGGCAGGTGTAATAGAGGCGTACTTTCAGGTCGTTCGCATGCGCTTTCGCGATGAAGGCTTTCATATCGGGCACGACCTCGTCTACCATCGGATAGTTGATGTAGGGATAGATGTCCGCTTTGTGGTGTACGTTGATCCATTTCGCTCCGGCTTTCAGCGCCCGGGGAATGAATCCGCCGCTCGTGTCGGCGTTCAGGTGGTAGGGACGGTCGGCGAAATGAGCTTTCAGGTCGATCGGTTTGACCGGCGTTACGAGCAGGTCGAAATCGAAATCGAGCTTTTCGCCCGTTTTGAGCGTTCTCTCTCCGCTGTATGCGTTCACCTGTGTGGCATTTGCCTGTTCGGTGATATTGATACCTCCCTTATTGTCGTTACCCCACGAATGCGGGTACCGGATGCGTCCGAACTCGTAATAGATATTCACGAGCGGGCGTTTGTAGTTGCTGTCCTTGAAAACGACCTGCATACCCGCGTTGACATTACCCAGCCAGATGCGGTCCTGCTGTTTGATCGTATCCCATTTCCAGTCGATCGTCGAATCGGGGCGTGCACCGCCTTTCACACCGAGGCCCATGATGTATTTCGATGCGTAGTGCGTATAATCGAATACCGTACGGATATCTTTGACCTGGACATCGCGCAGTGCGGTCACTTTCAACTGGTAGTTGATCGTTCCGTCGAACAGCATTTTTGCAAGGCATTCCGCTTCTACGTCCGAACCTTTGAGCAGAACTTTCCACTCCAGTGTGGCCGGGGTCTGTTTGAGGAACTCGATTTTTGACGGCTTCAGTTTCTCGGTTCCCTTCGAAGTTTCGACCACGAAAGCAACCGGCTTGGCGAGCACTTCGTTCGAGATGCTGCGGTCGAGTTGGTTCGCCTGGTCGTAATTCGTCACGATGCTGGCGGGGAGTCCATCGGCCGAGAGCTTTACGGTACCGCCGAGATAGCTGATTGTCTCTCCGTCGCGTTTAAGCGGAGTATAGGGTGCCGTAGGTGTTTCGGCGAAACCGATCGTCGAGTTGAGCCAGGTCATACGGCTTTTGCGCCAGCTTTCGTCGCGGCCGCCGTTCTCGAGCACCGGTCCTCCTACGTTGAGCGTGATGTCGATCATCGTCGGTTCGGCGCCGTCCACTTCCAGCACCGCCTTGCCGCGGTAGGTTCCCGATGCGGTTTTCGGAATGTCGATCCCGCTCCAGAGTACCTGGATAAGGCCTTTGGGGACGTTGATCGTGTTCGTGAACGGTTTCCCGTGTTGATTGATGCCGCCCATGTTGAAGCATTGCATCGCCGCCGCACTGATCTTATCGCCTGCCGCATTGGTCAGGTCGCCGAAAACTAACCGTATGTTGTCAAGCTTCTTGTAAGGCGCATAGACGCCCAGCTGCCACGGATAGTATTCGCCCGGTTGTGCCGAAGCTACCAGTACGTTGCGTTGTGAAACGGGGCGCTCGGCCCAGATTACCGGTAGCGAATCGTATTGGCGGATCTCCTTGTCACGCAGCTCGGCAAAGCAGAAATAACCTGCAGCGGGCTTCTCCTTGAGCAGTTTTTCCAACTGTACCGGGGTTACCAGCGTCAATTCGGTCGAGTCGATAAATTTTGCGTCCCGGTGCAGCTCGGCCATCGGGTCGACACGCAACTCCTGATCCTGAGGGGGGGCGCCGATAACCGGGACAGCCATTGCCGGAGCGAGGCAAAGGCCCAGTACGAAAATGAAAAATGGTTTGATCTTCATAAGGTTAATTTCTTATTGATGGGTTCTTACCGGGAAAGTCTTGTTACAGTGTTATCTATTGTTTGGGTTGCACTTTTCCGTCGCAGCACGGCCGTGGCCCGACCTGTGACAGGTCGATCTGGCGGAAGCCCAACTTCAGTGCCGGCGAACCCGGTTTCAGCCGGAAATCGAACCTGCCGGGATCGACGAACATCGGGTCGGCATAGATCGAGTGGTGGTCCTTGCCTTCGGCGAGCCACTGCTCCCATGTGCGGCCGCTGAAATCGACCGCCGCGCGGGGCTTGTCCGGATTGTAGAAAATATTCCAGTCGCTTACGAATGTAACGCTCGTATCGCGCGGTTGCGTATAGGGATTCACATATATTTTGTACGGTTCGTCCTGCCACTTGTATTCGTCGGCCAGCAACCGGCCCTGGGTCCAGTAGATGATATTTCCCTCGAAATAGACGGTCGTGTGCGGATCCCGCTTCGAGCGCGAAAGTTGCTGGAGCCGTCCCAGGGCAAATATGTTGTTGCGCACGACGAGGTCTTTCGCGTAGTGGATGTTGAACGTGCCGAACTTGGTATGGTAGACGATGTTGTTCTCGATCAGGATCGAAGTCGATCCCTCGTCGGTGTAGATGCCCCAACCTCCGTAACGGTTCGCGTTCACGTCGTGCACGAGGTTGTTGCTGATCACGGTACCGGGTGAGAGGCCCAGCGTGTAGATGCCGCCCATGTCCGAAAGCAGGTTGTTGTACCCGATATCGTGGATGTGGTTCTGCTCGATCCGGTTGCCGCGTGCCGCGCTGCGCAGGTAGCTCCACGACCAACCCACCGAAATGCCCGTGTAATCGCCGTGGTGGATCAGGTTGTGTGCAACCGTGTTGCAGTCGCTGTGCATCACCAGGATGCCGACGGCCGACGGATAGGTCAGGCCGTAGTAGCCGATCGTGTTGTCGCTGATCGTGTTGTTGCCGGTGCGCAGGGCCGGGTTGCCGCCCGGTTCCACGCCGCGCAGCCGGAAACCTCCCGCTGCGATCTGTTCGAGCGTGTTGCAGGTGAACCGATTGAACGTGCAGCCGTCGAACAGTTCGAAACCGAACGTTCCGAGGTTGCGCAGCGAGCAGCGGTCGAACGAGCAGTTGCGTGCGCCCGAAAGGTTCACACAGGCGCTGACGCTTGCGCTGCCCTGTGCATTGTTGCAGTCTCCCCACGGCAGGTTGAAATTCGAATAGGCGAGTCCGAGTCCTTCGAAATTGAGGTATTCGACGAATTTCCCGTTCAGCGGGTCTCCTTTGATCGAGATCAGTTCTTCGGTCGCCGGGGCGATTACTTCGGCGGAAGCCATATCTTCTCCGGAGAGCGGCATGTAGAACAGCCGCCCCGTGGAGCGTTCGAGCACCCATTCTCCGGGCAGGTCGAGCGCTTCGTAGATATTTTCGACCACATAGCGCGCCAGGTCGCCCTCGAAACCGTCGCGGAACACCTTACCCGACGGGTAGCCGAACGAGATGACGTTGCGTTTGCCGTCGATAGCCTTGATCGGCAGGTGGGTATCGGTCCAATAGTGGTAGATGATCGCTTCTCCGTTTTCGGGATGCTTCCATTTCGGATCCAGGTCGCCGGTATTGAATACGAACGAATCGCTCGCGACTTGATAGCTGCGCTGGCTGGTGGTGGTATCGGTCGTCGCTTTGACTCCGAACACTCCCTGGTTCGGGGTACGGGCCCGGCCCCGAAGATTCCCGTTCACGTAAAGCTGGCGGAACCACCATTCTCCCGCTTGCACTTCCGGCAGCGTGGCTACCCAGATGTTGCCTTTGTAACGTTTCCATCCCGTAACCTTTCGGCCGCCGCTCAACAGGGCTTTCTCACCTTGTGCGGCTTTGTAGGTGATCGGACAGGTTTCGGTACCCGAATCTTCCGGCGTAAATTTCAGCGCTTCGCTGATCGGATAGACTCCTTCGCTCAGGTATACGGTGACCGGTTCGGTCAGCGGTCCGCGCTGTTTGAGTTCGCGGACAGCTTGCTGTGCACGCTGGACGGTCAAAAAAGGCTGTGCAGGCGAGGTCCCGTTCTGGGCATCGCTGCCGGAAGGAGCCACATAGAAACGGATTTCGGCGCGGGCTACCGGACTTGCCAGCATGAGCAGCAAAGCTGCGGTGATCAGGGCAAATTTGGAGTTGGATCGCATGTTCGGGTCAAAATACATTTAATTCGGGATGCCGCGAGCGGCATGCCTGATTGTATTATTTTTATGGAATTACGGCTTGTCCGGTTCGGAAAATTGAACGCAGACAAGCCGTATTTAAAGAATTAAAAGTAGCCGTTCGTTTCGACATCCCCGTATTTGAGCGCCACTTCGACGCGCTGAACGACGAAATAGTTGTCGAGGGTTTTATCGACCATCCGGATCATATTGTCTCCTTTGCGGATCGATCCGGCGGGAAGGATGAACGCATACATCTGTTCGCCGTCGCGCATCCCGCGGTCACGGTTATACAGCTTCACGTACTCCGGTTTCTGTTCGGTCACTTCGGCACCGTTCACTTCGAGCCAGAATTTAGCTGGTCGGTCGGTGCGCAGGAACAGGATCATCTCCTGCGGTACGATTTCCTGGGTGTCGTCGGCGATAAAGAGGGGCAATACGGTCTCGCGGCCGTTGCTTACCGCTGCGGGCAGCGGAGCGATGCCCAGCGCACGGTATGCATCGGTTACACCGTCCGACATGCAGTAGATCTTGTTGCGTCCTTTGAGCGTTTCGAGCGAACCGAGTTCGTTGAGCAGCTCCGGAGTCCGTGCGCGCGTTACCTGGCCGCCCTCTTCCAACAACGGGATGCCGGCTATTTTTCTGTCGCTGATTTCGCCGAAATAGTAATTGAAGAGGTATACGCCGTCCGCGCCTTGTCCGAGGATGTGCGAAGCCATACCGCGGTACATGCCGTCCGAGTAGAATTCACGCGGCAGGTATCCGCCGTCGTCGATCGACGCGTAGAGCGGAATGTCGTCGTATCCGAAATCCTTGCGGAATTTCGCCACCGGAATACCCGTGTCTCCGCGCCAGTGTACGCCGATGGTGATAAAATCGATCAGTCCCTCTTTGGCCCACTGCTTCACGTCGAGACCCTTTTCCAGCGCGCCTTCTACCGTAACGGGGACACGTACCGCCAGCAGGATCTTGTGACCGCGAACTTCGGAGAGCGAGTCGATCGTCCGTTTCACTTCACGCACCATGTCGGTGATCAGCGGGGCTTTCTCTTTGCCTTCGCCGCTTTTGAACAGCACGATAAAGCGCATGAAATCGAGCTCGTAACCGTCGATCATGTCGTATTTTTCGAGTTGCTCCTTAATCAGGTTCAGCTTGTGCTGCCGTACTTCCGGATAACTGAAATCGAGTGCCTGTGCACTGTGCCATCCCTGGGTCGAATCACCGGTCCAGTATTCGGGATGTTCGATCCAGAAATCGGGGAACGTAGCCGGATTGCCCGATGACGAATCGGCAAAGTGCAGGTCATTGACGCGGTAAGTGATAAACGCCTCCATACCGTGCATTTTCGCGCGCTCGAGCGAAGCCTTGATCACGTCGGTTCCCTCGGCCTCGAGATTGCGGACGCTCTGTCCGCCCAGTTGCCACACTTTTTTCGTCGCACTGTCGGCATAAGGCATCGTGCCGTTCTTGTCGTCCCCGAAGTAACGGCCGTATTTGGAAGAGGGGTAGTAGATGAAATCGCTGCCGGAACACATCATAAATGTGGTCACTTGTGTGCGGCCTTTCGATGTTTCGGCGACCATATCCACATAGCGGTCGATGTCGGCTTTGTGGGCCGGATGTCCTCCGAACCAACGGTTCAGCAGCGCGTCGCTGCCGTCGTTGTTGTGGATGAACCGGTGGCGGGAAGGTTGATCTTTTGCTGTTTTGTTGCAACTGGTCACGGTCAGTGCCAACATCCCGCACAGCGGGAACAGCAGACGGCTTGCGAAGTCTCTTTTCATATTCAGATGTTTGGATGCGATTGGAGTTAGTTTGGCAAACAAAGTTAGTAAAACATTTGAAATATCAGCGAAACATGCTGCAAAGGCCGTTTGGGACGGATATAAAAAAATCAGGGCAGAACCGCAAGTTTCTGCCCTGAAGGAAAGTTAGATTAATCAGCGAGATCAAGGATTCTGTACAACCAGCGGGTTGTAGTTGATCTCGTTTTCCGGAATCTTGCAAACCATCCCGCTGACAGGGAAGGTAAGCGTAGTTGCGTTCGGATGGTAATCCTTGTTGCGGTTGATCGGAATGTTCCAACGCTTGTTGTTGTAGAACTCGCGGCCTTCGCCCCACATCTCGATGCGGTACTGCAGTTTGATCATCTCCCACAGGTCGCCGCCGCCGTTGTAGTTGGAAGCATCTTTCGCACCGTCGGTACGGGCGCTGATCAGTTTGTTCAGCGTGGTTGCCGCATCGCCGGTGGCTCCGCTGCGGTACTGGGCCTCGGCGAGCATCAGGTAAGCTTCCGAAGCGCGCATCACATACTGGCCGACCTGGTCTACCGTGCTGCTGCTGAGCGCTTCGCCTGCTTTGCCGGCAATGCCGTAAGTGTTGGCCCATTTGAAGTTCACCCAGGCAGGTACGTTTGCACGCGTTCCGTTGGGCGGATAGGCGTAGCTGCCGTAAGCGGTCGTTGCGAACAGGTTTTTGCGGTAATCGTCGTCGTCCATCTTGTTGTAGAGGGACTGGTCGATGGCGCTGAACAGTCCGCCGCCGCCTTTACCGAACGGGTTCATCCAGATACAGGTCGGTTCGATGTTGCTGCTACCCACGCTCTGAACAGCAGCCTGGGCATAAGGCCAGCCCATGATTACCTCCGGGTTGTTGGTTACATCGAGGAAGTAGTTGCCGGATGCCGGAATGCTGATCGGATTCTGCAGGTTGCCGGTCTTGCTTCCCTGCCAGCCGTAGTTGGCTTTCGGGATGAATTTCGTGTACTGCGCTACGAGTTCGTTGCCGGCGGTAATGGCGGTCGTCCAATCGCCTGCGCACAGCGCTACCCGCAGCAGGTTGAAGTTGCAGACGCCCAGGTCGATATCGGTGATATCGCTGGTATAGCCTACCTCTGCCTCCTTCATCAGCGTTACGGCCTCCTTCGACCATTTCAGGATCGAATCGTAGGTTTCCGCTGCCGAAGCGCGGGCCTTGTACGGTTGCTGGGGATCGAAAGAGGTGTAGAGCATCATACCCAGTTTGTTGTCGTAGTTGGCCTGTCCGTCGAGCATGTAGGCCTGCTGGAAGTTCTCCATCAGGTAGTTGTAGAAATACGCCCGCGTAACCAGACCCATCGCCCGGTACTGTTTCAGCTTTTTGTTGTCGCCTACGGTCGACATGGGGAGGTTGTCCAGCAATTTGTTCGCTGCGGTGATGTTGTCCCAGCACAGGTACCAGTAGGGAGGAACTTTGTCGTCATGTTCGCCGAATACGGTGATGAGGTTGTATTCCGCCATCCCCCAGACACTGCCGCTGAGGTCCGTACCCATCGCAGCGATGTCGTTGGCTTCGAGGTTACGCATGCAGGCGACATCGGCATAGTTGTAGTAACGCGTGTCGGCACTACCCATGTCGCGGATGTCCTTTTCGTGGAACAGGGGCACCATACCGGCGGCGACACTGCTCATGATCGCTTCCGCCTTTTCCGGATCGCTTTTCAGCAGCTCCTGGATCTGGTCGTTCGTAATCCGGTTGGGGGGCGCGATATTCAGTTTTTCATAACACGAAGTGGTCGCGAATCCCACCAACGCAAGCGCTATTAAATACTTTTTCATACTGTTTGAGGTTTTAGAAAGTTACGTTAACACCCAGGGACATGGTACGCATGTAGGGATAGGCATAGGCACCTACTTCGTAACCGCCGACCAGCGACATGCGCGGGTCGATGCCGGCATGCTGGGTCCACATCCACACGTTGTCGGCCGAAGCGTAAACGCGGATGCCGCCGATGCCGATCTTGTCCATCCATTTCTGCGGCAGGTTGTAGCCGAGGGTCAGGTTCTTCACGTTCAGGTACGAGGCGCTGAACAGCGACATGTCGGTATACATCCAGCTGCCGATTTCGGCACCGTTGGTGTAAGTGGTTCCGTACATCTGCATCGGGAATTTGGCTCCGGTGTTGTCCGGGGTCCAGGTATTGCCTTTCATTTCAGCGGAAAGTGCGCCGGCCAGTTTCTGGTTGTTATAAAGGTTGAGTGCGTATTCGTTGCTGAAGAACTTACCGCCGCACTGGAATGCGAACGTAGCCGCGAAGTCGAGGTCTTTCCAACGGAACGAGGTGCTGAAGCCGCCGATGAACTTCGGAGTGGCCGAGCCGAACTCCTGGCGGGTAGCCAGCGAGTAGTCGGTCGTATAGACTACATTGCCCTCCTTGATGTCACCGTAAACGTGCGACGCCTTTTGCAGCTTGTCGATGTTGGACGAAGAGACGGTGGAAGCGAACAGCGGAAGACCGGAAGCCTGGTCTACGCCGCCGTATTTGAACAGGTACATGTTGTACAGGTCCTTGCCTTTGCCGCGCAGGTAAACGATGTTTGAAACGGCTCCGCCGCCGGCTCTGCTCCATCCGTCGATTCCCGACGTCCAATTACCGTTCAAAGCTTCGGTTCCGATTCCTTCGGGGACACCGATGATTTTGTTGGTGTAGTGCGTGCCGTTTACAGAGAACGACCAGAGGATATCCGGGGTCTTGATGATGTCTACGCCCAATTCGATTTCGATACCCTGGTTGCGCATCTTCGCGTTGTTGCGGTCGATCGAAGGCTGGCCGAGACTGATGGCGATCGGTTGAGCCCAGATCATGTCGTCGACGGTCGTGTTGTAGTAATCGATCGTCCCGTAGAAGCGATCCCACAGGCGGAAGTCGAGGCCGAGGTCGAAGGTCTTTTTCTTCTCCCAGGTCAGGCCGGAGTTTACGTAGTTGCCGAGACCCAACGTGATGTTGGCCGGAACGACGTTGGTCCCGCTGTAAGTATATCCGTTGGCTCCGTAGCTCCAGGTCTGGTAGCCCGAGTAGCGGTCCACGCCGCCCTGGTTACCCATTATACCGTAGTCGGCACGCAGTTTCAGGTCGGTCAGCCAGGTCGCATCGGCCAGCCAGGATTCGCCCGAAAGACGCCATGCGCCGCCTACGGACCAGAAGGTGCCCCAGCGGGTGTCGTTGTACCGGAATTTCGAAGAACCGTCGGTACGAACCGATGCCGTTACGTAGTATTTGTTATCGTAGTTGTAGTTCGCCCGCATGAAGTAGCCTTCGAGAGCTTCCTCATCGATACCGCCTCCGATGCCGCTGAAAGTGGCGCCGCCGTTCAGTGCGAGGAAGTTCGTGAATGCCTGGAAGTCGGGAATGATCGAACTTTGCGTCTTGTAGTTCAGGCTGTAACCGCGGTTCCAGTTGAACTCGTGGCCGATCATGGCGTCCACGTGGTGCTTGCCGTAATCGTGGGCCCAGTTCAGGGTCTGCTGCGTGTTGATGTTGTTGTATTCGCTGTAGTTCTGGCCCCATGCGCCGCCGGTCGATACGGCACTGCCGGTTACGGGGTTCCAGTAGCGGCTGCGCATCGCAAAGGTCTGGTCGGTCGAAAGGTTGGCCTGGAATGTGAAGTCTTTGAGGAACTTGGCTTCCACATAACCGCGGATGTTGATGTCGTTCGAGATCGTCTCGTCCTTGTCGTGGTTCAGGATGTAATCCAGGTTTGCGGTCGAGGTAGGACCGCCGGTCGGACCGACTACCGATCCGTTCTGTTCCGCAGCAGAGGTGTATTGTTTGTTGCCTGCGGCATCCAGGATGTAGGAGCCGTCGGCGTTGCGTTGGAAGAGCGGAATCAGGGCGCTCTGACCGTTCACCCACCGGAATACGTTGGCGACGGCGCTGCCCGGATTACGGCCGTAGCGCGTTGCCGGGGACTGTACGGCCCGGCGGCTGTAAGCCATGTTGATACCGGCCTTCAGCCATTTGGTGATCTGCGAGTTGATGTTGCTGCGGACGTTGTAGCGGTTGAATGAAGAGCCCTGAATGTAAGAGGGGTCTTCCAGGTAACCGGCCGAGATGAAGTAGTCGGTCTTGTCGGTGGCACCGCTGACAGAAACGTTGTACTCCTGGCGGAAACGGTTCTGCAGGAAATGGCCGTCCCAGGGATCCCAGTAAAGCAATTCAGCGTTCGGGTTGAGTTTGCCGGTCATCGGATCGATCAGGTAAGCACCCGTCATCGTCGAACTGGCCGACGAACCGCTGCCGGTAGAGATGTATTTTGCCCCCGGAACGTTGTAGAGCATATAGTTGCCCAAAGAGTTTTGTGCAAACCCTGAGGTTTTGCCCAGAGCCGGTGCGTCGAACAGGTGCTGGCTGGCGAAGAGGGCCGCCTCTTCGTGGCTCATGTTCGGGTTCTTTACGTTGGTCGTGAAGTCCTTGCCGCCGTAAAAACGGGCCGTGTTGTAGATCGACTGCCATGCCCATTCGTACAGACTGGCCGGATCGTCGATCTTTTCATACGTGAACGGTCCCTGCTGGTTGATGCCCCAGCGGCCTTCGAAAGTCACTTTGGCGCGCCCCTGCTGGCCTTTCTTGGTCGTTACCATCACGACGCCGTTGGCGCCGCGCGAAC
>OLFY01001204.1_pt1 | contig 33526 bp, 33 predicted proteins | sample 1605611 | NCBI WGS metagenome assembly OLFY01 (sample SAMEA3888923, study PRJEB22519) | human gut metagenome | biome: human gut; feature: human-associated habitat; material: faeces | place: Denmark | collected 2011
GCGCTCTTTTCGAGAATTCTCTCGCCCGCTGCGATGTCGCCGCCGGTGCAGCCGATCATGTAATCGATGTCGTGCGCATTGCCGGAAAGCGCCACTTCGTCTACGGAAGCCTTCAGCAGCACGTTATCAACAACGGGCTGCCACGCAAGACCGCTTGGGGACTGGATGGTATACTGCACCTCAGCAATCTTTTCTGCCGGGACAGCGCGCATCTCTTCGATGTTTTTCGCGCCGAGCTTTTCCATCAGCTCTTTGGAGGACTTCACGCGCATTTCAACGGAAACATCGTGCGAAAGGCCGCCGAGGCCGCCTGCGCTCTGCAAAACAGCGCGCTTAATCTTGCCGCGCGTCAAATCGGACGAAATAAGCGTCTGCACGCTCATGCAGCCTGCAGACTGGCCCGCTGCCGTGATGCAGTCCGGGTCGCCACCGAACGCTGCAATATTCTCGTATACCCAGTCGATCGCTGCAACTTGATCGTAAATACCGTAGTTGCCGCTGATGCCCTCGGGATTTTCGGCATCGAGCTCCGGATGCACAAAGAAGCCGAGTGCGCCGACACGGTAGTTGATGGAGACGAACACCACGCCGTTTTTCGCAAACTGCTCGCCGTCGAACTCCTTTTCCGCGCCGCTGCCATGCGTGAACGCACCGCCGTGAATCCAGAAGAACACGGGCAACTTATCGCCCGGCTGCGCAGATGCAGGCGTCCAGATGTTCAGATACAGGCAGTCTTCGCTCTGCTTTAGGTTTTCATCACTGTAAAATTCCTTGCCGTAGAGATCCATTTTGGACAGATCAGTCTGCGGTGCTTTGGCGGAGAACTCCAGTGCGGGGCGCACACCCTCCCACTTTGCGTGCGGCTGCGGACGCTTCCAGCGCAGCTCGCCGACCGGCGGTGCAGCATACGGCACGCCCTTGAAGATCACGCTTTGTTTATCATCGGAAAACGCACCTTCGAGTGCGCCTTCTTTGACGGTTACGATCGTATTCATTGAAACTTCCTCCCAGGGATAAAATTCACGGCAACGCCGCGGATAAATTTTTGCGGTGCTGTCGGTGGTTTATAAATTTAATTTATGCGTTAAGCTGCTTCAGGAGCATCTCACCTGCGCCGGCGGGCACACTGTCGCCGCCAAACGATAACAGCGCACGCAGCGGCATTTCCGCCATCATACGTGCCATGGCCTCGCCCATGCCGATGTCGTCCGCATCTGCCTGTGCAAGCGGGTTCTGTGCCATCATCTTGCCGAGAATCTCGCGGCCGACGGGACTTTCCATAATCTCTTCAATCGTGGAATTCATTGTGTAGACGCGCTTAATCTGCGTAGTAGAGGTGACGTTCACCGTCGCGGTGCAGGCGATGTCGCGGCTGGATTTTGCCGCCATAATCGTGTAGTCGCCGGACTCAACGTACCAATCGGAAATATCGGTGCGGTAGTACGCGAACGCACGCTTTGCGAGCGTAAAGGTGACGGTCTTCTCCTCGCCCGGCTCAAGCTCGACCTTTTCAAAGCCGCGCAGCTCTTTTATGGGACGAATGGTGTGGCTTTCCGGCATGCCGACGTACAGCTGCACGACCTCTTTGCCCTTCACCTTGCCGGTGTTGCGGACGTTGACGGAGACGGTCAGCGTATCGGTATCCTTCATCTTGGACTTATCAAGCGTTAAATTGCTATATTCAAACGTCGTATAGCTGAGGCCGTAGCCGAACGGGAACAACACGTCCATGTTCTTTTTGTCGTAGTAGCGGTAACCGACAAATACGCCCTCGCGATACTCGGTCTTATTCTGCTCATCACCGAAGAAATAGAGGTACGAGGGGTTATCCTCCAGACGGCGTGGGAACGTTTCCGCGAGTTTGCCGGAAGGGTTCACATCGCCGAACAGCAGGTCGAGCGTCGCGGTGCCGACGGCTTCACCGCCGAGGTATGCGTACAGCACGCCGCGCACGTCATCAATCCACGGCATGGTGATGCAGCCGCCGCACATGACGACGACAACGGTGTTCTTCTGCACCTCGGAAACAGCTTTGACGAGTGCTTCGTGGTTTTTCGGCATCGAAAGCGTGCGGCGATCCATGCCCTCGGACTCCATGGCGTCCGTGATGCCGACGAACACAACGGCGACATCGGCGTTCTTTGCGGCCTCCTGTGCTTCCTTGAGGAGCGCTTCGTCGGACTCTGTGGTGTTCGTATCGTAGCCGGGCGCGTAGGTGACATCGAGTCCCTTTGCAGCCTCGAGCGCGCTTGTAACCTTATAGGAGTTCACATGCGAGCTGCCGCCGCCCTGAAAACGCGGAGTCTCCGCAAACTTACCGATGAACGCGAGTTTCTGACTGCGCTTTAATGGCAGAATGCCATCATTTTTGAGCAGAACCATGGACTCATCTGCAATCTTGCGCGCTTCTTCGTGGTCGGCTTCAAAATCGATCTTCGTTTCGGACTGCTTATTTTCGGTGTATTTGAGAACGATGTTCAAAATGCGCTCCACGGCGGTATCGAGCACCTTGATATCGAGCGTACCGTTGTTGACCGCGTCAACGATCTGCTTGTCGTTTGCGGCGTTTTTGCCGGGCATTTCAAGCTCCATGCCGGCTTCAAGGCACTTTACGCGGTCTGCGGTGGTCGCGCCCCAGTCGCTCATCACGTAGCCGTCAAAGCCCCACTCGTCGCGGAGAATATCGGTCAGCAAGCGCTTGTTTTCAGCGGCGAATGTACCGTTGATGCGGTTATACGAGCACATAATCGTCCACGGCTTCGAGTCCTTTACGGCAGTCTCAAACGCAGAAAGGTAAATTTCGCGCAGGGTGCGTTCATCAACGACGCTGTCGCTGGACATGCGGTTGTATTCCTGACTGTTGGCGGCGAAATGCTTCACGCTGACGCCGACATTCTGGCTCTGCACGCCGTTTATGTAGTTTTTAGCAAGCTCGCCGGTGAGGTACGGGTCTTCGGAAAGATACTCAAAATTGCGGCCACCGAGCGGAGAACGCTTGATGTTGATGGCCGGGCCGAGCAGAACGGAAAGGTCATCCGCCTGGCAGGCGTGGCCAAGCACTTCACCGGAGCGGCGGAACAGCTCGCGGTCGAATGAGCACGCCATGCAGGAGCCTGTGGGGTAGCTGGTGGCGGGCACGCTGGCGTTGAGGCCGAGGTGGTCGGCGGCGTCAGACTGCTTACGGATGCCGCACGGGCCGTCCGAGACCATGACGGATTCAATGCCGAGGCGCTGCGGAGTATCGAGATGCCAGAAGTCTTTACCGGAGCAAAGCGCGGCTTTCTCTTCCAGTGTCATTTGAGAAATGATCGATTTCACATCCATACAAACAACTCCTATGACTGATTTGAGTTCAGTATAGCACACTTTCGCGAAAATTTCCATAGATAATTCAGAAATTTTGTTGACTTTATTGGTAGAAAGATATTATAAAAGCCGATACGATTACATCGGCTTTTCATCACAATTTGAATAGTTTTTCAAAATTATCATAAAGCATTTTCCGGTTCTCTTCCTCCCCGTAGCCGAGTGCGAAAAAGCGTTCAAGCTCCTTTTTGTGCGTCCACATGGGGAAATCCGTGCCGAACATGACTTTATCCATACCGAAATGTTCAATGCTCCTTCTTGCTTCGTCCGGGTTCAACACAAACAGCGAGCTGCTGGTATCGACCCACACGTTCGCGCCTTTTAGGCACGCTTTGGCTTCATCCCAGCGCTGGTAACCGCCGAGATGCGCGGCGATGCACTTTAATTCCGGCAGCTTTTCGAGCACATTTGCAAGCTTCTTCGGCGCAGAGAGCTCGCTTCTGGCGTCACCCATGTGAAAGCAAATCGCGCTCCATGCAGGCTTTGTAGACCGGCAGCATTTTTTCGTCATCGATGGCAAAGCCTTGAAAATCCGAGTGCAGCTTGATGCCGTGCAGGCCGAGCGCCTGAATTTCATTGAGCTCTTTTTCGACGTCCTCAATGTCCCGGTGCCATGCGCCAAGGCCGACGAACTTCGGGTATTTTTCGCATTTGGCCGCGATGAAACGATTGATGGAGCCAACCTGCTCCACTTTTGTCGCAACGGAGCAGACGAGAAATTTATCGAATCCTACGGCGGTGCCCTCTTCGTTTAAAACGTGCGGCAGGCCGACCTCCGCCATGGGAAGATCATAAAAACGGCCAACGTTTTCGGTCGCCTTTTCCGCTATCTTGCCGGGATAAATGTGGGCGTGCGCGTCGGCGGCACGGTACAAAACGCCGTTATGCTTCACCATGCGCCTTCGCCTCCCTTTCTTTTTTCGAGAACACACAGCCACAGAAATCCTGCCGATATAGGTTATAGTCTGCCGAAAGCTGAATGGAGCGCTTATAGCCCTCCTGTTTTTTGAAATCGGACGGCAAGTGCGGCACGCCGTATTCTTCTGCAAGCGCTTCGCCGATCTCGTTTAGCTTCTGCGCGTTTTTCAGCGGGCTGATGGACAGCGTTGTCGTGAAAAAATCAAAATGATGCTCTGCGGCATACTTTGCCGCTGCTTCCATGCGCAGCTTGTAGCACGCAAAACAGCGCTCGCCGCCCTCCGGGATGTGCTCAAGCCCGCGCACGGCGGTGAAGAATTCTTCCGGCACGTAAGGCAGATCAACAAGCGCTACTTCCTTGGTGCATGGCATTTCGGAGATAAGCCGCTTTAACTCTGCTTCCCTTTTTTGATACTCCGCCTCCGGATAGATATTGGGATTATAAAACAGCACGGTAATTTTAAAATGCGCTGTAAGCTTCTCCAAAACGGCGCTGGAGCACGGCGCACAGCACGCGTGCAAGAGCAAAGTCGGCCGCTTTTCCTCGTGCGTAAAGGTTTCGATGAGTGTATTCAGTTCTTTTGCGTAGTTTCTTTTATTAGCCATGACTTTATTTTATCACCGAAGCCCCGTTTTCGCAAGATATGTATACTCTTTATCACAAATTTCTTACAAATCCGCCGTGTGAATTGACAATATTGCCGTTTCGCGGTAAACTATATGTATCAAATTGTGCTCATACGGCGCATTTCGGTGTTTGTGTGCCGTTTTACAGAAAGGTTTCGTGACATGTTTGATTTTTCTATATTGATTTCCAACCCGCTCATCAACGTCGCTGTTGTTTCGTGGTGTGCGGCACAAATCTTAAAGACCAGCATCCATCTTTTTAAACACGGCGAATTTAAGAAAGAGCGTCTCTCCGGCGCAGGCGGCATGCCAAGCTCCCACTCGGCGGTAACGTGCTCGGTGCTGCTGACCTCTTACCTTATCTACGGCTTTTCCTCCCCGATCTTCGCCATGGCGTTCGTGCTGGCACTCATCGTCATGTACGACGCGACCGGCGTGCGCTGGGCGGCGGGGCTGCACGCAAAAGCCATCAACTACATTGTGGAATATTTAGGAGATGAGAACACCAAGGACAAAGACCAACTGAAAGAAATGATCCCGAAGCTGAACGAATCGCTTGGCCATCGCATGATCGAGGTGGTGTGCGGCGCGCTGCTCGGATTTGCGATCTCGCTCATCGGGTACTTCTGCTTCTAAAATTCAATTTGCATGAAAAAACGTTGCACGGAGCTTAGCCATGGGCTAATAAGGCAGTATTTAAGGAATTATGGTGTAATCCCGATAAAGGGGGGGTTACACCTTTTCTTTATTTAAGCGGATTTTTCCGCTTTTTTCTGTTTTACTCTTTCCATTGTATTAATAAGCTGCTGCTCTGTTGGGATGTCAAATAACCCGACTGCCGTAAAAAAATATCCACTTTAACATTATTGTGAGAATGTTTCTTCTCATCGTTGTAAAGTTCAATACGCTCAATAAGTTTGTTTACAACGGTCGGAGTAAGCTGTTTCATCTCTGTAAATTCCATAAGCCCTTGATAGAGCATCTTCATATCAACAGTTTGCTTTTGAAGTTCAATGAGAACTTTTTCATTTTCCTCAACCTCTGATATAAGTCGCTTTTGCTCAGCTTCGTATTCATTTGCCATACGGGAATAACGCTCATCGGATAACTTACCGAGAGTATTATCCTCATAAATTCTTGAGAATTTGGAATAATCTGATAATCATCTTGACATTTCTCAATTTTCTTATGCACTTTGTAACTGACTGTTGTACTCTTACCGTTTACGGTACAGCCGGTATATTGTCTGTTTTCAAGAATGTGAGCAACACTTTTGGAACTCCAACCATAAATATTGAGCGGTATAGGATTACTTGTTTTCTTGCCTACGGAATTGAAATATGCTGTCGGTGTAAGCACTTTTTCGGCTTCAAGCTGTCTTGCAATTTGCGACGGACCTTTACCCGAAATGCAAAGATTAAATATCTTTCTTACAATTTCAGCCGCAGGCTCATCTATGTACCATTGCTCCTTGTTACCTTCGATTTTCTTGTAACCGTAAGGCACTGTTGAAGAAATCCTCATACCCTTTGAGGCTTTCATTTCATTAACGGCACGGATTTTCTTTGAAGTTTGTGCAGCATACCATTCGTTAAAAATGTTATGAAACGGCATCATTTCCGTTCCCACACCTTCTGTGGTATCAACGTTTTCTTGTATGGCTATGAAATTTACACCCAAAGTCGGATAAACAATTTCTGTGTAGTGACCGCAAAGCAAATGCTCTCTGCCGAAACGAGATAAGTCTTTTACAATTACGGTTGACACCTTACCTCCTCCAATAAGGCTTTCCATTTCCTGAAAACCGGGACGGTTAAATAATGAGGTGTGATAGCGATAGCGGCAAAAAGCTAATAAAATCAATGGTTTTGCGGACAGCGGATAGACAGGGAATGTGTTAAAAACTGAATACGCACACAAACGGCGTTACCTTAACCCCTTTGGGGGAGAAAGTAACGCCGTTTTTTTATGCCCGCAGGAAAGGAGGTGCAGCCGGAATGTATTTCACAAAGGGCAAGCAGCGGGCGTTTGAATTGCTCATGCAGCAGAAGCCGGGATTTGACCGCTATCAATCCGGTTGTGCCGGAGATGATGAAGATTGCGGCACTTGCCGTTTCTACCGCCCCGGGTGGAAATATGAGTTTTGCGTTTTCAAAGAGTGTCCCTATTGCCCCGGCAAAAGGACGCGGAAAACGCACGCCAGCATGGACAAATAGACGGGCAAAAGCCCTTGTGCCATGCGGCTTTGCAGACGCGAAAACGGCAAAGGGCATATTGCAATACCAAAACAGCCGAAAACGGCTTTCTAATTGTCCACGCATACCAAGAGAGGAAGTGAGGAAATATGGCAGTTTTCAGAGTGGAGCGAAATACGGGATATACCGTTATGAGCAACCACCACTTGCGAAACAAGGAATTGTCCTTAAAGGCAAAGGGCTTGTTGTCGCAAATGCTTTCGCTGCCCGAAGATTGGGATTATACCCTTGCGGGCTTATCCCATATCAACCGGGAGAAGATCGACGCAATCCGCGAAGCGGTAAAGGAACTCGAAAAAGCCGGATATATCGTGCGCAGCCGGGAGCGCGACGAAAAGGGACGCTTGCGGGGCGCAGATTACGTCATATACGAGCAGCCGCAGCCGCGAGAGCCGGAAGCAGCTACCAGCGGCGGACAGCCGCCTATATTGGATTTACCTACATTGGAAAATCCAACATTGGATAATCCAACGTTGGAAAAACCTACGCAGGAAAAACCTACGTTGGAAAATCCAACGCAATTAAATAAAGATATATTAAGTAAAGAACAATCAATTACTGATTTATCAAGTACCGATTCCATTCCTTTCCATTCCCTAAACCCCTTGCCCTTTGCGCATGGCGAAGCGGCTACGCCGCCGGAAAGGAAAAGAACGGAAGCGAAAAGCAATAGCGCAGTAGAGATTTACAGGGAGATTATCAAGGACAATATCGAATACGACCATCTCATTCAAAACTGCAAAATTGACAAAGACCGTTTGGACGAGATTGTTGACCTTATGCTGGAAACCGTCTGCACAGCCCGAAAGACAATCCGTATTGCCGGGGACGACTACCCCGCCGAATTGGTGAAATCCAAGTTTTTGAAGCTGAACAGCAGCCATATTGAGTTTGTTTTGGATTGCATGAGGGAGAACACAACCAAAGTGCGCAACATCAAGCAGTATCTAAAAGCGGTGCTGTTCAACGCGCCGAGTACCATTGACAGCTACTATACCGCCCTTGTCAATCACGACTTATACGGCGGCGAATGAGCATAGCCGCACTTTACCGGGAAAGGAGTTGATACCTTGCAGGAGGAAGTAACCCAAAAAACGATTGCCCTATACGTCAAAGTGGGAAAAGGCGCGGCGCGGCTTACCGAACAGGCGTTACAGAAAGCAATCCAAAAGTTTTTGGAGCAGAAAAGCAAACCCGCGCATGGGAAACAGACCATGCGGCAGCTTATGAAGCAGAACGCGGGTGTTTCCAACATCGAGATCACCGACAGCAATATTAAAGCCTTTGAGAGTACGGCGAAGAAATACAACATAGATTTTTCGCTAAAAAAGGTTAAGGGCGAGCAGACCCGTTACCTTGTGTTTTTCAAAGGCCGGGACGCGGACGTTATGACCGCAGCGTTTCAAGAGTTTTCCGCAAAGAAGCTGAACCGGGAGAAAAAGCCCTCTATCCGCAAAGCCCTTGCCGCTGCAAAGGACAAGGCGAAGCAGCTTAACGCCGCCCGCGACAAGGTAAAGAAAATGGACAGGGGGCGCGAGATATGAAGCAGATCAACTACAAAAAGCTGATACTTCCGAATATCCCCTATGTGTTCTTTGTCTATCTCTTTGATAAAGTCGGACAGGCGGTGCGGCTTGCCCCCGGCGCGGATATTTCTGCAAAGATACTGAATATCACACAAGGATTTTCCGCAGCCTTTGAAAACGCCTTGCCGAGCGTTTACCCGTTGGATTTGCTTGTCGGCATTGTCGGTGCGGTGATTATCCGCTTGATAGTCTATGTCAAAGGGAAAAACGCGAAGAAATACCGCAAGGGCGCGGAGTACGGCTCTGCCCGATGGGGAAACGCCGAAGATATAAAGCCCTACATAGACCCGGATTTCCAAAACAACATCATTTTGACGCAGACGGAACGGCTTACCATGAACAGCCGCCCGAAGCAGCCGAAGTACGCGAGAAATAAGAACGTCGTCGTGATCGGCGGCAGCGGCAGCGGAAAAACAAGATTTTTTGTCAAACCTAATCTAATGCAGCTTCATTCCTCTTACGTCTTAACCGACCCGAAAGGTACGGTTTTGATTGAGTGCGGGAAGCTGCTGCAACGGGCGGGCTACCGCATTAAGGTACTGAATACGATTAACTTCAAAAAATCTATGCACTACAACCCCTTTGTGTATATCCGCAGCGAGAAAGATATTTTGAAGCTGGTAAATACGTTGATAGCGAATACCAAAGGTGAGGGAGAAAAAAGCGCGGAGGATTTTTGGGTAAAGGCAGAACGGCTTTTGTATTGCGCGTTGGTGGGCTACATCTGGTACGAAGCCCCCGCCGAGGAAATGAACTTTATTACCCTGTTGGAACTTATCACCGCCAGCGAAGCCCGCGAGGACGACGAGGAATATCAAAGCCCCGTCGATTTGCTGTTTGCCGACTTGGAAGAACGCGACCCCGACCATTTCGCGGTGAAGCAGTACCGAAAATATAAATTGGCGGCGGGCAAAACCGCAAAATCAATCCTCATTTCTTGCGGTGCGAGGCTCGCTCCTTTTGATATAAAGGAATTGCGCGATCTTATGTCCTACGACGAATTAGAACTTGACACGTTAGGCGACAGAAAAACAGCTTTGTTTTTGATTATGAGCGATACGGACAGCACGTTTAATTTTGTTATCGCTATGCTGCAATCGCAGTTATTTAATCTCTTGTGCGACAAGGCCGACGACGAATACGGCGGCAAGCTGCCGGTTCATGTTCGCTGCCTGTTAGACGAGTTTGCAAACATTGGACAAATCCCGCAGTTTGAAAAATTGATTGCCACAATCCGCAGCCGGGAAATCTCGGCTTCTATCATTCTGCAATCGCAGAGCCAGCTAAAAGCCATTTACAAGGACGCGGCAGAAATCATACTTGACAATGCCGACAGCACCTTGTTTTTGGGAGGGCGCGGGAAAAATGCAAAGGATATTTCGGAGAACTTGGGACGTGAAACAATCGACAGTTTCAACACTTCCGAAAATCGCGGCACGCAGGTTTCTCATGGCCTCAATTATCAGAAATTGGGAAAGGAGTTGATGACACAGGACGAAATCGCAGTTATGGACGGAGGAAAATGTATTTTGCAGTTGCGCGGCGTGCGCCCCTTTTTCAGCGATAAGTACGATATAACGCAGCACCCGAACTACAAATACCTTTCCGACTTCGACAAGAAAAACGCTTTTGACGTTGAACGGTATATGTCCACCCGTCCGGCAATCGTAAAGCCCGACGAACCCTTTGACATATACGAAATAGATTTGTCCGACGAGGACGCAGCCGCCGAATAAAAACGGCGGCATTTTTATTTCCAACAACATTTTTTGAGCCGTTTTAGCGGCAGAAAGCGAGGTTTATATGGATTTTTTCAACAGCGCAGTTGACGTATTGCAGACTTTGGTAATCGCGCTTGGCGCAGGACTTGGCATTTGGGGCGGCATTAACCTCATGGAGGGGTACGGCAACGATAACCCCGGCGCGAAGTCGCAGGGCATGAAACAGTTGATGGCGGGCGGCGGCGTTGCCCTTATCGGCCTTACCCTTGTCCCGCTGCTCTCCGGCCTGTTTGGATAATGCCACAAACTAACACTACCCGCCGCGCTCTCCCGCTTCACGCGGGAGGGCGCGGGAAAGGAGGGATTAGCTTTTGATATGGCAGATGATTGAAGATTGGTTTCGCGGCATTTTGACAGACGGAATACTCTCTAATCTCTCCGGGCTGTTCGACAGCGTAAATACAGAGGTTGGAGAAATCGCAACGCAAGTCGGCACAACCCCCGCCGGGTGGAACGCGGGCATATTCAATATGATACGCAGCCTATCGGAAAACGTCATTGTGCCGATTGCGGGCGTTATCATTACCTTTGTCATGTGCTACGAACTAATCCAGCTTGTAATTGAGAAAAACAATCTGCACGATCTCGACACTTGGATTTTCTTCAAGTGGATTTTCAAAACCTTTGTTGCGGTGCTGCTGGTAACAAATACTTGGAACATCGTCATGGGCGTATTTGACATTACACAGAGCGTCGTCAACGACAGCGCGGGCGTTATCATATCCGACACAAGCATAGATATTGCAACCGTTATCACCGATATAGAAGCAAAGCTGGACGCTATGAGCGTCGGCGGGCTTTTGGGGCTATGGTTTCAATCACTCTTTGTGGGGCTTACCATGAAAGCGTTGTCTATCTGTATCATGCTGGTGGTGTACGGGCGCATGATTGAAATATACCTTGTAACGAGTATCGCCCCTATCCCCGTTGCGACAATGGTAAATCGTGAATGGGGCGGCATGGGACAGAACTACTTAAAATCCTTGCTTGCCCTCGGTTTTCAGGCTTTTCTAATTCTTGTGTGCGTCGGTATTTATGCGGTTTTGATACAGACAATCGCAGCAACCGATGACATATCCGGCGCGATCTGGTCTTGCATGGGCTATACCGTCCTCTTGTGTTTTACGCTTTTCAAAACGGGAAGCCTTGCAAAATCCGTATTCAGCGCGCATTAAGGGGGTGCAGATGAAGAAATACAAAATCATTTACGCCGATCCCCCTTGGAGATACGCGAGAAGCAAGGTACAGGGCGCAGCGGAAAAGCACTATCCCACTATGAGTATTGAGGAACTTTGCGCTTTACCCGTCAAAGAAATTGCGGATAAGGACTGTATTTTATTCCTATGGGCGACGTTCCCGCAGCTTAAAGAAGCGTTGCAGTTAATCAAGGCTTGGGGATTTACCTATAAATCCGTTGCCTTTGTATGGTTAAAGCAAAATCGGAAATCGCCCACTTGGTTTTATGGCTTGGGCTTTTGGACGCGAGGAAATGCGGAAATCTGCTTGCTTGCTACCAAAGGACACCCGAAGCGACAATCAAACAAGGTACATCAATTTATTATTTCCCCTGTTGAGCAGCACAGCAAAAAGCCGGATATAACGCGGGAAAAGATACTTGCCCTTATGGGCGACCTACCGCGTATTGAACTGTTTGCAAGGCAGCATACCCCTGGTTGGGACGTATGGGGAAATGAAATCAAAAGCGACATACGGTTTGCCGGAAAGGAGGTTTGAAATGGCGTATGTAACCGTCCCAAAGGATTTAACCAAAATCAAGAGCAAGGTAATGTTCAACCTTACCAAAAGACAATTACTCTGTTTCGGCGCGGCGGTGGCTATCGGGCTACCGCTATTCTTTTTGACAAAGGACAGCGCGGGAACGACAACGGCGGCTTTGTGCATGGTGCTTGCCATGCTGCCCATGTTCCTACTCGCTATGTACGAGAAGAACGGGCAACCGCTGGAAGTGATTATACGGCAATTTGTGGAAGTGAAGTTTCTTCGCCCCAAAGAGCGACCTTATCAGACCAACAATTTTTATACCGCCCTTGCGCGGCAGGAGCGATTAGATAAGGAGGTACGGGCGATTGTCAAAGGAAAAGGGAAAGACCCAAAACAAAAAGCGTAAACTTACGCGGCAGGAAAAGAAACAGATCGACGCGCTTATCCGGCAGTCAAAGGGCGACGGGAAGCCCCATACGGCGCAGGACAGCATACCGTTTGAACGAATGTATAAGGACGGGATTTGCCGCCTTGCAAACGGGCGGTATTCCAAGTGCATTGAGTTTGAAGATATTAACTATCAGCTTGCGCAGCCGGACGACAAGACCGCCATTTTTGAAGCCCTTTGCGATATGTATAACTCTTTTGACGCTTCTATCAGTGTGCAGCTTTCCTTAATCAGCCGCCATGCGAACAAGGAGGATTTCAAGAGCAGTATCACGATTGCCCCACAGAATGACGACTTTGACAGTATCAGAGCCGAATACACCGAAATGCTGCAAACACAGCTTGAACGCGGCAACAACGGGCTTATCAAGACAAAGTTTCTCACCTTTACCATTGAAGCAAAAGATATTAAATCGGCGCGGGCGCGGCTTGCCCGTATCGAAACGGACACCCTCAACCATTTTAAGGTGATCGGCGCGGCGGCGCGGGTATTGGACGGGAAGCAGCGGCTTGAAGTGCTGCATGGGCTTTTCCACCCGGACGGGGAACGCTTCAACTTTGCGTGGGAATGGCTACCCGTAAGCGGCCTTTCCGTCAAAGACTTTATTGCCCCGTCCTCTTTCCGTTTTGGCGACGGGCGAATGTTTCAAATGGGCGGGAAGTTTGGCGCGGTTTCCTTTTTGCAGATTGCCGCGCCGGAACTTTCAGACCGTATGCTTGCCGACTTCATGGAAGCGGAAAACGGGATTGTCGTCAATCTGCACATTCAGAGTATCGACCACAACGAAGCGATCAAGACGATCAAGCGGAAAATCACCGACCTTGACCGTATGAAAATCGAGGAACAGAAAAAGGCAATCCGCAGCGGCTACGATATGGATATAATTCCGTCCGACCTTGCCACCTACGGCGGCGAAGCGAAAAACCTTTTGCGGGATTTGCAGAGCCGGAACGAGCGAATGTTTTTGCTTACGCTGTTAGTTTTGAATGTGGCAGACACAAAGCAGAAATTGGACAACGACGTATTTCAGGCCGCAAGTATCGCACAGAAATACAACTGTATGCTCACCCGCCTTGACTACCGGCAGGAACAGGGGCTTATGTCCTCTATCCCATTGGGCGAAAACCTAATCCAAATCCAGCGGGGCTTGACGACTTCCAGCACCGCCATTTTCGTCCCCTTTACGGTACAAGAGCTGTTCCAAAGCGGCGAAGCGTTGTATTACGGCTTAAACGCATTATCGAATAACATGATTTTGTGCGACAGGAAAAGGCTGAAGAACCCTAACGGCTTGATACTCGGCACACCCGGCAGCGGCAAGAGTTTTTCGGCAAAGCGCGAGATCACCAACGCTTTTCTCATTACCGCAGACGATATTATCATTTGCGACCCGGAAGCGGAATATTACCCCCTTGTGGAACGGCTGAAAGGGCAGGTTATCAAGGTTTCGCAGAACAGCACGCAGTACATTAACCCGATGGATATAAACCTCAATTACAGCGAGGGCGACACGCCCATAGCGTTAAAGAGCGACTTTATCCTTTCCTTTTGCGAGTTAATCATGGGAGGTAAAAACGGGCTGGAAGCCGTTGAAAAGACCTTGATTGACCGCGCTGTTATCAGCGTGTACCGCAGCTACCTTGCAGACCCGAAGCCGGAGAATATGCCGATTTTGGGCGACCTCTACAATGAAATCAAGAAGCAGCCGGAAAAGGAAGCGCAGCGTATCGCGTCGGCATTGGAACTCTATGTAAATGGCAGTTTGAACGTGTTTAACCACCAAACAAACGTTGACATTCACAACCGCCTTGTCTGCTTTGATATTAAAGAACTCGGCACCCAGCTACGAAAACTCGGTATGCTCATTGTCCAAGATCAAGTTTGGAACAGAGTTACCATAAACCGCAGCGAAGGCAAGGCGACGCGGTACTATATCGACGAGTTTCATTTGCTGCTCAAAGAGGAACAGACCGCAGCGTACAGCGTTGAGATTTGGAAGCGTTTTAGAAAATGGGGCGGTATTCCGACAGGTATCACCCAAAACGTGAAAGATTTGTTATCGTCCCGCGAGGTGGAGAACATTTTTGAAAACAGCGATTTTGTGTATATGCTCAACCAAGCCCAGGGCGACAGGGAAATCCTTGCAAAGCAGCTTAACATTTCGCAGCAGCAAATGACCTATGTAACCCATTCCGACGCGGGCGAGGGGCTTATCTTCTATGGCAACGTGATTTTGCCCTTTATTGACCGTTTCCCGCAAGATACGGAACTCTATCGTGTAATGACGACCAAACCCGGCGAGGTGTCGGCATGAGGATAGAAATGGACAAAATCTATTGCGGCGACAGCTTGCAGGTGCTTCAAACCTTGCCGGAAAATGCAGTTGATTGTTGCGTAACGTCCCCACCCTACTATGCCTTGCGGGACTACGGCGCAGACGGGCAGATCGGACGGGAAGCAACGCCGGAGGAATATGTTTCCCGTATTACGGCGGTATTCCATGAGGTAAAGCGGGTGCTTACGCCGGAGGGTACTTGTTGGCTGAATATCGCGGACACTTATTGCGGCACAGGCAGCAAAGCCGACCACCAAGACCCCAAATACCCCAAAGGCAGGAACGGGCAGCAAGTGGCGTTTAACCACCGCGCCCCCGGCTGCAAGCCCAAAGATTTAATTGGTATTCCGTGGCTTGTAGCCCTCGCCTTGCGGGGCGACGGTTGGTATTTGCGCAGTTCTATCATTTGGCACAAAACAAACCCCATGCCGGAAAGCACGCGGGACAGGCCGACCCGCTGCTATGAATATGTGTTTCTGCTTACCAAGTCAAAGAAGTATTATTACGATTGGCAAGCAGTAGCCGAGCCGATAGCCCCCACAACGGCGGGGCGGCTGAAAAGCGGAGTTAGCAAAGGAAATAAGTATAACGTTACTGTTCCGGGGCAAAACCAACCGCAGAAAATCAACCGCCCCCGCGAAAAGGGCGCATACGCCGACGAGTTGATTTCTCCCGTCCGCAGCCGCCGCAACGTTTGGCAGATTAACAATGTCGGCTATCATGGCGGGCATTTCGCAGCGTTCCCGCCGAAACTTGCGGAAACGTGCATTTTGGCGGGCTGTCCCATCGGCGGGATTGTCCTTGACCCCTTTTTCGGCAGCGGCACGACGGGCATGGTAGCAAAACGGCTTAACCGCCGCTATATCGGCATTGAGTTAAACCCCGACTATTGCGAACTTGCAAAACAGCGGATTGGAGGTGATGAAGATTGAGCAAGGAACTGAAAGCCCCCGACAAGGTAACGCAAAAAATGACCCGCGACGGTGCGGTTGCGGAAAACCTCACGACGGGCGAAACGTCCAGTATCAGCGAAAGGCCGCAGGAAGAAAACTATTCAGCCCCCGCAGGGGTGGCAGCGGAAAAGGTTGTGCAGCATATCGGCGCAGAGATTGAGCGACACGCAGCAAAAGGCGCGGAGAAAAAAGCCCTTGACGCGACGCAGCCTAAAACCCATTCTTCCCGCTTGCAGTTTTCCGAAGCGGAACGGGCAACGCCGGAACTTCAAAAAGCGATCAAGAAATCGGATAAGGCGGCAGACTGTTTAGACGCAGCGCGGGCGGCTATCCCCAAGCAGACCAAAATCAAGAAAGAGCGCGTTTTTGACGAAGCGAAAGGCAAGGCAAAGACGCGCCTTTCCTTTGAAAAGACGGATAAGCCCCCAAACGGCAAGTTGCGGCATAACCCCTTATCCCGTCCGGCACAGGAGTTAAACAGTACCGTACATGGGAAAATCTACGAGGTAGAGAAAGAAAACGTCGGTGTGGAAAGCGGGCACCGGGTAGAACTTGCCGGAGAGAAAGCGGGCGGCATGGCGGCGCGGGCAGTTAAGGGCGGCATACGCCGCCATAAGCTGAAACCCTACCGGGCAGCGGCGGCAGCGGAAAAACAAGCGGTAAAGGCAAACGCAGATTTTCTCTATCAAAAGGCGTTGCACGATAACCCCGCGCTTGCGCACTCCAACCCCATTTCCCGTTTTTGGCAGAAGCAGCGCATTAAAAAGCAGTATGCAAAAACGCTGAAAGCGGGCGGCAAAGCGAAAAAAACCGCTGAAGCCACCGCAAAGGCGGCGAAGAAAACCGCGCAGGAAACCAAACGGGCGACGTTCTTTGTTGTCCGGCATTGGAAAGGCTGCTTGATTGTGGGCGGGATTGCCTTTATCGTGCTGCTGCTTTTCGGCGGGCTGTCCTCTTGCTCCCTCTTTGGCGGCAACAGCGGCAGCGGCTTGATTGCGTCGTCCTATCTCTCCGAGGACGCGGATATAACGGGCGCGGAAAGCGCGTATGCCGCTATGGAAGCCGAGTTACAAGATATGCTGGACAATATCGAAAGCGAATACCCCGGCTATGACGAATACCGGGTAAACGCGGACGAGATCGAGCATGACCCCTATGTGCTAATTTCTATCCTTTCCGCGTGGCATGAGGGCGTGTTTACACTCGATGAAGTGCAAAGCACCCTTGAAATGCTCTTTGAGAAACAGTATATCTTGACGGTCGAGGAAGAAGTACAGGTACGCTACCGCACCGAAACAAGGACGGACAGCGAGGGCAACCCCTATACGGTTGAAGTCCCCTATAACTATTACATTCTTCATGTGGATTTGGAAAACTTCAACCTCTCCCATGTCCCCGTTTACATCATGGGCGAAGAACAGCTATCCATGTACGCTATGTATATGTCGTCGCTGGGAAACAGACCCGACCTTTTCCCGCAATCCGGCTATGTGTCTAAATACTATGAAAACCCGCCCGCCGATTATGAAGTACCCGCCGCGCTGCTGGGTTCCGATGAAAAGTTTGCGCGGCTCATGGAGGAAGCAGATAAATACGTCGGTTTTCCCTATGTGTGGGGCGGCAGCACCCCGGAAACCTCTTTTGATTGCAGCGGCTTTGTGAGTTATGTGTTGACGAACAGCGGCCTATACAATACGGGCAGACTTGGGGCGCAAGGGCTTTACAACATCTCAACCCCTGTTTCTAACCCGCAGCCGGGGGATTTGGTGTTCTTTACGGGTACATACGACACCCCCGGCGTTTCCCATGTGGGGATTTATGTGGGCGAGGACGGGGACGGAAGCCCCGTCATGCTGCATTGTGGCGACCCTATCCAGTATTCAAAGCTGGACACCAGCTATTGGCAATCCCACTTTTACGCCTACGGGCGGTTAAATTACAATTAAAAGGAGTTGAAAAATGAATATTGTATCTTTTGGCGGCGGCACGAATAGTGCCGCCTTACTTATTGGCCTATACAAGCACAAAATCCCGATTGACCTTATCACCTTTGCCGATACGGGCGCGGAACACCCGCATACCTATCAATTTATCGAGATAATCAATCAATGGCTTGCGGAACACGGTATGCCGCAGATTACCGTTGTGCAGTATGTTGACCGCTACGGCAACCGCCTATCTCTTGAAACCGAGTGCTTGCGCTCTCATACGCTCCCGTCGATTGCCTACGGGCATAAGCGTTGTTCGCAGAAACACAAAATCGCACCGCAGGAAAAGTTTTGCAACCACTATGCGCCTTGCCGCGAAGTATGGCAGCGCGGCGAGAAAGTCAACCGCTATATCGGCTATGACGCGGGAGAAGTGAAACGGTATGAACATTCCCGCAAGTACAACGAAGCCGACAAAAAATATCATAACCGCTACCCCCTCATTGAAGAATGGGGCTGGAACAGGGACGATTGTATCCGGGAAATCAAAGCGGCAGGATTGCCGCAGCCGGGTAAATCGTCCTGTTTCTTTTGTCCGAGCATGAAGAAACAAGAGATTTTATATCTCAAAGAACACTATCCCGATCTATTTAACCGGGCGGCGACTTTGGAAGAAAACGCTATGCCCTATCTTAAAACCGTTAAGGGATTGGGGCGCAGCTATTCATGGAAAGAACAGTTTGGAAAGGAGTAAATGACTATGGCGAACACGAAACTTGACCGTATCGAAAGGGATATTGAGAAAACGAGGGCAAAAATCCTTGAACAGCAAAAGAAGCTGAAAGACCTTGAAGCGCAGAAAGTCGAGGAAGAAAACGCGCAGATCGTGCAAATGGTAAAGGCGGTACACCTTGACGGGACGCAGCTTGCCGCGTTCCTCTCCGCTTACGCCAGCGGCGAAATCACCTTGCCGCAGCCGGAAGCCACTTACCCCGCCGAACAGGAGGACAACGACAATGAAGAATAAAAAGATAATCCGAAAGTTTACCGTATTGCTTGCCGCACTGGTTATCATGTGCGGCTTTTCTGTTACCGCTTATGCGGGCGGTGGCGATGAAAGCGACGACACGCCTACCCCCGTAACCGAGGAAACCCCCGCGCCGGAAACCGAGCCGGAAGAAACGACGGGCGGCTATGAGCCGCAGCCCCTTACCCCGGACGGGAATATGTCCCTTGTGGACGATATAACGGGTGAAGCGTCCGGCGACAAGCAGTTTATCACCGTCGTTACCAAAAGTGGCAACTATTTTTACATCATCATTGACCGCGCCGAGGACGGGGAAAATACCGTCCATTTCCTTAACCAAGTGGACGAAGCGGATTTAACCGCCCTTATGGAGGACGGGCAGACCGAAGCCCCCGTTTGTAGCTGCACCGATAAATGCGTTGCCGGAAGCGTCAACACCGCTTGCCCGGTTTGCAGCGTCAACATGAGCGAGTGCGCGGGTGTGGAAGCCGAGCCGGAGCCGGAAGAAACCGAGCAGCCGCCGGAAGAAGAAAAAGGCGGCGGCATGGGTATTCTGCTTGTCGTGCTGCTTGTTGCCGCAGCGGGCGGCGGCGCGTTCTACTACTTTAAGATTTTGAAGCCCAAAAAGGACGCGGCGAAAGGCAGCAGCAGCCTTGACGACCTTGATTTTGACGAGGACGACGAGGAAACGGAAGTAGTCGAAACCGAACAGACCGAGCAGGAGGACGATAATCTATGAAACTTGTAATTGCAGAAAAACCGAGCGTCGGGGCGGCGATTGCCGCCGTTATGGGCGCGAATGAAAAGCGCAGCGGATATTTTGAGGGCGGCGGCTACCTTGTGTCGTGGTGTATCGGGCATTTGATTAGCCTTGCAGACGCGGCGACCTACAATGAACAATTCCGTAAATGGAAGTACGACGATCTTCCCATTGTCCCGCAGGAGTGGCAGTTTATTGTTGCCAGCGGCAAGGAGCAGCAGTTTTCCATTCTCAAAGACCTTATGCACCGCAGCGACGTTACCGAGATTATCAATGCTTGCGACAGCGGGCGCGAGGGGGAACTCATTTTCCGCTTTGTCTATGAACAGGCGAATTGCAAAAAGCCCTTTTCCCGCCTTTGGATTAGCAGCATGGAAGCAAGTGCAATCCGCGAGGGCTTTTCAAATCTCAAAGACGGGCGCGGCTATGACAACCTCTATCAATCCGCGCTTTGCAGAGCAAAGGCCGATTGGCTCATTGGCATTAACGCGACCCGCCTTTTCTCTATCCTCTACCATAAAACATTGAATGTCGGCAGAGTGCAAACGCCCACCCTTGCTATGCTGGTAAACCGCGACTATGCAATCAGCAGCTTTAAGAAAGAGAAATATCATGTCGTCCGGCTGGACGTTGGCGGCGTTGCCGCCCTTTCCGAAAGGCAGGACGACGAAGCGGCGGCGCGGCAGATGAAAGCGGCTTGCGAGAAATCGCAGGCCGTTTGTACTTCCCTTAAAAAAGAGAAAAAGACCGCAGCCCCGCCGAAACTGTTTGACCTCACCGCCTTGCAGCGGGAAGCAAACCGTTTGTATGGGTTTACGGCGAAACAGACCCTTGACTATGCGCAAGCCCTTTATGAAAAACGGCTTTTGACCTATCCCCGCACCGACAGCAAATATATCACTTCCGATATGGAGGGCAGCACAAAGGAACTTATCACCGGCCTTTGCGCTGCTCTCCCCTTTATGCAGGGCGTGAAGCTGCAAGCCGACCTTGCGAGGATTTGCGACAACAGCAAAGTAACCGACCATCACGCCATTTTGCCGACAGCGGAGTTTGTGAAAACGGGCTTTTCTTCCCTTGCCGAAAGTGAGAAAAAGCTAATGACCCTTGTGTGCGCAAAACTGCTTTGCGCCGTTGCCGCGCCCTATGAGTATGAAGCGGTTACGGCGGTTTTCACTTGCGGCGGCTATACCTTTACCGCAAAGGGCAGGACGACGCTTTGCGAGGGTTGGCGCGAGATTGAAAGACTATCCCGCGCCGCGTCCGGGGAACAGGACGAGGACGCAGAGCCGGAAGCGGTTTTACCCCCGCTTGCCGAGGGGCAGACCTTTGACAATCCGGCAGCGGAGATCTCCGAACGTTACACGCAGCCCCCAAAGGCATTTACCGAAGATACGTTACTTTCGGCTATGGAGAGTGCGGGAAAGGAGGACACGCCGGAGGACGCGGAGCGCAAAGGGTTAGGCACCACCGCGACGCGGGCGGGTATCATTGAAAAACTCATTAGCGCGGGCTTTGCCGAGCGCAAGGGCAAAAAGCTAATCCCCACAAAGGACGGGTATAACCTTGTCGCTATTCTGCCCGACAGCCTTACGTCCCCGCAGCTTACGGCAGAATGGGAAACGCGCCTTACCGGGATTGCAAAGGGCAGCGACAGCCCCGCCGACTTCATGCGCGGGATTGAGGAAATGACAGCGGGGCTTGTCAAGACCTATTCCGCGATTTCCGAGGATAAAGCGAAGCTGTTTACCCCGCAGCGGGAAGCAATCGGCACTTGCCCCCGTTGCGGCGCGGCGGTTTACGAGGGCAAGAAAAACTTTTACTGCTCCGACAGGGCTTGCAGCTTTGTGATGTGGAAGAATGACCGCTTTTTTGAGCAGCGCAAAAAGGCTTTCACAAAGGCGATTGCCGCCGCCCTTTTGAAAGACGGAAAGGTAAAAATCAAAGGTATGTACTCGACCAAGACGGGAAAGACCTTTGACGGAGTTGTGCTGCTTGCCGACACAGGCGGCAAGTATGTAAACTTCCGCGTCGAGCAGAACCGAAAATGATAAGGCTTGATGAAAAGCAATACCGCGCCGTAAAGAAAATGACCCGCGCCGCTTGTGCAAACAACGATTGCGGGAATTGTCTGCTGCTGGACGACGGGGAAACTTGCGTTTGTGTGCAGAGTATCAGCTATTCGCTGCTATGCCGCTATTTCCGCGAAGCGGTATTACCCGCCGACAGGCAGCTTTGCGAACAGATCACCCGCAGCGGGGAAACCGATTTGAAGCGTTGCGCGGTATGCGGCAGCACGTTTGCGGCGGGCAGCAACCGGGCGAAATACTGCCCCGATTGCGCGGCAAAGATACGCCGCAGACAGAAAGCCCAAAGCGAGAGAAACAGGCGTTTACGGATAAAAACAACTACATAGCAAGCACAGCAAACGAGTACCCGTTTGCGAGAAATGCCCGCGCTGCTCTATGGGAAGCGCGGGCATTTTGCTTGTTGGGATAGTCCCAAACCCTTATATGACCGAGAAAGGACGTGATGAAAGAATATGCCGTATTCCTCATACGACCATGACAAATTAGAAGCCGCCGAAACCATGCGGATAGAACGCCGGATATATTTTGAAGCAAAGGACAGGGAGATTGCCCCTTATGCTTCCTTGCCGATTGCGCAGCTACTTTCCATGCGCAGCGAAAGCGCGGCGGCAGAACAGGCGATTTTTGACGACCTTAAAGAACGCGCCGCCGCATGGGAAGAACAGGCGGGAAGAACGCTTTTGCTGGATAAAACACTTGAATATGTGAGAACGCCGCACGTCCAGCACACCGCTAACGAGTGGCAGACCACCGAGCATAACCGCCATATTCGCAGCAACCGGGTATATCAGATGAATTACTACATTTACGAGAATACCCGCTACGACAAAGAAGCGCAGAAATCTATCCCGTATTCATGGACGCTTACATGGAGCGTGCGCACCAACAGCCCAAGCAGAACCCAAGCGAAGATTGCCGGACAAGATAGAAAGGTTTTCACCGACAAGGCAGCTATGGAAAAGTATCTGAATGGGCGTATCAAAGCGTATGACCGCTTGTTTACGGAAATCTCCCCGCCTATCCCGCAGGAGTACGCCGACTATTTCAAAGTAAACGGTATGCTCATGCCGGACTACACCATAGAGGGCGAAGAACCCCCGCAGCAGCAACAGGCGGCAGCTATCCCCGAAAATACCGGGCAGGAAAAGGAGCGTGAACACATGAGCGAACAGTTTTCTATTATGATAGGCAACCGCAGCCGCTTTGACGCGGGCGACCCCGGCGGCTATTGGTTGGATATGCCCGCCACAAAGGAGCAGTTGCACGAAGCTATGCGGAACGTCGGCATTACCGCCGACAACCCGCAGGATTTTTCCATTCGCGGCTATTCCGACGACCCGGAGAAACATATTGCCTTGCCTTATGAAATGGTATGCGCCGCCGACGTGGACGAACTCAATTTTCTTGCGGCGCGGCTCGAACAGCTTGACCCCGCCGAGGTTGGCAAGCTGAACGCAGCTTTGCAGCAGAAAAACGGGCTTGCAAATATTGGACAGGTAATTGACTTCACCTACAACGTGGATTTTTACGTCCATATCCCCGAAGTACATAACTACCACGATTTGGGCGACTATTACTTAAATCAATCCGGCATGGTACAAATGCCCGAAGAATGGAAAGGCGGCATTGACCTTTCTACTTTTGGCAGGAACGCTGCCGCGCAGGAAAAAGGCGCGTTTACCGAGTACGGCTATATCGTGGAAAGCGGCGACGAGTGGGAACGGCAGTTTGAGGGGCGCGAAGTGCCGGAAGAATACCGCATTATGAGTTACCCGCAGCCGGAGCGCGGCGAACAGGACAAAGCCTATATGGACGCAGCCGAAACGCAGCAAGCAGACGCACAGGCCGCAGAGCCGCAGCAGCCCCGCCCCGTCGTCCCCATTATCCTTACTTCCGAAAAGCCCGCCGAAAAGGTAAAGGAGATCACCGCGCGTTTGGAACAGGGCGTACAGGCGATTTTTGACAGCGACCGCTACAAAGAGTTTCTAACCGCTATGTCAAAGTTCCATGATTATAGTTTGAATAACACTATCCTAATTGCTATGCAGGGCGGCAATTTGGTAATGGGCTTCCGTCAATGGGAAAAGGAGTTTGACCGCCATGTAAAGAAAGGCGAGAAAGGCATTAAAATCTTTGCCCCCGCGCCCTACAAGGTGAAAAAGCTGGTTGATAAAATCGACCCCGAAACGAGAAAGCCCATGCTTGACCGCGAGGGAAAAGTGGTAAAGGAAGAAAAGGAAATCACCGTCCCCGCCTTTAAGGTTATAACCGTCTTTGATATTTCGCAGACCGAGGGCAAGGAGTTTCCCGACCTTTCCGTTAAACCGCTGCTTGCCGATGTGGAGCAGTACGAGGATTTTTTCGCCGCCCTTGAAAAAGCGTCCCCCGTCCCGATTGCATTTGAGCAGATCACAAACGGCGCAAATGGGTATTTCAGTTTGACCGACAAGCGTATTGCAATCAAAGAGGGCGTGAGTGAATTACAGGCGGTAAAGACCGCCATTCACGAAATCGCCCATGCGAAGCTGCACGACGTAGACTTAAACGCCCCGCCGGAGCAGCAAAACCGCGTTGACCGCCATACCTGCGAGGTAGAAGCGGAAAGCGTCGCTTATACGGTTTGCCAGCATTTCGGCCTTGATACTTCCGATTACTCTTTCGGCTATGTGGCTGGTTGGAGCAGCGGCAAGGAAATGACCGAGTTAAAAGCGTCCCTTGAAACAATACAGACCACCGCAAAGGAACTCATTACCGAGATTGAGGGGCATTTTACCGAGTTGCAGCAGCAGCGGCAAGCCGAGCAGGAGCAGGGCGATACCTTTTCCATTTATCAGTTAAAGCGCGGGGACGAAACAAGGGACTTGCGCTTTGAGCCTTATGACCGTCTGCAAGCGGCTGGACTTACCATTGACCGGGTAAATTATGAACTCGTCTATACTGCACCGCTTACAAAGGATATGACGCTGGGCGACATTTGGGAAAGGTTTAATATCGACCACCCCGCCGACTTTAAGGGGCATAGCCTTTCCGTTTCCGACATTGTTGTGCTTCATCAGAACGACGAGGACACCGCCCACTATGTAGACAGTATCGGTTTTCAGCAAGTGCCGGAGTTTTTGCAGGAGCAGCAGACCCCCGTATTTGACAAGCTGCCGCCCGAACAGCAGCAAGCCTTGTCCGACACCGTACAAGACACTTTGCAAATGCTGGTTGACGCAGACAAGCGGATTTATGGCGACGTTACGGGCAAGACCCTTGAAGCAATCGCGGCGCAAGGATATTCCTACAAGGACGGGCAGCTTGAAAAGCAGCAGCCGGAAGCGACCCCCGACAGCCTTTTGACGGGTGAAACCGTTAGAACGCCGAGGGGCAATTTTCATATTACCGATATGAGCCGTGAACAGATCGAAGCGGCGGGATTTGGTTTTCACCATGCGTCGGAGGACGGGAAGTATCTCATTATGGGGAATGGCACACAGGCTTATGCCATAGCCGCCGAGCAGCCGCAGCGGGATAATCCCTTAAAGCACGTCGAGGACACCATAGAGCAGAACGACAACAATTTTGACGGGCTTATCAACAATACGCCGCAAACGCCCACCGTTGCAGATTTTGAGCAGCGGGCAAAGGCGGGGGAAGCGATTTCCGTTACCGACCTTGCAAAAGCGGTAAAAGCCGAGAAACGGGAACAGCCGCAGAAAAAACCGTCCATTTTGAAGAAGCTGGACGAATACAAGAAACAGGCGGCGCAGCAGCCGAAAGATAAACAGAAAGAGCATAAAAAGGATTTGGAGGTTTGATAGCATGAATACCCGCTTTACCATTGAGGAAGAAAACATTGTTGCGATCTACGCCGAGGACAGCCGGGAAACAACGCTTGAAAATATCCTTGCCGCCATGCCCTACATGGACGAGGATATGCGCCAGCTTGCCGCCGCAGCGGTGAACAAGCTGCAAGCCATGACGGACAGCGAGTTTTCCGAAAGGGAGTTTATCTTGACCGACGAGGAATAGCCCATAGAGAACAGGGGCGCGGTTGCCGATTTCCGGCACCGCGCCCCTGTTCTTTTTTTGTCCTTGCGTGGACAATTAGAAAGCCGTTTTTGCGGGTTTGAATATACTTTATCGTCTATGTCGTTTTCATGCGCTGGAAGCCGCAGAAACACAGGCGTTTTCAGCCCTTAACATTCCACTTGCCACCCCATGTTTTGCGCCTTATCGCTCCTGCTCCCGCGCCCTGCTTTGGGACGGGTAAAGAATACTATCGACGTTCTTTTTGACAACGCCGTATTCCTGCATTTGCTTCTTGGCTTGCCGATAATCTTCATACAATTTGGTTTTCCTGTCGTTTAAGCTTCTATACTCCTTGCGCAGCGCGGCGAGATCGGGCAGCTTCTTTATCTGCATTTCCTTTAATGCCCTTGCCGCAGCTTCAAACAGGATAATTTCGCTTTCATGCCCCCGCAGATACTTTTCCTTGTCCGGCGATTTTCGGTATTCATCGTAAATCGGTTTTAACTGTCGGTATGTGGTGGTGTGCTTGATAAGCAGCGACAAATCAGACATACGCTGTTCCACTTCCTTAACCGCCTTTGCCGCCGCGTCATGAGCGGTCATAATATCGGCTATCTTGCTTTCAAGTTCGCTATAATACTCAATCTTGTTTTCGGTTAGGAAGTTCATGCTTTTAGCAGCCTGTTTCAGATTATGGATTTTTGCCCACCGTTCATAGCCCGCCGACTGTTGGGCTTTGATACTGTTTTCAAGATCGACGACAAGCCGGATTTTCTTATCTTCCCGCAGCGTTTTTGTTTTGGCAACATACACGCCCTTGATACGCTCCTTTATCGCTTCTTCCGTATAGGCCGCGCCGAGCGTCTTTGTGCGGGTAAACCGTTCCTGTCCGGCAGCGCGAAAGGAAATGTATTTGCCCTGTTTGATTTCATACCCCATTTCCTGCAAGCGGCGCAGCAGTTCGTCAAAATCTTTCACTTGGGGAATGAGAGTATCTATCGCCGTTTTCAGCTTTGCTTTGTAGCTTGTCCCTTGCTTTTCGGCGGTGTATTCTGCATAGCTTTTTCCCTTGTCCTGTCCCGGTACGACGACGGATAGCCCATGCTCTTTACATATCCTGTCGCTGGTGCGCCGGATAAAGTGATAGCTTTGCTTGTTGGAATGGTACTTTTTGTAGTCAACGAAGCTAACCGCGTTGAAAATCAAGTGATTATGCAGATGGTCTTTATCGACGTGAGTTGTCAAAACAAACTCATACTTGCCGCCTAATACCGCCCCGGCAAGTTCCATGCCGATTTTGTGCGCTTCTTCCGGTGTGGTTTCTCCCACCGCAAAGGATTGTATCAAGTGCCGCCCTAAATGTGTGCCGCGATCTCCGGCAGCTTCCCGCGTCCATGCAAACTCAATATCGGCGGTTTCCAGCCCGCAGCCGAAAGAGGACGCAAGCAGCTTCCCGTCTGTCTTTTCGGGATTTAAGATATAGTCTATCGCAGCCTTTAAGGTTGATTTAATAGGGTGCGTCTTTGTAACCGCCATATCTCGTCCACCGCCTTTTTAATGTCCTCTATATCCTGCCTGTAAACCGTCCCCGTCGCATTGGCGCGTTTTGCAATTTGGTTGATGTTCCGGCTCACCGCTTGCAGTTCCCGGATATATGCTTTTGTGTCGCTTCGGTCAACGACAAGAATATACCCGTCTATCGCCATTTTACGGAAGTATGCCCCATACTGCTTTATGGGAAGCTGCTTCATCTTCTCGTCGATCAGCCGCTTTTCTTCTTCCGTAACGTAAAACTTCATCTGTATATTTCTCTTTCGGTTTTCCATTTCCGCACCGCCTTTCGGTATAAGGGTTTGGGATTATCCCAACAAGCATTTTCCGCAAACGGGTACTCGTTTGCTGTGCTTGCTATCTACTCCATACCCCCACCGAAAGGCGGTATTTGTTGCGCGTTCCTTTGATTTTGGACGCAAAAAAAGATTGCAGCCGCCATGCGCTGCAATCTCCCGATTTCTCATATTGTGAGGTTAATCCTCTGCTTTTTCGACTTCCGTTATCTCCCTTGCTGTTGCGGTTACAATCCGTATGCCTTTATCGCTCATACCGTCCAGCAGCGCGTCAAGCTGCCGCCGCCCGGTGGATTTCTCCGCATTGCTGTTCGGGAAGAAAAATTGATCTACCGAAATATGATACCGGGTTACAAGGTCATAGAATACCTGTAAACTCGGCTGTTGTCCCTTGTTCTCGATATTCGCAAGGTAGCGCGGGGAAATATATAACTCGTCGCTTACCTTTTTGCGGCTCTCGCCGTATTCATTTCTCGCGGCTTTTATAGCTGCCCCGAAAGCCTTAAAGTCGTACAATGGTACGGGTCTTTTTGCCATTTTCATTCACCCTGTTACATTTTACAGTTCACCTTTCTTTTTGGATATGTCCACACAATTCATATCATTAGGTTAAATACTTCCTGTTGTGTATTGACAGTAGACTGATTTTCTGATAAAATAAAATTTATGTAAAAGGAGGCGGCGTTTATGTTGCATAGCATGCGTATTAGATAAGCATTGAAAAAAAGGATTTTCCCATTTTCAACATGGGCTTTTTTGTCATGCTTATTTTGCGGATGCTATACAAAAAACTAACGACGTATAGATATAGTATAGACATAGTGCAAGCTATGCCTTAGTTTTGTTGTACTGCTCTGTGCATTATAAATGCAGGTCAATGCTCATGTTGAGGATTGACCTGCATTTTTTTGTGTAAAAAGGACGAGTGAAATATAATGCTTAAAAAATATTGGATAAAATGTCCGATTTGTAACGGAAAGACGAGAGTTCAAGTATTTCATAATACTGTATTAAAAGATTTTCCTCTTTTCTGCCCTAAATGCAAATTGACGCATATCATTGATGTAGAAAAATTAGAGATTGTAATCAAAAATACAGAAAAACAAACTTTTATTATTTAGAAGAAAGGATATAAAAATGAAACGTTTACCTAAATATACGCCTGCGGAAGTACGGAATGATCCATACGGATTTACTTACAAAGAAATGTCGGAAGTTATTGGCGAGAATGAAGCAAAAGCCTTATATGAAGAATTATATAAGCAATTACCACGCAAAAAAAATCTATCAATGTTGGTAAAAAATATTTGCAAAAGCAGTGATACTGAAAAGTATGTTTACGAACTGAAAGACAACAAATACATTGAAACGGTTTTTATCAAGCGGCGAGATGGTGGAACTGTTTGCGTGAGCACACAAGTCGGTTGTCCTGTTGGTTGTATTTTTTGTGAGTCCGGGCGAAATGGCTTTGTTCGTAATCTAACATCGTCAGAAATCGTACAACAGATTATATTGTTGCGTCGAAAAGTAAACCGTATCGTTTTTATGGGTATGGGAGAGCCTTTATTCAATTATGACAACTTGATAAAAGCAATCCATATTCTCCGAGATAGATATGGGCTCAACTTTCCAACCGACGGCATTACCATATCAACAGTTGGTCCGGTCGATCAATTAAAAAAATTGCGCGAGGAACATCTTAAAATTCAGTTGACAATATCTTTACACGCAGCAACACAATCTGCAAGAAATCGTATTATTCCTCACATGCGCATATATGCTATTGAAGATGTTGTTAAGCAAGCCTTATCCTATTCTGAAAGGCATAATCGCAAAATTGTCTTTGCGTATTTGCTTTTACCGGGTATAAATGACCGGCCCTCAGATGTAAGACAACTTGCAAAATGGTTTCGGGGCAAAAAAGTTATGATTAACGTGTTACAATACAACCCAACAAGCAATTCAAGAATTAAAGCACCACAGAAACGGGAAATAGTTGCATTCAAACATCAATTAGAGCAAGCAGGACTTGAAGTTACTATGAGAGTTTCTCATGGCAGAGAGATTAACGCGGCTTGTGGACAGTTAGCTAACACATATAATAAATTCAAAAAAAAATGATTAAAAGTGCCAGACGCATAGACGCAGAGCCGATAACGCATTAGGTCAAAAAACCTATGTGTTATCGGCTTTTTTATTTAATATTGCGCAAAAGCCGCTGTTCCCTATTATAGAATGGATTGCGGGTAGTGTATTAAAGTCGCCCTTTTTTAAGGATACGGCGGTATCGGGGAGGTATCGCCGTGTCCATTTTTATTTACTGTAACCCGCCTAATGCTTTGCGGTCAAAAAAAGCTATGCTCCGCAAGCGGGATATTCCGGCTATGAATGTGAACTGTCAATACATTTAGCTACTGCTTACATTTCCTTTGCGCCCGTCCGCGTCTTGCGGACGGGCGCATTTTGCTTTTTTCAACTTTTTTCTGAAAAGCGCACTCAAGAGCCATCTCCCGAACGGGTACGGAGCGAAAGGGGCAGAGAGGACAAGCCCTTAACTCCCGTCCTCTACTCCACGCGGGAAGGAGGTGAACTCTATGGAGCTATCTTCTTCCGACAAGGAAAGAATACAACATCAGTACGACGCATTAGCAAAGAAAACTTTGGTCGGCGAAGCGAAAAGCCACCGCCGCACTCTTGCGAAACGCGCAGCACGCGAAGTTACTTTTTCGGATTTGAGCGAAAGCGAACTCGCGCAGCTTTTCACAACGGACGAATACGAAAGCGATTATTTCCGTTTTCAAGTGTCCGGCTTTGATGTACTCGTCAAAAATGAACTGCTTGCCGAAGCCCTTAACGCTTTGCCCGAAAGGAAACGCGACATTATCCTTTTGTCCTACTTCTTGGATATGAGCGACGCGGAAATTGGCGAACTGCTGAATGTTGTACGCACGACGGTTTTCCGGCACAGGAAATCCGCGCTTGCGAAAATCAAACAGTATTTGGAGGGAAAAGCAGATGATGAATACCGTTAGGAAGTCTGAAAATCTGTTGCCGTTCCCTGTCATTTCCGCAGCGGCAAACGGCGACACAACCGCCATGTGCGCGATCTTGAAGCACTACGAGGGTTACATAGCGAAACTTTGTACCCGCACGCTGAAAGACGACGCGGGCAATACCTATTCCTATGTGGACGAGGAAATGCGTAACAGGCTGCAAGTGCGCCTTATTACCCGCACCCTTGCTTTTCATGTAGGATAATCTTTTAGCCCATGCGGGGAGCGTGTCCCCTTTCCACGCTTCCCGTTATGGGCTATTTGTCGTTCCGCAAAAGCATATCCGCTGTTGATGTGCTTTTGCAGGCCGACAAAGCCTATTGTTCTTTGACAAAGAAAGCGGCCTTTGGTGCGCAGCATAACAGGCAAACGGGTACATTCCGTCTGTACCGAGCCAGTCGGCGGGTACGCCATGACAGCTTTTCCCCATAGGGGAAAAGCCGAGCGAGAACTACCGCGCCGTAAAACAGGTTTAGCAGCTTGTGGGCGACGACATACAAGGCGGCACAATGATACTCCCGCGTTGAACACCCTCAAAGTATTGCGCGGCGCACCCATAAGCATGGGCCGGGGTGAAACTCCCGTGAGGTTGCAGCTAACAACCGCCCGTTTTGCCTTTTGACGAATATAGTTTATCCATACAGGAAAAGGAGGTTTTTCTAATGGATAAAAAACAGACAATTACAACCGAACGCAAAATAGGGAAAATCACCTATCTTGTTCAAGCGTTGCCGAGTGAAAAGGCAACCGATACAATCCATAAAAAGATTGAGAAACTCATTGTAAAGGATTTGCAGAAAAAGCCCGGAAATCCGGGATTTTTAGCGTCCGAGTAGTGCATTAGGCGGCGGGATATGGTATAATGATAGCAACACATTATACCTGTTTATTCGGCTGTCGGAAAGGAGGACTAATGTTACAGTCGAATAAAATCACCGCCCTTTACTGCCGTTTAAGTCAAGAGGATATGCAAGCCGGAGAAAGCGGAAGCATACAGCACCAAAAAATGATACTTCAACGCTATGCGGACGAACACCATTTTTTGAACACAAAGTTTTTTGTGGACGACGGATTTTCCGGCGTGAGTTTTGAGCGCGAGGGGCTGCAAGCGATGTTGCAGGAAGTGGAAGCCGGACGAGTGGCGACGGTCATTACCAAAGACCTTTCCCGTCTTGGCAGAAACTATCTGAAAACGGGCGAACTCATAGAGATTGTATTTCCCGAAAACGGAGTACGCTATATCGCGATCAACGACGGAGTTGACACAGCGCGGGAGGATAACGAGTTTACCCCCTTGCGGAACTGGTTTAACGAGTTTTACGCCCGCGACACAAGCAAGAAAATCCGCGCAGTTAAACAGGCACAGGCGCAAAAAGGCGAGCGCGTCAACGGGGAATATCCATACGGCTATATCCCAGACCCGAACAACCGCCACCACCTTATACCCGACCCGGAAACCGCGCCGATTGTCAAACAGGTTTTCGCTATGTTTGTTAGCGGCGTGCGTATGTGCGAAATCCAAAAATGGCTTGCGGAAAACAAAGTCTTGACGATTGGAGCGTTGCGCTATCAGCGTACAGGACAGGCGCGGTATCAGCGGGCAATGATCGCCCCCTATACTTGGCCGGACAAAACGCTCTATGACATATTAGCAAGGCAGGAATATTTAGGGCATACCATAACCGCGAAAACTCACAAGGTATCCTACAAGTCGAAAAAGACCCGGAAGAACGAAGAAGAACAACGCTATTTCTTCCCAAACACCCATGAGCCGCTTGTTGACGAGGAAACCTTTGAACTTGCGCAAAAGCGGATTGCTACCCGCCACCGCCCGACAAAAGCAGCGGAGATTGATATTTTTTCCGGCTTGCTGTTTTGCGCTGGTTGCAGACATAAGATGTATTACCAACAGGGCGTAAATATCGAGCCGCGCAGGTTTTCCTATTCTTGCGGCGCATGGCGCAACAGGGCAAGGACAGGCAGCGAGTGTACCTCTCATTATATCCGCAAAAACGTACTTCTTGATTTAGTGCTGGAAGATATGCGGCGGGTTTTGCGGTATGTTAAGGAACACGAACAGGACTTTATCTGTAAAGCTACCGAGTACGGCGACATGGAAGCGAGAAAGGCATTAGCGCAGCAGCAAAAGGAACTTTTCAAAGCACAGGCGCGTATGACCGAACTTGACACGCTTTTCCGCAAGCTGTATGAGGACAACGCATTAGGCAGACTGACAGATGAACGGTTTGTGTTTCTAACTTCCGGCTATGAGGACGAAAAGAAATCCCTTGCCGCAAGGATAGACGAGTTACAACAGCAGATCGCAACCGTTACCGAGCGAAAAAGGGATATATCAAGGTTTATTCAGATTGTCGGGAAATACAGCGACATACAGGAATTGACCTATGAAAACGTCCATGAGTTTATCGACCGTATTTTGATACATGAATTAGACCGGGAAACCAACACCCGGAAAATCGAAATCCATTATAGCTTTGTCGGACAGGTTGATACCGAGCAGGAGCCGACGCAAGTTGTCAACCATGACCGCCGCAACATGGTAGATGTAAAAAGTATCGCTATCTAACCCCAGCAAAGTTCGCACCAGAATAACCATCGTCCGTGTACCAGCGCAGATTGGAAAAACCGTTCTGCTTTGCGTAGGTTTCAAGAATACGCTTCTGGTTGGAAATGGAATTGCTTTCGCCTTGCAGCTCGTCCTCATGGGATAGTCTTGGATAAAGGGCAGTGATTTTCTGGGTGGTCTGTCTTAACATAAAATCCTCCGTTTCCGACAGCCAGCCCCACTATTCCGT
>OLFY01001230.1_pt1 | contig 33098 bp, 30 predicted proteins | sample 1605611 | NCBI WGS metagenome assembly OLFY01 (sample SAMEA3888923, study PRJEB22519) | human gut metagenome | biome: human gut; feature: human-associated habitat; material: faeces | place: Denmark | collected 2011
AAGATCCCGGTCCGCGCGGATCTGGAGCACCAGATCCTTGAGCTCGTTGGTCTCCTGCGGGTTCATGCCGGCGGCGGGTTCGTCCAGCAGCAGCATGCGGGGCTCGGTGGCCAGGGCGCGGGCGATCTCCAGACGGCGCTGGGCACCGTAGGCCAGGTTGCAGGCCTTTTCGTTCCACAGGTCCTGCAGGTGCACGGTCTCCAGCAGGCTGTAGGAGATGTCGATGGATTCCTGCTCTTCACGGCGGGTGGCGGGGTTGCGGGTCAGCGCGCCCCAGATGCCGGCCTTGGTGCGGCAGTGGCGGCCGATCATCACGTTTTCCAGCACGGTCATGTCACTGAACAGACGGATGTTCTGGAAAGTGCGGGCCATGCCCAGCGCCGTGATGAGGTGGGGCTTGCGGCCGTTGAGCAGATGCTTCTCGCCGTTGGCGCCGTACAGGTGCACGGTGCCTTCCGTGGGCTTGTAGATGCCGGTGACGCAGTTGAAGAAGGTGGTCTTGCCGGCGCCGTTGGGGCCGATGAGGGCCACGATCTCGCCTTCGTTGACGGTCAGGTCCAGCTCGTTGAGGGCGCGCAGACCGCCGAAGTCACGCGTCAGGCCCTTGACTTCAAGGACGGGTTTCATGCGCGTTCTCCTTTGTTGCCGCCCTGCAGGGCGGTGATGCGGTAGCGGCGGCGCTCACCGGTGACGAGGCCCTGGGGCCGGAAGATCATCATGATGACCATGATGGCACCGAAGATCAGCATGCGGTACTCGGAGAAGGCACGCAGGTATTCGGGAGCCAGGATGAGGATGGTGGCGGCAATGACCACGCCCACGATGGAGCCCATGCCGCCCAGCACCACCATGGACAGGATCATGGCCGATTCCATAAAGGTGAAGCTGGCGGGGTTGATGAAGGTGGTCTTGGCCGCGAAGATGACGCCGGCGAAACCGGCCCAGCAGGAGCTCAGGGCAAAGGCCGAGAGTTTGACGCGGGCCAGGTCGATGCCCATGGCCTCACAGGCGATCTCGTCTTCGCGCAGGGCCTGCAGGGCAAGGCCCACACGGGAGTTCTTGAGGCGGCTGATGACGATGATGGTCAGGATCACGGCCAGCAGCACCAGATAGTAGATGAAGATGGTGTTGGCGGCGATCTCCAGCTCCTGGCCGAAGAAGGAGGGGCCGGGGATGTTCTTGATACCGCCGGAACCGCCGGTGAGGCTGGTCCAGTTGAGCAGCACCAGGCGGACGATCTCGCCGAAGCCCAGGGTCACGATGGCCAGATAGTCACCGCGCAGGCGCAGCACGGGGAAGCCCAGGGCCAGGCCGAAGACGATGGCCATGAAGCCGCCCACGGGCAGGCAGGCCCAGAAGCCCAGGCCGAACGCCTGGTTGAGCAGGGCGTAGGAATAGGCGCCCACGGCGTAGAAGGCCACGTAGCCCAGCACCAGCTGACCGGCGATGCCCACGGCGATGTTCAGGCCCAGGGCCAGGATGACGTAGAGCATGGCCGAGATCATGATGTTGGTCTGGTAGAAGGAGCTCACCAGAGGCATGGCGATCATGACGGCCAGCAGCAGGCCGAGGCTGGTCAGGCGGGTGGTGGTATTGCGGCTGGGCAGGGTGACCAGGCTGTGCAGGCCCTTGCCCAGGCCTTCAGGCAGGCGGATCAGCGGGATGCCGCGGGCCTTGCGGCTGAAACACCAGTTCCAGAGCATGGAAAGGAAGAAGATGGCCACGCCCAGCAGGATGACCCTGTCGAACTGCCATTCCACGGTCTGGTCGACGCTGTTGAGTTTGATGCCCATGACCGGGAAGGTCAGGAGCATGAACCAACAGGCAGCCAAAAGGGCTTTTGTAAGATATTGCATCATGATTGGCTACACCTTCTGCACTTTCGCTTTGCCGAGGATGCCGTCGGGACGGAAGATGAGGATGAGGATGAGCAGGGCAAAGGCCAGGGCATCCTCATAGTTGCCCGACAGGTAGCCGGTGGTCATGCTCTCGGCGATACCCAGCACGAGACCGCCCACCATGGCACCGGGGATGGAACCGATGCCGCCGAGCACCGCGGCCGTGAAGGCCTTGAGGCCGGCCAGGAAGCCGATGCCGAAGTTGACCTGTCCCATGTGGGAGGCGATGAGCACGCCGCCCAGGGCCGCCAGGGCCGAGCCGACGATGAAGGTGAGCGAGATGATGCGGTCGGCGTTGATGCCCAGCAGCAGGGCCATCTTGCGGTTCTGCGCGGTGGCGCGCATGGCCTTGCCCATGCGGGTATAGCGGATGAACAGGCTCAGGGAGACCATGGCCAGCGTGCTGGTGACGAGGATCAGGAAATCACTGGGGCCCATGATGTTGCCCAGGTAATCCAGAAATTCCATATCCGGCAGCAGGCGGGGGAAGGGGACATAGTCAGAGGTCTGCGCCAGCAGCACATAGTTCTGTAGGAAGATGGACATGCCGATGGCCGAGATGAGGGGCGACAGACGCGGGGCGCCGCGCAGGGGTTTGTAGGCCACCTTTTCCAGAGTATAGCCGTAGGCCGCGCTCCAGACCACGGCCGCGAGGGCCGCAACGATGAGGATGCCTCCGGCGGGGAAACCGACGATGCCTAGCACACCGGCTACCAGCAGGGCGGTGAAGGCGCCCAGCATGTAGATCTCGCCGTGTGCGAAGTTGATCAGTTCGATGATGCCGTACACCAGCGTATAGCCCAGGGCGATGAGGGCATAGATGCTGCCGCGTGTGAGGCCGCCGAAGAAAAGTTCGATAAAGTACTGGAAGTCCATGCCGTTACAGGGGCTGCGGTTTACCCGGGCGCAGCGGGCAAGAGGGCGCGGAGGCCATGCCTCCGCGCCCTGCGCCATAGTATCCTATTAATGCAGAGTGATGCTGTGGTCGCTTTCGACGAACTTGCCGTCCTTCACCACGTAGACGGACAGGCCCAGACCGGTGGCGTCACCGGCCTTGTTGAAGGACATCTTGCCCAGAGGGGTGTCCACTTCGGTGCTCTTCAGAGCGGCCATGATCTTATCGGTCTCGGTGCTGCCGGCCACTTCGATGGCCTTGATGAGGGCCTGGGTGGCGGCATAGGCGTTGTAGTAACCAAAGCCGGGCTCGCTGCCGAACTGCTTGACGTGGGCTTCGCGGGCGTGCTTGTACATGGCCAGGGTACTGGTATCCTTGGGATAGGAGGCCATGACGCCTTCGCTGTCCTTGCCGGTCATCTTGAGGAAGGTCTCGTCCTTCACGCCGTCAGGACCGATGAGGGGGGTCTTGACGCGGTCGCGGCGCATCTGCTGCACCAGCTTGGAGGCGGTGTTCTGGTAGCCGCCGAAGACCAGGACGTCGGCCTTGGCGCGACGCAGCTTGCGCACCACGGCGGAGAAGTCCACGGCGTCGGGGGTCACGGCTTCGAACAGGACGGTCTCGACGCCGGCCTTTTCGAGGATGCCGCGGTTCTGCTGGGCAAAGCCCTTGCCGTATTCACCGTTGTCATGCAGGTAGGCGACCTTCTTGGCCTTCAGCACTTCGATGATGTAGCTGCTGGTCAGCTGGGCCTGGGCATTGTCGTTGGCCACGGTGCGCAGGAACAGGGGGTGCTTGCCTTCCAGGGTCAGGGCAGGCGTGGTGGCCGTGGGAGAGATGCTGATGATGTTGGCGCTTTCATACATGGGCAGGGAGGCGTTGGTGGCGCCGGAGCAGATGGGGCCCATGATGGCCACGACCTTGTCGGAGATCAGCTTGGTAGCGGCGTTGGTGGCCAGTTCGGGCTTGCACTGGTCGTCCTGGGCCACCAGTTCGATCTTTTTGCCCAGCACGCCGCCCTTGGCGTTGGCTTCTTCAATGACGATCTTGGCGGCATTGAGGCTGGGGACGCCGTACGAGGCCAGGTCGCCGGAATGGGCGCCCTGCACGCCGATTTTGATGGTGTCGGCGGCCATGGCAGGAGCCGCAACGGCAACGCTGCACAGCGCGGCCATGAGCCAGGTCATGCACTTTTTCATTTTCTCCCTCCTTGAGAGACTCCATGCACTGCCGGGCGTCGCACAACAGCAAAGCGACGTCTACCTTGCGGCAGTATAAGCCCTTTCTATTGCATCTTTATCTGATTCCTGTCAATGCGGTTTGCCGGATGGACACACAAATCCATCCCCTCCGCACGGCCACATATCTACTGTGATTTCTTGTGGCTGGAACGCAAGTGCAGGCGCATGGGCGCATGCGTGATGCCGAAGATGCGGCGCAGGGCGCGTTCCAGATAGCGGGCATAGCTTTCCGGCACGCGGTCGGCGTCACTGACGAAAAAGACGAAGGTCGGCGGCTGGGACTCGGCCTGGGTCAGATAGAAGAACTTGGCGCGCACGCGCTTGACCACCGGGGGCTGGTGGCGGGTCAGCACTTCTTCCATGGCCCGGTTGAGCTGGCCGGTGGGCACGCGGATGGCGCACTCCTCATGGATCTTGCGGGCCATGGGCAGGATCTTGTTCAGGCCCGTGCCCTTGAGGGCCGAGACCGTGAGGATGGGCACGTGCTTGCAGAAGGCCAGCATCTCGCTCACGTTCTGCAGCAGCTGCTTGAGCTGGCCGGCGGGCACCAGGTCGCACTTGTTGACCAGCACCATGAAGGGGATCTTGCGGGTATCCAGCAGGTCCATGAGGCGCTTGTCCTGCTGGCTCACGCCTTCGGTGGCGTCCAGGGTCAGCAGGGTCACGTCGGCCTTGGTGGTGGATTTGAGGGCCGCGTTGACGGAATACTTTTCCACGATGTCCGTGATCTTGGTACGGCGGCGCACCCCGGCGGTATCCACGAAGACGTAATCCTGGCCGTCGCGTTCGAAACGCACGTCCACGCTGTCGCGGGTGGTGCCGGCCACGTCGGAGACGATCATGCGCTCTTCACCGGCCAGGGCGTTGATCATGGAGGACTTGCCCGCGTTGGGGCGGCCCAGCATGGCCAGACGCAGGGCCGGGGGCTCGTGTTCGGCCTCGTAATCATCGGGCAGCAGGTCGGCCAGTTCTTCGGTAAGGGCGCGGATGTTGTGCCCGTGCTCGGCCGAGACCGGCAGCAGGGGGAAGCCCAGGCTGTGGAACTCGGCCAGCAGCTCGTCTTCCTTTTCCAGACCGTCCACCTTGTTGACCACGCAAAGGGTGGGCAGGCCCATGCGGCGGATGTGGGCCGCCAGATATTCGTCCAGGGGCAGCAGGCCGTCACGGCCGTCCACCACGAAGGCCACGGCACAGGCGTCCTTCATGGCCGCTTCGGCCTGACGCAGGATGTCGGACTCGAAGCCGCGGATGCCTTCGGGGCCTTCGGTGACCATGGCATGGGCATCCAGGGTGATGCCGCCGGTATCCACGATGCCGAAATCAGGATGGCCCTTGCGGCGGACCACGCCTTCCATGCGGTCACGGGTCACGCCGGGACGGTCATGGGTGATGGCGCGGTTGCTGCGGATCAGGCGGTTGAACAGAGTGGACTTGCCCACGTTGGGACGTCCCACCAGAACGATGCAGGGTAATGAGGACATGGGTCTCCCTTCGGCCATGACAGGCCGTTGTTGCGGAAATGTGGCCGCACGGGGCGGCGGGCATGGCGCACGGAGAAACAGGATGGAAAAAAGGCCCCTCAAAGCGGGGTGAGCGCCACACGCTGCGCTTGTGTAGCATCCTTGAGGCCGTTTGAAAAGAAAAAAATGCCTTGCGGGCGAATTTGTTGGGACCATCCGGAAAGAGATGGGCAACATGGTAAAATAAAAGACTTTTTTCTAGGACAGTGGAAAGAGGACGAACGCGGCCCGGTCGTTCGCAAAAAAACAGTCCCTGCCGGTCCGGAGGGCCTGCAGGGACTGTGTGGGTGTGGCTGATCGCCGGGGCCGCCGGAGCGGCCGTGGCCCGGAGAGGGGGCCTTTGGGAAAAATGCGGTGCGGGAGGCCTCAATCGTTGCCCTCGCTCCGACTCTCGCTGACGGGCAGGGGCAACAGCAGACGGAACAGGGCCCCGCCTTCGGGACGGTTGGCCGCCGTGATCTGTCCGCCGCGACCGTGGGCAAGGCCCGTGGCCACGGAAAGGCCCAGGCCCGCGGCCCGGCCCGCCTGGCGGTGGGTGGTGAAGAAAGGCTCGAAAATATGGGGCATGATGTCGTCGGCGATGCCGGTACCGCTGTCGGCCACCGAAAGCTCGTACCAGGTGGTGCCGTCGTCATCGGCGGGCAGCAGCCGGGCGCCGATGTCCAGCGTGCCGCCCTCAGGCATGGCGTCCAGGGCGTTCTCCACCAGATGCAGGCAGATCTGTTCCAGCTCCAGCGCGGAGCCCAGGGGGCGGGGCGCGTCCTCGCCCCATTCCGGCGGGAAGTGCAGCCGGCAGGTCACCTTGAGGCTGTCCATGCGGCCCTGCAGCAGGGTCAGGACACGGGAGACCACGGCCTGCACGTCCATGGGCGCGCTGCGGGGATCCAGGCCCACACCGGCCATGAGCAGCTTGCGGGTGATCTCGCGCACGCGCATGCTCTGGGTCACGATGGCCTTGAGGGACTCGCGCAGGTCCTCGATGTCGGGCAGGGCCTCGGCCTCGGGGCTGTCCAGACTGTCGCCCATGAGGCCCGCGGCCTGGACGATGATGTTCAGGGGGTTGTTGACTTCGTGGGCCACGCCTTCGGCGATGCGGCCCAGACTGCGCAGGCGGGCCTCTTCGGCCAGGCGCCGGGCCTGACGCCGGGATTCGGCCCGCTCCCGGGCCTTACGGCATTCTTCCAGCACCGCGTCCAGCGAGACGGGCTTGGCCAGCCAGTTGAGCGCGCCGCGCCGCATGGCCTTGACCGCCTGGCTCATCTCCGTGGCGCCGGAGAGCATGACCACATCGGGGCGCGGTTCATGTTCCTGCAAAAGCTTGAGCAGGGAGACGCCGTCCATGCCCGGCAGGCAGACATCCAGGAAGACCAGATCCCATTCCTGCCGGGAGAGCATGCCCAGGGCCGTTTCCGCATCGCCGGCCACGGCAGCCTCGATACCGCGCAGCTCCAGGCGCTGTGCCAGCGGTTCGGCAAATGCCTGTTCGTCGTCGACGATGAGTACACGCATGACGTCTTTCCCCTTGCGACAATGCGTCAACATGATGCACGCCCGGAGCGTGCGGGATCTTTCCTGTCCGGCGGCAGCCCCGCCGGACAGGGGCAATGGCGGCCTAAAGCTTGTGCTCGGCCAGGAGGTCTTTTTCGTTGAGGACATCCTGGGCGGCATCAAAGTCGCCGCCTTCGGCCAGGCTGACAGCCACCATGGCGTTCTCCACCTTGTCGCGGTAGGCCATGCGGATGCTGTTCAGCAGCTCGTCGATGTCCATGGGTTTCTTGAGGAAGTTGTAGGCGCCCATGCGGTAGGCCGTCTGTTCTTCGGCATCACCGCCGTGACCGGTCAGGATGATGACCTGCACCTGGGGGTTGCTCTTCTTGACGCTGCGCAGCACTTCGAAACCGTCCATGCCGGGCATGCGCAGGTCCAGGACGATGACGTCGGTGGGCTCTTCAACGGCTTTGAGGGCCTGCGGGCCGTCATAGGCCACGCGCGCTGAAAAACCGCGCATGGCAAGGCGCTCGGCAAGCGTGTCCACAAACTGTTTTTCGTCGTCTACCAGCAGAATCTTGATCTCTTCCTTGCTCATGCCATTCTCCTTCACCCGGTGATGCCGGGAAAAATGTCGTTCTAGTCTTCACTCCCGCAGGCGGAAATGGAGAGGAAAAAGCGTTGTGCCGGATCGCGCCAGGGCATCAGCAGGGCCTGCCAGCCGGGCCGGGGCCGGGCGTTGAGCAGGGGGCTGCCCGTGAGGGCCGCCAGGGCCATGTCGCGATTGGCGCCGTCGCAGACTTCGATGATGATGCCTTCCACCTTGTTCTGGCGACCGGCGGAAAAGCGGAGTTTCACCTGCCCGCCCACGGAGGCGCACAGGTCGAAGATGTCCAGCAGGGCACGCAGCACCGCCAGGGCGGGCACGGCGGACCACACGGGTTCTTCGCTGTCGGCACATTCCAGCACCATCTGCACCGCGCGGGCCCGACGGGCCGCCATGAGGCAGAAGGTACTGGCCACACGCGCCAGGTCGCAGGGCGCGTTCTCGTTCTCGCTGTGGCTGACCTGAGCCAGGTACTCCATGCACTCGGCCAGGGCCGCGCCCCGCAGGATCTGCTGCTGGGCTTCCTTCAGGGCCTTGATGACGCGCGGGTCGGCGGACTTGTCCGCTCCGGCGGCCAGCTGCACCATGTCCTGCGCCAGACCGGCGGATTCGCGGATCACGGCCAGCACATTGCGCATGTCGTGCGTGGCCGAGGCCAGCAGACGTCCCATGCATTGCGAATCGGTCATGCTACGCCCCCCTGGCCGGATCGGTGCTTTTGCCGCCGGAACGGGCCGCGGCTTCCAGCGTTTCCAGGAACATGCCCAGGCTCAGCGGCTTGGTCAGGCAGGCGAAGGCACTGGCCACGGGGCTGTCGCCGGAATCGTCCACGGAGTCATGCCCCGTGAGCACGATGACCGGCAGGCCGGGGTATTTCTGGCGCACCTGCTGCAGGACGGCGTCCCCGGTCATACCGGGCATGAGCAGGTCCACCACCATCACATCGGGCAGGGCCTCCGCGGCCGCCATCTCGTCCAGGGTGGTCAGGGCCGTCTTGCCGTCCAGGGCCACCCGTACCTCGATACCGCGCAGATCCAGACGCTCGGCCAGGGTCTCCACGAATTCCTTCTCGTCATCGGCCAACAATACACGCAGTGCCATCTCAAGCCTCCACAGGACGTTCCGGCGGTGTAAGCGGCAGCGTGATGCTGACCGTCGTGCCCTTGCCTTCGGTGCTGTCCACGGTGATCTCGCCGCCGAGACGGCGCACGATACCGTAGGTGATAAACATGCCCAGACCGTTGCCCTTCTCCTTCTTGGTGGAATAGAAGGGCTCGAAGATGTGCTTGATCACTTCCGGGCTCATCCCCTTGCCGTTGTCGGTGACGCGCACCAGCAGGCCGCCGTCGGCCGTCTGGCTGCAGGCGATGTCCACCTTGCCGCCGTCGGGCACCGCATCCAGGGCGTTGCCCATGATGTTGAGGAAGACCTGCTGCAGCTGGCCGCGGTCGGACACGATGTCCGGCAGACCTTCGGCAAAGTCCGTGCCGATGGTCACGCCGCGGTTCTTGGCGCCGCGTTCCAGAAAGCCCATGGTCTCGGTCAGCACTTCGGGCACGCTCAGTTCCTGGCGGTTGGCCTCCATGCGCCGGGCAAAGCCCAGCAGACGGTGGGTGATGCCGCGGGCACGTTCCACGGTGCTCTCGATGGCCTCCAGCAGGCTGATGAGCCGTTCCTTGCGCTCGAAGTTGCCGCTCATGTGCAGCAGGTCGAGGCCAAGGCCCGCTTTTTCGTTGATGACGGCCAGGGGGTTGTTGACCTCGTGGGCCACCCCGGCTGCCAGCCGGCCGATGGAGGAGAGCTTCTGGTTGTGTTCCATCTGGGCGAAGACCGCCACGCGGCGTTCGTCGCTGGCCTGCAGGCGTCCCACCAGGTGCTTCATCAGCAGGTGCGAGACCAGCACGATGATGGCGATGCCGCCGCAGAAGACCAGCAGCAGTTCGCTGCGCAGGGCCGTCCAGGGTTTGTAGATGTCCAGGGTGGGCTTGACGGCCAGGAGCATGAAGTCCGTGCCCGCCAGGCTGGTATAGGCCACCATGAGATCCTGGCCGCTGTCGTCCTTCCAGGGCCGCACCGTGGTCTCGAAGGACTGGGGCGGCAGGGTCAGGGGCAGCTTGTCCAGCACCTTGCCGTAGAAACGGGAGTTGGTCTGGAGCACGCCCCGGCTGTCACAGAGGAAGGCGTCGGTATCCTGCATCAGGCCCACGGCCGCCACCAGGCGTTCCAGCCGGGAGGTGTCGATGGTCACGCGCAGGGTCCATTCCCGGCCGCTCTCTTCCATGCGGTGCACGGCGATGACCATGTGCGGGAAGCCGCGCAGTCCCAGGAAGACGTCGCTGATGTAGCGGCCCTTGACCTGGGCCTCGCTGAGCCAGGGCTGTCCGGCGTAGTCGGCGTCCTTGAGCTTGTAGGGGCCCACATAGGCCACCTGCCGCCCGTTCACGTCCACCAGGCCCATGTCCACGAAGCCCTGGAACTCGCTCTTGAGCGCCAGGAAGACGCGGTTGAGGGTCTGCTCGTTGGTCAGGTCGTCAAAGCTGTAGGCATGGGCGATCAGACTGACGGTGGAGGCCCGCTCGCCGAGGAAAAGCTCCATCGAGGCCTGCGATTTGCGCACCATGGCGTAGAGCGGGTTCTCCATCTCCCGTTCCAGGGTGCTCATGTACTGGGCGTGGTTGATGCCGGTGAGGATCAGCAGCGGCGTCACCGACACCGTGACCATCAGGATGGTCATGATGCGCCGCAGTGAGCGGTAACGCGCTGGTGATACGGCGTCCGGCACTTCCAGCAGATGCCCGAAATACGCTTTGATTGCAGAAAACATGCGACCTCCCGCGCAGGAACGGCGCGGCCTGTGATCCGTCGGCCTAATGCCCGCCGCCCACCAGGATGCCGGAGGCGGCCAGCACAAGCACCAGCACTTCGAGGATGGCGATGACGCACAGCAGCCACTGCTTGCGACGCGCCAGGGAAAGCGCCAGCTGGGCGAAGCAGACGATGGTCAGGCCCGCCAGGATGATGATGCCCACAAAGTTGCAGATGTCGCCCTTGCCGATGAGGGCCAGCCAGCCCCAGCCCTGCGGGATGCTGCCGGCGGCACGGTAATCGGCGGCGCTGCCGGTCCACAGGCGCGGCAGGTCGTCCAGGGGGATCTGCGGGGTGAGGATGCCCGTCACGTACAGGATGTAGGTGATGAGCATGATCACGAAACCGATGAGGGAACCATAGAACAGAGTATCGGCATAGCGCAATTGCGCGGGCGAAGCCTGGATGTCATTCTTGTTCATTTTTCTGTCTCCTTCATGCCCGGCGGCTTACCAGCCCAGGCCCTTCAGCAGCGCCTTGGCGCCAGAGAAAAACAGCACGGCGATGACCATGATACGGATGAACTTGGGCTTGGCCTTGGCCAGCAGGCGCACGCCCACCACGGAACCGAGCATCAGGCCCACGATGGACGGGATGGCCATCAGCGGGATCACGCAGCCCTGGTTCAGGTAGACCCAGGCGGCGGAAGTATCGGTGATGGAGAGCAGGAACTTGGAGGTACCCACGCTGACCTTCAGCGGCACGCCCATGAGCAGGTTGAGCACGGGCACGTTGGCCCAGCCGGCGCCCAGGCCGAACATGCCGGCCATGATGCCGATGACGATGAACAGCAGCAGACCGGCCAGGGTGCGGTGGGTCTTCCAGTCCACCACTTCACCGGTGCTGGGTTCGAGGAACACGCCGTTCATGCCCAGGGCCAGGCCCACGGCGTCCTGCTTGTTGACCACGGGACGCACGGAGTTCTTGGAGAAGAAGAGCAGCACGGCGATGCCCAGGATGGTCACGCCAAGGCAGGTCTGGATGATGTCGGTGGGCAGGGCCAGACCCAGCATGGCGCCCACGATGGAGCAGGCCGAGGCGATGAGGGCCACGGGCAGGGCCAGACGCAGGTTGGCGAAGTTACGGCGCAGCAGACCGGGACCGGCAGCCAGGGCACCGGCCAGGGCCACCAGCAGGCCCGCGCCGCGGACGAAGTCCAGATGGAAGGGGAAGAAACCCGAGACCAGCGGCACGAAGAGCACGCCGCCGCCCACACCGGCCATGACGGCGATGATGCCGAGGATGAAGCAGAAGAAGAGCAGCGCCACAGGCCAGAACCACCAGGGATGGTTGTCCACGACCTGGGCGGTCTGCACGTCGCCCGTGGTGGCGGCCACCGGCGAAGGCGTCACGGCCGTATCCTGGGCATCGGCCACGGTGACGACGCTCGTCTGGGCGGCAGGAGCCGTAGCGGCGGCATCGGCCGCCATGCTGATGGCCGGACAGGCCAGGACGAAGGTCAGGAAAAACAGAACGAGCCACTGCCCGGCAGTGGCTTTGACGGCACGGGCCGTCGTTGCAAGTGCGTTGCGCGCCATGTGATCCCCCTTTACTGTCTGGTGGGGCGATGCCCCACATGCATTCCTTTTGATGGCCTTACCCTACGCGCACGGAGGGGCGGCCGGTATCAGGAGAATCCTGAAATTGGCTCCATCAGCGGCCCGTGGCCGAGAAATGCGGTACAGATGACTGCTTTTATTCGTTATTTTCTTCACAAAAACGCTCCCCATCCTCGTATACGGCTAGGAAAACCTCTCAGGAGGAAGAGCGGACATGGGGAAATCTCCCCATAGCGGCGGGGCAGGGCCGCTTTTTCCCGAGGCCTGCTCCGGGATCCCCGGAGAGGGACACGGGCCGCAGGGGACACGGGGCCCTGAAGGACATGGCGGACAGGGAAAAGAGGGCCCGGAGGCTGGAGAGCGCTGCAATGCATGGAGGATATTTCGGAATGCGGGGCGGCAGGCGTACGGAGGACACAGGCATGTGCCGCCTCATGCTGTCCCCGCAAAACAAGGCCAGCTTGCCGGCAGCGGACAGGGCGTGCGGTCTGCGCTGTTCCGGGCCGCGGGCAGCAGGGCCGGGCAGGGGAGAGGCCGTCAGGGCTGAAAGCGCAGAAAGCCGGCGGCAATTGCCTTGTCCTGGGGCACTGCACGGCGCACCTGGGTGGCTTTGCAGGACGCAGGACGGAAGAAAGCCCCCGCAGGGCAGGGGCTTTCCGGTCAGCGGACAGCGGCAGGATATGACGGATGCCGCTGTGTGATGGAGCAGGCAGGAGGAGGGGGGATCTCCTGCTTCGGATCTATCCTTCGGAGGCCGGTTCCTTCTTGAGGGAACGCAGGTAGGCCAGTGTCTCGGTCTTGACCACCGGGGTCAGCATGATGAGGCCTATGAGGTTGGGGAAGGCCATGAGGGCGTTGAAGATGTCGGACAGGGTCCAGACCAGATCCAGCTTCATGGAGGCCCCCAGGCCCACGGAGATGATGAAGGCCCAGCGGTAGGGGATGATGGCCTTGTTGCCCAGCAGGTATTCGATGGCCTTTTCACCGTAGTAGCTCCAGCCGAGGATGGTGGAGTAGGCGAAGAGGATGATGCCGATGGTCACGATAAGGCCACCCAGTTCGCCGGGCAGGCCCGTCTCGAAGGCATAGGAGGTGAGGGGGGCGCCGTTCTTGCCGGACGTCCAGACGCCGGTGACGAGGATGACCAGACCGGTCATGGAACAGACCACCAGGGTGTCGATGAAGGTCTGGGTCATGGAGATGAGCGCCTGCACCACGGGCTGGCTGGTGCGGGCGGCCGCGGCGGCGATGGGGGCGGAACCCAGGCCGGACTCGTTGGAGAACAGGCCGCGGGCCACGCCCAGACGGATGGCCATCATCACCGTGGCACCGGCAAAGCCGCCGGTGGCCGCCACAGGCTGGAAGGCGCTGGACACGACCATGGCCAGGACGCCGGGGATCTCGGTAATGTGCATGAGGATGACCGCCAGCGCGCCCAGCACGTAGAGGGCGATCATAACGGGCACCAGCAGGGCGGTCACGCGGCCGATGCTGCGCACACCGCCGATGATGACGGCGGCGGTCAGGCCCATGAGCACGATACCGGTGATGCCGGGAGCGATGGAAAAGCTGTGGTTGAGGGCGTCAGCCACGGAATTGGACTGCACCATGCTGCCGATGCCGAAGGTGGCGATGGCCGCGAAGAAGGCGAACAGGGTCGCCAGCCATTTCCAGCCCAGCCCGCGCGAGATGTAGTACATGGGGCCGCCGCTGAAGGTGCCGTTCTCGTTCTGCACGCGGTATTTCACGGCCAGCACGGCCTCGGCGTACTTGGTGGCCATGCCCACGAGGCCGGTCATCCACATCCAGAACAGGGCACCGGGGCCGCCGATGTAGATGGCCGTGGCCACACCGGCGATATTGCCGGTGCCCACGGTGGCCGAAAGGGCCACCATCAGGGCCTCGAAGTTGGAGATGTCGCCCTGGGCCTTCCTGTCGGGGGTCTTGCGGACGATGAGGGTGAATGCGTGGATCAGATGACTGAACTGCAGGGCTCGCAGGGAAAAGGTCAGCCACAGGCCCGTGCCGACCAGAAGGATCATCAATGGCCATCCCCAGACATACCCAGAAACCATGTTCAAGAAATCCAGCATGTTCCCTCCCGGAAAAGAGGCCGCAGCCGCGTGCCTCCCGGCGTCTTCGCATTAAATTGAATACGCCGTTGTTTACAAATATTAAACCATGCTATAAAATTTTTTTGCGACTGCAAAGGGGTTTCAGCCGCAAAAGCTCACATCTTTCACATTTCATCCGATGCCGCTCTTGCGGGGATGCTCCGGGGAGCGGACACAGGGGGAACCATGATCCGTTCACTTCTGTCCTGCCTGCTGATGCTGCAGGTGCTGCTTTTTTCCCTTCAGGTCGCCACGGTACAGGCCCGCGCGGATGCCGCCACGGAATACCAGATCCAGACCTTCCCGCTGGAGCGCAACGGCATCGCCCTGCATCTGCAGCGTCTGGCTGTGGCCGGGACGCAGCCTCAGCGCCAGATCCTGCTGGTGCACGGCCTGACCTATTCTTCGCATGAATTCGACGTGAACTATGCCGACTACAGCCTGGCCCGCTACCTTGCCGCGCGCGGCTTCGCCGTCTGGACCTTCGACGTGGCCGGCTACGGCGATTCCCAGGAAGTGGAGGACGGCTTCATGCCCAATTCCGACTACGCCGCCGAGGATGCCGCTGCGGCCGCGGCCGAGATCCTCAAGGTCTCCGGCCAGAAGAAGCTGGATGTGCTGGGCTGGAGCTGGGGCACCGTCACCAGCAGCCGTTTCGTGGCCCGCCATCCCGAGATGGTGAAGAAGCTGGTGCTGTATGCGCCCATCATGGTGGGCCTGGGCGCCGCTGAAGTGAAGGTCCCCTTCAACCACAATACCTGGCTGCATGCCGCCGGCGACTTCCAGACCACCAAGGACGGCGCCATCGATTACAGCATCGTGGATCCGCAGGTGGTGGCCGTGTTCCAGTCCAACTGCTGGCGTTATGACAAGGACTCCAGCCCCAACGGCGGCCGCCGCGACCTGCTGGTCTCCGCGGAGACGCCCCTCATCGATCCCGCTTCCCTCCAGGTGCCCACCCTGGTCATCGGCGGGGACAAGGACCCGTACCTGAACCTCGACAGCATGCGCGCCGCCATGGACAAGCTGCCTTCCGGCTCCAAGCTGGAGATCATGCCCGGCGCCGCCCATGCTATGATGATGGAAAAGCCCTATTACAAGGAATTCCGCCAGAAGGTGGTGGAGTTCCTGGAACATTAGCCCGGACCGCGTCAGGCCGGGCATCCCGGCTTGACGGCAACGTCCCGTCATGACATACCGCCCCGTTCATCAGCGCATGCCGACAAACGGGGCGGTATCGTTTTAAGAAGGGGGGAGGCACGCCAGAGGGGGCGGTACGCCGGGAGCATGGTCGTCCGTCATGCGGACGCGCCGCCGGTCTTCAGGCTGTCGCGAGGATCTTTTCAGGATGTTTGGGAGGGAGGGCGCACCTTCCATTCCCTGCTATTGGACCGTTACGCTTCCATCTCCACAGGCAGGCCGAGCATGGCGCGGCGCAGCATGTCCAGGGCATGGCTGGCGGCGCGCTGGCGGGTCCAGGCCCGGCCCATGTAGCGGCCGTGGGGACGCATGACGCGCAGCCAGGTCTGCCGGCCGTTGCTGAGGGCGATGTAGACCAGGCCCACGGGCTTGGTGGCCGTGGCACCGCCGGGGCCCGCGATGCCGGAGATGCCGACGCCCCAGGTGCTGCCGTAGCGGGTGCAGGCCCGTTCGGCCATGCAGCGGGCCACTTCGGGGCTGACGGCGCCCACGCGGGCCAGCAGCTCTTCGGGGACGCCCAGCAGGCGGGTCTTGGCCTCATTGGCATAGGTCACAAGGCCCTGATGGAAGACCGACGAGGCACCGGCCACGTCGGTGATGCGTTTGGCCAGCAGGCCGCCCGTGCAGGATTCGGCCGTGGTCAGGGTCTCGCCGCGTTGCAGCAGCAGGGGCACGACGACGCTTTCCAGATTTTCCACGTCCACACCGTAGACGTGATCGCCCAGACGACGGCAGACGGCATCCCGTACGGGGACCACCAGCCGTGCGGCTTCTTCGGCAGTGGCGGCCTTGGCCGTGATGCGCACGAACATCTCGCCGTCGGTGGCGTAGGTGGCCACCGTGGGGTTGGCGGCATCGGTCATGTCGCGCAGCCGCAGTTCGGCATCGCCTTCGCCCAGGGCAAAGGTGCGCACCATGCTGGAGTGGATGCAGGCCCCGGTCTTTCGGGCAAGCCAGGGCACGACCCCGTCGTGCAGCATGGGCAGGAGTTCGGACGGCGGGCCGGGCAGCAGGATGACCAGCTTGCCGCCTTCCGCAGGCGCGGCGCAGCCCGGGGCCGTGCCCACACTGTTGGCGAAGGCGTGGCTGCCGCGCGGCAACCAGGCCTGCTTGTACTGGTTCTCGCCCACGGGCCGGTCCCCGAAGTATTCCCGCAGCCTGCGCAGGCTGTCCGCATCTTCTTCCAGCGGCAGGCCCAGGACGCGGGCCACGGTCTCCTTGGTCAGATCGTCGTTGGTGGGGCCCAGGCCGCCGGTGGTGATGACCAGGTCGCTGCGTTGCAGGGCGGCACGCAGGCATTCTTCCAGGCGGGCGGCGTTGTCGCCCACCACGCAGGCATGGTGCAGGTCGATGCCCAGGGTGGAAAGGGCGCGGGCCACATGGGCGGCGTCCGTATTGATGGTGTGGCCGAGCAAAAGCTCGGTACCCACGGAAATGATCTCGGCGTTCATGCGATGTTCCTTGTCTGTGGGGATGCGTCGGGGGCGGCTCAGGCGGTGAAGACGCCGGCCAGCCAGCGGCGGAAGAAATCTTGTCCGGCGGCAGCGGCATGGCGGCCCAGGTCGCGGGCATCCTGACGGATGGCCGCCACGTCCAGACGGGCGGCAGCCAGTTCGCAGGCATGGCCCATGAGCCAGTGTTCCATGCGGGCGGCATCGGCCTCGGCATGGAATTGCAGGGCCAGCTGGCCTGCTCCGGCCTGGAAAGCCTGATGGGGCGTGATGTCCGTGGAGGCCAGCAGGGTGGCGGCGGGCGGCAGGTCGAAGGTATCGCCGTGCCAGTGCAGCACGGGGGCCCCGCGCAGGGCCGCCAGGGGCGAGGCTTCGCCGGCGTCGGTCAGGTGCAGGTCGCCCCAGCCGATCTCCTTGGCCTTGCCCGGATATACCGCCGCGCCCAGGGCCTGTGCCATGAGTTGAGCCCCCAGGCAGATGCCCAGCAGGGGCCGCCCTTCGCCCAGGCGGCTGCGGACGAGTTCCAGTTCGCGGACAAGGAAGGGATAGGCCGCTCCGTCGTGGACGCCCATGGGGCCGCCCAGGACGATGCACAGATCGGCATCGCGCCAGTCCCGTGCATCCGGGAGGCCATCCGCCACATGGCAGGTCTGTATCGTCCAGCCCGCTTCCCGGAGGACGGGCGCCAATGTCCCAAGATCTTCAAAAGCCAGATGTTGCAGTACGCAGCAGCGCATGGGGGACCTCCTGTGGGGAGCGCGTCCGGTGCCGTGGAAAGGCACGGGCGTTCCCGCTGCTCCCTGTCATACACGGGGAATGGCGGGAGGGAAAGGCTTGCTCCCGCCATGCGCTTTTGATAAGAAATCATATATGATACCCGGATGGACCCTATGAGTGATGTACCTTTGCCAGCTGCCTGGTATGAATCCCGTGTCATGGATGCTGCGGATCCTCTTTGGCAGTGGGACGTCCACAACGACCGCATCGTCCTGAACCCGGAGTCCGCCGGCCTGCTGCACGGCAGGACGGAGAAGGCTTACCGGGGAAGATGCGGGGCCTTCTGTGACGGCCTTGCCGCTGACCGGCAGGAAAGCGTCCGGCAGCTTTTCAGCAGCCTGCGCCGCTCTTCTTCCGATAGCGCCATGGAGATCCTGCAGACCGTGGGCGAGGACATCATCTGCTGCCGTGCCATCGTGCTGGAGCGGTTTTCCTGCGGTACGCCCCGCCTGATGGTGGGGGCGCTGACCCGGCTGGACGGCAGGGGATGGCTGCATGAGACCGCCGGGGAAGGCCGCTGGATCTATGACTGTGCCCGGGAAGAGTACACGCTGGACAGGAACTGTGCCCGGCTGCTCCGCCTTCCCGACAGCGGCGTCCTGCGTCTGCCCCGCCAGGCCATCCGGGACATGCTGGGGCCCGATGCGGCACGCTTTTTTTCCAGCCGTTTTTCCCGTCTCATGAACGCCCGTGACCATGACGGCAGCTTCGTGGAGCGCGTGCTGCTGCATCTGCCGGACGGCAGCCGCAAGAATTTCCTGGTCTCCGGCACCCTCGTGGGCCATGACGGTTCCGGGCAGCCCCTCTTCGTGACGGGGAACCTCGTGCAGCGGGGCGGGGAAGAACCGCTGGAGGCCCTTTCCAGCAAAAGCTGCGAGATCTCCCTCATGGCCCTGTTCGGCAGCGGGGACGGCCTGTGGGACTGGAACATGGAGACCAACGCCATCTATTACAGTCCCCGGTACATCGCCATGCTGGGCTATGACCAGCGCAGGTTCGGCAATACCTTCGAAAGCTGGCGGGACAAGCTGCATCCCGATGAACGCCCGGCGGTCCTGAAGCGGCAGATGGACGTCATCATGTCGCCCCGTTACGGGGACAGTTACGAGCAGTCCTTCCGCATGCTCAAGGCGGACGGCACCTATTGCTGGATCCTGAGCCGAGCCCGTGTCCTGCGGCGTAACGCCCATGGCCGCGCCACGCGTCTCATCGGGCTGCACACGGATATCACCACCACCCAGGGGGAACGTGACCGCCTGGCCGAGATGATCGAGTATGATCCCCTGACGGACGTCCACAGCCTGGTCTATTTCCATAACGAGCTGGACCGGCTGGACATGCAGCCGGGCAAGGTGGTCAGCATCATCAGCTGCGACGTCAACGGGCTGAAGCTGATCAACGACTATCTGGGACATGACACCGGCAACAGCATGTTGCAGACGGCCGCCCGTCTGTTGCGGAGCTCGCTGCGCTCCACGGACTGCGTGGCCCGGCTGGGCGGTGACGAGTTCGCCGTGCTGCTGCCCCGGTGCAACCTGCGCGATGCCGCACGGGTCCTGGAAAAGATCAGGGAAGTTTTCCGGCATTACAACGAACATTCCGGCAATGTGCCGGTCATCATGTCCTTTGGCCTTTCCGGATCGGAAGAGGCGGCCTCCCTGCGGGAGGTCCTTGCCCTGGCCGACCGCCGGATGCTCCACGAAAAGCACGGCAGCCGGCTGGTTTCCGGCCATGCCATCAAGGCCTGGATAGAAAAACGCAAGGATTGCGTGGTATCCCTGGAGGAGAGCCGATATGATGGGTGAAGCGCCCGACCCCAATACAGTCATCGTGGATCCCCGCGAAGGCGGGCAGAAGCTGTTGCAGTTCCTGCAACGGCGCCTGGACCTGCCGCCGTCACTGCTGCATCGCTGGATCCGCACGGGTCAGGTCCGCATCAATGGTGGCCGGGCAAAACCGTTCGGCCTGGTGGCCGCGGGCGACAGCGTGCGCCTGCCCCCCTTTGCCCTGGGCATGAGCCGCAGGAGCAAGGCCACGGGGGGCCAGGCCTCCCCGGAACAGGGGCATGAGCCGCGTCCGCGGGCGCAGGCCCTGCCTCCGGCCCCCCGCCCCCTGCAGAAGGACGGGGACCTCTGGGTCTTCTGCAAACCGGCCGGTCTGCCCACGCATCCCGGCACCGGCCATGAGGACAGCCTGTCCAGTCGTCTGGCGGCCGGAGCGGGGGATGCCCCGTTCAAGCCCACGCCCGTCCATCGGCTGGACAAGGATACCTCGGGCATCCTGCTGGTGGCCGCCAGCTTTGCCGTCCTGCGCGAGTTGACCACGGCCCTGCGTGAGCGGCGGATGAAAAAAGAATACCTGGCCTGGGTGGAAGGGCGCTGGCCCCATAGCGGGGTGCGCCTGTTCCGGCACTGGCTGCGCAAGGAGGCCGGGACCGGGAATGGACGGGAGCAGATGCATGTCCGGCAGACCGGCGCGCCGGACAAGGGCGAGACGGAAGCCCTGCTGCTGGTGCGGCCCGTGCGTGTGGAGGATCGGCGCAGCCTGCTGCTGGTGCGGCTGCTGACCGGTCGGACCCATCAGATCAGGGCGCAGCTTTCGTCCCTGGGGCATCCCATCGAGGGCGACGTCAAATACGGGGCCCGTGGGCGTGCCTCCGGGACCCCCATGTACCTGCATGCCATGCGGGTCATCCTGCCGGACGGGCGGCGCTTCGCCTGCCTGCCCGACTGGCCCGCCGACAGGCTGCCGCGGGCCGTGCCGGACGAGATCGACGAGGCGACGGCCCGGCAGGGGAACTGAATCCTGATATGTCCATGACGAAAGGGGACGGCAGATGCCGTCCCCTTTTGCGTTTCAGTGTGGTGCGTTACCGGAAGGCAGCTCCCTTGCGGGCAGGGACCGCACGGACAAAAGGGATCTTCTTCCGGGGCGCGCTAGTGGGGCAGGGGCACGTTGGTCTGGAAGCCGGTGGACAGGCACTTGGCTACATGGGCGCCGCTGCCGTCGTAGACATCGACTTCGTAGGTGAGCACGTGGGCGCCGTTGCGCACCAGGCGGGCCTCGGCCTTGAGGGGGCTGACCATACCGGGGCGCAGATACTCGATGGTGGTGGACAGGCTGACCACGCCGTGGTCGTTGCCGGCATTGGCCGCACAGCCGAAGGCCACGTCGGCCAGGGAGAAGATGGCACCGCCGTGGGCCACGCCCATGCCGTTCTTGTGGTTCTCGGTGATGGGCATGGTCACGCGGGCGTACTCGCGGCTGACTTCTTCGATGCACATATCAAGATGACGCACGAGCTTGTCGTGCTTGCGGACATAACATTCCATGTGGACTCCTTGTCCCGCCGGGCGGGGATAAAAAAGGCCGGAAGAACTTCCGGCCCTTGTGACTAGTAATAGTTCTTCTTTGTGTATACTACGCTACTTGTTGGATGCCGTCCAGCTTCCAGGTGCCGCCGTCGAGCTCGCGGACGAAATGCCAGATCTCGCGCACATTGGAAGGCGTGGGCTGATCGGGGCGCTCGCGCATGAGGACGTCGAAGTAGACCTGGGCGCGCTGTTCCTTGTCCTCGTTGACCACGCTCAGGAGCTGGGCGTTGACCAGCAGGATCTCGGTCTTGCTGGGCTCGGTCTCTTCGGCCAGTTGCTGGCGCACGGCATCCATGACGGCCGGGCTGGCGAACTGGGCGATATCGTTGAGGTCACGGTTGTCCCAGGCGGCCTGGAGGCGGTTGTAGGCCATCTTGGCGCCGCGCAGGAATTCTTCGGCATCGAAGTCGGCGGGCATGGGGATGACCACTTCGGGCTGGCTGTTGTAGGTGTTGTCCTGGCTGCTCAGGGTGTCCCAGCCGGCGGCAGCAGTATCATTGCGCTGCAAGGGGGGCTCCATGCCGCCCATGGGAGCATTGCCGGCACCGGCGGGAGCGGGCTGGGCCTTGCTGCGGGAGCGGGCGAAGAGCTTCAGGCCCACGAAGAGCAGGATGCCGAGCAGCAGGATATCCATGATGCCGCCACCGGAGAAGCCGCCGCCGAAGAGCAGGGAGCCGATGAGCGAACCGGCCAGAAGGCCGCCGAGCAGACCGCCCATACCGCCGAGGAAACCCTTGCGCTGGGGCTGCTGGGCCTGGGCCGCCTGCTGGCGCTGCTGCGTGGACTGGCGCTGCATGGCGCTGGGGGCCTGGGCGGGCTGGGACATGGAAGGACGGCTGCCGAAGGAACGCCCGCCGCCCAGACGGGCGGCATCGGCCGTGTCGGGCAAGGCATACATACAGGCGCCTCCCAGCATGATGAGCATGGTCAGGATAGCTTTGATCTTCATTGATATCTCCGTAAGGGTGAAAGATGCGTTCAGGCTTCTTTTCTCAATACCATGTACTATAGCTGGCTTGGGCAAAAACGCAAGGCCCGCAAGGCTCTCCCGGGGGGACGACCAAAACTGCCCGATGATAATCGTGGGAAATACCTGCTAAAAAAAGTGTGTTTTTCCGGCTTATTTGTTCTTGTCGGGCTGGTCCGCCGCATCCACGTACAGCCAGAGGACGCTCCCCAGGATCAGGGGGGTGGGCTGGCCGTCGGGTCCCTTGAGGGGCTGGCCGGGCACCTCCACCACGCAGCACCACCAGCCGGGCGCCCCGGGGATGAAGGTGAACTGGCCGTTGGTGTCGGTACGGGCTTCCAGATCGTGCTGCCAGGGCAGAGGACCGGTCTTTTTTTCCGTACGGATGCGGTCCATGTACACACGGGCGTTGACCAGGGGGCCGTCAGGCCCCAGGGCCTTGCCCGTGAAGCTGCTCCCCGCGGTCAGGCCGAAGGGGCGGGTCAGGGGCAGGATTTCCAGGCGCAGACCGGCAGGGCGTTCCCAGCCCTCTTCCACGCCGCAGACCGGCAGGATGCTTTTGACGTACTGCTGTTCGAAACATTGCCGTTCCGCATTGAGGCGCGGGCGGGTCTCGGTGATGAACTGGTAAAGGCCGGGCTGGTCGATGGCCACATTGGCGCCCCAGGCCTTGGTATCCAGGTACAGGCTCTCTTCCATGTCGCCCAGCAGGTCACGCCGTTCGGGCTGGGGCGTCCCGTTGACGAAGCGGGTCCCGGCATCGTGCCGCAGCACGGCGAAGAGCTGCGGCATGTCCATGGGCTGGGCGGCATGCTCTCTGGGGCGCATCAGGCTGATGAGCATGTCCACCTCCGCATTGAGCGGCGGCGGGGTGGGCTGGGCGGCTGCCTGGGTCTTGCCCTCCTCAGCGGGGGTAGCTTCGGCAGGGGCATCCTTGCCTTTGTCGGCGTTGTTCCGGGCCTCTTTGGCGGCAGGAGCTTTGGTCGTTTGCGCTTCCGCGTCTTTTTTCTCGACAGGAGCGTCGATGACGGTACGGCTGGGGATGAGCAGGGTGACTTCGGCGCGGGCCGGGGCAGGAACAGTCAGGGAGACGGCCAGGGACAGCATACAGCCCAGCAGGGCGGCACGTGGCAGTGACATGCTTCGATCCTTATTTTATGGGTAATATAGGGCAGATGTAGCAATTTTCCCCATTTTTGTCATGCGCCATTTCCGGGGGCGGTTCAGGGCCGGGGCGTACGTGCCAGGGCCAGGACATCCACACGCGCGGCCCCGGCGCGGAGCAGTTCCGCTCCGGCGGCCCGCAGGGTGCTGCCCGTGGTGATGATGTCGTCCACCAGCCACAGGTGCAGACTGCGGACGTCGGCGGCCCGGAAGCTCCCGGCGGCGTTGCGTCGTCTTTGGGCCGCAGAGAGCCCTGTCTGGTGGGGGATGTCCGTCGGGCGCCACAGCAGGTCGGGGCGGACGGGAAGGGAGAGCGACAGCCCCAGCGCCACGGCCAGCTCGTGCGCCTGGTTGTAGCCGCGTCGGCGCAGGTGGTCCCTGTGCTGGGGGATGCCCAGGATAGCGTTGGGCAGGGGCAGGCAGGAGGCGGCATCCAGCAGCATCCCGGCCATCAGGAAGGCCAGGGCCGGTTTGCCGCCGTGTTTGAATCGCAGGATGAGCTGGCGCAGGGCCCCGCGGTACTGGCCGTGCAGCGCCAGCCCCTGCCAGGGCGGCGGGGACGCCAGACACTCCCCGCACAGCAGCGGCTGCCCGGCGGCAGGCCAGGGCAGGGGCAGCCCGCAGGCCCGGCAGCGCCCCCCGACGTACGGGACCAGGGCACGGGCGCAGGCGGGGCAGAGCCCGTGGGCCCGCATCCCGGCCTCCGGGCCTGAGACGGCAGCCCCGCCATCATCCACGGGCGTGCCGCAGACCGGGCAGCGGTGTTCGGTGAATCCCAGCAGCTGGGCCAGGCGGAGCAGGGGAGAGGGGTGCCGCAGCGGCGCCTCGGGGACAACGCCCGGCTCCTTCTCCCTGACATCCTCTTGCCCGGCAGGGATCACGGGCGGCCCTCCGCCAGACGGACGGCCCAGTCCCGGCCCCAGCGTTCAAGGTCGGCACACAGGTCGGGACGGGAAAGCAGGTCATCAGGACAGGACAGGCCCCGGAGGGTACGGGTATCCGCCAGTTGGGCGCCGAAGCTGGCAAAAAAGTATTTCAGGCCCAGCAGGCTGCCGGTAAAGAGCTGTTCCCCGCGCGGGCGGGCCGCCGCCAGGGCTGCCAGCACGACGGGGCCTTTGCCTGCGGGACGCCCCGCCTCGACCCCGGCCCAGATGCGCTGGGAACGGTCCACCAGGGCCTTGGCCTGGGCGGGCAGGCCGTAAAAATAGACAGGGGACGTCCAGAGGACCACGTCCGCGGCGGCGATGGCCGCAAAGACGGCCTCGGCATCGTCCGTCCGCGCCAGCGGGCAGACATGGGGCGCGGCGGCGCAGCTCTGGCAGCCCCGGCAGGGACGAAGGTGCTTTTCCTGCAGGGCTATCTCCTCCACGGGCCCGCCGCCGGACAGTCCTCCGGCGATGAGGCGGGCCATGGTATGGGTGGTGCCGTTGGCGCGGGGACTGCCCAGCAGGGAAAGGATGCGCATCAGACGAAATCCCCGCAGAAGGGATTGTTGCGGCGTTCGTTGCCGATGCTGGTGGCCGGGCCGTGGCCGGGCAGGACGGCCGTTTCTTCCGGCAGGGCGAAGAGCACCTTGCGGATGGAGTGCAGCAGGGTGTCGTGATCGCCGCCGGGGAAGTCCGTGCGGCCCAGAGAGCGGTAGAAGAGGGCATCACCGGTAAAGACGGCCTTTTCGTCCGGGAAGTAATAGGAGACGCCGCCGGGGGTGTGGCCGGGGGTATCCAGCACGGTGCAGGCCATGCCGCCGAACACCTGCCGGCCCGTGGGCAGGTCGCGGCTCTCGAAGGCGGGCACCGGCGGGAAGCCCCAGATGCCGCCGTCGGAGGATTCCGTACCGATCAGGCAGGCATCGTGGACCGGGGAGTAGACGGGGGCGCCGGTCTCTTTGACCAGCGTGGCCACACCGTACATATGGTCGAAGTGGCGGTGCGTGAGGCAGATGGCGGCCAGCGTCAGGCCCTTGGCGCGCAGGTCGTGCAGGATGGGGGCGGGATCGCCGCCGGCATCGATGACCACGGCCTGACCGTCCTTGTAGACGAGGTAACTGTTGGTCTCCAGCGGGCCCAGAGGATAGACGGAATACGGCATGGGATACTTCCTTTTGCGAATGGGATTTTCTTCTAGGTAGCGCAGGAGGGTCCGGGGGGCAAGCCCGCCCGGCTGCATGTCCCGGGCATCGTTTCTTGATTTTTTCTAGACAATACCCGGGGGGACAACTACACTGGCGGCATGAATACCGCTCCTTCCGCCTGTGATCTGACCCGCAGGGACCTCATGGACATGGACGCCCTCCTGATGCAGGAGCTGGGCAAGTTCATTCACTGTTCGCACCATGCTCTGTATTTCCCCACCAGCCATGCGCCGCGCCAGCCGGAACTGCTGCCGCGCGAACGCCGCCTGCTCCTGCCCCTGTACCGGCAGGGGAGCCTGCTGGGCGTGCTCATGCTGCACGGCGTCAAGGTAAGGGATGCCCGTATCCTGTTGCCGCAACTGCCTGCCATCGCTGATCTTTGCCTTGAGTTGCTGGCCCGGGTCAAGGCCACGCGCGTGGATGCCGTGACCGGTCTGGCCACGGAGAACGTGCTGTACGGCTCCATGGAGGACGAGGCCGCCCGGGTGCGCGAGATCTTCGCGGATCCTTCCCGGGGGGACGGACAGACCTCGCCCCTGCACCGGTTGTGCATGGGGCTGGTGCTGCTGCATTTTTCCAACGGGCGCGAGATCGTGGGCCGCATGGGCTTCCGCTTTGCCGATGAGCTCATGCGTCGCGCGGCCGAGGCCTTGCAGGAGGAGCTGCCGTCGGATGTGGTGGCCGCCCGTGTGGGGCGTTTCGGCATGGCCCTGCTGCTGCCCTCGGTGAGCGGCCGCAGCGCCTGCCAGAAGATGGCCGAGGCCGCTCTGGCCCGCATGGCCGGGGCCGCCATGCCCGCACCTCTGACGGGCAGGACCATACGTCCCCGTCTGAGCGCCGGGCATGCCGTGTACCCGCAGGACATGGAAGGCGCCGAGCTGCGCCTGCCCATGTTCGAGCAGGCCCGCATGCTCATGGAGCGTGCCCGGCTCGCGGCCCGCATGACCTCCCAGCCCGGGGCGCCGCGCGTCATGCCCTTTGCCCGCATCCTCCAGGATGGCGGTACCGTGCTCCGGGCCCTGCCCCAGGGGCGGGTACGCGTGGGCCTGGGGGCCCAGGCCAAGGCCCGGGAAGGCATGCGCTTCGCCGTCTGGGGGCCGTCGGGGCAGGAGGGCTCCGGCAATCAGTACAAGGGCGAAGTGGTGCTCCTGCAGGTACGGGAATTCCACTCCGTGGCCGAGACCGTGCATCTGGCCGATGCCACGGCACCGCTGGAAGCCGGGGACAGGCTCAGCCTGCTGGAAGTGCCCTCTCTTGCGGCCTCGCATCCCCATACGCCGGGCGGGAAGGCCGCTGCCGCCGATGGGCCCGCCACGCCCGGACAGGAAGGCGCGGCCGCAGCGGATGCGGAGACGGAGAGCGCCCCCGCCGGGAGCGTGCAGGAACTGCGCGCCCGCGTCCCCGTGCTGGAGGACGGTTCCTGTGCGGGCATCTACGGCCATGGGGACTTTTTGCATCTTTTTGCCCAGGAGAAAGAACGCACGGGGCGCTTCGTGCTGGCCATCGTGCGGGTGGATGTCCCGCATGACGCGCGGCAGGAAGCGGCGCTGGGCGAGTGCCTTGCGGCATGGCGGCAGATCCCCGAACTGTGCGCCGGAGAGCCGCTGGCCGGTCTGTACGGCAGCAATGCCCTGATATTCTTCCATGCGGACAGCCATGCCGAGGCGTTGCTGCCGCACTACGCCGCCCTGTGCGCCCGGCTGGAAGAGGCCGGACTGCCGGTCTCGGCCGGTCTTGCCGGTTATCCTCTCCTGCATTACCGCAAGGGCGAGATGCCCGACTGCGCCCTCAAGGCCCTGGAGTACGCCCAGTTGCTGCCCTCGCCGCGCGCGGGCCTGTGCAACTCCCTGGCCCTGAACATCAGCGCGGACCGCCGCTATGCGCTGGGGGACGTCTTCGGTGCCATCGACGAATACAAGCTCGCCCTGCTGGCCGATGCGGAAAACGTGCTGGCCCGCAATTCCCTGGGCGTCTGCATGGCCGCCCTTGGCCGCTATCACGAGGCCCGGCGGCATTTTCTGGAAGCCCTGCGCTACAAGGGCGATGCCGGGCCGGAACGGCAGGAGCGCATCGCCCAGACCCATTACAATCTGGGCACGGTCTGCCAGCAGCTGGGCGAACGCCGTGCTGCGGCCCGCTACTACCGGGAATGCATCAAGGACGCCCCGGAGCATGTCTATGCCCATCTGCGTCTGGGGCAGCTGTGCGAGGAAGGCGGGCGCCGCAACGAGGCCCGGCGTTTTTACGAGCTGGCCGCCGCCATCGAGGACAGACAGGCGGAGCAGGCCGGAGAACAGCGGCCCAGCCTTGCCCGGCGCTATCTGGCCCGGCTCGCGGCCCGGCAGCGGCATGGCGGCGAGGCCCGCGAACTGCTGCACGATACCCTGCTGCGCAATCCTTTCGATGCCGCGGCCATGCTCCTGCTGGCCCGTCTGTATCTGGACGGCGACGAGGATCCGGCCATGGCCGAGCTGCTGGCCCGCAAGAGCGTGGGCCTGCGCGATACGCCCGAGGGCTGGCAGGTGCTGGCACGGGCCCTGCGCGCCCTGGGCCGCGAAGAGGAAGCCAGCCTGGCCGAGGCGCATGCTTCCGTGGGCTAAGGGGACCGCGTGGGCGGCCGCGAAAAAGGGTCCGTGCATGGCTTCGCGGCCTGAGCGGGCTGCGCGGGCGGGCGCGCCCTGCGCATCGCAGGAGTACTGCCGGGATCCCCAAGCCTTTCCTTGCGGACGGGCCGGGGAGGGAAAAAGGGCGGCCATCCCAGCTGGATGGCGGGAAGATATTTCTCCGCTTCGTGTGTCCGGCGGAGAGGATGCGGGACGGATCAGCCGTGCCTTGCATCGTGAAGAGGGGGGAGCCTGCGGGCCCCCCTCTTTTCCTATCTGCCGGCAAGCGGACATGAAAAAAGGCCACCCGCATGACGGATGGCCCCGGATGTTTGCGATGGCTGTGAAGGATGGGCCTAGCGCCCCAGCAGGGCCTTGCTGGCCGGGGTCAGGCCGCGCAGGCTGTCCACGACCTTGGCCGTGCCCAGACCGGCCGGATCCTGTTCCATGATGATGAGGATGCGGGCGTCATCGGCGCTGACGCGGGTCAGGGTCTCCATGGCCATGGCCCGGCTGCGGGGCGTACCGCGGAAGGTCCACATGTTGCCTTCCTGCTGCAGATCGGTGGGGGCGTCCTGCATCTCGCGCATGCGGGACGCAAAGGTCCTGGCGTCCATCTTGTCCTTGTTGGGCAGGATGAAGATGGTGATGTGGGCCTCCACGGCTTCCTCGCCGCGTTTGCCCAGCAGGAGCATGTATTCGTCCGGATGACCGCTCTGGAAACCGGGGCGTTCATCACTGGTCCAGCCGTCGGGCAGGTCCACGGCGAACTGGCTGAAGGTCTTTTCGGCGGCCGGGGCAGTGACGGCGGCGGTCAGCAGGAACACGAGAGCAAGAAGAATATGGCGCATAGCTGATCCTTTGGAGTGGGATAAGATGTCCCCGCCAGCATAGCCCGCGGCGGGGACGGGGGCAAGCGGGGTCAGGGCCGCGGCAGCTGGGTGAGCGGTACGGCCATGCGGATGATGAGGAAGCACCAGGGCAGGAGTTGCAGCACAAGCTTACGGGCCTTCCGGGGCCGGTACAGGAAGACGCTCCAGCTGATGATGGCCAGGGCCGCCAGCACCGACAGGATCAGGGCGTTCATCTGGGGCATGATGTCGAAGGGGACGCCGCTGTGCAGGCTGCGCAGCAGGGCGGCCAGCAGGGTGCTCCAGAAATCGATGATGGAAGGCAGGTAGCCCACCACGGCCCAGACCGCGCACCAGCGGACAGCCAGGGTGAACGGCCGTTCGTCCGTCAGCGGCGCGCGATGGCGCAGGTACCAGAGCCAGAGCAGGGCCGCGCCGCCCGCCAGCGAGAGATAGCGGAAGAGCAGATGCAGGGCCTGGCGGATCTGGAGCAGGATGAAGTTGCTGCGTTCCATGCCTTGCGGCGGGTCCAGCAGCAGGCCTGTGGACAGCAGACTGCCCAGCAGGAAGAGCAGCAGGGCCAGCAGGCAGCCCCAGAGCGTTAGGCGCAAGTCGCTGGTGCGATAGGCCGTGATGGCCGGATCAGCAGCGTCGGGCCAGTGCCGGGAGGCACGCAACAGGCCCCAGAGCAGCAGGGTGGCCGGCAGCCAGGCCAGCAGGGCCACGGTGGCGGGCTGGACGAGGAGGTCGGCCAGCGGGGGCATCTGCGGTTGCCGCAGGGCTTCCAGCAGGAGCATGAGCGGGAACAGGGGCAGGGCGACGGCGGCGCAGAACAGGCCCAGACGCAGGAGCTGGCGTCCGCCCCAGAGGCACAGGGCCGCATTGCCTTTGCGGCCGGCCAGCAGGGTCATGAGGATGAGGAAGGGCAGGGCCTGGGCCGTCTGTGCGAACAGGGCCTGCAGGTTGCCCAGCCAGTATATGAGGATGAAAGTCATTTGCATGGGTCACTCTCCTGCCCGCTATATAAGCGTTGCCCGTGCGGGCTGCAAGAGGAAGGGCCGCACGGCCGTATCCCTTGCCGCGGCAGGCACCGGAAGGAATACAGGCCGTATGGGGCCGTGACCGTGGGCGTGACGGGAACGCCTCCCCCGGCTTGGGGCACGCTGCCCGGTCGGGGATGCTGCGGCGGAAAACTTGCCGCCGCCGTGCGCTTGAGGTATGACTCGTCTGTTTCACCTCCGTCAACCTGCGGGATAATCATGTCATTTTTTACTGTTTTTCTGCTGGCTGTGGCCCTGTCCATGGATGCTTTTGCCGTGGCGCTGGCCTCGGGATGCGCCATCCGCGAAGTCCGGTTGCGCCAATATGTCCGGGTCAGCGTGGCCTTTGGCTTTTTCCAGTTCTTCATGCCCGTGCTGGGCTGGTTCCTGGGGCAGTCGGTGCATCATTTCATAGAAGCCTGGGACCACTGGCTGGCTTTCGTGCTGCTGGCGTGGATCGGCGGCAACATGCTGCGCTCCGGTATCGGCGGCCTGCGCCAGGGCGAGCCCGTATCCTGTCCCCAGAGCGACCCCACCGCAGGCTGGAACCTGCTCCTTCTGGCCGTGGCCACCAGCATCGACGCCCTGGCCGTGGGCCTGACCTTTGCCATGACCAATACCAACGCCTTCCTGCCTTCCTGTCTCATCGGGGTGGTCTGTGCCGCCATCTCGGCCTGCGGGCTCTTTTTGGGCAAAAAACTGTCTTCGCTGCCCATGCTCAACGGCTGGGCCGAAGTGCTGGGCGGCGTGGTGCTGCTGGGCATCGGTCTGAACATCCTGCACGAGAGCGGCGTCATCTAGCCTGCGCGAAGGCCGGAGGCCCCTGCCGGATGTTGCCGAGCCGCGCCAAGATGCCCTATAGTGCCGGAGGCCCGGAGGTCGTCCGTGCCGCAGGCATGTCCGAAATCGTCCGGCGTGCCGGAGTGTTGAGAGGAGACCATGATCAGTATCTGCCGTTATCATGATATTTCCGTGGGGCACCGCATCTGCGGTCACGAATCCCACTGCGCCCGTCTGCACGGGCATAATTACCGCATCCATTTCACCTGCACCGCCGACGAGCTGGACGCTCTGGGGCGCGTGCTGGACTTCCAGGTGGTCAAGGAACGCCTGTGCCAGTGGCTGGAAGACCATTGGGATCACCGCTTCCTGGTCTGGGACAAGGATCCCCTGCTGGAGGGTTTGCGGGCGCTGGATCCTTCGGTGAGCGTCCTTCCCTGCAATCCGTCCGCCGAGAACATGGCCCGCTATCTGGGCGAAGTGGTGGGGCCGGCCCAGCTGGAAGGCACCGGGGCCCGTCTGGTGGCCGTGGAAGTGGAAGAGACCGCCAAGTGCAAGGCGCGCTGGAGCCTGTGATGCGGACCCTGGCGGTCAACGAGTTTTTCGTCACCCTGCAGGGCGAGGCCTCCTTTGCCGGGACGCCTGCCGTGTTCGTCCGTTTCCAGGGCTGCCCTGTGGCCTGCCCGTGGTGCGATACGCAGTACGCCGCCCGCCTGGACGGCGCGACGCTGGATTTTGCCGCCGTGCGCGCCAAGCAGGGGCCGGGAGCGGGCTATGCCGATGTGGAACCCGAGGCCCTGCTGGCAGCCATCCGAGAGGCCGGGCCGCGCCATGTGGTGCTGACCGGCGGCGAGCCCTGCCGCCATGACCTTACGGAGCTGACCTCCCGGCTGGTGGCGGAGGGCTTTCGCGTCCAGATCGAGACCAGCGGCACCATGCCCATCCGCTGCCATGCGGATGTCTGGGTGACCCTGAGCCCCAAGCTGGACATGCCCGGCGGTCTGGAAGTGCGTCAGGATGCCTGGGAGCGGGCCGGAGAGATCAAGTTCCCTGTGGATACGGCCGCGGATCTGGCCCGTTTCGAACAGGCGCTGGCGGCGGCCCGTCAGGCGGCGAACCGTCCGCTGACGGAGCTCGTCTGGCTGCAGCCCGTGAGCCAGGGGAAGGAAGCCACACGCCTGTGCGTGGAGGCGGCCTTTGCCCATCAGTGGCGTGTGAGCGTCCAGGTCCACAAATATCTGGATCTGCGCTGAGCGATCCACAGACAAGAGACATCTATGGATGGGAAAGGCGGCATGCGCGGCATGTCGCCTTTTTCTTTGGGCCGGCAGCAGGCGGGAGATGTCAGGCAAGCGTGACGTCCTCACCGAAAGAGGAAGAACGTCGCCAGAGAGGTGCTGCAACCACCGTATCAGTCTTCCTCCGGCAGCCTTGGCGGAGGATGCAAGGCAACGCCTGGGAAGGACGGGCCGCGGACTGGAAAGGACCGCACGAGGGGGAGGCTTTCGTGACCTTCTGACAGGGCCGGTCAGCCCCGTGCATCGTTGTGAGCACGCACGGAAAGAGGTACGGCCCTGCCCACACGAAAAAAGCCACCCGAAGGTGGCTCGTATATTCGATAGATCATGCCGGTCTAATGGCGCTTCAGGCGCTTCATCTCGTCCTGCATCAGCTCCAGGCCGACCAGGATGTTGCGGCGCATGGCTTCCATGAGTTTTTCTTCGTCCTTTTCGCGCATGGCGGTCAGGATGTCCTTGTGCTGCTGGATGAAGAGCGAGATGTCTTCGGGGGAATAGCGGCGGGTATTGAGGAAACCTTCCACATAGTCCAGCAGGTGGCTGTCCACGGCCAGCAGATGGTGCATCCGCGAAAGGGAATAGAGCTGCAGGTGGAAGTCCCTGTCCTTGTGGAAGAAAAAGTCGGCATCACGGGTATCGGCCAGGTCACCGGCCAGCTGTTCCAGCCTGTCCATGTCTTCGGCGGTCGCCTGCTGCATGGCTTCCCTGGCCAGGGCGCATTCCACCTGTATGCGCAGGTTGAAGATATGCTCTATTTCCTTGGAAGAGGGCGGCATCATGACGATGGCCCCCTTGTAGGGGATGTTCTGGACCAGGCCGGATTTGTCCAGGCGCATGAGGGCATCCCGGATGGGGCCGCGCCCCACGCCGAGCTTTTTTTCCAGATCCACAAGGACAAGTCGGGTGCCGGGCAGGGCCTCACCGGACAGGATCATGTCGCGGATCAAATCGTAGGCCGCCAGCGATTTGATGGTAGAAGCAGTACTCATGGAAACTCCTTCTGTAAGGTACATATTTTGATAAATAATTTATAAAATTATGTCAAATGGCCCAGAACGGCAAAAAAAGGAGGAAACTCGCCTGCATGGCACGTTTTTTGTGCCGTCCGGCAACAGGGCGGGGAGCCTTCGGACAGCCGCGCAACAGGGGCACGCTGTCCGGGAGATATGTCCGGATACAAAAAAAGGGGCTTTCTCCTAAGAGAAAACCCCTGAATTTGCTGGAGCGGGAGACGGGATTTGAACCCGCGACTTCAACCTTGGCAAGGTTGCACTC
>OLFY01001259.1_pt1 | contig 32553 bp, 50 predicted proteins | sample 1605611 | NCBI WGS metagenome assembly OLFY01 (sample SAMEA3888923, study PRJEB22519) | human gut metagenome | biome: human gut; feature: human-associated habitat; material: faeces | place: Denmark | collected 2011
ATGATGAAATATTACTAAAAATAGAGAAACCGGCACGTTATATCGGGAATGAAGTGAACTCGGTCATGAAAGACCCTGAAAAGGTGTCTATTAGATTTGCCATGTGCTTCCCGGATGTTTATGGGATATCAAAAAATGGCGTTGTTAATCTTTTGTAGATATTGGTAAATAGCCGTAATTTCTCAGCATATTCAAAAATAAATAACAATAATAAATGATCATTAATAACGTAGTAACCTTTCGATTTTAATCTGTTTTGTAGTAAGAAAAAGGTAAATATTGAGTGAAATACATACTTTAAAACTATATAAATAAATGAACCATGGCAGTCCAATACCGGCTGCTTTTTTTTGTGTGTATAAAAAACTCATAAAAATGCACATAAAAGGAGTCAGTTTCATTTGGCTAGAGTGAAAATTATATCTGATAGAATGTCCATTTCGGTATGTCTGATGCAAATTTCTTTTACTTTTATTCTTTCATATTTTAATGAAAAGACAATCAAAAAAGGAGGAATATAATATGGATTCAAAAACAACAGAAACAAAATATGGAATGGTACTGAAAGGAAAAGACGGCGATTCTGGACTTACAAAACTTGATCTTGCAGAACTCTTAGAAAAATTGAGCGGAGATCAGGTTTATCCTATCGAGATTGAGGCAAAGAATTTTGAATGCTCTGCGATGGGATTCATCGACAAATGGGCGGCTTCAGAACTGGATTTTGATTATCAGGATTCCGGGTTGAGAGACTTTATCTCTCTTATCTTAGAAACAAATCAGACTAAAAACGTCTATCAGTTTAAAGGAATTGATATTTGGTTTGAAAAATAATCACAACTATACAATTATTTATATCAGGAATAATTGACACCACATATGGTATCACATATAATATAAAAAGAGGTATAGAAATGTCAAAGTGGGATAAACTTTTAGAACGTATATGCAACTTGTCAAAGGATCTTCGGTTTGATGAACTTCGGAAAGTATTGGAAAGCTATGGGTATGAAATGAATACACCAAGAAGCGGAAGCAGTCATTATACATTCCGGAAAAAGAACTGTATCCCAATTACAATACCAAAGCATGAACCGATCAAAAAGATATATGTAGAAATGGTAAGGCAGGTTGTTGAAAGTGAGGAAGAGAATGATGAAAACGCTGAATGATTATATGGAAATGTCCTATCGAATGGAAATCGTAGAAGATAAGGATGAAGGTGGTTTCGTAGTCACTTACCCAGATTTACCGGGATGTATTACTTGTGGAGAAACAATAGAAAGTGCAGTAACAAATGCATTAGATGCAAAACGGGAATGGATTACAGCTGCATTAGAAAGTGGCATAGAGATTCATGAGCCGGACACATTAGCTGATTATTCAGGACAGTTCAAACTTAGAATTCCTCGAAGTTTGCACAGATCATTGGCTGAACATTCTCAGAGAGAGGGAATCAGCATGAATCAGTATTGCGTATATTTACTTTCAAAAAATGATGTGATCTTTCATAAGTAAATCAAACTTGTTAGCTAACGAAAGGGGAAAGAATGAAAACATTTATGGAAAAATGTGTAGATGGAGAGGCCTCCGTCGAAGAAGTTGATGAATATGTAGAGTATTGGCATACGCATGAGATTGATATGCCTTTGCACGAATATCTTGGCTTATCTCCTAGTGAATATGCACTTTGGGGTAGAGAAGACAATGGATATTTAGAACAATTTCTGAAAGTTAGAAAAACAGGAAAAATACCATTTGTTTTTAATTCATAAGAAAAACTGCTGCCATGATCATGTAATTGATTGTGGCGGTATTTTTTTTACAAGAGATTGAAAAGAAGGTATGCTATTGAAAGTTGACCGCTAGTGTTCTTTTTGCAAAAATATCATATTATTAAATATTTGATAAAATCCAAAAAATGAAATATACAGAATTGAAGAGGTGATAATAGCGATGAACGAATTAAGAAGAAACATTGAAAAATATATTAAAAGATGCAAAAAAGAAATAGACAGAATTGAAAATGTGACAATAGAGAACCCACAAAAAGTGTACACTAATGTAAAGTTACAAGATAGGGCAATCATATTGGAAAAAGTAAAAAATGATTTGACCGAATATTTGAAGGCTGATGGAGCAGAAGAGACCAATATTTCTGATGAAAAAATGGAAAAATTGAAAACAGAAATAGAAGAGCTGCTATCTGAGATTGAAAATAGAAATGAGCCTATCCTAGGGCATAGGTACATTCGCGTGGATTATGTCTTAAGATACTTATATAAAATGTGTGACATTTTTGGATTTGAAAAAAAAGAAATCAAGAAGAAATATAAAGAGGAGAAATGAATGATCAGGAAAACGAGGGATTGAGATTATTAGAGGTGGCTTAAAAAATTAAAAACGGTTGGAACAATCGGGATAGCTTGGTAAATATTCTTACAATAGTGGGAAGTTACCAAGAATCACGCCACTTTAGTGGTGTTAGGTTCAAAATGATTTTCCCATAAAGACAAGTAATCGGTATCTGGTATTATTTTTACCATTTCCTCTTACCATACATTTTTTTGTGCAGATCTCTTTCATATTGTGATGAAATCAAAAATTATAATAGGAGGAAATTTAATATGAACGAAAAATACGAAAATTCAATTAAAATGCTCAAATACCATAAGGATCCGTTTCAGAGAAAGCTTATGACCAAAGAAGAAGTTGACTTTTTGTTGCAACTTCAGAAAGAGATGAATACACAGGACAGCCTTGGAAATGCAGATCCAAGATATTGGGTTATTCGTGATTGGGATAAAACTTACGGGAAGAACCTAAATAATTCTGATGGTATTCTTGTTTTCGACAATGCGAGTGGAGAAACAATTTGTGATATTCCGAATGCTGTGTTTGACAGTGTGACTGCCGAAATTTGCTGTTCAAAAATCATTGAACTTATCAATGAAAGGTTAACTGAAAAGTTAGATAAAGCTGCCACAGAAGATATTGAAACCCAAATACGTGCTGCCAGTATCGTCAGCTCAATAGAGGATACTATTACGGAAATTTGCGATGAATACAGTCTGGATGTAGAAGTCACAGATTACGAATATTGTCCATCAGAATCTGGAATGTTTTTGACACACAAAGCTGCATTGGAGCATCTGAGAGATAATGACTATCATTATTCGTCAAAGGTGCAGACATATGGTAAGGTAGCCTGGAGAAGCAAAGAAGATCTTCTTTGGAAAATCCTTCATGAAACAGATTGGAAGCAGTATTTGAATATGTCAGAAAACAGAAAAGTTAACACTATGAACCCTGTAAGGAAAAGGATCTTGGATCAGGTATCTGACGCTGTATACACTGATTTTTCAGAACACAAAGATTTGATTGCCTTTACTGTCTGCAGTGGATATTTTGAGTACAATCCGGATACAGATACAGACGAAGAAAGCGATTTTTCTGAATTATCTGTCGTTGTAGAAAAAGAATGGTTGTTCCATTTTGTAAAAGCTAAGTTTGACTTTAAAACAGATGAAGAAGTACGGAAGTACCTGCAAGATGAATATACAAGCGATGACAGCAGCGAATGGTACGATGAAGCAATCGCAGCAAATAAAGTTGTGATGGTTAATTTTAATTAACGCTTTTTTATACCAATGAGAAATTGAAATTCATATTTATTGAAAAATGTTGCCAAGACGATTGTCCTGGCGGCATTTTTTTTTGAAATCAACAGATTACATTGAAAGACCAGTCTGAATAAACCACGCATGATCGCGCAGGTTAAAGTACAGAATTATATTTTTTTCTAAACCGTATTGTTCATATACACATTCAAAAAGGATAGCCCACTCATGCTCACGACGTATCTTGCATCCAAGGATCTTCACAGATTCTCCGTCCCATTTGAGATACAGTGGCCTCACTTTTCCATCCGGTGAAAAAGAAGCAATAACCGGCACCGGAACCAAATTTGGAGCATCGAAATTATTTTTCGAAACAATCATTGTACATTTCCTCCTCCATTTAAACGTATTCATACAGTTTATTATAAGAACATATGTTCTATATGTCAAGAAAAGACAATAGAAAGGCAGAAAAAGCAGAATTGGCAGCAGAAGTTAATAAAAGGAATGATTCTGTTTTTTATTCTTTCCATAATTTCATATTTTAAATGAAATTTTAGATTGATAAAAGGAGGAAAGAATATGAATATGATTTATACGGTTGCTATCAAAGAAAAGCCACCTAACTCACGGATAAAGTCACGAACCAAAACACAGAAATAATCTATAGAAAGAAGATGAATGAATCATGGGAAGTTTTTCATGGCTACGAGCAACAAAAACGACAAAAAGAAAAAATATTGTAGAAGGTGACAAATACAAAATCTTAATTCCGGAAGAATTTGGCGGGGGCTTTATCATAGATACATATTTTGGGTATGGATATGTATTCGAATACGACGACACCAAACCGAATGCTGATTTGTATGGCATACTGGCATATTGGAATAAGTGCAAAGGAATGCAATATGAAGGCGATGAATATCCGTCAACAATGAAAGATATCCTGGAAAGAGGAAATACCTGTTTGCAGAATAATCGCAGCAAGGGAATTGATATTGGATGCTATGATGATGATGTTGATCGTTTAAGGTATCCACTAAAGCTTGTATCTGTTTCTTATAAAGGAACATACGAAGAATGTCCTGGAATAAGTTACAGCGATCCAAATCAAGGATTTTTCAAAACTTATTGGTAGAATTCGACTTCATTATATAAGTCATATATCTAAGAGATCTCATCCAGACATATAGCTGGGTGGGATTTTCTTTAAGATAGCAAGCGGGAATTCTCGGTAATTCAATTACCGAGTAGTTCACTTTTAGAAAAAATTCTTTTATCAATATTTTCCCATATTGAAATTGAAATTATATAAAAGATAAAAGGAGGAAACTACATGATAACAGAAAAGAAGAAACCAAAAGATCAGATATTTTTAGAAGAATTAATTGGAAGTAAATTTCCGGTTAGTAGCTTTGAATCTGATATTAAAAATTTCTTTTTCATCAGAAAACACAGCAAAAAATTATGGTTTAGCAACATTCCATGTGAAATCAAAGTGGGCGATGCTACGCATCAGGTTAATTACCGATGCTGCATTGAGTCTGCAAAAGAGAAAAATATGTTTTGGATTTACCATTTTCAAAAGATGAATCCTTCGAAATGAAATTCGCTTGCGATTTCGACCAGTCCGCAGTTGATACTTATCGTCACAACATAGGAGATCACATTCTGCATGCTGCAACGGTGAAAAAGGTCACAGACAAAGCTTCCGCAGACACAGACCTATCCACTGAGACAGAGACCATTGATATGGGAGAGGATGATGCAGTCACGTTCACAAATGAATATATGGAACAATTTACCCTTCCGGATGCCGGAAGCAACACCCTGGAACTTTTGACAGGGGCGGCACTCTTCGCATTGTTGATTGGATATATCAATAGAAAACAGCATCATTAACAAGTATAAAAAAACTACGCTTCTAAGTAATAGGCGTAGTTTTTTTAAGCGTAAGTACATCAATATTTTCTGACTAAGGAGTTCCATATTCAAATGAAATTATAAATATCAAAAAAGGAGAAATGAATATGGAAGTAAAAACTTACACAAATAAGGACGAACAATTTTACCCTACACCAAAGAGTTTATTGGATAAGATTACCGCCTCTTTGAAATGGAGCAAAATTACATCGGTGTTGGAACAAAGTGCAGGAAAAGGTGATATCGCAGATTATGTGAAAGAAAAACTTAATACGCCTTATACCCGTTATGACATTCAGATTGACTGCATCGAAAAAGATCCAGCACTTCGAAAAATGCTGGAAGGAAAGGAATATCATGTGATCCATGATGATTTCCTTACATATCATGGTCAATATCATTATGATCTGATCATTCTCAATCCGCCATTCAATGAAGGCGATAAACATTTGGAAAAAGCATTAGACATCCAGAAAAACGGAGGGAATATCATATGCATTTTAAATGCAGAAACCATTGATAATCCGTGCACCAATCGCAGAAAAGCACTGGTTCAAAAGCTTGAAAAGTATCAGGCTGATATCAGTTATTATGATGATGCATTCGATACAGAAGATGTCGACCGAAAAACCAATGTTAGAATTGCTGTTGTGAAGGTCCAAATCCCGGAAACAGAATTTTCTTCTCAAATCTATGAGAAATTAAAACAAAAACAGTATTCAGAACTGCAGATTGATGAAGAAATCACGGATGTAGCGGTCAACGATCTTGTGAAAAATATTGTTAAGCAGTATGAGCTTGAAGTGGATGCCGGGATTGCGCTGATTCGTGAATATAAAGGGATGAAGAAATACATTATGTCCTCTATTAAGGAGAACTATGCAAGTCCTATGCTTACATTAAAGGTAGGAGATCACGATTGCTCTGAAAATGCCTACATTTACAGCGTCCGCAGGAAATACTGGAATGCGTTATTCCGAAATGAGGAATTTATGAAAAATATGACCAATGATCAGCAGGAAAGCTATTTGTCACAAGTGGATACGCTTATCCATTATGATTTCTCATTTTGTAACATTAAAGAAATACAAGTACAAATGGCTCAAACAATGGTCAAAGGGATTGAAGACTGTATCATCAAAATGTTCGATGAATGCAGCAATGCACACAGCTGGTATCCAGAATGCAGTAAAAACATCCATTATTACAATGGATGGTGTACCAATAAGGCATGCTGGAATTGTATATCTGCCGTTATTTTTATACGATCACAGCGGAATTACGATGAACGTCGGCGGATTCAATGATCCATGGGATTCCGGACAAATTGGATACATCTACACAGACAAAAAAACGATTATGCAGAATGTAGGCGGATATTACGTTGGCAACAATGTTGACGGACGATTTGTTAAAACAACAGAACGTAACTGGAAAAAAGTTGCTTATCAAGACATGGAGAACGAAGTCTCTATATACGACCAGTATCTAACTGGACAGGTTTACGGAATCATCACAGAAGAATTTGATACAGATACCGGCACCTGGGAAGAACAGGATAGCTGCTGGGGGTATTTCAGCGATAAATGGGGCGATGACTTAATTGAAGAAATTGCTTCAGAATATGGAATTACTGAGGAACTTCATGACAAAGCAGAAGCAGCATAAGAATATTAGAATTACAAAGGAGAAAAACATGTTTAAAATTATCAAAAACAATACTTTTACGATGGCAAGCTATGAATCAAAAAAAGAAGCATATAATGCTATTTTAAGTATATTCTTTGAATTAACCAAAAATGTAGCTGCTGATAGTATCGAAATGATAAATGCAAAAGATAGGTTAGATTTATTAATTGACGGAAAACTTTTTGCTTTTTACCAGATCATTGAATTTGATGCTAATGCAGATGAAAACGATAAAAATTCTAACAGTTGCTGGTATGAAGAACGCTGGTATGATTCGGATCTGGAAAATGCATTATTATACCACGAAGTCCCGGTTACAGAAAAGACGATGAAACTGATGAGGGAAAAATGCAAACACATTTTTGATGATAAATCGGCTAGGAACGAAATGTTGGAAGATATGGCCTTCGAAATTAAGGAAGCCATTCAAAAAGCTAAAGAAGATCAATCTACAGCATACATGATGATTATCACGAAGGAAACAGATGAATATCCGGAAAAATCATTAAATTATTTTGCAGATCGGCCATGGAAGGGAACTTATGTAAAAACACTCGTTGGCAATACAGTAGAAGATTTCTTTGAAGAAACTGATATCGAAGGGCTGTTTTATCAGCTGATCGACAACAGAAAGGGGATACGAATTTCCCATGGTTCTGTAGATATTGACAGGATTGCAGAAGAAATATCAGAATATCAAAAAAACAATGGAGGAAAATCAGATGACATTAATAAATGATGGAACACTTACTATTGAAAAAGGATATACGGAACAGTTTCTCAAACTGTTAATAGACCAGAATATAATAGAAACCCCGAAAGATGTAGAGAGTACAGAAGAGAATGAAACAGTAGATATCGACTTATCAGAAATCTATGGGGATCTTACAGATTCTCTTGAAAATCTCTGTGAAAGCTGTAAAAAAGAAGGCATCAATGTTGATGGCTTGATCGAGTATTATGGAGATTACGATGGAAAATATGAGATCATTGGTACTGTATTTCATGAGTATTCCAGCGATGAATATGCATTAAAAGAAGCATTAGAGACGCGTGATTTGATCAGCCCGTCATTAAAAGAAAAGCTGCTTCAAATGATAGAAGAGATGGAAAAATTCGTGATTGAGTCGCCAGAAAAATGTACCAAAACGATGCAGTCCATGAAACAATTATTGACCGATATCAAAGGAGAACCATATGTTAACTGATAACTCGAAATATAAGAAACAACACAACGAAGTTATTTCTTATGTCAGAGAACAAATCGGAATTGATTTGAACCAATACCGCGACGGGGACGGAACCAATCCAAGTACCACAACATACTGGGATATCACAGGCCCGATGACCTGCATTAATTGGTGCGGAAGTACCGGAGGTATGGATATAGCAACAAAAAATGCTATTTTGGAACTGGTATCAAAATCAAATAACAAACTCAAACTTGTGGATGCAGGAGCTTGGATGAAATATATATTTTTTTCCGAGCAAGCACCATGGGCATAAGGAAAAAGGAGAACATATATGACTCACAATATAAAAAATACGGAAAATGGTTACATCATTGATCAGTGCTATGCACTATATCCAATACAGAATGCGTTTAACAAAAAGACATCCTATTGGCTTTCCAAAGACGGATATACGCTTGCTGTATATTGTTTTTCTACTGGGTCGGGTGGATTCCCGGTAGAAGAGCAGTTAAAGAATATTGACAGTTATCTTACATATTTTGAGAACAAGGTCAATCCAGAGTCAAATGACCCGGAAATCATCGGCCGGCTTGTGGACTGTGTAGATGACTGGATGGAAGAAAATGGACAGGAAGATAGAATAGTCGGAGAAAATTATGATCGCTTGTCTTCTAAGTTCCGCATTGCTCTTGGAATAGAAAAAAAGTAATTTGCATTCACAGAAAAAAGAAGTCTCATTTATCGAGGCTTCTTTTTCACTTCCCTAAAAAACGCATTACTATCTGTCTATTTTTTTTCAGCATATCTTTCATATTGCAAATGAATCATAAATCATAAAAGGAGGAAGTAAATATGAAAGGATCAAAAACTACACAAAAGTACAAAAGAAAGACAAAAGATTGCTATGCAATTGAAGGAAACTGTGGCTATGGATGGGATATCGAATGCTATTGCGAAGATTCCGTTGATGCCAAAAGGCAGTTGCGGACTTATCAGGCCAATGTTGGATATCCGGTAAGGATCAAAAAATGGAGAGAAAAGATAGTATAGGCGGAGGAAAATTATGTTAAACGAAAAAGAAAAATCTGAGCTCAAAAAGAAAAATCTGGAGCTTATCAATGAGTGGGTAAAGGAATACTGCGAAGATGATTTCCGCTGCATGGTCGAACATGCATTCCGATACAATGGAAAGGACTATCGCATCAGTGCTTCAAAAAAAGGCATCGGCGTAGCCTCTTATGGGAAATATGCTCAGTGGTGTCATGTTGGATCCACGGATAACAATTTGGAAACAATGCTATTTGCGACAGAATTAATCTTGCATTGGAAGGAAATCAAATCCAGAATTATTGCCAAAAGAGAAGAAAGCTTACTCACGGAAGAGTACCTGAAAAATTTTACAGTATAGGAGTTATTGAATAAAAATGAAAATAGACAAATATACGAACATGATCGAAGCCTTTGAATGTGATCTGCGTCTTGCAAAGGACGGCAGGAATTCTCTGTCAGATTTTGATGCAGATTTACAGAAAGATGATTCCAAAATTTCAAAGGATTTGGAGCTTTTGGAGGAGCTTTCATTCCTGCTGCGGAATGGAAAGGCAGAAATCAGTCTAATCTCCGATGGTTTCGAGGGATCTGAGAACACACCAAAATCAGATGTCCAGGTATTGTTCCGGAAAGACACGGAGCAGCCATGGGAGCATCTGATAATTATCAAGAGTGGAAACGTCCTTTCAGACAGGATGGAATGCCGGAAACTGGAATCCATCGATGTTCTGCGGGAACTTGCACAGTGCGGCATTATTGAACTGCATGAAGAGAAAATTGAATCATAGGAGGAAAAATAAGATGAACACAAGCAAAGTCGCAATCAGATGCGGAGAACATGCATTCACTAGGTTACAGAAATTATTACCACAGCAGGACAGGCTGCTGCCGAAGATCTATCAGACAACAGATGACCAGTATATTATTTACTGGGACAGCATCCGATGGTTTGAATCTTCAGATAAGGGAGAAACAGAATTAGTAAAGGCTTTTAACCGAGCATTTGATTATCTGGAAGAACGTCCGTTTGATCAGGAAGGAAATCTTCTGCCTGGGTATTGTTTTGAATCTATCATACTTGAAGCAGATTCGGATGACTACCAGTATCGCTCCAATGATTCTAAGTCTATAATTTGGCCGGAGAAAAAAATTCATTTGCCGGAGAACTTAAAGGAGCTTTCTCCAGAAACAGGAGAAGAAACAAATACTTATGTGGTCGCATTCATGTCCAATACTACACCATGTATTAATCTTGCAATTTCTGGTACGAAAGAAAAAGTGAAAGCATATTTTTTGAATGACTTGGATGTGGACGAAAAGGATTTTATTTCTGTCCGTCTTGCAACTGAAGATGATAAACATCCTGGAATCCCGGTACATCACATTCCAGAATATCCTTATGTACTGCATATCGAATATTCCTGGGGTGATCAGGAACCGGATCAGAAGTTTTCAACAAAAGAAGACGCATGGAAAAAAGCAATGTCCATGGCAATGACAGAAGCAGATACCGCTTCTGATGAAAAAGAAGATGGAGAAGCAGATACCCCTTCTGATGAAAAAGAAGATGGAACAGCAGAAATTATCATGGAGAAGGCAAAATTAGAAATAAGTCTTGTCTATCCAAAATCTGCAGAAGAAAACTCTTTCTGCAGATACTACATTACAAAGGAAAAAGGAGAATAAATTATGAAGCAAACAAAAACACCAAAAGTATTTTCACTTGGTAAAGAGTGTCCTATGTGTGGGCGCAGAACATATCTTCGGATAACCGAAGAAGAAGAAAACCAGTGGCGTAAATATGCATGCTTCGGCGGACATATTCAAGATGGATGTACAGATATGGATGTACAGAAAAGAGAATTCATCAAATCTGGATACTGCCCTGATTGTCAGAAAGCATTATTCGGTACGGAATATGACCGCTCTGATTTTATCATAGTCGATGATATTGAAGACGGCGAAGTCCCGGAAGATGTGAAAAAGTTTTTGGAAGCAGCAGAAAAAATGAATGTGAAGGACGTTATTAAATCAGAAACAGCAAACATTTTAACTACGGAGCATAAAGTTGTGATGCTAAGTGAATTTGATCTGGAAGATATTTTTTATGTTGATGATGATGGAAACATCAAAGACCGATAGTAAAAAAATCCGGAAGAGAAGTAATAAATATGGTATCCGCAGAGGGATTTCTCTTTGCGGATGCTATGATGCAAAAGAAAAATAGGAGAAAAAATATGTTGAGAAAAATCAAGAATGGCATTTACTGCATCACCTCCTACACTGGAAACAGACATTTTATTGAATGCGATAGCGAAGATGAACTGGCAGCTTATGTTGCGGAAGGAGAGTGCAAGGGCTATACCGTAACATCGGTAACGAGAATCTGCACAGATGGCAGCAGGCCTAGAGTAGCTGTCAAATCAAATCCATACTATAAAAAAACTATAAAAGAGTTTATAGAAAAATTCTGAAACTAAAAAACAGAAAAGAAGAGTATGAGGAATAATCAAAGACCGATAGTAAAAAAATCCGGAAGAAAAGTAGCAAATATGGTATCCGCAGAGGGATTTCTCTTTGCAGATGCTATGATACAAAAGAAAATAGGAGGATAATCATGGGATATCATTACAAAGAATCAGGAAAGTCGGGATGGGATGTATTGATCGTTACGAAGAAAGGAATGGAAGAAGGCGGGCTGCCGAATGGTTTTGTGCTGCTTACAGGAACTATGTATTCTGACAGAACCTGCAAAAAATGGTTGGACGACATCCGCAATTCCGACATTCTTCATGTTTCTGTCGCAAAGCATTGTGACAACGAAACTGTAATGACACATATTTCGCCTAATGGATGTGTGAACAGATTTGGATTTTTCCTTTCAATGGAAGATCCATTTAAAAAGGATAAGTCTGATTATGATATCGGCGGATCTGGATGGTTTCGCAGACAGACAGTACCTGACTACAAAAAGTTTGCAGAAGAATTCTTTGGAAAAGAGATCACAAGCGAATTCCATTTTATTATCAAAGACACAGACACAAAAACAGGCAAATTCTTTAATTACAAGTACACGACCCAGGAAGCAGCCTGGAGCGATGCTATATTATATGCCAGCACTTTTGCTGATGAACAGTCCGCAGAAAAACAGGTCCCGTTCGATATGCGAGTGGACCACAAATTACAAACAATCACTGTTATAGCTCCAAGTGGGATTATCAAAAGAAGATTTGTTGTTTCCAAAGCAGGAGCGAAAAACAATATTTTATGCAAAAGCAAAACAGAGGGAGAAGAAAATGTTAAGAGAGATTAAGAATGACCTTTACTGTATTACTTTCTACAACGGAAACGAAAAGCTTGTTGAATGTGAGAGGGGAGAAGAACTAGTCGTTTATGTTGCTGAAATGGAATGCAAAGAGGTTCCGGTTTCATCTGTTATCAAGATCTGCGCAGATGGCAGCAGGCCTATAGTAGACGTCAAATCAAATCCATACTATAAAATAACCTATGAAAGAATTTTGGAAAAAATTTCTGAAACTAAAAGAAACAGAAAAGAAGAATTTGAGGAATGGAATAGAAAATATGGTAACAGATGAGATATTATGTGCCGTTCAGAGCATGGCCGAACTATTCGATACACCAGATGCACGAAATGCAGGAAATGCTATTTGGAAAATGCTCGCTGATTTCGATGAAGACAGCTGGCATGAAAAAGTTAATTCTGGAACTATCAAAGAATGGCAGCAGCATTACATAGAAGATTAGAAAAACAGGAGATTATTGTTATGATGAAATCTTTATACTTAATAACTTTTCACCCGACAGATACTCAGTTCGTAGTTGAACAGGAACATGCTGAAAAAGCTTTAGAATCTGCTATTGAAGCAAACAAGCTTGTAGGTGAAATGCCAGATATCGATATTACAGACAAGAAGTATTATGCAATTGAAGAAATCAATTCATTTGAAAAGCTAAAGATCCACCTGAAAAGGCAGGATTACTATGCAGAAACAGATGATACAGTGATATTTGACAACAATTAATATGCAAGTCAACGTAAAGGAGAAGTATAATGAAAAATTTATAATTAGGAAAAGTTCTGATGACTGCTGGCATTGCCTCTTATATAGACGAAGCCAACTTCCACAAAGAGGTAATGGATGATTTAAAGCGTCATACAAGCGGTGATTGGGGATGCCTTTCAGAAGAGGACAAACTTGCCAACGACAATGCTCTGAATAACAATGAAAGAATACTTTCTGCTTACGATACATGTCACGGAAGTATATGGATCATCACCGAATGGGACCGGTCTGTTACGACTATCCTATTCCCATCTGAATATTAGGAGGTGGCATGATGACAAAGTGCTGGATTTGTGGGGCAAGCGAATTGCAGGTACCAAATCATAAGATCAAATTTACTGGAAAATATTGTGGCAAACGGCGTCAGAAAACAATCCGTGTTTGTGATTGTTGCTCTGGGTGGCTGAGTGTGAACGATATCGAAGAAAAGGTCAAGGAAGAGTATTGCTGGGATGACCCGGAACAATAGGAGGATTTAAAAATGAAGTACGCAGTTTACAAAGATAATCAAATCGTGGGGTACATCGGCCTCACGACGGAACAGAAAGATGCATTGAATAATATTCCGGGCATTAACATCACTATTTCACCAGCACCAGAAAGTGAAACAATACCTGATAAAGCAGGAAAATACCTTTGGGCCAGAATCGGAGTTGGTTTTCATGTCTCAGATGAACTTCATCAGAAAATTAAAGAAGCAATGTTCGAGGATGGACCGGAACGTGTACTGGAATTATTAGATCAGGCAGAATGCAGTCAGGATGGAGATTCCTATTTCCCAATGGACTGCAGGGATAATCCGAATGCAGACTGGGAATTTGATTTTTAAGACAGCAAGCCGTTTACAGGTGGCTGTGTCTTATGGCGAAAGTCGTGAGCCTTAGCCACCAATAAATAAAAGGAGAAAAATATGAGTACATACAAACCATTATCATTTGAACAAGCAAAGGCTTTGAAAGCTGGAGATGTCGTCTATATTGGCATGAATGACCATTCAAAAGCAGGCGGCAAACGTTACATTGTGGCTGTTGTCCTTGCTCCATTATTTTGGAATTCAGATGCAGACGAACCGGATTGGGAAGTTAAGACCAGTAATGGCTTTAGTGATGTTTACAGCCTAAATAGAAAAACTGGATTTGAGATGATTGGAAATAATCCACGGCTAAAGTCACGGGTTCGCAATAGAAAATAAATAATACTTATTTGTTAATATAGCAGGACTTTATTGCGAGTAACATAAAAGGAGAAAAAATGAATATTAGAAATTTGGAAACGATTCATAAAATTCTAATTGAACATGCAAACAATGCAAAAGACAATTACGATAATTATCGCAGTTGTCTAAGAGAAAAATATAAAACCGATTGGTTGATTGGTGTAGCTACCGAAGAAGAAAAATCAGCGTTAAAAATTTGGGAAGGAATATATTCAGACGCTGAAGAAGCGTTAACAGATTTTGAACAAGAAAACTGGTAGGTTTGATTCTTCATTCCAGAAAGAGCCGATTGCGAAAGCAGCCGGCTCTTTTGCGTTCGAAGATACTCTTTACTAGCTTTTTATTTTTTTCCTTTAATTTATACATATTACAAACGAATCATAAATCATAAAAGGAGGAAGTCAATATGAATTTAACAAAAGGGAAAAACAATATCAACGAATATCAACTTTCCAGGCCGGACATTGCAACAATCATTGATTTTTGCAATGATCTTGGACCAAACGAAAAATTAGTTGTCTTTGAATTTGGAAAGAACTGTGATCTGGTTCTGCATATTTATAAAGACGAAAACTACAACAAAGAAACAGGTGAATATAATTTGGTCACAATCAGCACAGCTACAAATGGCAAATGGGTAGACGACACATACGATACTCATGTAACAGATAGTTCTTTATATAAGGAATTACAGAGAATCAATGAATATGAAAATTTTTCTACGCGGTAAAAAAAGGGGAAAGCCATGAAAAAAGAAACATTTGAAAAGGGATCTTTTTATTTTAATATGTTCAGAGACTATTACAGGACTGTGAAACTCTTGCTGAATGGCGACCAAAATGGTGAACGTACAGAAGGCTATTGGAAAACTGCCGTTGGCATGATAGATCTCTTCGACAAAAAGTATCCATGTGATTATGCAAAAGACCTGGCTCTTGCTTTAAAAAGTGAATTGAAACGTCGGGAAAAGGCAGAACAAAAAGAAAAAGAGCAGATCATATCTGCATAGAGGAGGATAACCATGAAAACATACGCTTACAAAACAGCAAAACTCACAAATCACCATGATCGAGCATTCCCAGCGCTCAGTGTGGTTGCCGGGTTGGGTACCTTATATTCTGGCCAGGTCATCGAAGATATTCCGGTTCTCATTAAAAAGCTGGACTTTTTCCGGGAATATTCAGAGAGCGATGGACTTTATATTGTAGATGATACTTATCAGGAAGGTGGCGAAAAAGGCCTTCATTTTTATGACTGGGATACCATTTTACATCAGATCAAATGGTCAAATCGTTCTCCTGATCCAAGATATCTGAAGGACTATCGGATGACGGTATATTACGAACACGGTCTTTTCTTTGAATTTCAGAGAAAGGGGTAAGAATAATATGAAAAATGTGATGATGATCAACCGATTACGCATCAAATATGACAAAAAAGCAGATTCGCTCTCAGAAGCATATTCTGTCTGGACTCCGGATGGAAAATGCTGGGAAGATCGTCTAACTTTGAACCAGGCAGTTGCTTACTGCCAGGATACAAAAGATTTTGTTATAAGACCGATATCAAAGGACAGTATCCAGTATCTCCAGAAATCGATCAAGATCACAGATCTTGTCCGGGATTCTATCGGAAGACACCTGAAACGCTATCCATATCTCGGGAATATCACAGCCTATTATAAAGACTGGGATGATTTCTGCAGTGACTGGACTGCGATCGGATACACAAAAATTGAAGCACGGAAGATCTTCCATGGAGGCAAGGGTGAATTCAAACAGCTCCCGGAAGGATTAGGAATCGTGCGTTTTGCAATGTAAGGAATAAGGAGAATAACCATTATGGCAGATTACGAAGCAACTACAAGAAGTAACTATTTTCATGTAACAGATGAGAAAAAATTTCATCAGATCTTTGAACAGATCAAAAAAAAGAATTTTGGAATTGAGCTGTTCACCGGTTCAGACCACACTTATGGATTCGGTTGCTATTCTGATGTTGACATGGACGATATCTTTGAACTTCAGGATATTATCCCGGATGATGACTGCATAATCGTCATGGAATCCGGACACGAAAATCTCTGTTATGTAGACGGAATCGGCTATGTGATCACGAAAGAACGGATTGAATCACTCAGCATCATGTCATGGGTACAGCAGAAAGCAAAAGAACTTATGCAGGATCCGGACTATACCACTCAAATTGATTATTAAAATCACTAAGGAGAAAGCTATATGATTATCAGCGATGGAATAAATAAAACAGAAAAATACGATGAAACACAAGAGTATTTTTTTAGCTGCCGAGCAATGTTTCGGTGGCTGTATGAAAAAGGTATTTTAAAAAAAATATCATTTCTTTACAAGGAAGAAAAAGATAATATCTGTTTTGCACTTGATACAGATGACCTGATCATATATAAAAATCAGATGGAAAATTCAGGTGTCAGGGGATCCGCAGTTGCATGTAACAGAATTTTTGGAAAAGGCGGATATAAAACGAGTCCAAGTATTTATTCTGGTGCTGTCAGTCTGACATGGACCATGATGGATTACAGAGATATTAGCGGATGCGTGACAAAAAGCTGGGAATTACTTGATGAAAAATACCTAACAAATGATTCCCTAAGCGTTATCAGCGCAATCCGGGAAAAACATGGAGCAAAAGCTGCAGTAAAAGCAATTTGGGATCTGTATGATGATGGAAAACTTTCTTACGAAGTTTCCATTGATGAAAGCTATGCTGGAAGACAGTGCGAAGATCTCTGGGAAGCAGCTTGTGCATGGCATAAAGATGGGCTTGGAGTAAATTATAATTTCTGCAAAGATTCTGGAAAAGATGAAAGTGCCATTTACCTGATGCACTTTAATAATGAGAAAGAAGACATGGACATTGACACAGAAACATTTGAACCATATGAGATTGATTTTTCTAACAAAGATTGGCAGTCAGAATTGATTACAAAAATGTATCTGTTTTTATTAAAAAATGTTTATGCAGTATAGTACAAAGGAGAAAAAAATGAGCGAAAATTATGTTCACTGTAGCTGGGATATTCTGGAACCTGATTCTTTAGTTCCAAGAATCCCAAAAACAAGAATTGATGGACCAAATGTAAAAGAAGATGATACAGTCCCAAGAATCTGTGTTTCTGACACAGTGCAGAGAGCATTAATGGCAATGCCAGGAACTGGAAAAATCATCAAGAATATGCAAAAATACAAGGTTCCAGTTATCATTCATGCATATTACCTTGAACAAGACCGGAAATCAATCCGGTGTCCAAGAAAAAGTGAGGTTCCGGATGTGGAACTAACCGGAGAATGCTGGATGTTAAAACCCCCGATCAGTGTTATAAGGCGGGATTATCTAGTAAAAAATCCGGCCATTGAATCTATACAGGATCTGAACGGGACGGATATGGAAGCCTTATGCGGCTGTACGTTAAAGCCTGTCAAATTCCAGAGCAACTTCCAAAATTTCCTTGATTCCCTGCCTCTCACAAAATATGCGGGTGCACCGGATGTAAAGGACTTGAAAAAGGCCGCATCATTTCGGACATTCATGCAGAACATGGATGAAGAACTTTACCAGATGGTCACAGATGCACAGACTGAAAAGCTTTGGGCAAAGCTGACCGATATTCCGTTCGATAAAGATCCGGAAGGACGCATGCTTCTTTCTGAAGACTTTGCTCTTTGGAAAGCAGGAACAGAGCGGGAAGAAATCTGGGAATGGTTCGATGAACACCATTCAAAAGGAGTTGGCTGGATGATGGAAAATAACTGGGACATCATGCGGAAATGCAGACAGGAGGCTTCTCATGAAAGATAGGAATTATCCGGTGATACTGGGACTGAAAAAAGATGGAAAACCGACAAAGGCAGCCCTGGGGATGCAGACGAAAAATGGAACAGCTTATGATGTGATGATCATAGGAGTCAAAGAGGATGCTCCAGATATTGAAACATGTACAAAAGAAGAACTTGCAGAATCATTAGACGGTAGGGTGTATACCACCCTCCGGTTCTGCAATTTGGAAGCACTGGACAACATGATCCGATTGCTGCAGGATACCAAAAAGATGTGGGAATCCGATCTGAAAAATAAGGAGAATGACCATGGAAACAACGATTAATACTCTGATGTTCAAAGATGAAACCGTCATTGTTACGGAGAATGCAGAAGGAGAAATGTATCTCATACATTCCAAGTATATTCAGGATATCCTGGATGACTGGACTGGAGATTGTAATTTTGTTCCGGCAAATGATGCAAGAGTATTTTTTGCAAGCTGGGACGGAAAACCAATCAGTCCCTATGAGTATACAGATTTTGAAAGCCTTGCCTGGTATGCGTCCGGCATATTGTCCGGAATGCGGTACAAAACTCATTTACTGAAAACACACGTAAACCCACGACCGACGATATTCGTTCATGGAATATAAGTGCGAAGCCGAAATACAACATGGATAAGCTTTTCATGGATCAGGCTGCTAAACACATCAAAAAATATTACATAAGAATAAGAAAAGGAGGATACGATTATGTATCAGAATACATTTTGGGATACAGTTGCCGGACAGCAACTGGCATCCGTACTTACAGATAACCTGCCTAAATTTACGGAGAAGAAACAATATATCGAGAGGGTACGTTTGAAGGTTCTTCCATGTTTTTTGAAAAGAAAACTGGAAGAAGGATATAGCTATATTGATTCTTTTGAAGACCCAGATGATCCGGCGTACCGTCAGGTCATTTTGGAAAAAACAATCCGTTAAAATATATGGCCAACCAATCACATCAGAAAAAAAAAGGGGGATTTTCAATGAAAACAATACTTATTGCGCTTGTAATGATATCATTTATGCTCCTTACTGCATTGGTGTTTGTCTACCTTGCATGGGGAATCCGCAAAATCTTTTTACTTCAGTTCTACCCAAATTATCGTATTAACAATAGTGATGCAGTGATCCAAAAATGTGGAGAATTGCTTTGCGCAGTATATGCACCATTTGTGATGTTGCTGCTAGTTGCTATTTTTATATAATCTTCAGATCAAACAACCATACAAAAGAGAAAGGAGTTTCAAACAATGGGAAAAAGAAGAAAAGAGAAACCTAGATGGAAGGAGTTACCTTTCTATGAAAGATTCGCCCGAGAATTGAAACAGAGAGGCGTTTCAGAAGAAATGTGTGAACATATCAGAAAAAGGGGAGAAACTTCTAAAATATAAGTTAGCCATCAATTTGTAAAATTCATATATTTTATAAGCTTATATCACATTTTGGGTGATATAAGCTTTTCTTTTGCAAAAAATTCCAAATTGCATTGAAAGTATATAATACACATATTCAGATAGGCCGGAACAGACGCACCAAACGGTGGATGGTTAGTATCATAGTTGCGATTCATCCTGCTGCCTGTAGAGGTCTGTAGAGGTAGGAGCTTATCGCAACAGAAAAAAATAGACAGGAGGCTTTATTAGTGAGATTGTTAATCGATGGGGATGCTGCTTCCCAGATAGAAACAGCAGTAATATTTGCAAGAAAGAATAACATCATGGTACATATATATTGCGATTATAACCATGAATATGAATCGGAATATGCCCAAATCCATATCGTAGACCAGTCGCCTGGAAGTGCAGACTATGCAATTATTTCTTTTTGCAAAAGAGGGGATATCTTGATCACAAACGATATCGGCCTAGCATCCATTGCGCTGGCCAAGGGAGTATTTGTGTTAAACAATCATGGATTTATTTACACAAATCGTAATATCACCACCTATGTTAATCATTTATATATACATGATACCGCAAGGAGGAAAACAAAAAAACATAATATCCGACCAGATGACATTAATCTGAAACATCCCAATACTTCTTTTATAGAATCTCTGAATCATGTATACCGCAGAGCACAAGAAAGAGAAGGAAAGGATGAAAAAACACTAACATAACATTTTATAAAAATTAATTTGAAAAAAGGAGATAGTATCATGAGAAGAAAAAAATGGTTGTTACTTGCTTTTATATGTATCATATTTTTGTTTTTTTTGGTTATCAGATTGTCACGCATTCCAGTGCCAATCTGGAACTAAAAGAAAAAACTTATGATACATTAGCAGGAATGAGCAAGGGTACTTTTCACAAAAATGAGAACACAGCAATTTACGATAAAGATAATAATAAAATCGGAGAAGTAGACTCCGGTAATTATCAGTATGTTAAAATTTCAGATATTCCGCTTAATCTACAGAATGCCTATATTGCTACAGAAGACCAGCATTTTAAAACGCATAACGGAGTGAATTATCTCAGTACATTTCGTGCTGCTGTTTCTTATCTCTTCCACCACGGAGAGGCTACGAAAGGCGGTTCTACTATTACCCAACAGGTGATAAAAAATAATCTTTTGTCACAGGAGCAAACAGTGTCAAGAAAGATATTGGAGATTTCTATTGCACCGGAGTTGGAAAAGAAATATTCCAAACAGGACATTATGGAATTTTACTGTAACTCCAATTACTATGGGAACGGCTGCTACGGAGTGCAAAGTGCCAGTAAATTTTATTTTGGAAAAGATGTGAAAGATCTGAATCCGGCAGAGTGTGCAATGTTGGCTGGGATCAGCAACAGTCCGAATACACTTAACCCGGTTGCCGATCGAAAAGCAGCAACGAGAAAAATGAAGATCATTCTTAAGCAGATGAACGAATGCGGACTTCTTTCAAAGAAAGAATATAAAGCAGAACGCCATAGGAATATTGAGGTCACAGGAAGTTCTGCTGCCGTAAAAGGAATAAACAATTACATGAGCAGTTATGCGTTGGACTGCGCTGTGAAAAGGATCATGGAATCTGACGGGTTTACATTTCAGTACCTGTTCCAAGACGAAGACAGTTACCGTGCTTACAAGGGAAATTACAAGAAAAAATATAATGAAATATCATCTAGGATTCTCGCCGGCGGGTATCAGATTTACACATCTTTTGACAGTGGGCTGCAGTCAAAAGCGCAGAATATTGTAGACCAGGTATTGTCCGGTTATCAGGAAACGAAAGATGGAAAATTTCTGCAGCAGGCTGCAGCTGTTACCGTAGATAACAAAACCGGGATGATCACAAGTATTGTAGGCGGACGCGGGGAGCATGATGAGTTCAATAGAGGTTTTGTTATGAACAGGCAGCCGGGATCATCCATTAAGCCTCTGCTCGTATATGGGCCTGCAATCAATGAAGGGATTGCTATGCCTTCCACGATTGTCAATGATACAAAGGTATATGCAAACGGAGCAAATTCATTCAGTCCGAAAAATGCATATGCCGGATATCTTGGAACTATGCCTTTGAGAGAAGCTATGGCAAGATCTGTAAACACCGTTGCTTTCCAGTTGTTTAAGAATATCGGGATCAAAGAAGGACTGCAATATTTGGAAAAATTAAATTTTACTACAATAGATCCAGCTGATTACGGTTCTGCTTCATTGTCTCTTGGCGGATTTACAAACGGAGTATCTGTGGCAGAAATGGCAAAAGGGTATGCGACACTTGCAAATAATGGAACTTATATCGATCGAGACTGCATTACAAAGATAACTTCACATGGACATGCGTTTTACACACAGACGGAAAAACGAGGCAAGGAAGTTTACACGTCTGATACCGCTTTTATGGTCACTGACATGATGGAGGGCATACTGAATGAAGGATACGGTACGGCCCACGGATATTCTATCGCTGGACAAGCAGCTGCTGCAAAAACCGGTACGACAAACAACAACCGTGACAGCTGGATGTGTGGATTTACGCCTTATGACACAGCGGCAGTATGGGTAGGAAAAGATGATAATACGAAAATGACTGATATGTCGCTTGCCAAAACTATCTGGAAACAGATATTGGAAGCAGCAAGTACAGGAAAGGAAACAAAAGATTTTGACGTTCCAAAAACGATTGAATACAGGAAAGTTGGTGCAAACGGAGAGCTAGGTGAAACTGTCTTTGACAGAAATGCTATAGACAACAGTCAAATGTCTTATTTCCGCAGACCATCAGGGTACGATTATTATTCTACTATCCTTTCGGACAAAGCTGAAAGATATCAAGAGAAAAAAACAGAAGCGGATGCTGTAGAAAAGGCGAAGCAGGCTGTTAATGACTTTGAGAACTTTCAGATTACAACATTAGAGGAAGCAAGGCAGTTTAAACAGAAATTTTCCGACACACAGGCGCTTGTTGAAGCGGTATCCGGATCAAAAGAGAAAAAAGAGTTCAGAAGAAAACTCGCTAAACATTATAAAGCATTGAATAAAGCATACAAGAAAACATGGAAAACCAGGATAAAAGAAGCAGATGAACAGGCTGAAAAAGAACAGGAAATGAATGCTCAGGCAGCTGCGGAAGACAATGCGATTTCTGCGCAAAAAAAACTACATGACCAGAGGGTTAAATATATGGAATGGTATCTGGATAAGCTTGAAACGAGAAAGTACAATACCACCGTCACGCAGCAGCTCCTGGAAGACGCGAAGAACTGTTTATCTAATTGCAGCAGTTATGAAGAATACGATTCCTTGAAACGAAAACTGGATGACCAGGAAAAACGCATCAGCGCACTTCCTACACAGATCCCGGATTCTTCCCGTAATTCTTATGACCAAAGACCGGATGATGCAATGTATCCGGATGATCAGGAAACTGAATCTTCTAATGGACAGAATAACTCACCGTCTTCGGCAGACCAATCCGGAAGTTCAAACAATCAATCCGGATCATCTGCTGCCACTGGCAGCAATACCGGAAATCACGTACTTGGAACGAATTAAAATGTATGATTTTGGAAACGGAATCTGGTTCCGTTTCCTTTTTTTTGTTATTTTAACGATTCTTTCTTTCATATTACAGAAGAATACAAGAACATAAAAGGAGGAATTATTTATGAATGTATGTACCTTTGTTGGAAGGCTCACTTCCGATCCTAATATCAATACCCGCAATCTCGATAATGGGTCTACTCTTAAAGTGGTGACTTTTACTCTTGCAGTAAGAAGGAGTTTTAAAAACAAGCAGACTGGAAATTATGACGCTGATTTTATCCCATGTGTTGCTTTTGGGAACAGCGCAGAATATTGTGAAAAATATTTTCATCAAGGCTTACGGGTGTGCGTATCCGGACATATCCAAACACCTGACAGATACACTGACCAGAATGGAAATGTTGTTTACCCAAACAATCAGTTGGTATTGGAAAAACAGGAAATTGCTGAAAGCCTTGCAGAGCAGCAGGAGCATCAGAACCAACATCAGAACCAGGCAGCCGCTCCAAACAATGCAAATTACCAGCAGAACAACCAGCCAAATCAAAACAGACCGCAAAATCAAAACAGAACACAAAATCAATCTCAGGCTGCTCAAAATGGATATCAGCAACCGCAAAATCAGTATCAGGCTGCTCAAAATGGATATCAGCAGTCGCAAAATGGAACGGGAGGAAGAACTGCTCAAGATCAGCCTCAGAGTCCTGCCAACAGACCTCAGCAACGACCAAATCAGGCTTCTTATGCTCAAAACAATCCTGCAAATTCTGGACAGCAGCAGATTAACTCTCCTCAGCAGAATCAAAACGCCGGCAATTACAATAGTATGCCACAGCAACGAGGAAACAATATGCAGCAGTATAATGGCCAGAATGGACAGAATTGCAACTATAATCAAGGACAGCAGGCAGCAGGATCCGCACCTTCTGATAATAGATGGAATAATTCTGCGCCTAATAATGATGACGGATTTATGAATATCCCTGATGGGTTGGAAGAGGAATTACCATTCAATTAAAAAAAAGAGAGGGGTTCCTCTCTTTTTTTTGCAATTCTACCATATTAGAAATGCAGCAAACGGTTTCACAAAATTACACAAATGGTTCGTAGGCCGTTTTTCTTAAATATTTGAGGTCTGAGAGTAGTGTAATTTTGTAGGGGTGCAAAGCCAAAGAATTAAGAAGATTGAAAAGGACATGGTTTGAGAGTAGTGTGATTTTGTAGGAGGAGGATTAAATTGGAAATGATGCAATAGTATCAGCAATGATTATTGTAGTAGCATTTGTGATTATTAACCGTTTGCGATAGTACCCAGAATTTTTAGGAGGAAAGATTAATGAGTAAAAATCTTAAATACCAATTATTAATTATAAGCTCTGCACTGTTAATGCCAGTAGCTGGATGCTTAGTCTTGTTAGCATTATATCTTTATAGTAAAGATGGAAGCATCATAAATTCAGCGCTTCTGATCATTTTGACAGTTCTTATTTTTGCATTAAAGAAACCATTGGATGATGCAAGATTAAAAAGTCGTAACGATCTCAAATATGATGAATTCGGACGACTTAAAATATCTAATCAATATGAAAAAATGTCTGCTAAAGAACAGGCAGAAATTGACAGAATCAATCAGATGGATATGGAACGCGCACTCCCGTCATCTGTCGTAAAGCAGCTGACGCAAAGGGGCTCTGAAGATCCAGAAAAAGACATGCAAAGCCTTATCGGATTAAAAGATGTGAAAGAAAAAATGGAGGAAATGGCCGCTCGAATGGAATTTGATCGGGAATCCGGTATTTCTAGCCCAGATACCTGTATGCATATGTGTTTTTTTGGTCCTCCTGGTACAGGAAAAACAACCTGTGCAAGAATAATGACAGGTTTTTTATATAAATATGGCTATATAAAAGAAAATCGACTGATTGAAACAGACGGGAATTTCCTTGCTGATTCTATGAATGCATCAAATAAAACAGAAATGTTGATTCAGCGTTCTTATGGAGGGGTCCTTTTTATAGATGAAGCATATTCCCTTTTGCAAAACTATGCCGGGAAAGAGGCCATAGCAACACTCATAAAGCAGATGGAAGATAATAAATCTAAATTTGTTTTAATTTTGGCAGGTTATGAAAATGAAATGCGGTCTCTGATAAAATCCAATCCTGGTTTTCTGTCAAGAATTAAAGAGTATTTTTATTTTCAGTCATACTCAACAGAAGAACTTACTGAAATGTTTGTTCGGATGGCAAAAGAAATTAGTTTTTCAGTGTCTGATGATGCAAAGAAAGAGTTTGCCCGAATTATTAATGATATTAAAGACGGATATCATTTTGGTAATGCACGAACTGTGCGTAACATATTAGATAAATCAAAAGACCGCCACAGCTTAAATTTCAAAAAAGGAATCGTGTCTAAACGATTTGAATTAGAAGCAGAAGATATTGTGTATGAATCAATGCAAATATAATTTTTGTTTTGTGGAGATGTAATAATGAGTAATATTCATGCGATTTGCCCTCAATGTGGTTCTACTAAAAATTTTTATTTTCGCAGTGAAACGTGGACTTATGAAATTAACGGCAACGAAGTTCCAATAGTTGTGAAAGTTCCTTATTGCCGTAAGTGCAGGGTAGCTGCTATATCAAATTCAGTTAAAAATTTGATAAAAAAAGAAATAAATAAAAAAACTAAAGAGATAGAGAGCGAAAACAAACAAGAAATAAAAAGAAAACAAAGAAATGATGAGGAGTTCTTTTATGAAAAATATTAAGGCGTATACATATTGGAATGTTGGAATGCATTTGGCTCCAATTTCTATATTTATCATTCTATTGAGCATATATTTTAAGCAATGGTCTTTTATGCTATTATATGGCATTACACTTTTTATGTTTAGTTGGGTACCAATGAAAGATTTCAAAAGAATATCAAGGACAGACAAAGAAATCGAAATCAGAAAAGATTTTGTTTATGCAAGAAAATGTGGAAAAGTAGTGGTTGGTAATAAATATTTATATATCATGGGATTATTTACATTGTATATCATCCCATCTGATAATATCACTTGGATTTATGGAATTAATCAAACTGTAATAGAATATACTCAAAGCGGAGAAAAGCATAAACGAAAGCATGTTTATGTGGCAATCCATTTAAAAAATAAAAAGAAATACAAATTGTCAATATCTGAAAATAATTTGAATATATTACTAAATGAGGTGCGAAAATATCAAAATATTGAAATCGGATTTAAGTAAGCGCGGAGCCCCGTGCTTACTTTTTTGCAAAAAAGCACGAATATAACAAAATAATGTACCATATTATTATAGACAAATTAAAATAAAACGGAGGTATTGCTTTGAATCATATTAAATCAACATTGAATAAAATTAATAAGATAGAGTCTAATTTAGGAAGTCTATCCGATGATGAATTAAAAGAGAAAACGATGCTTTTCAAAAATAGAATCAAAAAAGGAGAAACCTTAGATTCGATCCTTCCAGAAGCTTTCGCTACAGTCAGTGAAGCTGCATACAGAGTTTGTGGGATGCGTCCATACGATGTACAGAAAATAGGCGGAATTGCATTACATAATGGAGAAATCGCTGAAATGAAAACAGGAGAAGGAAAAGCACTTACTGTAGATACAAAAATTCCAACTCCTGATGGTTGGAGAAGGGCCGGCGATATTAAAGTTGGTGATAAGCTTTTCGCAAGAGATGGCAGTGTTACAACAGTTATAGGTGTATATCCACAGGATAGTCCATTAATCACTTATCAAATAACACTGAAAGATGGGCGCAAGATATTATGTGCAGGCAATCATAGATGGCTTGTATATGATAAAAAATATGGAAACAAAGAAAAAGTTTTGACAACAGAAGAAATGTTTTCACATGGGACTAGATATATGCGGAATTATTATCGCTATAAGCTTCCTACTCCAGGAGCAGCGCAATATCCAAGCAGAGAATATTCTATATCCCCATACGTTATGGGAGCATTAATTGCAAAATATGCGAAAAATAGTCAAAACAATATTGGAATCAGCATGAAAGATAATTGGGTTGTTGAAAAAATTGCAAAGCTTTTAAAAGCTACGGATATCGAGAATAGTAAAAGAAGTAATGCTGTTTTCTTTAAATTGAATGATGACTATCTAAAAGCGCATGAGATGTATTCGAATCCTGAATGCTTTATTGCTTCAAACCGTACTGAACAATACATTCCGGAAGAATATAAGCTTGGATCTATAGAACAGCGTTGGAGCCTGATTCAGGGATTAATGGATTGCAGCGGCACAATCGAAGAATACAGTCAGAGTAATCCGAGCTGCAGACTGAGATATAGGACAGTATCTGAGCAGTTACGCGATGATATCATGGAAGTCATCTATTCACTTGGATGCAGTTGTTCATGGATGCCGGGCAAAAGCGCAACACTCCGGAACAAAGAATATGTAATCACGATCAACGTTCCAAATGAAACAAAAGAAAAATTTTTCCAGTCACCTTTTAAAAAAGATAAGCTAAAAAACATAAATGCTGCCAGAGAATATCATCCTTGGATTACAATTACGGATATTCAAAAAACAGAAGTTTTAAATGATATGGTTTGTTTTACTGTAGATAACCCGGAACATCTATTCTTATGTGAAATGTATGTGCCTACGCACAATACTCTAGTATCAACCATGCCAATTTATTTGAACGCTTTGGAGGGGAAAGGCGCACATGTAATCACTGTTAATGATTATTTAGCAAAAAGAGATGCCGAGCAAATGGGCCGAATCCATAAATTTTTAGGGCTTACAGTTGGCGTGATTACATCAGACATGAACACTCAAGCAAGAAAAGAAGCATATGCTTGCGATATAACATATATTACAAATAATGAATTGGGGTTTGATTACCTCCGCGACAATATGGCAATTCGAAAGGAAGATCAGGTACAACGCGGCCTTCATTATGCAGTAATTGATGAGGTAGATTCTGTTTTAATCGACGAAGCACGTACTCCACTTATTATTTCAAGCGCAAGTGGAAAAGCAACAGATATGTATAGAATAGCTGATTTTGCAGCAAGAACATTGAATAAGGGAACAGCCGACAAAGAATTAAGCAAGATCGATGCCATAGCAGGTGTCCGGGTGAATGAAACCGGAGATTTTATCGTAAATGAAAAGGATAAATATGTTAAATTAACAGAAGCTGGTATTAAAAAAATAGAAAATTTCTTCCATATCGAAAATTTAGCTTCCCCGGAAAATATTGATGTGCAGCATCATATCATCTTAGCTTTAAAGGCACATTATCTTATGCTCCGTGACAAAGATTATGTTGTTACACCAAATGGAGAAATTCTGATTGTCGATGAGTTTACCGGCAGAACCATGGAAGGTCGCCGCTATTCAGATGGTTTGCATCAGGCTATTGAAGCGAAAGAACAAGTGGAAATTAAGCGTGAAAGTAAAACAATGGCTACGATTACATTCCAAAATCTCTTCAACAAATACGAAAAAAAATCGGGAATGACTGGAACCGGAGCAACTGAAAGAAAGGAATTTCACGATATTTATAAAATGAATGTTCGATTAATTCCAACAAACAAACCGGTGATCAGAAAAGACTTACCAGATATTGTATTCAAAACGAAAAAAGAAAAATATCAAGCAGTTGTTAAAGATACATTAAAAGCACACAAAAAAGGACAGCCGGTGTTAGTTGGAACAGCTACAATAGAAGTATCTGAGACTTTAAGTAAAATGTTCAAGAAACATAATATTCCTCATTATGTTTTGAATGCAAAATGCAATGAAAAAGAAGCAGCGATCATCGCAGAAGCGGGAAAACACGGAGCTGTAACAATCGCTACAAATATGGCCGGACGAGGAACAGATATCAAGCTCGATGAAAAAGCAAAAAAAGCTGGGGGGCTAAAAGTAATAGGAACAGAAAGACATGAATCAAGAAGAATAGATAATCAGCTACGCGGACGTTCTGGAAGACAAGGCGATCCAGGTGAGTCCAGGTTCTATCTTTCACTTGAAGATGATCTGTTGCGTTTATTTGGCTCGGAAAAGTTGATTGAAATATTTGCAGACGCCGGCTTCAAAGATGGAGAGCCGATTCAGCATAAAACATTATCAAAATTTGTAACAAATGCGCAAAAAAGAATTGAAGGAAATCACTTTGACACTCGGAAGAATTTACTTGGATATGATGATGTCCTGAACGAGCAGAGAGAAATTGTTTACGCAGAAAAAGCACATATTTTAAAAGGTGAAAATATGCGAAACACAATTATGAATATGATTGACGACTACATTAACCGGGCATCTAAGGGTAAATTAACCGGAAATGAAGAAATATTCCTTACTTTTAAAGATATACGATACAGTAAATCAATGAGGAACATGAGTCATAAAAAACTTACAAAACTGCTCAAAAAAATGGCGAAGCAACTTTATTCAGAAATAGAATCTAAATTTCAAGATGATCAAATGCGTGAGATCGAAAGAATTATTCTATTGAAAATTATTGATGCAAAATGGGAAGCGCAGATAGAAAACATGGAGCTATTAAAACAGGGAATTAATTTGCAATCTTATGGTCAAAAAGACCCTATTGTAGAATACCGTTCACAAGGATATGATTTCTTCTGCATTATGATTCGCGAGATTGAACGCGACACAATTAGTTCGCTGTATCATATGAACGTGCAATATGCGGAAATATAACATACGACAAAAAAAGAAAATGTACCTCCTCTTACATATTTTATATGAATTGTAAGAACATAAAAGGAGGAAATATAATGAAAGCATCATATGAACTTGAAAGCAACAGATAACCGTGTCATTCCTCATCAACTGTACGAATATGAATTACAAAAAATATTAAAAAATGCTTCTTGCTATCTGCCATTCTTGAATGATATCGAAGATGGATTGAGTAATGCCGAAAAAATTATGAAACTTTTTTTGTTTAAAATTCCTTATTTTGTTGGACCATTAAATAACCATTCACCATTTGCCTGGGTGAAGAAGAGAAGCAATGAAAAAATTACACCATGGAATTTCAAAGATGTGATTGATGAGGATGAAAGTGAGAAAGCATTTATCCGTCGCATGACAAACCATTGCGCTTATATCCACGGGGCTTCTGTCTTGCCAAAGCATTCTTTGTATTATCAGAAATTTACCGTTTTGAATGAAATCAATAGCATTCGTATTCATGGTAAAAAAATATCGGTATCTGCAAAACAAGGGCTTTTTAATGATGTATTCAAAAAGAAAAAAAACATAAAAAAATCAGATATTGAAACCTTTTTGATCAAGAATGGATACATGAACAGCGGTGAAGAAAATGCAATTACAGGGGTTGATACGCAGATTCATTCTATGTTATCTTCTTATTTACATTTTAAGAACTTTCTTGAGTCAGAAACACTTTCTGTTGAAGATGTAGAAAAAATTATAGAACGATCTGCCTATGCAGAAGATAAGAGCAGACTTTTAAAATGGTTGAAAAAAAACTACGCTGAACTCTCTGAAGATGATATGAAATATATTTGCAAGTGCAAAATCGAGGACTTTGGAAAGTTATCCGGAGAATTTCTTTATGGTATAGAAGGGGTGGATAAGAAAACCGGAGAAATTACAACAATATTGCAAACCATGTGGGACAAAAATCTAACTATGATGGAAATTCTTTATAATAGCAGATACACTTTTGCAGAAGAAATAAATAAAATGAATGCAGAATATTTTAATGGTAAAGAACTTACGATTGAGGATGTTTTAGACGAGTATCACGCTTCCAACACAACACGGAGAGCGGTTTACCGGGTAAATGCTGTCCTGAAGGATATCGAAAAAAATATCGGTAAGCCAAGCAAGATTTTTATTGGGTCTACCAAGGGAATGTCTACAACGACAGTAAAAACAAAGAGCAGATACGAACAACTCGTTGAACTATATAATAATATTTCCAAAAATTACAAAGCAATTGATATCAGCATTGTGAAGAAAGAGTTAGAATCATTTGGCGATGATGCAAATAACAGACTACAGAGTGATGCAATTTTCCTGTATTTCATGCAGCTCGGAATATGTGCATACACTGGGGAAAAAATTACTTTGAATGCATTATCTGGCCGAAGAAAGAAAGGTGACATAGAGGAATATAACATAGATCATATTTATCCTCAATCTGTTGTAAAAGATGACAGTATTGCGAACAATAAAGTTCTGGTTTTATCAAAAATCAATGGACGAAAGGATAATGATTATCCGATAGAGCCGGGAATAAGAAAAAAAATGCTTCCAATGTGGGAACAATGGAAATCAATTGGTATTATCAATGACGAAAAATATAACAGGCTTACAAGAAACGAACCCTTCTCAATTGATGAGAGAAAAGAATTCACCAGCAGACAGTTAACGTTAACTTCTCAATTAACAAAAATAACTTCTGAAGTATTAAAAAATAGATATCGTAACATGGATATCAAGATTATTCCGGTAAGCTACAGGCTGCTTTCAGATTTTAGAAAAGAATTCGACCTTCCAAAATCACGTACATATAATGATCTGCATAATGCAACAGATGCATATTTGGAAGCGGTTGTTGGTGATGTGTATTACAACAAGTTCTTCAAAAAGCCTTTTGACTTCAAATCTAAATACAGCATTAAATTGAAAGCTATTTTTCAAAATCAACAAAAAGAGGACGATGAGATTATTTGGAATGGAAAATCAGATCTCATAAAGGTTCAAAAGATTGCTCAAAAAACGTCTGCTCATATTGTAAAATATTCTTCGTTTTCAACCGGAAAACTTTTTGATGTGCAGCTGGTAAGCAGAAAACCTGGATTGGTTGAGTTTAAAAAAGGAATGCCTACAGAAAGATATGGCGGATATAATAAACCTAAAATTATGTTTTTTATACC
>OLFY01001304.1_pt1 | contig 31806 bp, 52 predicted proteins | sample 1605611 | NCBI WGS metagenome assembly OLFY01 (sample SAMEA3888923, study PRJEB22519) | human gut metagenome | biome: human gut; feature: human-associated habitat; material: faeces | place: Denmark | collected 2011
GACGTTAACTATTGCAAATCTGTCAAGTTACCAGAGTTATATGATCCTGTACAGGTTCCACACGACATTAGATATGAACCTCACAGAATCTGCAGAGGTTGGAGCTGGAACAATTATGAATATGTGCGATGCTGGGAGCATATATCGCAGAAATGTTACATATCAAGCGAACGGACTGACAATATCAGGCATAAGTGGAACTAGAGTCTCAGGAGCGGCAGACATAACAGACAACAAGTATCTTATACCTGCTAAAATTTATGGCATAAAATCTTCTGGGGGGGGTACTAGGCTAACCCGATTTATAAAATCCCTGTTTCACAGATGTGAAAGGGGGTGGGCATAGTGTCAACGTTAGATAATGCTCTGCGGGCGGCTTGCAGGATGGCGGATAAAAAAATAGGATGGCAAAACGCTAGTCCTAATAGTGCGTTTCCAGAACAGGATGTGCAAATCCCTGAATTGCAAAATTACTATTTTGCGACAATAGTTTGTTCCTACTCTGCCGGCGGGTATGACTGTCAGGAGGTTACCGTGTCCACAGATGTAGGTAGTACATTTGGAATGAGTATCGCCGGATCTGGCATTACCAGAAGAGACGGTAATATTAAAAATGGGGCAATTCATTTCAATTTAGGGAACTATTTAAACAGTTATGCGGGAAGTGCGACAAATGGAGCTATATATGTTATCCCAAGAAAAGTAATACTGAGCAAACGTAAACCATAAGGAGGTACGGATGAGCGAAAACAAAGTAACAGACCCGACTACCGGCGAACAGGTCGAGGTTATAGACATACAGTTATATGCGTTAAACCTGAGCGACGATGGCAGAGTGTTATCTGCCGCCGAAGACCAGTACGGCGCAGAAGGACAGCCACGGGTGGCGACACTGCCAGAGGGCGACCTATACGACTATAAGTATGTAGACAGTGAATTTATCTATGATCCGCTGCCTAAACCAGCCGCAGAGCCGACGGCAGAAGCAGAAGCATTAGAAATGGTCGTTGACCATGAATGCAGAATCACATTATTAGAACTGGGAGTTACAGTGTAACGGAAAGGAGTTATTATGTACGTTATTTTAAAAAGACTGATCGAACTGGGAAGAACTGAAGGGTTAGAGAAGAGAATCGACATGCTATATGCGTTCGGTAAATTGACAGATGCTGAGTATACAGAGCTCACAGAAATGCTCAAGGGGTAAAGCATGAAAAAACTTATAATATCGATATGCGTCGTTGCGGCACTGACAATCGCCGCAGCGGCGTATTTATTTGCAACAACGCCACGCGAATACGAAGCGGTGAGTAATATCGTCTATGTGAACGATGACGGAACTGCACAGATCAAAGTCGACAGCATCAATAAAATCATTCAAACACATAACGACGTTGAACTGGCAGGCAAGACATTACGGGCCGGGACAATCATCATTCCAGGCGATGGCGATGAAATTTATTATAACTATCCGCGCAAAGACGCGGTGAAAGGAGACAATTAAGATGAATGGAAAAACGACAGCAATAATCAGATTAATAGTACAGGTGGTACTGGTAGCGAACATGGCGCTTACGCTTGCAGGAAAGAACCCGATACCACTCGATGAGACAGCACTCACAGAGTGGCTTACGATAGCAGCCACTGGTGTGTCATCTATTTGGGTATGGTGGAAGAACAACAACGTGACTAAATCAGCTCAGTATGCACAAGAGTCATTAAAAGAATTAAAGAAAATACACATTGATGATGGCGAAGTGGAAACAGATATAGAGTAGGGCGGTGACAATATGTTAACAGTTACACAATATCAAAGAAATCTTAAACATTATTATGCCTATTATACTGGTGCAATCGACGGAATTAAAGGAACGGGAACTAGAAATGCTATAATTAGATTTCAGCGAGATCATGGTCTTGCTGTTGATGGTATTTATGGAACAAATACAAATGCTAAATTAGTATCATGTATTGCATCATTACAGGCAAAACTTGGAGTAACACAAGACGGTATAGTTGGAACAAATACAATCAATGCAATTAGAGCATTTCAGAGTAGACATGGTCTTGTTGTTGATGGAATAGCTGGTACAGCAACATTTAAAGCACTCAACAATAATATTGGCGGTGGCTCAAGCACGCATTTTAAGAAAGCAGAGTTTAAGTGTGAATGTGATGGTAGGTTTTGTAATGGCTATCCGGGCGGCAACACGTCGGCAAAGCTTCTCGGAATCCTTGAAAGTCTCAGGTCGTATTACGGAAAGCCGATCACGGTGACTTCCGGCCAACGGTGCCCGACATACAACAGACAGATCGGGGGCATATCGAGCTCTGCGCACATCTATGGAAAAGCCGCAGATATTTACATACCCGGTATATGCGATACGTCAGCAGGGCGCAGGCAGGTGATCTCAAAAGCGTATGCTCTGGGTGCGGCATATGCGTATGGGAATACGCCAGGCATGGGTAATGCCGTGCATATCAATGTGTAACGTGAGGTGATATATGGAAGCAATTATAGGCGTAGGCGCAAGTGTGATTGCTGCAGTGATCTCGGGTGTCATACTGCGAAAAGTCGACACTGCGCAGAAAAAGAATGACAAGCGGGAAGCTGAGCGCGACGAGCGAGAAGAACTGACGCTCGAGGCGCTTAATGCAACATTCTGCGTAAACAAAGAACTCGTGCGCTGCGTGCGCGGGGAAAAACCGAACGGCGAGCTCACTGAAGCGTTCCGGTATCAGCAAAACGTAAAACACAAAATCGAAGATTATCTGCGCAAGAAAGCAGCGCACTAAAAACACTACATTATATAAATCCCCCTGATCACTACGGTGTGACGGGGGATTTTTTGTTCATATCCGGCTCGGATTTTCCGTGAAATTTTCCGTAAAATTATCTAAATACCATAAAATGCAGTGAAATGTGTTAAAATCTAAAACATTGAAATTTCAACATTATGAAACACTTTGCATCTCGGCGAAATTGTATACGAGCTGTTTCGAATCCTGTCATCCCGACCAGTATGAACGGCTAAATTTCAACGATTTAGCCGTTTTTTATATGCTCATTCCGTAAATTTTCCGTAAAAAGGTTCAGACCGTCTGCGATCTGCTTGTCCGGCTCTTCAAAAATGTGCGTGTAGATATTGAGCGTAGTCGACAATTGACTATGCCCGAGCCGCCTGCTTATGACAAGCTTATCAGTATTCAGATATGCGAGCAGCGACGTATGAGTATGCCGCAGCCCGTGCATGCTTATGTATGGCAGATCGTTTCTTTTTAAAAACTTCCTCAGCCATTTTGCTGTAGCGTTGGGGTGCATATGGTTCCCCATGCTGTTCTTGAAGATCGCAGGCGAGTTTTCCCATTTGTTGCCTAGGATCAAATGCTCTTTCATCTGCTGGATCTTTAATTCCTTGAGTAGAGCTATCACGTTATCAGGCAAGGTTATCTCTCTGATTGATTTCTGCGTCTTTGGCACATCTTCATAGATGCCGCCCTTTTTTATATAGCGCGTTCTGTGTATAGATATGGTGCGCTCATTCTCGTCAAGATCGTCCCAGTTAAGCCCCATGATTTCGCCGTTACGCAGGCCGCCGAACAGTGCAACGTATACCACGGCTTTATACTTCAGCTCATGCTCCGAAACGTTTTCGAGCGCTTGAAGAAATAATGCGACCTCATCTTTGTTGTAATACCGTGCTTCTTTTTTCTGGTTTCTGGGGAGCCTTATGTTGTGGCAGGGAGAGCTATCAACAAGCTCCATCTGTACGGCAAAATTCATCATACCGGACAGTATAGAATAATAATTACGCACTGATTTAGGCGAAAGGACTTTGTCGTTTTTCTTCGGCTGAGGTTCAGACATTGAGTTTACCCACCTTTGAACGTCAAGTCGTGTGAGTTTATTGATTTTTCTGTGCCCCATAGCTTCCTTTAGGCGTTTGATCGCAGGCGTTACGACTTTCATGTTTGACTGCTTCAGATATCTTTTGACATATTCCTCAATGTATATGTCAGAAAGCTCAGATACAGTCATATTGCTTTCTCTGCGAACTTTGCCGTCTTCACATTCGATGTAAAAACGCGCAAGGGCTTTTTCAGCTTCCTTTTCGGATCCGTGAAACGTTCTGTTATACCTTACCGGTTTGCCTTTTGCGTTGGTACCGAGGGTGACCTCAAGGTACCATGCGTCTCCTTTACCTTTTCTCTTTGTTCCTGGCATTGTATCATCTCCTTTAAAAATGGGTATAAAAATACCCCGAATATTGATTTTTCAGGGTAACGATGATACAATGAAATTGCAAGTTTCGGGTTGTATCATCGCAACCTGATAGCATTACCCTCTGTTGGCGCAGGGGGTTTTGTTTTATAAGTTTTCTTTACGGAGGTTGTTAAAAATTCTTTAACAACTGAACCTTTCTCAAGCTCATGCTCAGAGAAGATCTTTGATAAATTTTAGCCTGAGTATTTAAATATAAAGATTTATGTAGTTTTCTTTGATGGATTAGGTGCAAATGTACGCAGCCCATCAATATGTTCGAAAAGTTCAGGTTTTATATCTACCCACATCGGATCCAATACAAAATCAATACCCTCTCTTCTTGCAAGTTTTGCAGCAGGTACAAAATCACTGTCGCCTGAAATTAAAATTATTTTGCCTACTTGTTTTTTGTACGCTAATGAAGCTATGTCAACACCTATTTTCATGTCAACGCCTTTTTGATTCACCATCAGAGTAAAATGTTCTTCCTCAAGTTCGTCAAATTTTAGTTTGCCATTATATAATTTTTTTACAGTATCTGGGTGTAAAGTGTAGCATGCTTGTGCGTCGGCGAGCGTCCCTAAGCGTAATGCGACTTTTCGTTGCCCTTTTAATGCTTCTAAAAAACTGCTCATCCATATATGTAAATCTGATTTACTGAAATCTATAGTTTTATTTAATAAAGGGTGATAGACTTTTTTATTCATAGGTGGACAATCATAATAGAATATGCGATACAAATCGTGGGGAATTTTGTCTTTATTGTCTTTTACATGGTTGTAACAATATCTTATCATTTCATCGAGGCGGTCTTTATGTGTCTTTTCGCCCCACAGTGCTTGTGCTCTGCGTCTATAAAAACCACCGTCAATAAGAATTGCGATCTTTTCTTTCATAAAAAACTCCTTTTAAAATAAAACACCTCTGGGTTCGCCGCTTCCCTTATGGTGGGAGGGGTACTGCCAGAGGCAAAATTAACTAAATAAATTTCAAACCCGCAAGGTTTTGGAGTCAATTGCTTGTGTGTGAGGCTAACACATAGCCTTTACCTAGACAACGGCACGAACACAAGACTTACTGTTGACATCCTTATAGTAGCATATGCATAACTGGCTGTCAATATTCCTTTGTATTTTGTTGTTATTTCTAAAGCTCAAAATCTGTCTTATGAAACCTTAAGCACGCTTTTGCAATGTTTTGTGCAATAATTTATATACTAATTTGCGGTTGATTCGTTTGAGCTTATTACTGCACATTCTTCAGCCTGAGCTCAATGATCTCTTTTGGCAGTCCGTAGAACATTGCGAGCTCGTTATCTGAGCAATAGATCTTGATACTTTTCAAGGTTTTCGGCTCCGGATTTTTTCAAGAGTCGAGCAATACGTTTTTTGTAATCATCTTCGGCGAGCCCCGCTTTGATAGCTTGGACGCAGATTTTGATAGCTTCTTCATACTTTTCTTGACGCTCGTATATTATCGCAAGTCGTTCAAAAGCAGGCGCGCTAGGTGGGAAGGATTCACCGTATCGTCTCCATTGAGTACAAGCCTGTTTAAACTCATCGATATTCTGATAGCAGAGTTGGATCAGGTCATCCATTTTTTCTCCGTCAATTACTCCGAGGTTGTATAAAATAGATGCATTTGTTTGGATTTTTTCCATGGTTTTATAGTATTTATCCATACTTTGTCGGTAAGCTGAGTCGTATAAATTATAGTTGTAAAAATCGGCAGATTCAAAATTAGTTTCATTGAATTTAATCCGAGAATTTTCTTGGTGGATACGGTTTCTTTCAGCAGCAATAGCAGCTTGTTCTTGTTGCTTTGCAAGCTTGATTTGCCTTTTTACTTCTCTGTCCTTTGCCTTTTCTATCTGCTTTGCTTCTTTTATGGCAGCGACTTCTTTTCTGCTTTTTCCCTTCAATATCATAATTATGCCTATAATTATCATGACACCACCACCGATAAGACCGTTGTAGAAATCTCCTTTAGCACACAGCGATAGCAATCCGAGCGCTCCCATGCTTGTAATAATTATTCCTGCGACTCTCATAACGTTTCTCCTTTCGTATCAATTATGCTTGAGAAATTCGTATTTATATAATATCACTTTGAAAAGCAACGGTTTTTTAAATCATATATCTAAAATACCATAATACTTTAATGCCTCCCTGAGGAATGCTTCATCAATATCAAGATACTCGGCGATATCCCAAAGTTCGGTATGCCCAGTCTCGAATGCGGTTTCAATAGCTTCCCTTGGGAGTACTTTTTCATAGGCCCATTTACGGGCAGTCAGCTCTTGCTTCCGGTTGCTGGTATCATCTTGATCGAGGATATTGCCGACGCTTGTCTCGTGATGTCCGATCTCTTCGGCCAAGACCGCCAACTTCTTGCTGGACAGCATATTTTTATTTATCCATACGCAGCCGTCTGCATACAGACCATCATTTATCATCTGCCGTTCTTCTATGTATAAATCATCATACTCGGCCATGAGTTCTTCATGCTTCGCCATGATATCACCTCTGTTTTATTGATTTCTTTTGGATAAAACAAATTTTTTAAATGCTTCAATTTCATCCAGCTCTTCGTCAGTCCAGTCTTCGCTGTCATGGTGGGCGGCGATGGTTGTAATGTGGGAACTTCGACCAATAAGATAATCCATATCTACATTAAAAAAATCTGCAATAGCTTCCAAAGTTTCAAAGTCAGGTTCGCGCTCACCATTCTCGTACATTCCTATTGCGCTACGAGAAACACCTAGTTTTGTTGCCAATTCTTGCTGTGTCAATTTGCGTTGGGTGCGCAGCGATTTAAATACTTTTGCGAAATTCGCCATGATCCGTATCTCCATTTCTATGTTATGGCTAGATAATAACACGTTGCGTGGAAAAAGTAAAGCAAAATCCACGTTATGTGTTGACACGATATGTGACTAATGATATACTTGGATTCAGAAAGGAGGTGGAGCCTTGAATCGAAAGAAGATAGCTAAGAAACTTATTAAGTTAAGAGGCCAGAGAAGTCAGGAAGAAGTTGCAACGGCTGTAGGAATTAGCACATCAGCGTTGTCAATGTACGAGAATGGTGAGCGGATACCTCGTGATGAGATCAAGATTCGATTGGCAAGATATTATAACGAATCTGTAGAAGAGTTATTTTTTTAGCATCTAATGACACGATATGTGACAAAAGAACCGATTTAAAACTTTCGGAAAGGGAGTGAGTTAAATGAATGAAATAAACACTACAGAAATTAAATATGTCAATTCAGAAGATTCCCTAGTGGAAGTGTCTTTTTCACTTCCCGGCCGCGATTGGTATGAACTATCAAGGTCACGTTGTTGGAAAGCTGTGGAAAGATTTCTTCACCGGAAGAAAAGTACAAATAGCCAGAAACGCCGCATAACGGGGGAAGGTTGACGGGAAATGACATCGAGTAATATTCTTTGTGGCTTTTCACTTCGTCGCCAACTCGATGAGTTCTACTAAGAACTTTTGCAGGGAGCGGGTTGGCTGGATATTCTTTGCCGCTACATATCGATATATTACCTATCGAAAGAGCGAGGGTGGATTTATTTATAAGCTGCACATGAAGTAATACGCCGTGTGCGTTTGCTCGATACCCATTTATTCTAACTTCAAAACGTTTTCGGCTTTTAATTATGGTGTATAGCCATGACGAGGCGGAACCAGCAATACCTAAAATTGACAGTAGCAAGGTAACATTTTCTTTTGAGAGAAAGTTACTAATCATGTTATCACCGTCCTTTCCACACGATTTTATCACGTAGCAAGGGACAGGCGCAAGAAAAGGAGAGTTATTTCAAAAAATTTCGGAAAGGAGGTAGACATATGAAACGACTAACAGCCAAAAGAGTAAATGGGATAAAGAAAGGCTACTGGAGCAGCGCCAAAAAGGAAGAACTGGTGCAGGCTCTGGGTAAGTATGAGGATACCGGGTACTCTCCGGAGGAGATTTTGAGAGTGTCAAAAAGTACGGTTACAAGATTCGATCTTTTTAAAGGGATGGGTTCGGATATGGCAGCTCAGATGATACTGGATCTCGCAAAGCGATTTGATAACAGGGAGACGCTGAGAGATTACATATCGGAAGCAGTCTCCGAAGAAGAGCTGCGACGAATAGACGCCGCAGCGAAAAAAGATGGTATTCAGCCGTTGTCTTTTTCTCTTAGAGCAGCAGATGGTGGTATTAAGCTGCGTGAATCATTAGATTACTTTACAGATCATGATTTTGAGCGAAAGCAACTCGAAGAGTTGTTATTGAAAATCGTAGAAAGAGAATCAGATGATGCAGCTACACCAACAGGACTTGTCGGCGTAGCCTGCATTGCTCGAACTCTAATGGACTTGTGGAAAAGTTAATTATTTTCGTTGTCATTGAGTTCGACTAACTTGTCGTAAACTGCCTGCATAAAGTCTGCGACATTTTTTCCGGTAGCAGAATCAGCGGGAGCATCGGAGCTTGCCAGTTTAGCAATAACGATGTCTTTGGCATGTTCGATCAAGGTAGAGTTACGCATGATACATCACTCCTTTCTTATGTACTGGGGCATGGCAGTGCCCTGTAAGTACAGTATACGGAAACCGAGGGATGGTGTAAATCCATAACAATTTAATATCGTGCCCTGTATAGGGCGGCCAAGACCACTAATGATTGTTTTCTCTCCGATTACCTCTTTGTTAAATAGAATATATCCGGCCGCCCTGCAGAGGGCACGAAGAAAGGAAGTAAAAATGAACATGACGATAGAAGAGACCTGTGAATATCTCAGGATTTCAAAAACAACACTGTGGCGTTGGAGAAAGAGCGGGCTGCCGTATTTCAAGTTTGGCGAGGGAGGCGGAAGAGTCCTGTTTAACAAAGCGGAGGTGGACGAATGGCTAAAAGAAAATGCATCAAAGCAAATATAGCCGGCTGCATAAAGCGCACGCTGATAGTGCTCGCAGTCATCACAGTGCTTGGATTGATCACAACACTTATTGAGGGGATTACATTATGAAGATACTACAGATATTAAAAGACTGCGTGACGGCAGCTGTGAAAACGGACAAGCTGCTTTTCTCAAAGACCGACGAGGACGGATACATATTGATGTCTCCTGACGGTCTTGTGATGTACAAGGTGCCAAGAGTGAATGTGCCGTTTACGTTCGATGGCAAGCACTCGCCTGCAGCAGAAGAGGTCTGGGAGGGCTGCGAGCATGGAAGCGGATACGAAGAAGTGACAAGGCGCTACATGGTCGAATCAGAAAAGAAGCCAAGACGTAACCTGCTCATTTTAAATGATAGGGTGGCGGTCGATATGAGGCTTTTAAAGAACTTCGAGCCGCGTCCGCAGATGATGATCGGAGAAAAGTCGTATAATCCCGTGCGGGTCTATGAGAATGAGCAGATGGTCGGACTGATTATGCCGGTCAGATGGAAAGGAGAGAGTAAATGAAAAGAGTAGATGAGCTGAGGAGAAAAGCGGATTTCGTGGCAAAACTGTCGACAGTGCTCGCAGAAGAGCCGGGATCAGGAGTCGAGTACATAGAGTATGATAAGGACTTTGAGGCGCTTGAAGTCGTGACGATACACTACTACGGCGGCGGAATCGCCAGAATCAACGTAACGTTCAACAGTTGTGGAGCGATATACAGAGAGATCGGAGCAGAAGTATACGGCGAGGGAGCTGTAGGAAGGATATCCAAAAAGTAAAAATACCCCGCTTGCATGAGAGCAGTTTGCGGGGGATCGAAAAATTAACCATTTACAGGATAACACAAAAGTAAAGGAGGGTCAAACATGGAAAGTATATCTGATGCAGCTTTAGAGGCGCACTTTGCAAAAGACTATTACGGTCCGGGGACAGATTACTTTGAGCCGCCGGAGTATGAAGGATACGAAGAGGAAGAAGACCGCAGCGGCAGATGCTTAAGCTGCGGAGAGGAGTTAGAGTATACCGGTATCTGGGTCTGCTGCAAGCATTGCGGCAGACTTCAGGTCTGGCCGTCGGAGTATGATCACAAGAAGGAAGATGCAAGAAGAATGGAGGAAGAAGATGAGTAACGAGATCAGAAAGCAGGAGGCGGCGATCGCGCCTAAGAATATCACAGAAGAAGTGCAGAGAAAGATCGCAGTCATGACGCAGAACCAGGAGCTTTTCATGCCGGCAGATTACAGCCCAGAGAACGCTCTTAAATCTGCATGGCTCAAGCTTCAGGAAGTGGAAGACAGAAACCACAACAAGGCGCTTGATGTGTGTACTAAGCCAAGCATTGCAAATGCTCTTTTGGATATGGTCGTGCAGGGGCTCAGCCCGGCGAAGAATCAGTGCTACTTTGTCGTTTACGGCAGGGAGCTTACGCTGATGCGCTCATACATGGGAACCATTGCTGCGGCAAAGAGATTCTCTGATGTCGAAAATGTGTTCGCAAATGTGATCTACGAAGGAGATGATTTCTCGTTTTCGATAGATCCACAGACGGGTCTCAGACATATAACCAAGCACGAACAGAGCTTTGAGAATATAGATATCACGAAGATCAGAGGAGCTTATGCGGTAGTAGTTCGAAAAGATGCAGAAAACTATGTCGAGATCATGACTATGGATCAGATCAGAAAGGCGTGGGCTCAGGGAGCGACAAAAGGCAGCAGCCCGGCGCACAAGAATTTTACGGAGGAAATGGCAAAGAAGACCGTCATAAACAGAGCATGCAAGCTGTTTGTGAATACGTCTGATGATAAGCCTGTACTGGTAGACGCATTCAATCGCACTACAGAGTCGGACTACGGCAAAGCAGAAAAGAGATATTACGACGAGGACAGCAATGTGATCATAGATGTGGAAGACGAAGAGCTCAATGCTGCGGCAACAGAAGCAGTGTTCGGAGAGCAGAAAGCTCATCCGGAAGAGCCGTCAGCAGAGATGATGGCATCGGATCCGGATGAAGTCTTCCCGGAAGAAGGTGATGCATATGAAGCTGACCAGAGATAATTACTATACGCCGGAGGCTGACCGTGAATATCTGTCATGCTCTCAGTACGAGGAATTTCTCGACTGTGAGGCCAGAGCGATGGCGAAGCTTCAAAAGCGTTTTACAAGAAAAGAAAGTGAAGCTTTCCTTGTGGGAAACTATTTTCATACATACTTCGAGGGACCTGATGCGCATGAAGAGTTTTGTCAGCAGCACTTTGACGATATCTTCAAGACCAAGACGACAAAGGCGAGAGGACTTGAGATCACAGGAAAGCGTGCAGCTTTCGAGCAGGCGGATAAAATGATCGAGACAGCGGTGAATGAGCCGGCGATAAAGAAGCTCATAGATATGCCGGGTGAAAACGAGAAGATAATGACAGGAAAGCTCTTCGGCAAATATCCATGGAAGATCAGGCTTGATAAGTACATACCAAAGCCGCGAATGATCATCGACTGGAAGACTGTCTCGAATATCAATGAGGAAGTCTGGGTGCCGTCCAAGGGAAAGAAAGCCACTTTTGTTGAAAGCTTCAATTATCTTTTCAGAGCGGCAGTGTACTGCGAGATAGAAAAGCAGTTTGCCGGCGAAAGCAGTGATCCCGCATTCTGGCTCGTGTGCCTTTCGAAGCAGGACCCTCCGGACAAGGAGATAATCGGACTAAATCACAGGCAGCGTCTTGATATGGAACTTGATGAAGTTTATGAGCATATCACAAGGATCCAGAATATAAAGGACGGGATCATAAAGCCTAAGCGGTGCGGAAAATGTGAGTACTGCAGATCTACAAAGAAGCTTTCGGGCATGCTGCAGTATTATCAGCTCGAATCAGGGAACAGACCGCCAAGAGTTGATGAGTATGATGAGTATCTTGAAGGTGAGTTTGATGGCTCTGACGAGTAAATACCGCGGAAGCTGGTATTGTCCAAACTGCGGAGAAGTGATCAAATGGGTGCGCCTTGTGAGCGGCAGATGGATAGCAGTGCAGGAAGAACCTGTGCTGTATATACCGGATGCCGGAAGAAGGTGGCTCGTTGAAGGGATAAATTATGACGCTGAGATTTTAAAAGGCTGCCTTGTTTATGAACCATTCAAGGGAATGGATCGCAGCAAGGTGAAGTATGGCTATATGCCGCACGTATTCGTTTGTCCGGGGAGGTGATGTTTTGGCAAGACCTCTTAAGGATGGTATAGATTACTTTCCTTTCGATGTGGGTTTCTTGCAGGATAAAAAGATACGTTTGATAAAAGGTGAATACGGGATCAAGGGAGTGGTTATAGTCATTCAGCTGCTCTGCTCGATCTATAAAGAGAATGGATACTTTTCTACCTGTGATTCTGACGACTTCATACTTGTGGCTGATGCTGTAGGATGCGGTTGCGACGCTAAGACCATAGAGGAAGTAGTACAGGGGTGCCTCCGACGTTCCATATTTGATCGTGGGGTTTTTGAGGCGTTTGGTGTACTTACTTCCCGGGGTATCCAACGGAGATACTTAAGAGCATTAAGTACACGTGATAATATTGACATTTTTCAGGAATACTGGCTGCTGGATATCAATGACAAAAAAGATGTCCCGGCAAGTATTTCTAAAAAGATTACCTTCAAAAACGTTTCTTTGCAAATTAACACCGATAAAACACAAATAAACTCAGTTAATTTGCAAAATAACCCACAAAGTAAAGTAAAGAAAAGTAGAGTAAAGGAAAGTAAAGTAGAGGAAAGTAAAAATACAGCTTTCGGCTGCGACAGCGAGATCGCTGAGGTGTTTCAGACCTTTGAGCATTGCGGCTTTAAAATAACCGGATATGCAAGAGACGAGCTTGTAGACATGGTGGAGATTTATTCTGCGGAATGGGTGATTGAAGCTGTAAAGCGAGCTGCGAAGAGAGGCAAGAAGAACATCAGCTATATAGAGGGGATATTAAGAAGATGGAACGATACCGGCGCCATGGACGATGATAATATGGGCGCGGGCAGTACAGAAGGCGGATGCAGCTGGGAGGATATTTAGGAGAATTACATGAACAGAGACGAGACGAAAGAGATCATAAAGACGATCGCACGGATATATCCGGCATTTCACAGAGATTCTGATGCAAGAGATAAGAATGCGACGATAGACCTGTGGGCGAGTCTTTTTGCAGAAGAGCCACCGGAACTTGTAGCAGCAGCACTAAAAGCGTTTATAGTGGCAGATGAAAAAGGCTTTGCACCGTCGCCCGGACAGATAAAGGCCAAGATAAGGTCTATTCTGCAGCCGGAAGAAATGACTGAAGCTGAAGCCTGGCAGATCGTAAACAGGGCTATCAAGAACAGCGGATATATTGAAAATGCGAGAGCTGAATATGAAAAGCTTCCGGACATAATAAAGCCCATGGCGAAGCCGCAGCAGCTGCGTGAATGGGCTCTGCAGGACGCAGCGGCACTGCAGACTGTTGTGGCAAGTAACTTCATGAGGTCGTTCAGGGAGCGAAGTGCACAGATAAGGAGATATGAAATGCTGCCGGCAGATGTAAAAGCGGCGATAGAAAGCTTTGCACCTGCCGGGCAGCTGAAAGGAGAATGCTAATGCTGGACATAAGAGTTTTAAAAGATGGACAGGAAGTAAGAAACATCGAGATAGAAGGAAATAATTTTCTGCTCGTACAAAACGGAGCTCATGGTCCTCTGTATGACACAGAAAATTTCAAGTGGCTCAGGATAGACGACAAGCATGTGATCAGCCAGAGATATCTTGATACGGTGAGAGCCCTTTATGAAAAATTTGATAGATACCTTTATACGTTATGGCCGGATATTGTGTGCGTGATGGTAGATCAGGACTGGGAGCCGTCGGAAAAAGCGAACAAAAACAGCAGGTGGAAAATCGATATAGTAAAGGCGAACAAGCTGTTTTCGGGGATAACAGGATACGAATACATACTAAAGATGCGGCAGCACTGGATAGACAACTGGTCTAAGGCTCAGCTTCACGCAGCTATAATGAGTCAGCTTTTGCGCATAGACAATGAAAAAGGAATCATATACAAATACACGGAAGATTTTCAGAGCAGGATCGTTGCGACGTTCGGGTCTGGTTATCTGGAACCGGGAATGGTGATCGCAGATCTTCTTGATGAAGAAACGCCGGCAGTACTTAAAGGTTTCCAGGAGGCTTCCGGGCAGATAACTATGGACGAGATACAGCTGAAGAAAGAAGAAAAGGAGAGAGCATAATGAGCTTTTGTAAATATTGCGGAGAAAAGATAAGGTTTCTGAAAACGGTAAAGGGAAATTACATACCGGTCGACTGGGAAGCGGTCACGTACCGAAAAGGCGGAGCCGAGAAGATCGTGACGCCTCTTGGAGAAGTGCTTTCATGTGTTACTGAGGTTCCATCTGAAGAAGCGGAAGGCACCGGTTATGTGCCGCACTGGGCGACATGTGCGGGAGGTATGGAAAAATGATAGGAAAGACAGGAAACCTCAAAGAGACGATAGAGTTTACGATACCGCTCGCACCAAGAACAAAAAAGAACAGTCAGCAGATAATAATAAATCCCAGAAACAAAAGACCGATGGTCATACCGTCAAAGCTTTACAGGCAGTATGAGAAAGATGCAGGCATGTTTCTCAGGGGCAAATTTGCAAGGATAGAGGATCCGGTGAATGTGAAAGCGATCTATTACATGCCGACACGGCGCAAGGTTGATATAACGAATCTGCATGAAGCGCTTCATGATGTACTCACGCACTATGCTGTCGTCGCAGATGACAACAGCAATATCATCGCGGCAACCGACGGCAGCAGGGTGCGGTATGACAAGACCAATCCTAGAACTGAGGTAACCATCACGCCTATGAATGACGAGCCGTGCCAGCAGATGATGGAGCTTGATGTGAAAGACAGTGAATGGAACGGCAGGCAAAGAGTGCTTTAATTACCGTGAGGACTAGGCAGGTGGTCGTAATGGCATATACATTAAAAGAGCCTGAAGTGGCTTGCAAAGACTGCGGGACGATCTTTACCAGGAAAAGTCATAAAACGATAAGGTGTCCGGAATGCCGAAGACAGTATGTACTAAAAAAAGAAAGAGAGTACAGTCGAGAAAGGTATGCGAAACTGAAAGGCACCTCGGATCCGAGTGTGCCCCGAGAAGGTGTCAAATCATCGCTTTGCGACACAAAAACATGCGCAAGGTGTATTTATTCGTTTAGCCTCTCCGGCACGCTTGCATGCGATTATATTCTTGCTACGGGGCATAGCAGGGGCTGCCCGGCAGGCACAGGGTGTGATAAACGGCAGACAGGAAAGCGAAAGAAGAAAGCGATGAGGATCTGAGGAGGGTGAGCAATGGATAAAGAGCGGCTGAAGAAACTGAAGAGCCTGATCAAGGAAGCTGAGCATCTTGAAATCGAGATCGAGGAAACACGCTGGTTTCCGAAAGAGCCTGTGACAGACAGTGCGAAAGACTACCGGACAGGTTATCCGCACAGCATAACTATAGCAGGATATGGCAACTCAGAATGGGCAAAGCTGCGGCAGCGTCTCTATGAAAAGCTCGGCAGAATACAGGCAGAACGCATGATGCTTGAAAACTGGCTTGACAGCGTGCAGGACCCGGAGCTAAGAGATATCCTGCGGTTGCAGTACATAAACGGTCTGACGCAGGAAGAAATCGCGCAGGAGCTGGGGTATAGCGTGATAACGATAAAACGGAGACTGAGAGCATTCTGGGAGAAAGTCGATACTGAATGATACTTTTGACCTGTGCTATACTAGTACCAGAGAAAAAGGGTGTTCTCCTATGTGCTTTGAATAGAACTCCTCCATAATTTACTTCCGAAATCCCCTCAAGCGCGAGGGGATTTTTGTGATGATGTACCGTTTTGTTATGCCTGAAGTGGGAGGTGAGCCTGATGGCAAAGCGAAAATATGAATACTGGCTGACTCCTGAGGGGCTGATCAAACTGGAGGGCTGGGCAAGAGATGGGCTGACTGATGATCAGATCGCTAAAAACATAGGCATAAACAGAGATACGTTATACCGATGGAAGAAAGCGCATTCCGACATTTCCGACGCCCTAAAAAGGGGAAAAGAGGTTATAGACCGGCAGGTTGAGAACGCGCTGCTGAAGCGCGCTCTTGGTTATACGTACGACGAAATAACGTTTGAGGGTGATGATGAGGTAAAGCGCGTCAGAAAGCAGGTCGTACCGGATACGACGGCTCAGATCTTCTGGCTCAAGAACCGCAAGCCGGAAGAGTGGCGAGACAAGAGGGAGATCGTCAAGGATGATGATAACGACCAGGTGCTGCTGTTCCTTAAGGCGATGAGGGGCGAATGATAAAGCTAAGCCCCAAGCAGATCGAGTACACAAGGAACGCCACGCACAGATGGAACATCAAGAGCGGCGCAGTAAGGTCCGGCAAGTCGTTTGTCGATACGGCGAATGTGATTCCGGAGAGGATCATACAGCGGATCGGGCTTTCCGGTCTTGTGGTGATTGCAGGTGTTTCCCGTGAGACCGTAGAGAGAAACGTGCTAGAGCCTATGCGCGAAATTTACGGCAGCAGGATCGGCACGATAAGCCCGAGCAAGAACACAGCTATCCTGTTTGGCCAGGAGGTTTACTGCCTGGGTGCTGAGAAGGTCAGCCAGGTGGCAAAGATACAGGGCTCGAGTATCAAATACTGCTACGGTGACGAGATCGCCAAGTGGAACAAGGACTTTTTCGAGATGCTAAAGTCGCGTCTTGATAAACCCTACAGCTGCTTTGACGGTGCGTGTAACCCGGAGCACCCGACGCACTGGCTCAAAGAGTTTATTGACAGCGACGCAGACATATACCTGCAGCATTACAGGCTGTTTGACAATCCGCATCTGCCAAAGGCTTATGTCGATAATCTCTGCAAGGAATATGCGGGATCGATATACTATGATCGCCTGATCGAAGGGCTGTGGAAACGTGCAGAGGGAGCGATCTACAGAAGCTTTGCGGATAACCCGAAAGTGTTCGCAGTTGACAGCGAAACGATCATTGACGAGCCGAATGCGCGCAGGCCGAAGATTCAGAGGATCGTGATAGGTGTGGATTTCGGCGGCAATCAGTCGGGCCACTCGTTTGTAGCTACAGCGTTCATGAAAAACGGCGTTGTGGTTCCGGTGGCTTCGCGCAGGGTGATGGCGGCTGATCGTGATGATCCGATCGATGCGAGCGTGCTCGACAGGTTGGTCTGCGATTTCGTGAAGTTCGTAGCGGAAAAGTACAGACTGCCGGATGCGCTGTACTGGGATAACGCCGAGACAGTGCTCGGTAACACGATCAGAAATGCCATCGCAGGTAGATGGCCGCAGATCGCGGTGAGACCAGCAAGAAAGATAAGAATAAAAGATCGAATAGATGCAACGATCCGGCTCATGGGCTCGGGTCGTTTTAAGCTCACAGAAGACTGCGAGAGCCTGTCGAAGGCTTTTGAGGAAGCAGTCTGGAACGATAAAAAGCTTGAAGACGAAAGACTGGACGACGGTACGAGCGACATCGACAGCCTGGACGCTTTCGAGTATACGATAGAGCGAGATATCAAGTATCTCCTGGAGGATTAGCATGGGATTTTTTACGGACCTCTGGAGGAGGGTGCAAAGCATGTTTGAACGAACAGATTTAAAACAGGTACTGGGAAGCGAGATTGAGCTGACAGCGCAGATGATCGATGCTATCGATCTGTGGCAGAATATGCTCACAGGCTCGGCGCCGTGGACGGATAAAATGCCGTCTATGGGGCTTGAGAGCGGGATATGCAGAGAGTTTGCCGATGTGGCGATAAACGAGATGCAGGCAAAAGTCGAGGATAACGAGAGCCTTGATCAGATCTTTCAGACGGCGATCAGAGAGCTCAACGAAAATCTTCAGGACGGGCTTGCGCTCGGCTCACTTATCATCAAGCCGCTGCTTGGCGGCCGCGTCGAGTACGTGACAGCGGACAACTTCATACCGATCCGCTTTGATAGCGGCAGGCCGGTCGACTGCGTTTTCATCGAGCGTAAACAGATCAATGAAAACAAGTTTTATCACCGATTAGAGCGCCATACACTGACGCCTGCGGGACTCACGATCACAAACAAGGCGTACCAAAGCACGTCAAGCGCAAGGATCGGGACGCAGGTGTCACTTGATGCAGTAGAAGTGTGGGCAGGGCTTCCGGACGAGATCAGCTATCCGGGCATGAATAGGATCGACTTTGGGTATTACAGGAATCCGCTCAAAAACCGCATCGATGGCAGCCAGTGTGGCGTATCAGTCTACTCAGGCACTGCAGTTGACAGGATCAAAGATGCAGACGTGCAGGCGGCAAGGCTTGACTGGGAGTATGAGAGTGGCGAGAGAGCGATCCACGTGGACGAGAGGGCGCTTAAGACAGGCGTGAATGGGCAGAAGTCAATAGCGAAAACTCACAAGCGACTTTACCGCGGACTTAACATAGACCAGAAAAACGACGATCTTTTTAAGGAATACAGCCCGCAGATGCGAGACGACAGCTACAGACAGGGGCTTGAAAGCGCGCTGAGGCGTGTTGAGTTTTCCGTAGGGCTCGCATATGGCGATCTGTCGGACGCACAGTATGTAGAAAAGACTGCAACTGAGATCAAGGCGGCAAAACAGAGAAAATATAACCGCGTGGCGGCGATCCAGGAAAACCTCAGGGCTTGCCTTGAAGACCTGGTCGATGCGCTGGCATTCTATAATTCGAGCTACACGACGAGTTATTCGCTTTCGTGCAGCTTCAATGATTCCATTCTGACCGATGAGGAGGCAGAAAGAAATCAGGACAGACAGGACGTGAGCATGGGCGTAATGAGACTCGAAGAATATCGTGCCAAGTGGTATGGCGAAGATGTAGAGACTGCGCTTGCGAATCTTCCGGAGCAGGCAGGAGCCGTACTTGATAATCTGCCGGTTGAATCATGAGCTACCAAGACGCGTATGCTGCTGCGATAGAGAGTCAGTTTTACGATCTTGAAAGCCTGATCATCGCTGACATCATTCGCAGAATAAGAAAGACCAGCAAGATCACGAGCACAGCGGACTACCAGATAGGCAGACTCGCAGCTTTAGGTTATTCGTCTGCTGACATCGAAGACGCGATAAAGAGCGCGCTCGGCGCTACATATCCGCAGATGTTCGAGCTTTACGATGAGGTCGCATGCTGGGAGTATGTGAGAAACAAAAAGCTCTATGAGCAGATCAACGCGGAGTTTATCCCGTTTGAAGATAACACGTGGCTTCAGAACCTGCTCAGGGCGGCTAAGCAACAGACAAAAGGCACGCTGAAAAACTTCACACAGACCATGGGTGTTGTCGATAATGTGAACGGTCAGATGACTTTCCTGCCGCTCACGCAGTTTTATCAGAAAACGCTTGATGTAGCGGTGCTTGATATCGCTTCGGGGGCATTTGACTATAACAGCGTGCTTAAACGTACGGTCGCGACACTGAGTAAAAGCGGCATCAGGACCATAGACTACGCATCAGGGTACACAAGCAGGCTTCCGGTCGCGGTGCGCAGGGCGGTCATGACAGGAGTATCGCAGCTGACCGGCAAAATCAGCGAATACAACGCGGAAAAGCTTGGCACTGACTACTTTGAGATAGATCGCCATGCCGGCGCAAGACCCACGCACAGACCTTGGCAGGGCAAAGTCTGGAGCAAAGACGAGCTTGTGAGCGTCTGCGGACTTGGAACCGTAACAGGGCTTAAGGGCGCAAACTGCTACCATGAGTACTATCCGTTTATTCCGGGCGTTTCCGAGCGTAACTACACCGACGAGGAACTGAAACGGCTCGATGCTCTGGAAGACGAAAAGAAGCCTTTTAAGGGCAAGGAGTATAACAGCTATGAAGCAAGGCAGAAGCAGCGTCAGATGGAGACAGCGATGCGCGCGCAGCGTACTAAAGTCAGAGCACTTGAAGAGGGCGGCGCAGATCGCGATGACATAATAATCGCAAAAGCCAGATACCAGGGACAGCTTGCCGAATACAAGCGGTTTTCCAGTGCCATGGAGCTGAAGCCTCACATGGAGAGGGTGTACATCGACGGGCTGGGGAGAGTGGCGCTCAGCGATAAAGCGTTTAAAAAGTATCAGGAAGATGCTATAATAAAACAAGAGTTACGGCAGTTTATGCGGCAGGGTAAGATTAATATACCCGCGCGAGCTATACAGTATCGTAACCTGGATTTTGATCATGAACACATAAATAAGGAGCGCAGTCACAACGTGACAAGACAGGAAGCCCTCCACTGGATAGAGAGTGCGTCGTTTTCAATGACTGTGTGGAGCGGGCATTTTGAACGGTACTATAGCCGTGAGGGCGCTGTTTATGTGGACATGTGGGATAAGAAGATAAGGACAGCATACCGTAAAGAAGAGTTCAAAGCGGGAGTGCAGCAGAGCATGGAGGTGATGAAGAACCATGGCAGATAGATATTGCCCTCTTATGGAGAAAGCTATTGACGACGGGACCTGTTTTGATATCCACATGGTTGTTGAAGGTGAAGCCCCAGACTGGACTGCACCGGAAAAAGCGGTAAAACACAAGGACAGGAACAAGATTTGTCTAGCATGTGAGAACCATGTGTATGAATAAACAGGGATGTGCAGTATGACACAAACGCGTATAGAAAGAAGAATACAAGAATTAAAAGACTGCGGGCAGTTTATAGCAGACAATGCGGAAAAGATCAGCTCAACATACGATAGGGTTACGGATATACAACTTTTGATAAGGGTGCAGTCTAGCGGCAGTACGAAAACCACGATCAGCACAGAGTGTCTGCCATACTCATCACAGCAGTAAATCACAAAACAAGAACATTAGGACCAGTCAGACGGCTGGTCTTTTGTTATACAAAAAAATCGGTCAGATGATTAGACCTAAAACAGTCGACCCGCGGCGGACGGTTACACGCCTAAAACAACCTAACGCGGAAGAGAAAGGAAAAGCAGATGAAAACAGAATTTTTAGAAGGACTGGGTCTGGAAAAGGACGCGATCGACAAGATCATGGCGGAAAACGGCAAGGACGTCGAGGCGGAAAAAGCTAAGACGAAAGCCGCTGTAGCAGATCGCGACAGGTACAAGGATCAGCTGGACACAGCTACAGGCGAGCTTGATAAGTTCAAAGACGTAAAGCCTGATGAGCTGCAGCAGACTATCGCAGATCTGCGGAAACAGCTAAAGGATAAGGACGATGAGTACGCAGCCAGGGAAGCTGACCGCGCTTTTCACGAGTCGGTATCCGCAGCGATAAAGGACGCAGGTGGCAGAAACGACAAGGCGATCATGGCACTGCTTGATATGGAAGCGCTGAAAGACTCCAAGAACCAGAAAGACGACATCAAAGCAGCTCTTGAAGGGCTGCAGAAAGATAGTGATTATCTCTTTGGGTCTAGCGAGCCGATCCAGAATCCTACCCACCCTACTAATACCCCGAACCCTGAGGACGGCGACTCCGCGCTGAGAGCGGCGATGGGGCTTCCTCCGGTAAAAGATTAAAGAAAGGATAAAAAATGGCAAACAGCATTGCATTAGCGAAAAATTATATATCTCTTTTAGATGAGGTTTACAAGTATGCGTCTCTGACTTCCGTACTGGATTCTGCTCCGGCGGGTATGAGACAGGGCGCAAACGCAAACGAGATACTGATCCAGAAACTGTCTATGGACGGGCTGGCAGACTACTCCAGAAATGACGGATACGTCAAGGGTAACGTAAAGCTCGAATGGGAGACCGTGAGATTCAACTACGACAGAGGCAGACTGTTTGAGGTCGACTCTATGGACGACGAGGAGACCGTAAGAACATCTTTCGGAAAGCTCGCAGCTGAGTTCGTGAGAACCAAAGTAGCACCGGAAGGCGACGCATTCACTTTCGCGCAGCTGGCGTCAGAGACGGGTATCTCCAAGGTTTCTGCAGGTGCGACACTTTCCACTGGCGCAAACGTCATGGACGCGATCACTACAGGCGTATCGGAAATGGACGACGACGAAGTGCCGCAGGAAGGAAGATATCTGTTCATCACACCAACGCTGCACAATCTGATCAAGCAGATGGACACCACAAAGTCCAGAGAGATGCTTGACACATTTGCAGGCGTTGTCAGAGTGCCGCAGAGCAGATTCTATACTGCGATCGACTTATATGACGGTGTGGATCACTCTGGCACTTCCGGACAGGTGGATGAATCTACCGGTCACTACGTAAAGGCTACCACCGGCAAGGACATCAACTTTATGATCGTTCACAAGCCTGCGGTCATAAAGTTCAACAAGCATGTCGCGTCGAACATCATCAGACCTGAGGACAATCAGAAGTCTGACGGATACATCCAGAAGTACAGAAAGTACGGCCTTGTTGACATTTACGAGAACAAGAGAGCGGGTATCTACCTGCACCATAAAGCGTAGGAGGTGCGTATGGGAAGAATCGTAGGGCTCGTATTCGACTCCGCGCCGGTCGAACCGGCCGACCTGACTAAGGCCGAGCTGAAAGAGCGGCTGGACTGTGCAGGCGTCGAGTACGATGACAAAATGACAAAGGACGAGCTTGTGGCTCTCCTTAAAGAGTAGGAGCTGCGCTATGAAGGCGTATGCTACCTACTCTTTTTATACGGATACCTACGGCGGCACGGCTGCGGAGATCGATTTCAATCGAAGCGCATATAAAGCGAGCCGGTTCATCGATAAGATAACATTTGACCGTGCCGGCACTGTTACGGATCCGGATACCCTGGAGCTGCTCGCATACGCTACCTGCGAGATGGCCGACCAGCTGACAGTAGAAGCAGCCTCGGCGGTCGATGGTAAGACTGTCAAGTCGGTATCAAATGACGGCTACTCCGTCAGCTTTGTGACAGAGGCTGATGGAGCGGCCGGTTTGACATCACAGAAGCTTTACAGCCTCGCAGAGAACTATCTGCCGGCCGAGCTGCTTTCGTTTGTCATAGAGGACGAGGGAGGCTGCTATGAGTAGTGTATTATTCACTGACACGGTGACGCTGTTTAATCACTGCAAAGGGAAGTGGTTCAAGACCGTTCTGCCGGCAGTGCAGTGGAAAGATAAGGTGACAAAAACTGTGGATACGAGCGGCAGGATCATGGCAACGCCAGAGGTCAGTCTGACGGTGCCGGAAAGAGCCGGATATGTAGAGCCCAAAGCATTTACAGGCGCGGGCTTCACTTTCGGGACCGGTAACCTTGATGTGATCGTGCTCGGAAAGATCGATGAGGAGATCACTGCAGACTTTACGATAACAAGTCTGCGCAAAAAGTACGACCGTGTGGCTACGATCTACGCGGTATCTGACAATACGCTGCGGCCGCAGCTGAAGCACTGGAAGGTGATGGCGAAATGAAGATAAGGCTTGAGCGTATCGAGTGCGATACAGAAAAGATAATCGCAGAACGAGGTCTCGGATCGCGCGGAAAAGTTCAGGAATTTATTGACAGCGAGGTGCTGAGAAAATGCGCACCTTATGTGCCGTGGGATAACGGAGACCTGAATAAGTCGGGCACGCTAAACACCAGCATAGGATCAGGACTTGTGATATATGACACGCCATATGCACGAAGATGGTACTATGAGCCTGCCGAGTTTCAGGGAGCTCCAAGGCGCGGCAATTACTGGTTTGACCGTATGCTCAATGAAGGCGGCAGAGAAGCAATCCTAAGGGGCGCCGCAAAACTCGCAGGAGCAAGAATAAAGGAGGGCGGATGAGCAAGATCAAAGGAATAGTGGAATGGTTTGAAGCCTGCCCGCTTATAGAAAATGCCGGCTCGATAGACGTGAATCAGCTGCCGGCCGAGCTTCGGGCGCTGGGCATTTACAAGCAGCCGGCAAGGACAGTTGAGAAGTTGATCGACGGCAGCAGCATAGTAACGGAAACGTATTATCTGCTGTTTCAGCAGCCTGCACAGCTCATTGCTGAGCGTATCGACACTGATGAGTATCTGGAGCAGGTCGAAAACTGGGTAGAAGATCAGGAAATTGTAGAATCATACCCTAAGATCGGCTATGCGGTCTATGAGATCAGTGTAGCCGGTACGTTTTACATGATGAGCCGCAATGAGACAGAAGCTGTCTATCAGCTGGCAATATCGATAAAATACGAAAGGACGAGAACGAATGATTAAGAAACATCAGATAGGATTATTCTTAAACACTGCAGCGGTTTCGGCAAGCGCGCCGGAGTGGAAGAGAATAAAGAAATCTACAGAGCTGACTATCAGCATGAATCCGGAGACAGAAGACGTGGACTATATCTCTGATGAGTCCCCGACTACGGAGCTTAAGCAGTACAAGCCTGCGATCTCGCAGCCGCTTAAGATGATCAAAGGCGAGCCTGACTTTGAAGCAGTCTGGCCGAAGTTTTATGATCTTAAGACCGGTGAGGAGGCAAAGATGGATGTACTGGTAGTATTCATTTTTGATAAAGACGGATCCGGGGCGACCGTCAAGTACAAGGCGTGGAAGACGACAGCGCTTGTTACGTTCAACGAGCTTAACGGGGTCGACAGCGAGCTGAGCTTTGACCTCAACTTTGGCGGTACGGTAGAACGCGGAACTTGTACACTGACCGGAACGGCTCCGGATTATGTGCCGACGTTTGCCGCAGCAGATGAAAGCGGAGAATAAGGAGGAAAACTATGGATTCGATGATATATAACGGACGAGAGTATGATCTCGCAAAGATGAACATGAAAATGGCGCGCCTGATCGACAGGACTGAAAAGAGCGCTACAGTAGTAGAAGCATACACAAACGAGCTCGAGACCGTCAGGGCGGCTCTGGGCGATGATACAGCAAAGGAGCTTCTTGAGACGCTGAACATCGAGGAGATCGACCTCACGGAGCTCGTGCTGATCTACAACGCTGTGACTGCAGGGTATGAGTCAAGACTTGAAGCCGCGCGACGTGCTAAAGAGTCGGCTGATGTAGATCGTCCGGCGCTTAAAGCTGTGCGCGACATGGCCGCGGACGTTAGAGTCATTCAGTCCGTGAATAAATAACGATGCTAGACCTTAAATATAGAGGCCTGCCTAACGCTATAGAAGCATGCGGGCAGGTCTTTTTACTTAATACTGACTTTAGGCCGTGGCTGCAGTATCCGGGTATCCTCAAAGAAGGCTTGCAAGAGCTGTTTATCGACCGTGTACCACCGCTATTGACGCGAGAGGTCATAGAGCAGCTCGACTGCTTTTATATGCCTCCGGCTGAGCTTCCGCGCGGCAGCAGCACAGGCGTGCCTCTTGTAGACTGGGATCTTGATGCTGATCTTATCTACGCTGCATTCATGCAGGCATACGGTATTGATCTTATCACGGCGGATATGCACTGGCATAAGTTCATTGCACTGTTCAGCGCGCTCCCCGAGGAGACGCTGATGGTAAAGATCATGAGCTATAGAGCATATACAGGTCAGGATAAAGACATACTGGAGCTTAAAAGTAAGTGGGCGCTGCCTGAGCGGCTCAACGAAGAAGAGCAGCAGGCAGTGGATGAGTTTAACGAGCTCTTCGGGTGATGTAGATGTCTGACGGCAGAATGATATTTGATACCTCGCTTGACATGACAGGTATCAAAAAAGGACTGGAGAAGATCAAAAACATATCCGCGGACGAGCTCAAAGGCGCAGGTACTGTGTTTGAACAGACCGGGGGCAAACTCACTAAATACATCACAAAGCCGGCGCTTGGCGCTGCAGCAGCTCTTGCAGGACTTTCGCTCGTCAAGGGATTTAACCGATTAAAAAACATCGATACCGCGAAAGCGCAGCTTGAGGGTCTGGGGCACTCCGCGAAAGAAGTCGAGGCGATCATGGACTCCGCTATGCAGGCGGTAAAAGGCACAGCCTATGGCTTTGACGAAGCGGCCGCGGCTGCCGCGGCTGCCGTTGCGGCCGGTATCAAGCCGGGTAAAGAGCTGACAAGATACCTCGGACTGGTAGGCGACGCAGCAGCGCAGTCTAAGCTCTCATTTACAGAGATGGGAAGCATTTTCAATAAGGTCATGGCATCCGGCAAGATCTCCATGGAGGAGGTCAACCAGCTGGCTGACCAGGGTATCCCGATCTATAAGATGCTTTCCGAGCAGCTGGGTGTCACTCAGGCGGACGTCCGGGAGATGGTGTCGGCTGGTAAAGTCGACTCTGAGACGTTCCTCGCGGCGATCGAGAAGAACATAGGCGGCGCTGCGAAAATCATAGGTGAAAAATCCTTTACAGGGGCACTCGCCAATATCGGCGCATCTTTTGGGCGTATCGGCGCAAACTTCCTTGATGCAGGCGGCAAAGGAGGTGGGTTCTTCTCGCAGCTCAAACCTCTCATGGTCGACTTTATGGAGACACTTGGAAAGGTAGAAGATAAGGCTGCAGACTTCGGGGAAAAGTTCGGAGCGATATTCGCTAAAGTTGTGAATTTTATCAAAGCCGTACCGGCTCCTGTCGCGGCGATCGGAAGCGCGATCGCTGTATCAGCAGGGCCTCTCCTGCAGCTTACAGGAAAACTCCTTACGACCGGCGGCGCGATAAAAGCGTTCAGAGCAGAACAGGAAGGCATGAGTCTTCTTGCAGGAATCGCAAACGGCAAGCTGACCGTGCAGCAGGCTATCCTCATGAAGGTGGGCAGCGGGCTGAAATCTGCAGCTACCGGAATAGGGAGCTTTGTCTCGAACATGGCCAGAAAGATAACAGCTACAGCTGCAGATACTGCAGCCACTACCGCAAACACGGCAGCTACTGCTGCGAACGGCGTAGCGTCGGGCAGTGCCGCTCAAAAAGTACTCGTTTTTGCATCAGCCCACAAGATCGCTCTTGCGGCGTCTCTTGGGCTTGCCGCAGGTATAGCTGCTCTTGTGATATATATGGTCAAGACCGGTGCAAGTGCGGACGATATCGCAAATAAGATCACGGCTTTTGCGGATAAAGCTGCTTCGATGATCACGAGCTTTGCGGATAATCTTCCGGCCATGCTCGACGCTGTCATTCCTGCTCTGACGCAAACGATACTGCATGTGGCATCGCTTTTGCCGACGCTTCTGCCGCAGCTGATCGATGCGTTTGTGAGCCTGCTTTCTTCGCTGGTGAATGCGCTGGCGCAGATAATCGGGCCGGTAACAAAAGCCCTTGTGCAGGCAGTTGTCGCGATAATAGCAGTGCTCCCTACGCTGATACCGCAGCTCATTCAGGCCGGTATAACGCTGTTTATGGCACTGGTAGACGCAATACCTACCGTAATAGATGCACTTATAGAAGCACTGCCGGAGATACTCGATGCGATACTCGGGGTACTTCCGGAACTGATACCGGCGCTGATCGACGGAGCAGTGCAGCTTTTCATGGCGTTCGTACAGGCGATACCGCAGATCATAGTGGCGATAGTACAGGCACTACCGCAAATAATCGAGGCGATAGTCTCGGGGCTTCTAAGCATGGCAGGTCAGCTGTTCAGCACAGGTGTGCGGCTTCTCAAAAGGCTCTGGGAAGGTATCAGATCATGGGCTGGATCGCTCGGCTCTAAAGTGCGGTCACTTGCGGCGAGCCTTCCGGGGAAGATAACGGACGGTCTCGGATCGCTGGTGACTATCGGCAAAAACTGGATCGAGGGCTTGTGGAATGGTATCAAGGACAAAAAGGACTGGCTATGCAACAAGATCAGGGGCATTGCACGCAGCGCAAAAGACGCAATCAAAAACTTTTTCGGGATCAAGTCGCCGTCCACGGTCATGAGAGACGAAGTCGGCGTTTATATCCCAGAGGGTATAGGTGTAGGTATCCGAAGGCGAACAAAGAGTCTGATCGCCCAGGCGCGTGCTCAGGCCGCAGAGGTCAAAAGCGCGTATGCAGAAGGCCTGGGCGCAGGCGAGCTGACTACGATCGGCTCCCGGTTCGCTACAGCGGTAGCACAGGATACTCCGGCAGCGCTAGAACCCGCAAAGGTAGAGCAGACCTTTAATTTTTATCAGCCGTTCGAGTCTCCGATCGCGGTGGCGCGTAAGCTGAAACAACAGGCAATGTATGGACTGGCAGGTGACAGCTAATGGCAGAAAGAAACGTAGTACTAAGAGCCGTCAGATCAGACGGCCAGGTATTCGAATATAACGGTGACGACTGGGGGTTGACGAGCCTTGAGGGCGTCGACTTCCCGAAGTTTGAAATATCAAAAGCAGACAGAGGCTACGGCAATGGGTCGATCATAACAGGTAAGCGAAAAGAAGCCCGTGATATCGATATCAAGGCAAGAGAGCGTAACGCGGGAAACAACACGCTTGACCGCCCTCTCGCCCTGGGCTTTCACAACAGTAACTTTACTTTTGATCTCTATATTACATATATGGGTGTTACCAGGATCGCAAAAGGGTGTGAGCTGCAGGGTTCAAAGTGCCCGTCAGGAAATGTATTTAATGCACTGACGCTCACGGTATCCTACCTGCACCCTGAGTCTGACCTGCTGGGTGAGGCCAGTGAATCGACTAACTTCACGGCGGTAGACCCGCTGTGGCATGTGACCAGGGTCTACACACAGGGCGGCGGATCGCTAGTCTATGGCGTTATCAATCACGCCACGAGCAAGGTACTCAACTATCTGGGTAGTGAGGATACCTTCATACACGTGCGCCTGGAAGCCACAGGTTTTGTCGAAGGCGTCAACATCGGCGTCGGGAGCGTACAGGTGCATATTGACTGCACGCTGGGCACAGGAGACATCTTAGAGGTCGACAGTGAAGCCAAGACCGTAAAGGTAAATGGCACGGACCTTGCGCCGGCAAAATACGATGGTGAGCTGGTACCGAAGCTGATACTGACCTACGGCGATAATGTCGTCACGGTCAAGGCAGACGATGAAGGTAACACTGCATTTGACGCCGATGTGACCTATGTCGGCAGATACGGAGGTATCTAATGATCAGGGCAACAGACTACAAGGGAAAATTGCTGGGCAATGTGGATTTTATCGAGGCGAGCTGGGACCGCAAATGGTCGGAGCCGGGAGAGTTTATGGTCTACATGGCGCTGGCCGAATACAACAGGCTTGACGCTCTGGGTATGAAGTACCTGGAAAATGTCGGAAGACCGGAAACAGGAGTGATCCAGAAAATCGAGTACAAGCGTGAGACCTCAGGACCTACCGTTACGGTTTCCGGTAAATTCGTTGATGCGCTTCTGGATTTTGGCGCGTACAGGAAAACACAGGTAGTGAGCGCATCGACTGCCGCAGCGGTCAAGACAGCGATCACGTCTTACATATCTAATGCGATCGCTGCCGTGACAGTCGGGAGCACGACTTATAAGCCTCTTGAATCCGTGACAATAGCATCCGGATCCAGCTTCCCTGCATCCGCAGACGTTTCTATTGATCCGGATATGCAGATGGGTGAAGCTCTTTACGCTGTTCTTTCCGGAACAGGGTACGGGCTTTTGACATCCGTTGCCGCTTACCCTGCTACTGACGGTTCTGGAGCCGTAGGGCTTTCGGTAAAATTCGCTCCCGGGGTAGAACGCATTGAGGGCGACGCCGGGGTATTTTTCGGCAAGGCATACAACAATGTAGACAGCATGAGCTACACGCTGGATGAGTCAGCGGAGTTTTGCCTTTATGAGATCCTGCAGGAGGTCGAGGCGGACGTCTACGGGAGTTATTCAAGCTCCTATTTTCCAATCAAATTCACGGAAGTTGAGAACGGCGAGAACAAGTATTTTATCGGTTGTACGTACTATTACGACAGCAACAGGCCGGGAAACCTTGGCGCGTGCTACCCGAAGAAAATCCTGAAGACAAGCTTATCGTCAGATGAGTGTGATCTGAAAGTAACAACAGCTGCGAATCAGCAGAAGATCAGAAACCTCATGCAGAAAAAAGCGCAGCTGGATATGCTGAATCACTACAAGATAGAGACGATTTCTATCAACGTGATCCAGGAGCGCTTTACATATCTGCAGGATTATGATCTGGGCGACCGCTGTGTCGCTCTGATCGACGATATGGAACAGTTATATTATGCCCGGATCGAACAGATCAACGAGACCCACAGGTCTAACCGGATCGACGTGGAGCTCGTCCTGGGAACGCCGAGCAAGCAAAGATGGAGGACTAGATAATGGCTGAATTATATTATCCGTTCGAATCTGTCAATACGGGAACGGCCTCAGAGCCGGTTTATGACAGAGCAATCACAGCAGAAGATGAACGGACGTTCAACAAATTACGCTATACCAACGGGGTATTCAGCAGCGTCGGAAGCGGACTTTCTGTGTCTGCGAACAACAACATGACCGTCACTGTCGGAACCGGCGGCGCGCATATCGAAGGTGCGCTGTACTACAACTCAGCGCCGATCGGTCTGACTGTTGATGCCGCAAATGCGTCGCTGAACAGGATCGACCGCATCGTGCTGCAGTTCAACACGTCTGTGTCTGTCAGGTCGGTCAGAGCGCTGATCAGAACCGGTACTGCAGCTACGAATCCGGTCGCACCGGAACTCAGACGGGAGTCAAATCTCTATGAGATCGCCTTAGCTGACATATACGTGAAAAAAGGTGCTACAGGCATCTCGCAGAGCGCGATCACCGATCAGCGGTTAAATTCTGCACTTTGCGGCTTCGTCGTAGCGGCGATCCCGTCTAGCGTAGACACAACAGGGTTGTTCGATCAGTACCAGACCGCATTAAATGAATGGCTCGATACGGTGGCTGCGGCCCTGGACGATACCCTGGCAGGGAATCTACAGAACCAGATCACAGCACTGGGGGCCAGAGTGACCGCGGAAGAGAACAAGGTACAGCCGCTCAATAAGGGTGGTACGGGAGCTACTACAGCGGCTGAGGCAAGAGAAAATTTAGGCGTTGAGATATCTGCAGAAACAAAGCAGATGTTCGCAAGCGCTGGTTATCCGATAGAGTAAGAAAGGAGGAGACATGGCAGGACTAAATGATATAGATAAAAGCGTGCAAAATCTTATAAAGATGACGAATGCCAAAGTGACAATCACGAAACTCTGGGAAAATGCCAGTCCTAGTAGTGCATTTGTCGCACAAAAATTAAATATAGATACATCTGGTTACGACATGCTCGTTTATGTTTGTAATCTAAGCACTACTTATAACCAAAGATTTGTACCGTGGGCAATGACAGTGCTGGGTAATTCAGCGTTTTGCGTATATACAAACATCGGGCGAACAATGGCATGGGAATCAAAAACGACTATAGATATAGGCGGAACAAGCACAGGAAAAGCGACTGACATTATTCCTTGTTATATTTACGGGATAAAACTTTCTGGGGGGGGTACGGCTTAAGACGTATCTTCAGCGCCTTAAAACGCTTTGCGGACATTTTGCAAGGAGGTGTTTGTTATGGTGACTAGCATAATAGACAAAGCCTTGCAGGCAATTTTGAAAATGCTGCAAAAGAAAGACGAACGTGTGCTACTTTGGGAAAATGCCAGTCCTAGTAGTGCATTTGTCGCACAGACGTTAACTATTGCAAATCTGTCAAGTTACCAGAGTTATATGATCCTGTACAGG
>OLFY01001307.1_pt1 | contig 31749 bp, 28 predicted proteins | sample 1605611 | NCBI WGS metagenome assembly OLFY01 (sample SAMEA3888923, study PRJEB22519) | human gut metagenome | biome: human gut; feature: human-associated habitat; material: faeces | place: Denmark | collected 2011
CAGTCGCTATTGTTGTATATAAAGGTTTAATACCTGTAGTTGGCCGAATACTTACTTTTGAAAAGCTACAGGCTGTAACTATAAAATCTAAAAGGGATGGAGTTAAAACTAAAAATGGGCACTTCGAAAAATGATGAATTGGAATCATGATTCATAAAAGGTCGTATCAGATTCTGCTTTGAAGTGGCTTCCCCCAAAAAGCTATACGGAAAACTTTCGGAGGGGGAGTTTACTTTGAGAAGTGATACGACCATTTTGTTGTCTTATAGGATATCCGATTATAAGTTTGCATCTCAAAAATTGAGCTTTGATACCTTTACAGCATTAAACATCTATCTGTTTCCTTTTGTCTTAAAACTGGTTCAATTTCAGATGTAAACTATCTTTGCTAAATTGAGTCTTATATCTTTGTAGCCGACAATCTGGTCGGGGCAGTGCCCTGATTCATCACAGTGCCAAATGACTTTCGATATATTGCATGATTTCATCTTTCGAGTCGGGATGGAACCAGGCTATATCTGTATCACGCTTAAACCAGGTTACTTGTTTACGTGAGTAAATACGGGAGTTTTGCTTGATTTTTTCGATGGCAAACGGTAGGTCCCATTCTCCATCGAAATACTTGAACAATTCCTTATATCCTACGGTATTCAGTGAGTTAAGATGACGATAAGGGTAGACCTTACGTGCTTCTTCCAGAAGTCCTTCTTCCATCATGATGTCTACCCGGCGATTTATACGGTCGTATAGTTCTTCTCTATCGCGTTTCAAGCCGATTTTCAGGATGTGAAACGGACGTTCCTTCTTAGTCTGTGTGCGGAAGGACGTATAAGTCTTTCCCGTCATATAACAGATCTCTAATGCGTGTATGACTCGTTTGGGGTTTTTCAGGTCGACAATATTATAATATTCCGGATCGAGAATCTTTAATTCGGCACACAGTCTTTCCAGTCCTTCTTGTTCATAACGTTCCAGCATCAGCTGACGTGTTTCGTTGTCTACGGTAGGGATATCGTCTATTCCCTTGCACACGGCATCGACATACATCATGGAACCTCCTGTCAGTACTACAACAGGATTTTCTTTGAAGAGTTCGTCCAGCTTCTTTAAAACCTCGGTTTCATACTGGGCTGCGCTGTAATAGTCCGTCAGTTGTAAGGTTCCGACAAAATAATGCGGAACGCGTGCCAGCTGGTCTGGAGTAGGGGCCGCTGTTCCTATCTTCAAGTCGGCATAAAGCTGGCGTGAGTCTGCTGAAATAATAGAGGTATGGTATGCCTCGGCTATGGACAAGCTTAAGTCGGTTTTACCGATGCCTGTCGGTCCTATCAGTACAATCAGTGTGGGTTTACTCATTCTTTTCTGCTCTGACGTGTTATAAAAAAGGAGGAAGAACCTCGTTGATTTATTGTTTTTTCGAGATTTTTCCTCCTTTGGATGAATGGAAAAGCATGGATATGTTTTTCCATCTATTTGTTATAAGGAATTAATATTTGTCTTCGTCGTACGGGTTTCCTCCGCCTCCTTGTACATCGAAACCTTCGGGATCGAAGTCTTCCATGTCGAAATCCTGATCACCATAGAAGTTTTCATCCAAATCGAGAGAGGAATTTGTATTCATCTGTTCGTCGAAATCGATAGTTTGTTTAGGAGGATTTCCTTCCTTGCGTGAACAAGTTGCATGTTGAAGGTTCTTTCCTGTGATGATTTCAGACAATTCAATGAAGAATACACGTTCGGCCAGCGGGTCGAAGACGTAGAGTAATTTCTGTTTTTCGTCTTCCAGTAATTCGTTGAGCGGAGTATCTTTCATCACGAATGTATCTTCTTCCGAACTTCCGTTACCCATATCTTCCAAAGTAATCTCGATTTCTTTTTCCCAGTCATCATCGCAGATGAAGAAAGAGGTCATCTGGTCATCCTTGTAACCTGTACATTTTAATATAGCTTCGTGCAAATCGTAAAATGAAGCTTCTGAGTCGATTTTTATTTCTCTCAAGAAATCATCGACTTCGTCGGATATGATTCTGAATTTGTATACCATTGTCTTTATTGTTTAGTAGTCATTGATGTGGTAAAGATATAAAATTTTCTTTATCGGATGATTCCTCTTCCTGAATTTTCAATGAAAGAAACAATATATTCGATTTCTGGAGTCATGGGGACTTCCTCGCGAACTTGTTGCAGGGCATCGCTTACGTTCTTTCCGCTGTTATAGATAATGCGGTAAGTGTTGTGGATATTTTCAATCAGTTCGTTCGAAAATCCGCGACGACGTAGTCCTACAATGTTTATTCCGCTGTACGCAATCGGTTCGCGACCTGCGATGATGTAAGGCGGTATATCCTTGCTGAAGCGGCATCCTCCTTGAATCATGACATAACCTCCTACACGGCAGAACTGGTGCATCAGAACGTTTGCACTGACAATGGCGTTGTCATCGATGATTACTTCTCCTGCCATTTTTGTTGAGTTGCCGATGATGCATCCGCTTCCCACAATTGTGTCATGAGCTACGTGTACACCTTCCATGAGTAGGTTGTTGTTGCCTACAATGGTTTTTCCTTTTGCGGCTGTTCCTCTGTTGATGGTTACATTTTCACGGATAGTATTATTGTCACCGATTTCGGCAGTTGTTTCTTCTCCACGGAATTTTAAATCTTGCGGAATAGCTCCGATGACTGCTCCCGGGAAAATGCGATTGTTGTTTCCGATACGTGAACCGTATAAGATGTTTGCGTTAGGCATGATTGTATTATTATCGCCTATCACTACATTCTTATCGATGAACACAAACGGACCTATTTCTATATTTTCTCCTATTTTAGCTTCTGGATGTATGTATGCTAATGGGCTGATCATATTTGTATAATGAAGAATTTAAGTATTTAAGGGTAAAGCTTTAGAGATGAAGAACTAATAATAGGTTAATTCTTCATCCTTTATCTATTGCTAATGAATCTATTGTCTTATTTGTTCTTTACTATTTGTGCCATGAATTCTGCTTCACAGACAATCTTTTCGCCTACGAAGATGTAGCCTTTCATAGTTGAGATTCCACGTCGTATCGGTGCCATCAGTTCCACACGGAATATCAATGTATCGCCCGGAACAACTTTCTGACGGAACTTTACATTGTCTATCTTCAGAAAGTATGTGGAATATTTCTGTGGGTCGTCTAGCGAATTTAGTACAAGCAAACCTCCGACTTGTGCCATAGCTTCGACCTGAAGAACACCTGGCATGACTGGCTCGTTAGGGAAATGACCAACAAAGAATGGTTCATTAGACGTAACGTTTTTCACGCCTACAATGTGGTTCGCTCCAATGGCTATCACCTTATCGACTAACTGGAACGGATAACGGTGTGGAAGCAACTCGCGGATACGATTTACATCCATGATTGGGGCTTCGTTGCAATTGTATATAGGTGCCTGAATTTCGTGCAAACGTATCTCTTTTCGTATCTGGCGGGCAAACTTGTTATTGATGGTATGTCCTGGACGGGTTGCGATAATACGTCCTTTGATAGGTTTTCCTATCAAAGCCAGGTCACCGATTATGTCGAGAAGCTTGTGACGTGCCGGTTCATTTGGCCATACCAATGGAATATGGTTGATATATCCTAGCTGACTGGCGTCCATGTGGGGTACACCCATTACGTCGGCAAGTTTATCGAAACTTTCCTGAGTCATCTGCTTTTCATAGATGACAATGGCGTTATCCAGGTCACCGCCTTTAATCAGACCAGCATTTAGTAAAGGTTCTATTTCACGAACGAATACGAAAGTACGTGCAGATGCAATTTCCGTAGGGAAGTCTTCCATATTCTCTAATGTCGCATACTGGTTAGTCAGTATCTTCGAATCGTATGAGATCAGTGTGTTGACACTGAATTTGTCATCAGGAAGTACTGTAATGGATGAGCCGGTAGCTTCATCACGAAATTCGATTTTTGATTTGATGATGTAAAAATCTTTCGGAGCATTTTGTTCTTCAATGCCTACTCGTTTGATACATTCTACATATGCTTTGGCGCTTCCGTCCAAAATAGGAAATTCTGGACCATTGACTTGTATCAAGCAGTTGTCTATTCCTGCGGCATAAAGTGCTGCCATGGCATGTTCTACGGTACTTACTTTTACCCCGTTCTTGGCCAGAACTGTACCGCGAGTTGTGTCAACTACATTTTCAGCTACTGCATCGATGATTGGTTGGTCATCTAAATCAATTCGCTGAATCTTATACCCGTGATGTTCCGGGGCAGGATTGAATGTTACCGTCAGTTTGACTCCTGTATGAAGTCCTTTACCATTCAGTGAGAAGCTGCCTTTTAATGTTTGTTGTTTCAACATGGGTTTATTTATTAAGTTGTTTTTTTAGTTCTTCAATTTCCTTTTGTAGTTTATTTAATTCAGTGTACATGTCTGGAAGTTTTTTGAAAACAGCAGACGAACGTGCAAATTGTTTCGGATCGATGGCTGGGTATCCCATCAGTGTACTGCCTGATTTGGTATTTCCCGGTATACCAGATTGTGCGCCTACAGTTACATGATCACCTATCTTTATATGTCCTGCTATACCGACTTGTCCTCCAAACATACACCATTCTCCAATTTTTGCAGAACCGGCTACTCCACCTTGTGAAGCCATGACCGTGTGACTGCCTACTTCTACATTGTGTGCCAGTTGAATCAAGTTATCAAGCTTGGCCCCTTTATGAACAATAGTTGCTCCCATTGTAGCACGGTCTATACATGTATTGGCTCCGACTTCTACATTATCTTCAATGATAGTAATGCCTATTTGAGGAATCTTTTCGTAACCTTCAGGGGACGGTGCAAAGCCAAATCCGTCGGCTCCTATAACGGCTCCGGCGTGGATGATACAATTATTTCCTACGCAGCAATCGTGATATATTGTAACTTGTGGATATAACGTTGTGTTTTCTCCTACTTTGGCATGAGCACTAACGGTTACATGGGGATGGATACAAGAGTTGTCACCAATTTCAGCGCCTTCTTCGATGCAGGCAAAAGGACCTATATAAACATTTTTTCCAATTTTGGCCTTGGGAGAAATAGATGCCAAAGGATCGATGCCTGTTTTTTTAGGTTTGCTCATTTCATATAGAGTCATCAGTTTGGCCAGACTTTCATAAGCGTTGTCTACTTTTATAAGAGTCGCTTTAACCTCATGTTCCGGCTCAAAATCTTTGTTGACCAATACAATAGATGCTTGAGTGTTATATATGAAATGTGTATATTTGGGGTTGGATAAGAAAGATAATGCACCGGGAATACCTTCTTCTATTTTTGCAAATGTATGTACAGTTGCATTTTCATCTCCTATAATCACTCCTTGGATATATTCTGCAATTTGCTTGGCTGAAAACTCCATAATTGATTCTTTTGTCCTTTTTTTACTTTAATTTTTTCTGTTTTTTGTATGTCATTGATTGGCATACATGTTGTTAATTATGCAAATTACGTATTTTTTTTTTATATATCCGTGTAAATTACCAAATATTTATTGGCTTAGCATTATAAAAGTATCCTTTTTTACCTGTTTTAAGAAAACAAAAAACTGCCTTCTGTGGTCTCTAACAGAAGACAGTTTTTATGTAGATTTAACAAATTGATCTAATGAATAGGAATAATTGTTCTTTTTAGAAACTTTTCTTTATAAAATAGCTTTCAATTGTTCGCTCATTTGTTGTTGTACTTTGTGAGCTTCTTCTCCCGCAACTTTTGCAAAGTTTTCAGTCTTGTCTGCATAAATAATGGCACGGCTGGAGTTTACAATCAGTCCGCATTCTTTTGTCATTCCATATTTACATACTTCTTCCAGTGAGCCACCTTGTGCTCCAATACCTGGAACCAGTAGGAAATGGTTGGGAACGATTTTACGGATATCTTCAAACATACGTCCTTGAGTAGCTCCGACTACATACATCATATTCTGGTCGTTTGCCCATTCTTGTGACTTGCGCAGTACTTTTTCGAACAAGCGTTCTCCTTCCGTATCGGTTGTCAACTGGAAATCGTGTGAGCCTTTGTTCGAAGTAAGGGCGAGCAGGATAACCCATTTCCCTTCGTAGGTAAGGAAAGGAGTGACGCTGTCTTCTCCCATATAAGGAGCTACTGTTACAGAATCGATATCAAGTTCTTCGAAAAAGGTACGTGCATACATGGCTGAAGTATTTCCAATATCTCCTCGTTTAGCATCGGCAATGATGAACTGGTCCGGGTAATTCTTTTTGATATAGTCTACTGTTTTTTCGAAAGCTATCCATCCTTTTACTCCCATGCTTTCGTAAAATGCCAGATTGGGTTTATATGCGATACAATAAGGAGCTGTTGCATCGATAATAGCTTTGTTGAAAGCAAAGATCGGATCTTCTTCCTTCAGTAAGTGTTCTGGTATTTTTTTGATATCAGTATCTAGTCCGACGCACAAAAAAGATTTTTTGTTTTTGATGTTTTCAAATAATTGTTGCTTGTTCATATTGATTGCTTTTTAAGTTTATATGTATTCTTATTTGCTAAATAGATATCCATCTATACTTACTTCTATATTTTCTTCTGTTTTCTCAATTGAGAAGCTGGTTAGTAAAAAGACCTTTTGACTTGAATTGCAGTTCAACTGAGTTGGAGGCATTTCTCCTTTTTTACGTTGACTCAGAGATTCGATAGTCTGCTGGTCGATATATACCGTATCGTTATCCTGAGTTAGTGAAACGGCTATTATCTTGTCTTGTCCTTTATGGTCTATGATTTGATATCGATGTATTGATTGCAACTTTTGATATCCGTCAGGAACACTGATGGTGGCTTCTGAAGCGATTGTTCCTGAATAAGAAACAGTAGACTGATTCTCTTGTCTATCTTCAAATTCTGTACGGAGCATATACAATGAAACATCTTCATCAATCCATTGGCAGATACTTTCCTTTCCAAACCATTCGTAAAGATAAATAAATTTTTCATTTATTTGCCGTGCTTGCTCTGGAGAAAATGTTTTCAGCCATTGGTTATACTGTTCTTGTGAGAGAGGTAAATTTTGCATAGGATTTTGGTGTATAATAGTCTGGTTTACCTCTTTTTGAATAATCTGTCGGGTTATGCTGGCATAATTGACAGGTAATACTGATGTCAGTAGAAAGACAAGAGAAAAGGAAATCGGAATCCAGCTGATTCTTTTAGCTTTGATTATAATTAATGTGATGCAGACAAAATAGCACCATATATTTAATGTAATCAAATAGAGTCGGTTGATGGTTACACCATAATCATTGAATCGGCGTATGATACCTATGGTCATCAGGAAGAGTAGAGGTAATACAAATAATGGTAGCCAGCGTGCTATTAAATTATCTGTACGCTTTTGTTGTGCCATTCGGCTTGGGTAAAGTCCGAATTCAATTACGATGCATCCGGTCATCAGGGTTATGACCAACCATGAAACCCATCCGATGGGGAGTTCCCAGTTTATCAATATGCGAAGTGCATAAATGTAAAGTACTATCAGATAACCTCCTGTCAGCGGGAGGAATAGGTAATGGATGACACCATTTAAAAAGGAATGTTGTAACGGACGTGTATTATGCTTTTCTTGTTTTTGAGGAAGTAAACCTAAAAACAGGAACATAGATAGACAGACGTTGCAGAGAATTACAACGTAGAGATAGCATGTCGAATCTATGCTTAAATCAAATAATTTATGTACAGATAAGATTAAAAAGCAGATGCCTCCACTCATGATACATCCTATTACATTGGCTGTCACGCATGCTGTGATACTTGACAGAGCAAAATTCCAACTTGGAATATCATTCTTTTCTTTAAAAAAGGAAAGGAAGAAGACAGATAATCCTATTGCCAGGATGCCAGCTCCATGTGCTATACCTATTTCTGTGAATGATTTTTCATAGGAATAAGAATAAAGATAAATCGCATCGAGTATGAGAAGTAGATGCATTCCTGCCTGGACGGCAATCTTGGGAATGATTCTTTTCATCTCTTCACACCACAAGTGCAGGGTTAGTGATAATAAAGTACCTACAGAAAGATAATATCCGATGATCCAGTTTAGTTTCTTGTTCTCATCATGGTTAGATACAAAGTAACAAAGATAGCACGTCAGGGCTATTGTAAAAAATAAAGTTATCGGGAAGCGCTTCAGATTACTCTGAAGCGTTCCGTTAAAAGTCTGAATAATCTTTTGAAACCAATGTCCTAACATTTGTGTAAGGTCTTCAGTGATTATAATTCACTTTCTTTTAGTCGTTCTGCATTTTCGGCAACAATCAGATGGTCGATACAGTCTTGGATATCTCCGTCCATGAAAGCAGCCAGATTATATATGGTATAATTAATGCGATGATCGGTTATGCGGCCTTGCGGATAGTTGTATGTGCGGATTTTGGCCGAACGGTCACCGGTACTTACCATGGTCTTACGTTTGGAGGCAATGTCATCAATATATTTTTGATGTTCCTTGTCATAAATGAATGTACGCAGACGTGATAAAGCGCGTTCCTTGTTCTTTGGCTGGTCGCGGGTTTCGGTACATTCGATAAGAATTTCTTCTACGACACCTGTATTCGGATTTTTCCAGTTATAACGCAAGCGTACTCCCGATTCTACCTTGTTCACATTCTGACCTCCGGCACCGCCGCTTCGGAATGTATCCCATTTTATTTCTCCTTCGTTGATCTCTACATCGAACGGTTCGGCTTCAGGAAGCACGGCAACGGAGGCTGCAGAAGTATGTACGCGGCCCTGAGTTTCGGTAGCTGGTACGCGTTGTACACGGTGTACGCCCGATTCATACTTCAGGGTACCGTATACTTTATCTCCGGTAACGGAACAAATAATTTCCTTGAAACCGCCAGCAGCTCCTTCGTTGGCACTAGATACTTCCAGCTTCCAGCCTTTGCGTTCGCAGTACTTGGAATACATACGGAACAAATCTCCCGCAAAGATAGCTGCTTCGTCGCCGCCTGTACCGCCACGAATTTCCAAAATGGCGTTGCGGTCATCTTGCGGGTCGGCTGGTACCAGCAGGAGCTTAATTTCTTCTTCCAGTGCCGGAATACGGGCTTCGCAGGCAGCAGCTTCTTCACGTGCCATTTCCTTCATCTCCGGATCGCTTTCTGCCATCATCATTTTGGCTTCTTCCAGTCCGTTGAGGCATTGAAGGTATTCCTTGCGAGCCGCCATCAGGTCGCCCAATTCCTTGTATTCTTTGGTCAGTTTGACGTATCGTTTTTGGTCGGCTATCACGTTCGGGTCTGTAATTAAGGTTGAAACTTCCTCAAAACGTGATACCAGACCATCCAGTTTCTCTAATAATGTATTGTTTTCTGCCATTCTAGTGGAATGCTTATATTGAAGTCTTTAAAAAAGTTAGTTGTTTATCATAATTTGCCGTAGGCTATCCAAGTAAAGAAAAACAACAATATGAATCCGAGCAAGATGAGAGGTAAGTCCCTTTGGGCTTTCCATTGAAAATCTTTGAAGCCGAAGTATTTTCCAAAAACAAAGAAAGAAGCAAAAATTGGAAGTCCAAAACTTATCATTTTTAGAAAAGGAGAGTCAAATTCAATGCTAAGATATAAAAGGACAAACCATAAAACGAGAAATCCGAGTCCGATAAGACATCCTTGTTTTTCTTGCGGTTTCATATAATCGTAAGAATAAGAGAACAAGTGAGGCAGGTTCGCTATATATCCTGCCCCTTCTTGTCTTTTAGTTCGTTAATATTTGAATTCTCCGAATTCAGAACGGATAATCAGTTCCTTGTGGTCACTTTCTTCGATGCGTCCGATAACTTGTGCATCGATGTTGAACGACTTGCTGATTTCGATAACCTGGGCGGCATGTTCCGGTGATAAGTAAACTTCCAGACGATGTCCCATGTTGAATACCTTATACATTTCATCCCAGTCGGTTCCGCTCTGCTCTTTAATGGTACGGAACAAAGGAGGAACAGGGAAGAGATTGTCTTTGATGACACGGCAGTTGTCGCCTACAAAGTGCAGCACCTTTGTCTGAGCACCTCCTGAGCAGTGAACCATTCCGTGAATCTGAGAACGCATGGCATCCAATAATTTCTTTACTACCGGAGCGTATGTACGTGTCGGAGAAAGAACCAGTTTGCCCGCATCCAGTGGAGAACCTTCTACGGCATCCGTCAATTTCAGCTTACCGCTGTAAACCAGTTCTTCGGGTACAGCATGATCATAGCTTTCCGGATATTTCTCTGCCAGATATTTGCTGAATACATCGTGACGGGCGCTGGTCAGACCGTTGCTTCCCATACCGCCGTTGTATTCTTTCTCGTAAGTTGCCTGACCATAAGAAGCCAGACCTACAATTACATCGCCCGGACGAATGTTGGCATTATTGATGACATCGGCACGTTTCATACGGCAAGTTACCGTACTGTCGACGATGATGGTACGAACCAAATCGCCCACATCGGCTGTTTCACCGCCAGTGGCATAAACGCCTACTCCCATTTCTCGAAGCTCGGCAAGCAGTTCGTCCGTACCGTTGATAATGGCAGAGATTACTTCTCCCGGTACAAGCAGTTTATTACGACCGATCGTAGAAGACACCAATATATTATCTACAGCTCCCACACACAGTAAATCGTCAATATTCATAATCAGTGCATCCTGTGCAATGCCTTTCCATACAGACAAATCACCTGTTTCTTTCCAGTACAGATAAGCCAATGATGATTTTGTTCCGGCACCGTCGGCATGCATGATATTGCAATACTCCGGATCTCCTCCTAAAATATCAGGAATAATTTTGCAGAAAGCTTTTGGAAAAATACCTTTGTCAATGTTCTTAATGGCGTTATGTACATCTTCTTTTGAAGCAGAAACGCCGCGCTGCATGTATCGTTGATTACTCATGAGATATTAGTTGTTTGTTTTTCGTTCATTTGAATGTGCAAAAGTACGGATTATTTTGTTTATGTCCTATCGTTTTTCTTGTTTTGTTACAAGGTTTACACTGAATGGCTGGTTCATTTCCAACGGACTACTTTCATTGCCGCATCGGTCTACGGCTGTTACTGCCCAGTAAATCCGTTCTTCCCATGGTACTTCGGGATAAAAGATATAACTGGTAGAATCGGTTCGGACTTCTATTAAGTTGGAAGACTGGGTAATATCTACCGGATAAGTGTTTGATGCATAAACCCGATAATATACAGGGGCAGGCAGGTTGTCCGACGAAGCACTCCAACTCAAATTGACTCCTTTAGTCAGTGGCATGAAATACGGCTTTGTGGGAACTGAAGGAGCAATGCTGTCTACCCACGTCATAGGAGGAACAACAGCAGGCTGGGTATAAAAATATTCTTTCAGTTCGTCCAGCAAACCTTTGGTGTTGTTCAACAAGAAACGGTTTCGGAAATAGGCTTGTCCGTCCATGTGGATGTTGCGCAGAAAATGAATCTGCCGGATAACCTCATCCAGCTGCCAGTTCTGTTCTTGTGGATGGAGAAAATAAATACCTAGTCCCGGAACGATCCATCGTCCATTTTTATTTTCCTGCCAGTCTAGGGCAAACGGATAGAAATGATTTCCTTGGAAATACATCATGGGGAACAAGGCATCGTGAATGCCTTCTTTCAGCCAGAGGCGAGCATCTTGGTAAACCACTTCGTAAGCATTCCATCCTCTCGAAGGGTATCGCCGCGTATCGTTGTATTTCCCAACTGGAGAACTGCTTACTTTAACCCACGGCTTCAACAATTTTGTTTCTGCATAGATACGACGTACAATACGGGTTATATTATTCCTTCTCCATTGTTCCAGGTTTTCTTTTTTACCATATTTGCGATAGGTACTTTGATCAGGAAAATCTTTTGCGCGTTCCGGATAACGGATGTAGTCTAAATGGATACCGTCTATGTCATACCGTGATACGATTTCGTGTACGATACTTGCCAGATAATTGTCAGTCTGTGGATTTCCTGGGTCCAGATACCACGTCCCTTTGTATAACTTACAGATGGATGGTTGTTTTTTGGTAATTGACTTTTTTCCTAAAAGATTGACTTGCCGAGTGTTTCCTATGGGAATAGTCACAATCCATGCATGCAGTTCCATACCTCGCCGGTGACATTCTTCTATGACGAACTTTAACGGGTCATAATTAGGATTTCCTCCTTCGTGTCCGGTCAGCGATTCCGTGAACGGTTCGATGGCGGATGGATAAATCACATCCCCTCGTAATCGAGTTTGTAATAAGACTGTGTTGAAGTTCGCACGTTTCAGCGCATCAAGTATTTCACAAAGTTCTTGTTTCTGACGTTCTATACCTTTGGCCGAAGTCGCTTTTTGCGAAGGCCAGTCCAAACCTCCTAATGTGGTAAGCCACGTAGCTCGTATTTCGTATTTGGGCTGAGAATATGTTAGGCCAGGCGTGAAAAATCCGATAAGGAAGATATAGATAGCAATAAGTCTGTTGTACATAATTTTATTTTTTAATGTTGCAAAGATACGAATATGTTCTTTTTAATTGTTACTTTTGCGCTCACTTAAATACTTTTTATTATGATAACATTTAGTATTGCTTTGATTTTGTTAGTGGTTGGCTATTGGATATACGGAAGTTATATTAATAAGCTGTTTGCTCCCGACCCGAATCGCAAGACGCCTGCGCTGACCATGACCGATGGGGTGGATTTTATCCCTCTTCCAACATGGAAGATATTTATGATTCAGTTCTTGAACATTGCGGGACTTGGACCGATTTTTGGTGCGATTATGGGAGCTCAGTTTGGTACAGCATCTTATCTTTGGATTGTTTTTGGAACAATATTTGCCGGTGCAGTTCACGATTTTCTGGCAGGGACATTGTCACTCCGCAATTCCGGTGAAAGTTTGCCTCAGATCATAGGACGGTATTTAGGTGGCAGGACACGTCGGGTTGCTTGTGTTTTTACGGTTCTGTTGATGATTTTGGTTGGTGCTGTATTCGTTTCTGGACCGGCAGAGCTGCTGGCGGGCATGACTCCTGATTCGCTGGATGTCTATTTCTGGGTAATTGTGATATTCCTATATTATATATTGGCTACCATGATGCCCATTGATAAGATTATAGGTAAAGTTTATCCCTTATTTGCTTTTGCCTTACTCTTTATGGCGGTCGGCATTTTGGTCATGTTGTATGTAAAGAGTCCCGACCTGCCCGAAATTTGGAATGGATTTGGTACGAAATACGAGCGTAACCCTATTTTCCCGATGATGTTCATTTCTATAGCGTGCGGAGCGATCAGTGGTTTCCATGCTACCCAGTCTCCGTTGATGGCACGATGCATTACCAACGAAAAGCATTGCCGTCCGGTTTTCTATGGTGCCATGGTAACCGAAGGAATCGTTGCTTTGATATGGGCTGCTGCGGCGACTTATTTCTTTCATGAAAATGGAATTATCGACAAGGCAACAGGTATCGCCTATTCGGGGGCAAAAGTTGCAACCGATATTTCGAAAGACTGGCTGGGAACTTTCGGTGGAATTCTGGCCATCCTTGGAATTGTGGCAGCTCCTATAACCAGTGGAGATACGGCATTGCGTTCGGCACGTTTGATTGTGGCCGATTTCTTCCATGTAGAACAGCGTAGTATACGCCGCCGTTTGCTTATCTGCATACCTATATTCTTGGTTACTATCGGCTTGCTGGTATATAGCTTTGGAGATGCTGAAGGATTCAAGATTATTTGGAGATATTTTGCGTGGTGCAACCAGACGCTGGCCGTTTTCACTTTGTGGGCAATCACAGTGTGGCTGGTATATGAAAAGAAGAATTATTGGGTTACATTGATACCGGCTCTTTTTATGACAGCCGTATGCTCCACTTATATATTGATAGCTCCGGAAGGGCTTTCGTTGCCTGCTTCAATAGCTTATTCGTTAGGCATCGTCTGCGTTTTGATTGCGATAGGCTGGTTTGTATTGTGGTATCGGAAAGTAAAAAAGTCATATCTCCGATAAAGTGGAACAATGTTTTGGCCCGTTTAGGCTGGACAAACGGCCGACATGTGTCTGGAGAAATCAGAGAAAAAAATGTCTTGCCCGAAGGAAAAGGTTATTAGATTCGAAACGAGAACTTTTTCTACGGTCAAGACATTCTTTCTGTTTCAGGAAAAGTTTTCTGTAAGAGTGATAAAGTGGTGAAAAACGATGAAGGATTATTTTTCATAGTGTTTTTTTGTTACTTTTGCGCCTATCAATGTTTTTTAAATATTATGGCAAGGAAATTTCTATTAGCATTTATTTTATTGATAAGCTGTCTTAATGTTGCCCATGCACAGTTTGAAGAAGGGAAATGGTATCTGAATACTTCCCTTACAGGATTAGATCTTTCTCATAGCAAGTATGAAGGAACCAATTTCGGATTTCAAGTCGCTACGGGTACTTTTGTCTTGGATAATCTATCCATTCTGGTAAATTTCAAGGGTGAATATGTAGAAAATGGTATGGATGAAACCAGTGTAGGAGCTGGAGCAAGATATTATTTGTCGAGTTGCGGTTTGTATGGAGGATTAGGACTGGCCTATAAACATTTGTCGAATAGTGTGAATCGAAAGGATTTAGTCTGCTTGACCCCTGAACTGGGCTATGCTTTTTTCCTGAACGGGACGATTACCGTAGAACCGGCTGTCTATTACGATTTGAGTTTTTCAAATTGTTCGGAATATAGTAAGCTGGGTTTCAAGATAGGATTTGGTTTTTATTTCTGATTATAATATTTATTAGTAATGAAAAAAGTATTCGTTTCACTCGCCTTGCTCGTCGGAGTTTCGGGGAGTTTGTTTGCTCAGAAGAAAGGATTTGACTATAAGTTTTATGGTCAAGTACGTACTGATTTATTTTATAATACCCGGTCTAACTCCGAAACTGTAGACGGATTGTTTTATATGTATCCACTGGATGAAGTGAAGGATCCGAACGGGCATGATTTAAACGGAGTAGGAAATGGTAATTTTTATACGTTGTATACACGTCTGGGTGTCGATGTAGCAGGTCCTATGCTAGGAAAAGCCAAGACATCCGCAAAGGTTGAAGTCGATTTTCGAGGATCGGGTACAACCTATTCATTGTTTCGTATTCGTCATGTCTATTTTAACCTCGACTGGGGGAAATCTGCTTTATTGGTAGGACAGACGTGGCATCCGCTGTACGGTGATGTCGCTCCTGAAATATTGAATCTGAACATGGGAGCACCTTATCAGCCGTTCAGCCGTGCACCTCAGATCCGGTATCGTTTTACTTCCAGAAACTTTATGCTTACAGCTGCCGCTGTATGGCAGTCGCAATACTTGTCGGTAGGTCCGAAAACGAATCTTCCTGGTGAAACAGGTACGCAGAAGAGTCAGGAGTTTATAAAGAAAAGTTGTGTCCCGGAGTTCTATTTAGGTATGGACTACAAACGTCCGGGACTGATTGCTGGAGCGGGTGTGCACGTTAGTTCCATTACCCCTCGTACGCAGTCGGAAATGACTGATGCAACTTACTTTGTCAATGAACGTGTAACCGGTGTTTCGGGAGAGGCTCATGTGAAATATACCCATAATGACTGGCTGGTGTCTGGAAAAACTGTACTGGGTACTAACCTTACTCAGACGAGTACCGTAGGCGGATATGGTATCGTAAGTATCGATGAAAATACAGGAAAACAGCAATATGCCCCGTTGCGAGTTTCTTCTACATGGGTAAATGTTGCTTATGGAAAGAAATGGCGTCCGGCTCTTTTCTTCGGTTATCTGAAAAACTTGGGAGCGTCGAAAGAAGTGGCTTACGGCACTTTGGGTACAGGGACCAAGCTCGACCAGTTGTTTACAGGTACAGCCGAACTGACTTATAACATTCCTCATTGGAAATTTGGTGCAGAATATTCTTTGTGTAATGCCTGGTATGGAGATGATTTTAATGCCAAGGCAAAGGCTATAAGTTCTCATTCGGTCATGAATCATCGATTTGTCTTTACTGCCATTTTCCAGTTCTGAGAAGGGTAGTGAAGAAGTTTACGAAAATATCTTTTGAGATATATGCCTAAACCTTAGGATACAGAAGAAAAGAAATACTGAATGTTATTATAGTAATAGCCGGAACAAACCGTTGATGAAACGGTCGTTCTGGCTATTATCGTTTTATGTTTTGTGTTGACTGTCAGAACCTATCGGGTGATATGCTGATAGGATCTGTAGACCAAATCGTTTATTTGATAATGGTTTTTACTTTACCATTCTGGAAAAACAAATAAAACGAACTGGTATACATCCATTGAGTTTCCCCGTTTGATTCTATGATAGATTGAGGCTTGCCGAATGCAATACGACATTCGTCTTCATTCATACCTTCCACCGGTCGGCTGATGGCGATGTCGTTCCAGTGAGTAATAGGAGCAAGCTTGTAAGTCGTAATGAAGTCGAACAGATTGTTGAGCATAGAAGATTCTGATTTTACGAAGTCATCTATGGTCTTTTTATGCGCTGCTCTCTTTTCCGGGGTAAGCTTTTCCAGTGGAGTTACCTTTTTCATGACTAATACGGTAGACTCAATCATAACATCATGTAAATTGTAAAGCAGTTTTCCATCTGCAACTCTGAATGTTGCTTTTACATAGTAGGTATTGTTCAATCCGGATTCGGCAGAAGACCCCAGAGTAAATTCACAATTGAATGTTTTATTCGGTACGTCTATATCGGTGAGTCCTTCTCGTAATTTGGGACAAATGTTTTCAACTGCCCATAGTAAGGTATTGGCATAGATTTTCTCGTCGCTGAGCCCGTTGAAAGCCGTGAATCCGTTTATGACACATTTGTCACCCTCCATATTGACGGGATAGGTCTTTCCTGTTTCTGTGAAAGTCTGTGCAGAAGAGGGGAAGAAGCAGCACATGAGAATGAGTAGATAAATGTATTTCATATACTATGTATAATTAAAAAACAACGTTTATTACCTGTAATATCCAGATAATAAACGTTGCGAAAATGAATGTTTAAGATTTATTAGAATGCAACTCCCAGACGGATCATAAAGTTGCTTGTTTTGAAGCCATTAGAATCAGAGAATGCATCGATGAAACCACGCTGGTAGCAGAAGTCCAGGTTGAAACGGTCGTACTAAAAACCTACACCGGCATTCAGACCAACATCGTATGCGTTATAGTCAACTGAAGCATAATCTGCGAAATCGCCCCAGCTGATGCTTTCTCCGCTTTCTTTCATTTTGCTTGAGAAGTCATAGCTTACATAGAATCCCAAATGTGGATCGATCTTGATGTCATCGGCTACTCCGATTTTCCATCTGAAGGTGATAGGTGAATATTGTACATTGTGAGCGATGCACTTTGTTTCTTCCACTTTGAAACCACGTGATCCGAGTCTCAGGTTCATGCCCCAGTATCCTCCTGCATCACCTATAGGCTTGTTAAATTCAATGTTGAAGTTATAGCCCATTTTAGAATCTAATCCTTCTGCACCGTCGCCGGCGAAGTTCATCATATTCATACCGACACGGATAAGCCATTCTGTTTCAGACGGTGTTCTCTCTGTCTTGATGCTTCTACTTGTTGAAGAAACAATCTGGGCATGAATACCTGTGCATAATAATAATGCAGCTACAATTGATGCTAATTTTTTCATTTTGCCTATAATTTATAATATTAGTATTCTGTGTGTCAGTTATTTTACGATTGCAGCTATTTTTTCCTTATCGCTGGTAGTAACTGTCTTTTCCATGCGGATCCATTCGTAATCGGCTTGTGTTGCGGTTGCCCAGTTGACGAATGTTGCAGGATAGCCTACTACAGTCAGTTTGTAGAATCCGTTTCGCATGTCATCTGTCTGGGAATTGAAGGTAGCAGCTACAATGACGTCTGCATTATGTTTTTTAGATGACTGATACCCCCCCAGCTACGTATATTGGCTAAGTCACCTCCCATTTCTACTTCTACTTGTTCTTTGGAAAGACTCCATTCGTCTGAGATTCGTCCTTTGCTGGTATCGACTTTTAACTCAACAGTTAAAGGCTTTACATAAGCATTGGTCTTTACATCCAGCAGACGAGCTTGTGTATCCTGAAACTTAACAGTAGTCTTTTGTGCCTGCATTCCCAATATGCCAATGAATGAGAAAAGGGCAATAAAATAGAACTTTTTCATACTTCTAATATTTAATAAAACAGTTAGTTCTTTTAGTCATTTTTCAACTATTTGCAAAATTATGTAAATAACGGAAAGACGATGGGTGAACGGTAGTTCCGAAAAGTTGATAAATGTGTATTCTGTTTGGATACAGATATACCTTTAGACGGCGGTTACTCTGAGTGAGAATTTGTCGGAATAGAATCTGATAAATCCTGAAAGAAATCGTGCTGTAGTATGCAGGAGATGCGCCAGAGTAAATGTATGTCGATATTTTCTTTATGGAATATTTTATAAACGTTGGGACGTGTACAGCATAACTGTACTGCAAACCATGTAACACTCCGTCCCTGCTCATGCAATGTCTCTTCAATGCGTTTTCCTATGTGAATCATTGTTGTAGAATAAATTGCCTTAATAATGGATATATGTGCATATTCCATTATCAAGAATGTAAAACATTCGTTTGTTTATTCTGTCTTGTAGGAAATAAAAAATCTCTTTTCATTTAAGGACATGAAAAGTGATATTCGAGGGGGATTTCCCCTTCTTGCAGTGAAAGATTAGTTAGTGGTTGTATTTTTTATCTGAAAGTATAAAAGAAATGTATTAAAAGCAATGGATTTTTTAATTTTATACTTAATGGCAGAAAAAATATGCAGATAGAATTTTGGCAGAAGCTCGGCTTTCCAATAGTTTTTGTACAAAAAATAAAATTGTTTGTACAAATTTTCAGAAAAGATGCCGACGTTTTTCAGGATGATTCGAGAGGAGTTAAAAAGGATGTGCCCCGTTTTTATAAATGATGGCAGCAATGATTGGGCAACGCTCGGTGCGGCCGGAATGGAGGAAGCTGATAAACAAAAAACCGACTCTCGTTATGAGAATCGGTTTTCTGTATGTAAGGAATAATAGATTCAGTATTACAAGTTAACGCGTTTTTCCTGAATTCTAGCTTTCTTACCAGTAAGAGCACGCAAGTAGTACAATTTAGCACGACGTACTTTACCAACTTTGTTGACAGTGATGCTGTCGATAGCCGGAGATTCAAGAGGGAAGATACGTTCTACACCTACAGTTCCTGACATTTTACGTACAGTGAAACGTTTCTTTTCACCGTGACCTGAAATTTTGATAACAACACCGCGATACAACTGAACACGTTCCTTGCTACCTTCAACGATACGGTATGCTACTGTGATAGTATCACCAGCTTTGAATGAAGGATGCTGTTTGCCAGTAGCAAATGCTTCTTCTGCAATTTTAATTAAATCCATTTTCTTTTTTTAAATTAAATTGTTTATCGTTACAACGCAACATATCAAGTAACTCTTCTTTGACAGCGATTGCGCGAAAGCGGTGCAAAGTAAGTGATTTTCTACGATATAGGCAAATGTTTCGGGGATATTTTGATACAAATCTTGTGTCCGTTTGCTTTTTTACCTATATTTGGACAATAAATATGAATGATAATATATGAAAAAGTATGTGTTTTACGCCATATTGGCTGGCTCTCTTGTGCTTACCGCCTGTAGTTCCAGTTATTCTTTGGTGTCGGTGGAGGGAGGAAGAGTGCCCATTACCAGTGTTTATGATGAGCAGCAGGACCAGGCTGCGTGGAGAATTTTACAGCCTTATCAGGATAAGATAGACAGTCTGATGACACCGGTCATCGGCCATTCAGCCCGGAAGCTTGAGGCATACCGCCCTGAATCTCCGCTTTCGAACCTGATTGCCGATATCCTTTGCCAGAGTGCGGAAGCCAAGTTGGGCACGAAAGTGGATGTCGGGGTGATGAATATAGGAGGCATTCGTAATATACTGAATGAGGGAAACATTACTTTTGGTTCTATTTATGAAATCAGTCCTTTCCAGAATGCATTGTCGGTTGTTGTCTTAAAGGGAGCAGATCTGATGGAACTCTTCAAGCAGATTGCGGCGGTGCATGGTGAAGGCTTGAGCGGAGCGCAGCTGGTAATTTCGAAGGACGGAGAACTGCTGAGCGCGAAGGTGGGAGGAAGTCCGGTCGATCCGCAGAAGGAATACCGGGTGGCTACCATCGACTATCTGGCAGAAGGCAATGATCACATGGAAGCTTTCAAGAATGCTGTATCAAAGACTGAGCCGCAGGAAGCTATTTTGCGTGACTTGTTTATCGATTATGTCAAGCAGTGTGAGGCAAAAGGTGTTTTTGTGAATGCCAATGTGGAAGGGCGTATTGTAGAACAATGATAAAGGATATTATATGAAAAGACTATATTTCATTTTATGGGTATGCTTGTTTTCCGGAGCGTTGGCTGCCCAGTCGACCAAGGAACTGTATTTGTTTCATACCAACGATATGCATAGCCGTGTAGAACCGTTCCCGAAAGATTTTCAGGATACGATGCTGGCTGATAAGGCGGGGCTGTTGCGCCGTGCCACTTTTATCAAGCAGCAGCGTAAGATTCATGAAGACTTGCTGCTGTTCGATTCGGGAGATTTCTCACAGGGTACTCCTTATTATAATATGTTCAAAGGAGAGGTAGAGATAAAGCTGATGAACGAAATGGGTTATGATGCGGGTACTATCGGAAACCATGAATTCGATTTTGGACTGGATAATATGGCAAGATTGTTCAAAATGGCTAATTATCCTATCGTCTGTGCGAATTATGATGTGACAGGTACGGTGCTCGAAGGGCTGGTAAAAGAGTATACGGTCATTCAGCGTAACGGAGTGAAGATCGGTGTTTTCGGACTGGGTGCGCAACTGGACGGACTGGTGGCCTCCGAATGTTACGGGAATGTGAAGTTTGAAGACCCGGTTTCGGAAGCACAGCGCATTGCGGATCTGTTGCGGAATGAAGAACATTGTGATGTGGTAATCTGTCTTTCTCATCTGGGATGGAAAGGCGAGCCGTATAGCGATATCGAACTGATAGAAAACACTCGTGGCATTGATGTTGTATTGGGAGGACATTCTCATTCTTACTTCGAGGAACCGGAGTATTATAAAAATCTGGATGGAATCGAGATTCCGGTACAGCAGATGGGAAAGAATGGTGCTTTCGTCGGTAAAATGATCCTGAAACTTCAGAAAAATTGATACGAAGGACTGGCACGAATTGAAAAAGTGCAAGTCGGAAGATTTTGTTGGTTAATTATAAAAGAGGGAGAAAGAGAATGAATAGACGTTTGGTTGGATTGCTTGTTTGCTTGTTGCTATGGATAGGAGCGCATGCTTCTTCTGTAAAGATACTGGAACAGATAGATGATACTGTGGCGTGTAACCACTGGGTAGAGGAACAACTTGCCCGCATGACCTTGAAGCAGAAAATAGGTCAGCTGTTTATTCATACGGTTGCCCCGATAACTACGCAGAAAAATAAGAGTAGCATCGAAAGTGCCGTTAAAGAATATGGCATCGGGGGCTTGCTTTTTTCGAAAGGTGAGTTGGAGAAGCAGGTACAACTCACGAACCAGGCTCAGCAGTGGGCCGATATTCCCCTGATGATTGCTTTTGACGGGGAGTGGGGGCTGGGCATGCGCCTGAACAATACTCCTGAATTTCCACGTAACCGGGTGCTGGGATGCATTCAGAATGATACCTTGATTTATCAGTACGGGAAGGAAGTGGCCAGGCAGCTTCGTGAAATAGGAGTACAGGTGAATCTGGCTCCTGTGGCCGATGTGGATAATAATCCGGATAATCCGGTCATCAATGTGCGTTCGTTTGGAAGCGATCCGAAACGGGTCGCACGTAAGGTGGTAGCCTATTCCCGAGGTTTGGAAGACGGAGGTGTATTGGCTGTCTGCAAACATTTCCCTGGTCATGGTGATACAGACAGAGATTCACATCATGTATTGCCGGTGCTTAATTTCACTCGTGATCGTTTGGACAGCGTGGAGCTGTATCCTTTTCGGGAGGCTGTAAAGGCTGGAGTAGGAGGAGTGATGATAGGGCATTTGCATGTGGCTGAACTGGACAGCAAACCGGCGTCTATTTCTTCGGAAGTGATTACTTCGGTATTGCGCAATGATTTGAATTTTTCCGGGCTGGTATTCACGGATGCATTGGAAATGAAAGGCATTTCGGATAATGCAGATAATCTGTGCGTACAGGCTTTGTTGGCAGGAAACGATTTGCTGCTGGTACCACGGAACTTGAAAAAGAGTTTTGAAAGTATAATGCGTGCCGTTAAGTCGGGTAAATTGAGTGAACAGCTTATAACAGACAGGTGTCGTAAGGTACTTACTTATAAGTATGCTTTAGGATTAAAGCAGAGGCCGAGTGTGAAACTCGAAGGAATCGGGCAGCGTATCCATACGGCTGGAACAGACAGTTTGCTGGTTACTTTGGAGAAAGCTGCGGTAACGGTTCTGAAGGATTCGGCAGACGTGCTTCCCCTGGATTTGTCGCTGTCGGGAAATGTTCTGTTGAGCTTGTCTTTTTCCTTGTCGGATGCGTATCCTTTTTATAAGGAATTGAAAAAAACGGTTTCATTGGCTTGGCTGTATGGTAACACAGATTCTCTTTCTTTACAACAGCTTCAGGAACGTATTATTCCGGCTCAGCAAGTGATTGTCGCAGTTCATCCCAATAGTAATTTTCAGACATTTCTTCCGTTATTGGAGCGTTTGGCCCTCGATAAGCCTGTTGTCGTGGTGTGTTTTTCTCCTCAAAATACTTTGCAGGAGATGTCGGCTGTCTTGCGAAATGCTTCGGCTGTCGTACTGGCTCATACGGATAAAGAGTCTGTTCAGCGTTATGTAGCCGATGTCATGACGGGGCAGAAAGTGGTGAACGGACGACTGTCTGTTGATATGGCTGGATTATGGAAAAGCGGAACGGGCATAACGCTCGATCCGGATTATCCTCGTTCTTATACTCCTGAGGAACTGGGTATGGATTCCCGGGTATTGGCGACTATTGATAGCATTGCAAAGGAAGGCGTATTGGAAAAGGCTTATCCTGGATGTCATGTCCTGATAACGAAAGACGGTTATCCTGTATACAATAAATGTTTCGGCTCGTTGACGTACGATGGTAAAGAGAGAGTAAGGGAACATACGATATACGATCTGGCTTCGTTGAGTAAAGCGGCGGGGACCTTGCTGGCTGTTATGAAACTCTACGACGAAGGTAAGTTCGGACTGACGGACAAGGTGAGCCGTTATTTGCCGGCTCTGAGAAAAACGGACAAAGAAAATATAACAATTCAGGATTTATTGTTTCATGAATCTGGTTTGCCGTCGTATTTACCGTTTTATGAAGAGGCTATAGATATGAAGACTTGCAAAGGTGGTCTTTTCCGTAAGAAACCGGATGCCGGACATCGCTTGCAGGTCGCACCTAATATGTACGCATGTACAAGCTTTTCGTTTAAGAAAGAATGGGTGTCTACTGCTCCTTCGGAGGTTTATTCTTTGCAATTGTCCGATAGTCTGTTCTTGAACAAAGACTTTAAGCAGGCTGTTATGCGTGAAATAATCAAGGCTCCATTGAAAGGACATTCGTATCGGTATAGTTGTCTGAACTTTATGTTGCTGAAGGAAATGGTGGAGAGCATTGCGAAGGTTCCGATGGATGAGTATTTGGATAGTGTATTCTTTAAGCCTATGGGACTGATGTATACGTCGTATAATCCGTTGAAACGCTTCCCTAAGGAACAAATTGCTCCTACTGCCGAGAAAGATTTCTTGCGTGGAGGACCTTTGCAGGGGTATGTTCATGATGAAGCCGCTGCATTTATGGGTGGTGTATCAGGAAATGCCGGACTGTTCTCTACGGCACACGATGTGGCTGTACTTTTCCAGATGTTACTCGACAGGGGAATTTGTGGCGATCGTCGTTATCTGAGTCGGGCTACTTGCGATTTGTTCATTGGCATGAAGTCGAAAAACAGTCGCCGTGGCTTAGGATTCGACAAGCCGGATACAGAGAAACAGGATGAAAGTCCGTGTACTTTCGAAGCTCCGGCTTCTGTTTTCGGGCATACTGGCTTTACGGGAACTTGTGTATGGGCAGATCCGGATAATGATCTGGTCTTTGTCTTTCTGAGTAACCGTACTTATCCTGTAGCTTATGGACAGAATAATCTGACAAAGCTGGAAATCCGGTCACGTATCCAACGAGCAATGTATCAATCTCTAATGCATTGATGCTATTTAGACATGATACAAATTAGGGAAATAGTGTAAAGTAGATATTACAAATCTCATCAAAAAGATTACCTTTGCATCATCAAATTAGTACTAATAATAATTTAACTTTTACTACAATGGCTTACGTAATTAGTGACGATTGTATCGCTTGCGGTACTTGTATCGATGAATGTCCGGTTGGAGCAATCTCTGAAGGTGATAAATATTCTATCAACCCGGAAATGTGTACAGAATGTGGAACATGCGCTGATGTATGTCCTTCTGAAGCAATCCACCAGGGATAATCGACACATCGTCTTATGACAAAATTCATAATAGGTCATCTTTTATAAAGATGGCCTATTTTTTTTATGCCTTTCTAATACTGTTTCAGATTCTTTTCAGTTTTACATTTTTACTTTGTGTCATAACATTAAATAAAATGGCTTATGACAAAATCACGATTATGGTTTGGTGCATGTTTTATGGCTGGTATGTTGTTTTTCACTTCGTGTAGTGACAATGACAAAGTATCTTTTCCTGATGGAACATCCGGCGATATTCCTGCACAAATAATGGAAGCATTTAACGCTCAGTTTCCTGGAGCAAGCAATGTTGTGTGGACAACTAAGGCAGGCTATGCCGTGGCCGATTTCTATTGGGATGGTATGCGTTCTGCCGATGTTTCACGTAATCATACGGCCTGGTTCGCTTTAGAAAGTGGATTATTGGGTATGACTGAGCGTGACATTCGTTTCTCCGAATTACCGGAACAGGTTAAGTCTGCCTTTTATGCTAGTGAATATGGTCAGGCTCCATGGGTGGCAGATGATGAAGTGGATGTGCTGACAAGAAATGATGTGTCCGAAGTGCTGTATGTTATCGACGTAGAGAAGAAAGAGGGAGGCATAGAAACGGATGTCGATTTGTATTATACTTCAGAAGGTATTCTGGTAAAGGAGGTTATCGATGCGGACGATAATAAAGATTATCAGGAATATTTACCGCAAACTCCGTCGAATACGGTTGAAAGCTGGCTGAAAGAAAATTATCCGGATGCCAGAATCATTGATCTGGATAACGAAGATGGAGGTACGGAAGTAGAGTTTATTTCTGGGAACCTGAAGCATGAAGCTTTCTTTAATCGGGCACAAGCGTGGGTGTATACCAAGACTGAATATAAATTCAGGAATATCGATGAGGTGAAAGATATACCTTCGCAGGTTATTGTTGCCTTGAAATCTACAAGTGTTTATTTGGAAGGTGCTCATGTTGAAGAGGCGGAAAAATATGAAACCGAAGTATCTGGAACTTTCTATTGCTTTGAACTGGAAGGACGCTTTGCCGATGATATAAAGGTTTATATAAGTCATGACGGAACTGTCCTGCAAGGGCGTCCCGATTTGGGAGGAAATAATTCTGAAAATACAGGTGCTGTAGTAAGTGATATCGAGCAGTTTATTCAGGAAAACTATCCGGGAGCTGTCATTATAGAGCGTGATTATGATGACGGATATCTGGAGGTAGATATTCGTCACGAAGGAAAAGAAAAAGAACTTCTTTTCAATGGCCGGAACGAATGGGTACGTACCTCCTGGGACATCAGCATCAGAGAACTTCCCTCTGCTGTGACGGCAGCTTTGTCAGCGGAAGGTTACCGTATAGATGACGATGAGGCCGAAGTGGTAGAGACAGTCGACTCTTTCTGGTATGAGGTAGAAGTACAGCGTAGCGGAGAAGAATTTAAAGTTTTTATCGATGCATCCGGTAGTATTTTTCAAGTCTTGAAGGATTAAGATTTTCTCTATTCACCACAGGTAGTTCTGATATGATCAAGTTGATCAGGTGTTATTCATAGTATGATGTCATAACTTTGGTATATCAGAGCAGTCTGTGGTGAATATTTACTGCTATTATATTTTGTCATTGTTGTTAGTCTTCGAACAATGTACTTCTCGACAACAGGCAGGAACCTATTACACATGCCTGATCTTTCAATTTCGATAATACAATCTCCGAATCACGGCTCATCAGGCTGAGCGTATATTTTCTGACGGCAGAGATGACTGGCTGGAGAAGAAAATCGCCTGCACGCGACATTTGCCCGCCAATAATGACCATGTCCGGATTGAATATATTGATCAAGCTTCCTATGTGGAATCCCAGTTGCTGTCCGATTTGTTCTACCAGTTCAATGGCAAGTAGGTCTTCTCGATTTACCGCATTGAATATATCATCGAGTGTAATGTCTTCTATTTTCTTTTCGGCCAGGATGATGGAGGTTTCTCCTGCTTGTAAATGTTCAATAAATTTCCTGTATAGAGCCGAACAAGATACCTCTGTTTCCACACACCCTTTTTTCCCGCAATGGCAAATTATTTGGTTATCGTAGCCATACGTATGACCTACCTCGCCGGAGAAGCCGGATTTCCCTTTGTAAAGTTTTCCGTCAATCATGATTCCCATTCCCAGGCCCCAGCCGATATTAATGAAAAGTACGTTTTTTGCTCCTCTCACTACTCCTTTGATACATTCTCCATAAAGCATGGCACGGCTGTCATTATCGATAGATGTATCGATTTTCAGGCGTTCGGTCAGAATTTCTGCAAGCGGGCGTTCTCCAAAATTGAAGAAACTATGGCAGTAACCTAATTCAGGATTAACTCGTCCGCACAGCGTAACATTGATATGAAGTATTTTCTCTTGATCCAATGTAAGCCCATTGATAAAGTTTTGAATGTAGTGGCATAACTCATCGATGCATTCAAGTTATCCCTTCTCTCAAAAGGAATTCCCATTTGTAATTTCAGGATATCCCCTTTAAAGTTGATAATTCCGATATTGACACAGTTCCATGTCACGTCTACTCCGACAAAGTAGGCAGAATCAGTATTCAGTCCGTATAGAATAGGATGACGTCCGCCGCTGGTTTCCAGCTTTCCATACTCGTCGATGTAGCCTTGTTCGTACATTTCATCGACGACTTTCGTGACAGTAGGTATACTTAAGTCCATATCTTTTGCAAGATCGGTGATAGTAGAGTTCTCATTGTAGATGAGATAGGTAATGATGTGCTTCTTCATTACCGCCCCTTTTGATCCCTTTTGCAGTTCCTCTAATAATCGTTCTTTCATACGGATGTGGTTTAAAAATATACAATTAGTTAATTAAAATTTTTAAAAATCGAATGTAATTACTTATTATTATAGTTGCTTTTATCTATAAATACAAATATCTTTGTAGCGAAAACAATGAGAATATTAATTCTTGTTACAAATATATTAATTAAATCTGGAAAAACTATGAGAGTAATTATCGAATCTGACTACCAAGCTCTTTCTCAATGGGCAGCAAATTATGTAGCAAAGAAAATCAACAAGGCAAATCCTACAGCTGAAAAACCGTTTGTATTGGGCTTGCCTACTGGTTCTTCTCCTCTGGGTATGTATAAGGCTTTGATTGAACTCAATAAAAAAGGTGTAGTATCGTTTGAGCACGTTGTGACATTCAATATGGATGAATATGTTGGATTGCCGGAGTCACATCCTGAAAGCTATCATTCATTCATGTACAATAATTTCTTCAATCACATTGATATTCGCAAGGAAAACATTCATATTCTGAACGGAAATGCTGAAGATTTGGAGGCTGAATGTGCTAATTATGAAAAGCAGATTGAATCGTTTGGTGGAATCGACCTTTTCTTGGGAGGTATCGGCCCTGACGGACACATCGCTTTCAACGAACCGGGTTCTTCATTGACTTCACGTACACGTGTAAAGACTTTGACTACCGATACAATCATTGCCAATTCTCGTTTCTTCGAAAACGATGTAAATAAAGTTCCTAAGACTGCTTTGACAGTAGGTGTAGGTACGGTTATGGATGCAAAAGAAGTACTTATCCTTTGTAATGGTCATAACAAGGCTCGTGCTTTGCAGCATGCTGTAGAAGGTGGTATTACGCAGATGTGGACTATCAGTGCCTTGCAGTTGCATCGTCATGGAATTATTGTTTGCGATGAGGCTGCTACCGATGAACTGAAAGTAGGTACTTACAAGTACTTCAAGGACATCGAGCGCAATAACCTGTAATTAATTTATAACAAAAGGAGAATTTTTTATGAGAACTAATCTTAGTTCACAGATATCTCTGAACAGAGTATCTACCAAATATTATAAGCCTGAAAATACAATAGAACGTTCTGTCCTGACACGTTTCGAAAAGATTCCTACCAACATCTACGAAACTGCAGAAGAAGGCGTAGCGTGTATTGCTGATGAAATTATCCATAAGGTACAAGAACGTCAGCGTGACGGTAAATTCTGTACGATTGCTATGGGTACAGGTGCATCACTTCGTCCGCTGTTTGCTGAATTGGTGCGCAGACATAAGGAAGAAGGAATCAGTTTCCGCAATGTTGTCGTTTTCAACTTGTACGAATATTATCCGTTGGTTGAGTCGAATCACAGCAGTATCAACCAGTTGAATGAACTGTTCTTGAAGCAGGTGGATATAGATCCGCAGAATGTTTTTACGCTAAATGGTAGTATTCCGCAGGACGGTGTGATAGAACACTGCCACTTGTACGAGCAACGTATCAAGACTTATGGTGGTATCGATATTGCTGTTATGGGAATCGGTCGTGAAGGAAATATCGGAATGAACGAACCTGGTTCTACAGCTACTTCTCAGACCAGACTGATTTTGATAGATTCTACTTCACGTTCTGAGGCTGCTCATAACTTGGGTATAGATAATCTTCCTCCATGTTCTATTACAATGGGTGTGGGAACTATCATGGAAGCTCGTAAGGTATTCTTGCTTGCTTGGGGTGAAGAAAAAGCTGATATTATAAAGAAGGCTGTAGAAGATAAGATTTCTGATTCATTGCCTGCTTCTTACTTGCAGATGCATCAGAACGCAACGGTCTGTATCGACCTTCCTACTGCTGCCCATCTTACCCGTATTCAGCGTCCGTGGCTGGTAACAAGCTGCGAATGGAACGATAAGCTGATTCGTAGTGCTATCGTTTGGTTGTGTTTGCTTACCAAAAAACCGATTTTGAAACTGACTAATAAGGACTATAATGAAAACGGTTTGAGTGAACTGCTGGCATTGTATGGTTCTGCATACAATGTGAACATTAAGATATTTAATGATCTGCAGCACACTATTACTGGCTGGCCGGGTGGTAAACCGAATGCCGACGATACTTATCGTCCGGAGCGTGCGAAACCATTCCCGAAGCGTGTGGTTGTCTTCTCTCCGCATCCGGATGATGATGTTATTTCGATGGGAGGAACCATCCGTCGTTTGGTTCAGCAGGGACACGAGGTTCATGTAGCTTACGAAACTTCAGGAAATATTGCTGTAGGCGATGAAGAAGTTGTACGTTTCATGCACTTTATCAATGGTTTCAACCAGTTGTTCGATGGCGAAAAGAATGAAACCATCAAGAATATGTACGCTGAAATCAAGAAGTTCCTGAAACATAAGAAGGAAGGCGATATGGATACCCGCGATATTCTTACTATCAAGGGGTTGATTCGCCGTGGTGAGGCCCGTACAGCTTGCACATACAATCAGATTCCGCTGGAACGTGTTCACTTCCTCGACCTTCCGTTCTATGAAACCGGACGTATCGAGAAAAATCCTATCAGTGAGGCCGATATCAATATCGTATTGGATTTGCTACGTGAAGTGAAACCTCATCAGATTTATGTAGCCGGTGACCTGGCAGACCCACATGGAACTCACCGTGTTTGTACTGATGCCGTGCTGGCTGCTATCGACGAAGAGAAAAATGCCGGTGCAGAATGGTTGAAAGATTGCCGTATCTGGATGTATCGTGGTGCATGGGCTGAATGGGAAATCGAGAACATTGAAATGGCTGTACCGTTGAGTCCGGAAGAATTGCGTGCAAAACGTAACTCAATCTTGAAGCATCAGTCACAGATGGAAAGTGCACCTTTCCTGGGCAACGACGAACGTTTGTTCTGGCAGCGTAGCGAAGACCGTAACCGTGGTACTGCATCGTTGTACGATAGTCTGGGTCTTGCATGCTACGAAGCAATGGAAGCATTTGTAGAATATAAGCCTCTGTAAAAACTTGTTCCGAGGTAAATACCCGATGGAAATGTAGTTATATAGGAATATTCAGTAGATATCCTTTAAAAATAAGAGTGGCATATGAAGATGGCGAACTATAGTCATCTCATATGCCACTTTTTGTTGTAAATATATTGTGCCCAATAGATAAAAAAGCCAACTAATTCATGATGTTGGGAGTATGAATTAGTTGGCTAATTTGAACAATGTTTAGTCTATAGGTCTCTGTTATAGATAAAACTTTGTTATGTAAAAATCGTTATTGAGGCAGGTACTTGTTCCAGTCCGGTGTCTGTGTGATACCAAATCCGGCATTAACTTCAGCATTTGGTACAGGGAAACAGAACTGTGCAATATCGAAGTTGGTATATTTGTACGAAATCTGATCTTCGACATTGGCATATACATCAGCCTTTTCACCCCAGCGACGCAAGTCGTAGAAGCGGAAACCTTCCTGGAACAATTCGCGAGCGCGTTCATCCTTCAGGAATGCAAATACTTCTTCTTTCGTATTACCCAAATCATCGGTGCTGGTAATCTGTGAGTTTCTCTTGGCAACAGTCAGCAGTGCTTCCTTGGCACCGTTCAGGTCGGGCTGTGCAGCACGCAGTTTCGATTCGGCGATAATCAGTTCCATTTCGGGGGCATTGACGATGTAGTTGGTAGCATATGCCGTATTACCTCCTCCGTACCAGAATTTACCACCATATTGTAGCTGGTTATATGAGCCTTTCTTGATGGTAGGAAGATAGAGGGAACCTCTACAGTCGGTTTCTGCTATCAGGTTGCGCATGCGCTGGCTTGGCAGACCTCCGTAGGTAGTCCATACGTTACCACAAGAATTGGCAGACCAGCTGTTGTTTACATCGATGGCCAGGCGGAAGATACTTTCCGAATTGCTGTCGCCACCTGTATACAGTTCCTTGTAGTCGTCTACAGTATAAGCTTCTACCTTCTTCCCTGAGTGCAGGAGTGCATTCGATGCATATTTCTCGGCGTTGCTGAAGTCTTCCTGATACAAGTAAGTACGTGCCAGCAGGCCTTCGATAGCTGCCACAGAGAGATACTGGTTGGTACCTCTTCCTTCGGTTCCACTTTCAGCATAACAAGTCAGGGCATTGTTAAAGTCGTCCAGTATAGCTTGATAGCATTGTCCTACGGTAGAGCGGCTGACTTCCTCGAAAGCTTTGACCGGTTCGTCGACAATCACCACACCGATGGCATCACTGTTGTCTGTCGTTCCGTTTACCTTAATCTGTTTACCAAAAATATTGGTCATATACAGCATGGCATATCCTCTCAATCCGTAGGCTTCTGCCATATATTGTTTCAATGC
>OLFY01001310.1_pt1 | contig 31643 bp, 26 predicted proteins | sample 1605611 | NCBI WGS metagenome assembly OLFY01 (sample SAMEA3888923, study PRJEB22519) | human gut metagenome | biome: human gut; feature: human-associated habitat; material: faeces | place: Denmark | collected 2011
GGGTTTCCCGCGCACACCCTTTACCCGCAAGGGGTATGCGGCATCCGTAAAGCGGTACAGCCGCTAACGGCTGCCCTACCTTACCGTCGCGGAGAATTTACCACTTCATCGGCAGTCTCGACTCTCTTCTGATTTCCGATTGCCAGCCTTACAGCCCACATTATACCGGCCGTCCCCCGGCCTGTCAACAAATCCGCTTACAGGTCCAGTGCCGTGAGGTCCGCGAAGGTCTCCCGGCGGACCGCCTCGTAAATACGGTCCGGGGTCAGCATCACCACGGCAGGGCGGGGCAGACGGTTATAGTTGGAGGCCATGGAGTAGTTGTAAGCGCCGGTGGTGCACACCGCCAGAATATCCCCCCGGCAGGTGTCTCCCGGCAGCTCCACGCCGGGCTGGATGATGTCCCCGCTCTCGCAGCAGCGGCCCACCACATCGAACCGCTCCATCGAACCGGACTTATGGGCGTGATAGACGGTGTAGCGGGACTGGTAGAGCGCGTAGCGGGGGTTGTCCGTCATGCCGCCGTCCACCGCCGCGTACTGCTTATAGCCGGGAATGCGCTTCACGGAGCCAACGGTGTACAGCGTCATGCCCGCATCCGCCACAATGCTGCGGCCCGGCTCCATCAGGAACCGGGGCATGGGCAGGCCCAGCCGTTCCGTTTCCTCCTTCAGATAGGCCGCCAGCTCCGCCAGACGGGCGGGAATGTTGATGGCCTCGTCCTCAGCGGTATAGCGGACGCCGTAGCCGCCGCCAAGGTTCAGGTCCGAAAGCGTCACGCCGGTCTCATCCCTGATCTGCGCCAGAAACGGCACCATGATATCCAGCGTCCGCTGGTACACATCCTCTCCGAACACCTGCGAGCCTACATGGCAGTGCAGGCCCCGGAGGTCCAGATGGGGCAGCGTCAGAGCCAGCTTCACCAGTTCCATGGCCTGTCCGGTCTCCACCGCCGCGCCGAATTTGGAGTCCACCTTTCCGGTGTTGACGGCCTCGTAGGTGTGGGGGTCAATGCCCGGCGTTACCCGCAGAAGGATCTTCTGGGTGACGTTGGCCTCTGCCGCCGTCTTTTCCAGCGCTAAAAGCTCCTCCCGGTTGTCCGCCACAAAAAAGCCGATGCCCTGACTGACGCCATAGGCAAGATCCGCATCGGTCTTGCAGTTGCCGTGGAAATAGATCCGCTCCGCCGGGAAGCCGGCGCTGAGAGCGGTGTACAGTTCCCCGGAGGATACCACGTCCACGCCCATGCCTTCCTCCGCCATGATGCGGTACATCTGCTTAAAGGACGCCGCCTTGCTGGCATACAGTGGCAGAGAGCCGGGGCCGAAATGGTCACGGAACGCCTGCAGATACATCCGGCAGTTGGCCCGGATGCGCGCCTCGTCCATCAGGTAGAGGGGGGTGCCATACTCCTTGGCCAGTTGGGTCACGTCATATCCGGCGAAGGTCAGGACTCCCTCCGGCGTCCGATCGATGTTGTTGGAAAGCATTTGGACTCCTCCTTAGTGGGAAACCGGCGTTGCCCGGCAGTCCACATTTTTATGGTTTAAATAGTAACACATTTTTTCTTGATAAGGAAGCGGCCTTCTGTTCAATTTTTGACGGATTTTGACCGGCTTTTCCGTGATTTTACCGCTTATGCGGCTCATTTTTTCCACAAAGCCCTAATGGGGGAACATTCCTGCCGTGTTTGTCTTTTCCACGCGGAATACGTTGGATAGTGCTTCAGCACTTTAGGCTATTCCTCGATTCCGTGCAAAAACCAAGGCCGCCCATAGGACGGCCTTGGTTTTCTGTATATGCGTTAATCCATGGGAGCGCCGCACTTGGGACAGAACTTGCTGTCAGACTCCGCGCCGCACACCGGGCAAACCTTCATAACAGGCTCCGCCGCAGATACTTCACTGTGCTCCACCTTGATGGCGTTCTTCTGCTCCTCCAGCTCCGCGATGCGGGCCTTGGAAGCGGCAACGGCATCCGCCAGTTCCTGAACACCCTCGGGCAGTTCTCCCTCATACTCGTTGATGAACCACTCACCGATCAGGCGGCAGTTCTTCTCGATCTCCCGCTGCTCACCGGCGATGGCCACGGAGATCTTGGTCTTTTCCGTGGTCTCCCGGGCCTTATCCGCGGCGACAGCCGCCATGTCCTTGGCCTTGTCAGCCGCCACAGCGGCCACATCCTTCGCCTTACGGCCCAATTCCTCAAAAAACGCCATCGTAAACGCTCCTTTCACGGCCGGTCTATCCAGCCGAATGATTCATGGCCTTAGTATACTTCCCTTTTTTCAAAAACGCAACAGCGTTCACACATTGTTTTCAATCCAACTCCGGGAGCGCTCCACCGCCCGATGCCAGCGGGCCAGATCCGCCAGACACGCTTCCTCTTCCCGCTGGGGACGGAACACGCACTGGCTTCGGCGCAGAGCTGCCAACTCGTCAAAGCCGTTCCACACGCCAACGGCCAGTCCCGCCAGCGCCGCTGCGCCGAAGGCGGTGGTCTCCACCTGAGCGGGCCGGTCCACCGGCAGCCGCAGCAGATCCGCTTGGATCTGCATGAGAATATCACTGACGGACGCGCCGCCGTCCACCCGCAGTTCCGTCAAGGGACAGGGGGCATCGGCATTCATCACCCGCACCAGATCGGCGGTCTGATAGGCGATGCACTCCAGCACCGCCCGGGCGATATGGGCCTTGGTGCTGCCCCGTGTCAGGCCTACGATGGTGCCCCGGGCGTACATATCCCAATAGGGCGCGCCCAGGCCGGTAAAGGCAGGCACCACCACAACGCCGCCGCTGTCCGGCACGCTCTCCGCCAGCCGATCACACTCCGGGGCGCTCTGGATCAGCCCCAGCTCGTCCCGGAGCCACTGGATGGTGCTGCCTGCGTTGAACACGCTGCCCTCCAAGGCGTAGACGGTTTTCCCCGCCACCTGCCAGCCCACGCTGGTCACAAGGCCGCTGCGGGACCGCACCGGCGTATCGCCCACGTTCATCAGGGTGAAGCATCCGGTCCCGTAGGTGTTCTTCGCCTGACCGGGAGTAAAGCAGGCCTGTCCGAACAGGGCGGACTGCTGATCGCCCGCGCTGCCGCACACCGGGATGCCCGCCAGATCCTCCAATCCCGGCAAGCCGGAAGCCAGATGGCCGTAGACCTCGCTGTTGGACTTCGGCTCCGGCAGCAGGTCCATGGGGATGTCCAGCGCGGCACAGAGCGCCGGGTCCCATTGCAGGGTGTGGATATTGAACAGCATGGTACGGCTGGCGTTGGAATAGTCCGTCACATGGGCCTTCCCGCCGGTCAGGTTCCAGATAAGCCAGCTGTCCACCGTCCCGGCGCACAGTTCTCCCCGCTCCGCCCGCTGGCGGACGCCGGGAACGTGATCCATGATCCACTTCAGCTTCGTACCGGAAAAATAGGCGTCGATCAGCAGGCCGGTCTTTTCCGTCACCGTTTCTCCAAGGCCGTCGGCCTTCAACCGGTCGCAGATCTCCGCCGTCCGGCGGCACTGCCACACGATGGCGTTGTACACCGGCTGTCCTGTCCGGCGGTCCCACAGGATCGCCGTCTCCCGCTGGTTGGTAATGCCGACGCCGGCAATGGCCTTGGGGTCGATATGGGCGGCGTCCACCGCCTCGGACAGCGCCCGGACCGTGGTGGCCCAGATCTCCATGGGATCGTGCTCCACCCATCCCGGCTGAGGGAAGATCTGCCGGAAGGGATATTGGGCCTTTGATACGATCTCTCCCCGGCTGTTGAACAGAATGGCCCGGGAGGTGGTGGTCCCTTGATCCAGTGCAGCGATATAGGTCTCCATTGGGTTTCCTCCTCTGGTAATTTTCAAAAAAGCGTGTTACACTATGATAAACCGCATTTTATCATACACAGGAGGAAATTTCCATGGTGAAACGTGAATTTACCTTTCCGTCCGCCGACGGCAAAACCGCCATTCACGCCGTGGAGTGGCTGCCGGAGGGCGCGCCCCGGGCCGTCCTGCAAATCGCCCACGGCGTTTCGGAATACGTGCTGCGGTACGAGGACTTCGCCGGTTATCTGACGGAGCGGGGCTTTGCCGTGGTGGGCAATGACCATTTGGGCCACGGCCTGTCAGTCTCTGACGGTGCGCCCCGGCTGTACTTCGGTCCCAAGGGCAGCTGGAACTGGGTGGTGGAGGACATGGAGCAGCTCCGGAAGCTGACCCACCGGCAATTCCCCAACCTGCCCTATTTCCTGCTGGGGCACTCCATGGGTTCCTTCCTGACCCGGACTTATCTCATCCGCTATCCCGGCACGGTGGACGGTGCTATTATCATGGGCACCGGCTACATGAGCGCCGCATCCACGGCGGCCAGTCTGGCCGTCATCAACGCCGAATGTCTGCGAAACGGCGAATCCAGGCCCAGTGCTGTGGCCACGAAAGCCTCTTTCGGCATTTACAACCGCCGCTTCGCCCCCAACCGCACAAGCATGGATTGGCTGTCCCTGAACCCGGACAACGTGGACGCTTACCTGAAGGACCCGCTGTGTCAGGGCAACGCCTCGGCGGGGCTGTTCCGGGAGATGCTCTCCGGCATCCGCTTTGTCTGCAAGGAGGACAACATCCGCAAAATGAACCACCATACCCCCATCCTCTTTATCTCCGGGGCCATGGATATGGTGGGCGACTGCTCCAAGGGCGTGGAGCGGGCCGCTGCCGCTTTCCAGCGTGCCGGGATGCGGGACGTGACGGTGAAGCTCTACCCGGAGCTGCGCCATGAGGTCTTGAAGGAGGATTGCCGGGAGCAGGTCTACGATGACATCGACCGCTGGCTGGAGGGTAAGCTGGCGGGCGTCCGCTGAGGCGCTTCCCGTTCCGTTTTACAAACCGGACTGTTTTTTGCAGTCCGGTTTTTCATCTCCCTCTTGACATTATCGATATTCGATAGTATGCTGTAAACAGAAATATCGAATATCGATAGTGAGGAGGCGGGACTGTGGCCCGGGAGAAATTTCAAACACTGACGGAGCAGATGTTCTATGTGCTGCTGATCCTCCGGGAGGAATGCTGCGGCACCGACGTGATGGCCCGCATCGCCAATCTCACCCAGGGCCGGGTGACGGTAGGCCCCGGCACCCTCTACAACCTGCTGGACAGCTTTCAGGCCGCCGGCTGGATCACGGAGACAAAAACCGAGGGCCGCAGGCGGAGCTATCTCATCACCCCCGCCGGGGAACAGGCCTTGGCTGAGGAATACCAGCGGCTGCAAATTCTCTCGGAGGATTACCGCGGCTACATGGGCCGGAGAGGAGAGATCGAATCATGAAGCTTTTTGACAGACAGAAAAAACAGGAGATCAATCTCTACGCCTACTATGACCACGCCGGGATCGTCCGCCATCTGGAGGACATGGCCCGGCAGGGCTGGCAGCTGGAAAAGGCCGGGTCCGTGTTCTGGACCTACCGGCGGTGCAAGCCGGCAGAGCTGCACTACGCCGTGGTGTACTTTTCCAAGGCCAGTCAGTTTGACCCGGAGCCGCCGGCGGAGCAGCGGGAATTCTGGGAGCTGTGCAAAGCCACCGGCTGGGAGCTGGTGACCAACCGCTATCAGATGCAGATCTTCCGCAATCCCGCGCCGGACGCCATCCCTATTGAGACGGACCCTGTGGTACAGGTGGAAAATGTCCGCGCCGCCATGAAAAAAGGCTCCGTCCGGGGCGACTGGTGGCTGCTGGCCGGTTCCCTGCTTCAGCTCTGGCTGCAATTCCGCTCTGCCTACACCATCCGGGATCTGCTGCTAAGCACTTTTACCCTGTCGGCTATTCTCATCTGGTTGATGCTGGGCATCAAGGCCGTCGTGGAGCTGATCGGCTACTACCGCTGGTGCCGAAAGGCCCGGACCGCCGCCGAGGAAGAAGGCGTTCTGCTCTCGCCCCGGACCCGTAAATGGTGGCAGATTTTGCAGATCCTTGGTCTCTTCGTTATTTTCACCGTTGACCTGCCGCTCCTGCTGCTGGGTCCTTCCCTCAGTCCGTCCACCCGTATGGTCATTTTGGTCAGCTTTTTCTGCTACGCAGTACTGCTACTGATCATCTACGGCAGCCGGCAGCTCATGAAGAAAAAGGGCTTCTCCGCCGAAGCGAATATGGGGTTTAACATCCTGATCGCCGTGATCGGCTCCCTTGTCCTTATGGGCGGTCTTGTCTGGACGGGCTTTCGCATTGCCAAGGCCCCCTCGCTCCAGGGCCATATCAACGCGGAAACCCGCACCTCTCCCGCCTACCCTGCCGGTGACACGGAGCACACCTACACCGTCTACCACGATCCCCTGCCCCTGACGGTGGAGGATCTGGTGGGAGAAACCGCCTATACGGACTATTCCTGCTGCCGGGCCGTTGAAGGCACACCGCTGATGACGGCATACAAATACCGGCAGGAGGTTCCCTATGTGTTCGACATCGTTTCCGAGGAGGACGGCCCGGAATTGCTCTATGAGATCTATGAGGTGAAGCTGGACTGTCTCTACGAGCCGGTGAAGCAGTCCTTCTTCAAGGACAAAACATTCAGTATCCCTGGCAAATTCAAATTTGCGGTTTCCCAAAACTGGACGCCGGTGGACGCCGCCCCCTGGGGCGCTTTGGACGCTTACCGGTTCATCCGGGAGGACAACACGCCCATCGGGAATTTCCTGCTCTGCTACGCCGACCGCTTTGTGGAGATCCGGTTTGACCCCTGGTATGACGGAGCCGCGCCCACTGAAAAGCAAATGGCGCTGGTGGGAACGGTATTGGGCAGCGGGCCGCTGTCCTGACGAAAGTCCCATACAAAAAACCACTACCCGGAGCGATCTGCTCCGGGTAGTGGTTTTCGTTACACTTATTGATTGTCCAGCTTTTCCAGGGCAGACTTGGCGGCCATCTGCTCGGATTCCTTCTTGCTGTGACCGCTGCCCTCACCGATGGCGGCGCCGTTGAGCTGCACCTCGGTAACGAAGGTCTTGGCGTGGTCGGGGCCTTCCTCCCGCACCATGCAGTAGGTCAGCTCCTGACCGGCCTTCCGCTGGATGTGCTCCTGCAAAAGGGTCTTGTAGTCCCGGCGGCGCTCCTCCACCACCTCTTCCCGCTCCACATCCAACAGAACGCGGTGGATCAGCTCCGACGCGGCGGTAATGCCGCCGTCCAGATACACGGCGGCGAACACAGCCTCGGTTGCATCCGCCAGAATGGAGGCCCGATGGCGGCCGCCGCCGGCCTCCTCACCCTTGCCCAGCTTCAGATAGCTGCCCAAATTCAGCTTCTGGGCCACCTCGTGAAGGCTCTGCTCGCACACCAGCGCTGCCCGGATCCGGGTCAGATCCCCCTCCGGCAGGTCCGGGTGCCGGGCGAAGAGATACTCCGCCGTCACAAAGCCCAGCACGCTGTCGCCCAAAAACTCCAGCCGTTCGTTGCTGCCAAGCCCCTGGGAGCGATGCTCATTCGCGTAGGAGCTGTGATTCAGCGCCTCCCGCAGCAGTTCTTGGTTCCGGAAGGTATAATTTAATTCTTTCTCCAGTTCCTGCATCCCTGTTCACCTCATAAGGAAGCCCCGCGCATGGCGGGGCCACTCTTTTTTACTTCAGCTTGGAAGCGACAAAATTCACCGCGTCGCCCACGGTCTTGAGTCCGGCCAACTCGTCCTCGTTGGCCTCACCCATATCAAATTCCTCTTCCATGGCCATGACCAGCTCCACCAGGTCCACGGAATCAGCGCCCAGATCCTCCTCGAAAGAAGTATCCATGGTCACCTCCGCAGGCTCCATTGCAAACTGCTCGGACACCAGATCCCGCATAGTCTGAAAGATTTCATCAACTGACATACAAATTCACTCCTATGAGATATTCATAAAATCACGTGCTGATTAGCATGAAGCAATCATACGGCAATCCCATAGCCCTGTCAAGAGGGCAACCCTCTTTTATCCGTTCTTTTCCACCTTCATCACGTCGATGTGGGCCTCCACGTCCGCGATGATCCCGCTCTGGGCGTATTCCACCGCCCGGAACACGGCGTTGCGGATGGCCCGGGCATCAGAGGAGCCGTGGGCCTTCAGCACAGGCTTGCTGATGCCAAGAAAGGGCGTTCCGCCTACCTCGCTGGGGTCCAGCAGCTTTTTCACGTCGCCCAAGCTGTCCTTGACCAGCAGGGCGCCCAGCTTGCTCTTCGTGCTGGATAAAAACGCCTTCTTCATCTCGCCCAGCAGCAGCTTAGCGGCGCCCTCCACGGTTTTCAGCAGGATATTGCCGGAATAGCCGTCCGCCACGATGACGTCGGCCCCGCCCAGCAGGGCGGTGTTGGCCTCGATGTTGCCGATGAAGTTCAGACGGCCTTCCCGGCCCGCCTCCTCCAACAGGGCGTAGGTCTCATGGCGGAGGGTATCGCCCTTGGACGGCTCGGCACCGATGTTCAGCAGGCCCACCCGGGGCTTCTCCACCCCCATGAGCCGCTGGGCGTAAAAATTGCCTAAATACGCAAATTGCAGCAGGTATTCCGGCGTACAGTCGGCGTTGGCGCCGCAGTCGCAGAGCAGGGCGCGGCCCGTAGCGGTGGGGAGTACAGGCCCCATGGCCGCCCGGCGAACACCCCGGATCCGCTTCACCAGCAGGGTGGCCCCCGCCAGCAGGGCGCCGGTGGAGCCGGCGGAGACGAAGGCATCTCCCTCCCCGTTTTTCAGCATGGTCAGGCCCACGGTCAGGGAGGAATCCTTTTTGCGCTTGAAGGCAGTGGCGGGATCGTCGCACATATCCACCACTTCCGTAGCGTTCACGATCTCCACGCCCTCCGGCAGGGGGCCGGTCAGGCAGGCCCGGATGGCCTCCTCACGGCCCACCAGCACGATGTCCGCGCCGCACTGGGCATGGGCCTCCAAAGCGCCCTGTACCACCGCCTGAGGGGCGTTGTCGCCGCCCATGGCGTCCAAAATGATCTTCATTGGCAGGTTCCTCCTTTCAGGGGGACGGCCGCCGTCCAGTTCGGGCGGCGGGTTTGTTCTTCTGTGTTGCGGGCGGTCAGGCTAAAATATCCGCCTTTTTCTCCTCCAGGATGGCCAGCGCCCGCTGGGAGATCTCGGCGTTTTTATTTCTCTTGCCCTTGACGAAGTGGTCAAGAGGCGGGATGATGCCGAAGTTGATGTTCATAGGCTGGAACTGGGTCACAGACTCGTTGGAAATGTACAGTGCCAGCGCGCCGATGGCCATTTCCCGGGGAAAATCCACAGGGGACTGACCCTTCAGGCGGCGGGCCGTTTCAATGCCCACCAGGAAGCCACTGGCAGCGGACTCCACATATCCCTCCACGCCGGTCATCTGTCCGGCAAAGGCGATGCGGGGTTCCTTTTTCAGCCGGTAATACCGGTCCAGCAGCCGGGGGGAATCCAGGAAGGTATTCCGGTGCATGACGCCATACCGCAGGAATTCTGCGTTCCGCAGGGCGGGGATCATGGAAAACACCCGCCGCTGCTCCGGGAATTTCAGATGGGTCTGGAAGCCCACCAGATTGTAAACGGTGCCCTCGGCATTGTCCCGGCGGAGCTGCACCACAGCGTAGGGCCACCGGCCTGTCCGGGGATCGTCCAGTCCCCGGGATTTCAGGGGGCCGTACAGCAGCGTGTCATGGCCCCGGCGGGCCATGACCTCCACCGGCATACATCCCTCGAACACCTGACTGTCCTCAAAGCCGTGGACCTCCGCCTCCTGGGCGGTGGTCAATTCCTTCCAGAAGGCGTCGTACTCCTCCTGGTTCATGGGGCAGTTTACATAATCGTCCGTGCCCTTATCATACCGGGAGCCCATCCAGGCGTGTTCCATATCCACGCTCTCAGCAGACACCAGCGGCGCCGCCGCATCAAAGAAGTGGAGGTTGCTGTGCTCCCCCAGCAGCCCTTGCAGCGTTTCCGCCAGCGCGTCGGAGGTCAGGGGGCCGGAGGCGATAATGACCTCCCCCTCCGGGATCTCCGTCACCTCGCCGGGGATCACGGTGATGTTGGGATGGCTGCGGACCTTCTCCGTCACCAGCCTGGCAAAGCCGTGGCGGTCCACTGCCAGTGCGCCGCCGGCCTCCACCCGGGTGGCATCGGCGCATTGCAGGATCAAGCTGTCCAGCCGCCGCAGTTCCTCCTTTAAAAGGCCCACGGCGTTTTCCAGACCCGCGCCCCGGAGGGAGTTGGAGCAGCACAGCTCCGCAAAGTATTCCGTTGTGTGGGCGGGGGTCATTTTCTCCGGTTTCATCTCGTGAAGTTCTACCTGAATTCCCCGCTGGGCCAGCTGCCAGGCGCATTCGCTGCCGGCAAGGCCCGCGCCGATGACTGTTACGTTCATGCTCAAAATCCTTTATCTCCGGGCCGGAACGGGGTCATTTCTCCGTTGTTTCGGCCTTTTTCGTTGTCTTTTTAGTCGTGGTTTTTTTCGTTGTGGTCTTGGCCACCGCCTTCTTTACCGCAGCCTTTTTAGCGGCGGGTTTCTTTTCCGCGCCGCCGTCCTCCGCCTTTTTTGCGGTCTTTTTCACGGTGGTTTTCTTTGCGGCGGTCTTGGTTGCGGTCTTTTTGGCAGCGGTCTTCTTGGCGGGCTTTTCCTCAGCAGGTGCGTCGCTCTCGCCGGGGGCCTCCTCCGCGTTGGCGGATGCCTCCACCTGCTTCTTGGGATAGCCCCGCTTGTCCTCCGGCAGGTAGTTGGCGCACTCCGGATTGATGCAGTAGGGCCGCTTGTAGCCCTTGCCCGCCCGCTTGAACATGGTCTTGCCGCAGACAGGACAATCATCCTTCACCGGCACGTCCCACGTCATGAAATCACAGGTCGCGCCGCCGGCTACCCGGTTGTTGGTGTGCTCACAGCAGTAGTAGGTGTACTGCTTGCCGGATTTCCGGCTGGTGCCGGTGCGCTTGAACAGCCGCCCGCCGCACTTGGGGCAGCGGCCCGGCATCTCCACCACCAGAGGCATGGTGAAATTGCACTCCGGGAAGCCGGGGCAGGCCAAAAACCGCCCGAACCGGCCGGACTTCACCACCAGATTCCGCCCACAGACGGGGCAGATCTCCTCGGAGACCTCGTCAGGCACCTTGATATAGACACCCTCCAGATCCTTCTCCGCCTTTTTGAGGTTTTCCTCAAAATCGCCGTAGAAATCCCGGAGCACGGACTTCCAGTTCACCGTGCCCTCTTCCACATCGTCCAGCTTTTTCTCCATGTTAGCGGTGAATTTCAGGTCGGCGATGTCGCTGAAGCGTTCCTCCATCAGCTGCGTGACAACCCGGCCCAGATTGGTGATGTGGAGGTACTTGCCCTCCTTCACCACATACTCACGGTCCAGAATGGTGGACACCGTGGGGGCATAGGTAGAAGGACGGCCGATGCCCTGCTCCTCCATAGCCCGGATCAGCGTGGCGTCGGTATAGTGGGCCGGAGGCTGGGTGAAGTGCTGGTCCCGGCCAAAGCTCTTGAGGTCCAGCGTCTCCCCTTCCGTCAGCGGCGGCAGGGTGGGTTCCTTTTCCTCCTTATCATCGTCCTTGCCCTCCTCGTACACGGCGGTGTAGCCGGAAAATTTCAGACTGGAGGAGCTGGTGCGGAAGCTGTGTCCCGCGGCGTCGATCTCCACGGAGACACTGTCATACACTGCGTTGGCCATCTGGCAGGCCACAAAGCGACTCCACACCAGTCGGTACAGCCGGTACTGCTCGCCGGTGAGGTCCTTTTTCAGCATCTCCGGCGTCCAGTTCACGTTGCTGGGGCGGATAGCTTCGTGGGCGTCCTGGGCGCTGGCCTTGGCCTTATAGTGGTTGGCTCCCTTGGCGGGATAGTACTGCTGACCGTAGCGGCCCACGATAAACTCCTTAGCGGCGGCAATGGCCTCTTCGCTGATGCGGAGAGAGTCGGTACGCATATAGGTGATCAGACCCACGGTGCCCTCGCCTTCAATATCCACGCCCTCGTAAAGCTGCTGGGCAATGGCCATGGTGCGGCGGGGGGTCATGCTGAGCTTGCGGCTGGCCTCCTGCTGCATGGTGGAGGTGGTAAAGGGGGGAGAGGGAGAACGGTTCTTATCCGTCCGCTTCACGGACTTGACGGTAAAGACAGCATTCTTCGTCTCCTCTACCACGGCTTCCACCTCGGCGGCGGATTTCAGCTCTGCCTTCTTGCCGTTCTTCCCGTGATACCGGGCGGAGAAGGGCAGCTTTTTCACGTCATTGCCGGTGAGGTTGGCGTCCAGCGTCCAGTATTCCTCCGGCTTGAAATTCTCGATCTCCCGCTCCCGGTCATCTACCATTCGGGTGGCAACAGACTGGACCCGTCCTGCGGACAGGCCCCGCTTGATCTTCTTCCACAGCAGGGGACTGAGCTGATAGCCCACCAGCCGGTCCAGAATACGCCGGGCCTGCTGGGCATCCACCAGATTCTGGTCGATGTCCCGGGGATTTTCGATGCTCTGGCGGACCACGTTCTTCGTGATCTCATTGAAGGTGACCCGCTTTGTTTTCTTGTCCGGCAGATCCAGCAGGCTCTTGAGATGCCAGCTGATGGCCTCGCCCTCGCGGTCCGGGTCGGTTGCGAGGTACACGGTATCCGCCGCCTTGGCGGATTTTTTCAGGTCGGAAATGATGGCTTCCTTCCCCTTGATGGGCTTGTAGACCGGCTCGAAGTCATTGTCTACATCCACGCTGAGTTTGCTTTTCTGCAAGTCCCGGAGATGGCCCATGCAGGCCTTTACCTCATAGTCCTTGCCCAGATATTTTCCAATGGTTTTGGCCTTCGCAGGAGACTCCACGATGACCAAGCTCTGTTTTGCCATAGTTACCTCCGGCGGCTTTGTTCAAAAGCCGCGTTTTCATATTCTGATCGTGCTCAGGAGCGCGTTTATTCTGTAAGGGTCACGGCGCGGGTATAGTGCTTGCCCGCGTGCTGGACCACATATTGGTCGATCTCAAGGACCGTCAGGGCAGAAAGCACCCGACGGGTGGGGATGTCCACCAGCTCGGTGAGGTCATCCACCTGCATGGGCTCCGTATCGGAAAGCGCTTTTAAAATGGCGATCTGGTCATCCGTCAGCTCCACATCGCCGCGGGACAGGCTGAGGGCAGGGGCCACAGGCTTCGGCTCCGGCACCGTCCGGGCCTGATAGCCCAGAGTCTCCGGCTCCTCCCGCGCCTCTTTCAGATCCAAAGTGAAGCGGCCCTCATACTCCCGCAAAATGTCGGACGCATCCGTTACCAGCCCCGCGCCGTCCCGGATCAGGCGGTTGCAGCCCACGCTGGTAGGTGCGTCGATGGGACCGGGGACCGCAAATACATCCCGGCCCTGCTCTAAGGCCGTCATAGCGGTGATCAGCGCGCCGCTCCGTTCCGGCGCTTCCACCACCAGAGCCGCTAAGGACAGCCCGGAAAGAATACGGTTCCGCACCGGGAAATGCCCCGGCGCCGGCTCCGTCCCCGGTGGGTATTCCGAAAACAGAACGCCTGATGCCGCTACATCTTCATAGAGATACCGACTCTCATAGGGATAATGGACGTCCAAGCCGTTGCCCGCCACGCCTATGGTCACGCCGCCGGCCCTGAGAGCGCCCCGTGTGGCCGCGGCGTCGATGCCCTTTGCCAGACCGCTCACCACCACGGCTCCGCCGGAGGCCAGACCAAAGCCCAGCTTTTCCGCGCAGGCAACGCCGTAGGGCGTACAGTCGCGGGTACCCACCACCGCTACGCTGAGCAGATCGTCCAGCAACGGCAGCTTACCTTTGTAGTAGAGCAAAGCCGGTGGATCATAGATGTTTTTCAGCCGTCCGGGATAGGCGGCGTCGGAAAAGGTCAGAAGCTGAATATCCAGCCGCTGACAGTTGGCAAGAATTTTGTCCGCCGGGGCGAGATCATGGTTTTCCAGCAGCTTCAGCTGACCGGGGTCAGCCCCCTCCGTCAGCATCAGCTCGTCGGGATCGGCGTAGAAAATGCTCTCCGGATCGCCGAAACGGCGCAGCAGCGCCAGCTTGGTCTGATTTCGCAGGCCCTTCAGTTCCGACAGCCATACCCAATATTTCAGCATATCCCCCGTCCTCCCCGCTCAGTCATTCCGGGCGGCCTCCCACAGCAGGACCGTGGCTGCCGCTGCCGCGTTCAACGATTCGCAGTGCTCGCTCATGGGAATTTTGATTGTCCGGTCGCAGAGGGCCAACACGCCCTCCGTCAGTCCCCGGCCCTCGCTGCCGATGGCAATGGCGCAGCGGTTGTAATCCACCGCACGGGCGTCCAGAGTATCCTCCCGCAGCGCCGCGCCGTAAAGAGGAATGCCGCTCTTTTTCAGCAGAGCGAACAGTTCCTCCACCCCCACCGTCCACACCGGGCAGCGGAACACCGCTCCCATGGTAGCCCGGAGGGTCTTGGGGTTATAGAGATCCGCGCAGCCGTTCACCAGAAACATTCCATCGGCATGGAAGGCGTCCGCCGTGCGGAGGATGGTACCCACGTTGCCGGGGTCCTGCAAGGTGTCCAGCACCACATAGCGGCGGCCCGCCAGCATTTCCGGCAGCGGCTCCGTGTGGATGGCGCAGGTAAACAGCGTCCCCTGGGGGGTCTCCATCGGCGAGAGGGACTTCATCACCTCCGCCGGGACCTCCACCTGCCGTACACCCAAGGGCAGTTCCGGCAGGTCTACCCCCGCCGTAGCCACAACGGTGCGGACCTCCGCCCCCCACAGCAGAGCTTCCTTCAACAGCTTGGGACTGTCGCAGAGGAATTCTCCCCGCTGGCGGCGGTAGGACGCAGAGGCCGCCAGCTTCCGGAGATGGGTGCACAGCGGATTCTGTCTGCTGGTAATAATCTCCATAGGTCGGCGGCTCCTTTCTCATTCTCTGGTCATTTGATCGGATGCATTTGCCGGCAACAGGGTCCGGCTTCCAAATTCGCCGTATCCGTTCCCGGTTTTGGGGCGAATGGCAGGCAATTTGCCGTACCGCACGGAAAAAACAGGCGGTTTTTCCGTGTCTGTCGGGGCAAATCTAAACGCTTACTATATTAAATGTATCCGTCAGAATTGTCAAGGGAAGTTTGTTTGAAGGCCGATACAGGCACGGTTCTCTTTTTTTCATGGGAAATCGGCTATTTTTTATGATACTTCACATTGACAGCACTTATGGAGAATGATACCATCAGAATGGCAAATTGATTGGACAGGAGCGAAACCGAAATGACATTGGATCAATTAAAGATCGGTGCCTCCGGCACCATTACCTCTGTGGGCGGAGACGGCCCTCTGCGCTGCCGCCTGCTGGATATGGGACTGATTCCCCGCACACGGGTCACCTTACAGAAGATTGCCCCCATGGGAGACCCCATTGAGATCCGGGTCCGGGGCTACGAGCTGACCCTCCGGGTGGAAGAAGCCGAAAAAATTGAAGTGAAGGAGGACACGTGATGGTTTTTGCGTTGGTAGGCAATCAGAACTGCGGCAAGACCACGCTGTTCAACGCCCTCACCGGCTCCAATCAGCACGTGGGCAACTTCCCCGGCGTTACCGTGGATCAGAAAATGGGCGAGATCCGGGATGAAAAGGGCTGCTCCGTGGTGGACCTGCCGGGTATCTATTCCCTGCGGCCCTATACCCAGGAGGAGATCGTCTCCCGGGACTTCATCATCAATCAGAAGCCTGACGGCATCATCAATATCGTGGACGCCACCAACATCGAACGGAACCTGTATCTGACCCTTCAGCTTTTAGAGCTGCGGGTGCCCATGGTGCTGGCCCTGAACATGATGGACGAGGTCCGGGCCAACGGCGGCTCCATCGACGTGCGGAAAATGAGCCAGGCGCTGGGGATCCCCGTGATCCCCATCACGGCGGCCAAGGGCGAGGGCGTCAGCGAGCTGGTAGATCAGGCGTTGACTGTGGCCCGCGGAAAGATCCTGCCCAAGGTGACGGACTTCTGTTCGGACGACTCTGCCGTACACCGCTGTATTCACGCCGTGGTGCACCTCATCGCGGACCACGCTGACCGCATAGGCGTTCCCGCCCGGTTCTGCGCCGCCAAGCTCATCGAGGGCGGCGACGATCTGGCGGACCAGCTGAAGCTGGATGAAAACGAAAAGGAACTGCTGGAACACTGTATCGTCCAGATGGAGACGGAGACCGGCCTGGACCGCAACGCCGCACTGGCGGATATGCGGTACAGCTTTATTGAAAATGTGGTGAGCACCTCCGTGGTGAAGTGCCATGAGAGCCGGGAACACGCCCGCTCCATGAAGTTCGACCGGATCCTCACCGGCCGGTACACCGCCATCCCCACCTTCTTGGCGGTGATGCTGCTGACCTTCTACCTGACCTTCAACGTCATCGGCCAGCGGCTATCCGACTGGATGGACGTGGGGATCGATGCCCTGACCGCTCTGGCGGACCGGGCACTGACGGCCTACGGCATCAATCCGGTGGTCCACAGCCTCATCATCGACGGCATTTTTGCCGGCGTAGGCAGTGTACTGGTATTCCTCCCCATCATCGTCACCCTGTTCTTCTTCCTGTCCATTCTGGAGGACACCGGCTATATGGCCCGTGTGGCCTTTGTGATGGACAAGCCTCTGCGGAAAATCGGTCTGTCCGGCCGCAGCATCGTGCCCATGCTCATCGGCTTCGGCTGCTCCGTGCCCGCTATCATGGCCACCCGCACCGTGTCCTCTGACCGGGACCGGAAAATGACCATTCTGCTGACACCCTATATGAGCTGCTCCGCCAAGATTTCCATTTACGCCTTCTTCACCGCCGCCTTCTGCCCCAAGTATCAGGCGCTGGTGATGATCTCCCTGTATCTGCTGGGCATTATGATCGGCATTGTGGCGGCCCTCATTATGAATCAGACGGCCTTCCGGGGCAAGCCCGTGCCCTTCGTCATGGAGCTTCCCAACTACCGCCTTCCCAGCCTTAAAAGCGTGGCTCTGCTGCTGTGGGAAAAGGCCAGAGACTTTTTGGAGCGGGCCTTTACCGTGATTTTTCTGGCCACCATCATCATCTGGTTCCTCCAGAGCTTTGATACCCGGCTGAACGTGGTCACTGACAGCGCTGACAGTTTGCTGGCCCTCATCGGTCAGTGGATCACGCCGGTGTTCGCCCCCCTGGGCTTTGCGGACTGGCGCTGCGCCACCTCCCTGATCTCCGGCTTCATCGCCAAGGAATCCGTGGTCAGCACGCTGGAGATCCTGCTGGGCGGTGCCGCCCTCTCCACTCTGTTCGCCAGCCGGGCCGCCATCAGCTTTCTGGTATTCACCCTGCTCTATACCCCCTGCATTGCGGCGGTAGCCACCATCCGCCGGGAGTTCAACTCCACCCTAAAAACCGTGGGCGTGGTGCTGATGCAGTGCTGCGTGGCGTGGATCGTGGCCTTTGTGGTCTATACGCTGGTGGGGATTCTGTGATGAACACTTTGGATTGGTTGCTGCTGGCGTTGGTTGCCCTTGCCGCCGTCGCCGCGATCCGCCGCTGGCGGAAAAAGGGCAGCTGCGGCTGTTCCGGAGACTGCCGGCACTGTACCGGCGGCTGTCCGAAAAAGGAGTCCTGAAAATCGTCCCCGCCGGTAATTTCCTTCTCAGGTATAACGAAACCCCCGCTTGCGAGACAAGACTCTGTCTCACAAGCGGGGGTATTTTTCATTTCTTGACGCGGTGTTTACTTCGTTCCCATCAGGGCACGGAAGCGCCGGGTCGATGCGTTCCGCACGCAGCTCCAGACCTCCCGGGTAGCACAGATCTTGTCCGCGCAGGTCACCACAACGCTCTCCTTGTACTTGGGCGGCGTGGGGTTCAGGGGAAACATGTGCCGGTGGATGATATTCGCTTCCAGCGGATTCAATCCGAAATCCCGCTGGGCGTTCTCCATGGCCTTGCGGGCGTGGTAGAACCCGTGGAGCTTGTGATCCCGGTTGTGCTCCCGCCAGTTGTAGAGAAAATAGTCATGAAGCAGTGCGCCCCGCACCAGGCTCCGCCAATCCACGTCCCAGCCCCATTTTTGAGCCAGACGGATACTGCAAAGCGTCACCGCCACGGAATGATCGTAGCAGGTGGTGCTGCCGTGCTGGGGGATCGTGCGCTCCTGATCCATGGTAGGCGAACGCAGAATATCACCGCCGTATTCCCATAGCATTTCTTCTGCAGTCATATCCGCTCACCTCTTTTCTGTCCCTGATTATAGGGACAAAACCGGAGAAAATCCAGTGGGAAATGCAACAGAGCTTTCCCGTCTGCCCTCGCTTTTCTTTGTGCGGATTGCCGTTTTTCTTGAAGCTGCCCTGTTAATTTTTAGATTATTGGATGAAACTGCAAATTTCCTCTTGACATTTCCCGTCAGGCGGCGTATGCTTGCGCCAATTTCAAAACCAAAACCGATGACACGGAGTAAGTACACGAAAGGGCATTTCCCCCAGCGAGCTGCCGGTAGTGAAAGGGCAGCGGAAAGGCGTTCGTGGAATGGACCGTGGAGGGCGGGCCGAACAGGGCAGTTTAGTAGGCACCGACGGGCTTTTCCCCCGTTACCAAGGAAAGACGTGTGATGGCACGTCGCCGAGCGGACGATTTTCGTCAATTTGGGTGGCACCGCAGAAGTTTCAGGCTTTTGTCCCAAAGGAACCTATCAACAGGTTCGTTTGTGGATGAAGGTCTTTTTTTGATGCCTTCTCCACAAAGGACCGTTTACGAGCTATGAAAGGAGAACGCACCATGGCAGCCGAAATCAACAACATTCCCTACAAAATTTATCTCTCTGAAGATGAGATGCCCAAAGCATGGTATAATGTCCGGGCTGACATGAAGGTCAAGCCCGCTCCCCTGCTGAATCCCGGCACCGGAAAGCCCATGGGCTTTGAGGACCTGCGCCCTGTGTTCTGCGACGAGCTGATCCGCCAGGAGCTGGACAATGATGACCGAGAGATCCCCATTCCCCAGGAGATCCTGGATTTCTACAAGATGTACCGTCCCTCTCCCCTGGTACGGGCCTACTGCCTGGAAAAGGCCCTGGGCACCCCCGCCAAGATCTACTACAAGTTTGAGGGCAACAATACCTCCGGCTCCCACAAGCTGAACAGTGCCATCGCCCAGGCCTATTATGCCAAGCAGCAGGGCCTCAAAGGTGTTACCACCGAGACCGGCGCCGGCCAGTGGGGCACGGCCCTGTCCATGGCTTGCGCATACCTGGGTCTGGACTGCAAGGTGTATATGGTAAAGGTCAGCTACGAGCAGAAGCCCTTCCGCCGAGAAGTCATGCGGACCTACGGCGCCTCTGTCACTCCCTCTCCCTCTGAGACCACCGCCATCGGCCGGAAAATTCTGCAGGAGCATCCCGGCACCACCGGCTCCCTGGGCTGCGCTATTTCCGAGGCCGTGGAGGTCGCCACCTCCACCCCCGGCTACCGCTACGTGCTGGGCAGCGTCCTCAACCAGGTACTGCTGCACCAGAGTGTCATCGGCTTGGAGACCAAGGCGGCGCTGGATAAGTACAACATTGTGCCCGACATCATCATCGGCTGCGCCGGAGGCGGCAGCAACCTGGGCGGTCTGATCTCCCCCTTCATGGGTGAAAAGCTCCGGGGTGAGAAGGACTACCGGTTCATCGCCGTGGAGCCCGCCTCCTGCCCTAGTTTCACCCGGGGCAAGTTTGCCTATGACTTCTGCGACACCGGCATGGTGTGCCCCCTGGCAAAAATGTACACCCTGGGCAGCAACTTCATTCCCTCTCCCAACCACGCCGGTGGCCTGCGGTATCACGGGATGAGCAGCATCCTCTCCCAGCTGTACCATGACGGGTACATGGAGGCCGTGTCCGTGGAGCAGCCCAAGGTCTTCGAGGCCGCCGAGCAGTTTGCCCGGATCGAGGGCATCCTCCCTGCTCCCGAGTCCAGCCACGCCATCCGGGTAGCCATCGACGAGGCCATGAAGTGCAAGGAGACCGGCGAGGCAAAGACCATTGTCTTCGGTCTCACCGGCACCGGCTACTTCGACATGGTGGCCTATGAGAAGTTCCACAACGGCAAGATGACGGACTACATCCCCACCGACGCGGAACTGGAAGCCAGCTTCGCCAAGCTGCCCAAGGTGCCCGGTCAGGACTGATTTTCCTCCAGCTCTTACTCTCTCAACGTATCATCGCCCAGCCGCGCCAGAGTTCCGGTGCGGCTGGGCGCTTTTTAAGACATATCTCAAAAAACCATCCCCGCAGGCAGTTGCCTGCGGGGATGGTCTGTTTTTCATTAAGAGTTGCTGCAAAGAACCCATCTTATGTCCGATCCGGAAAAGTTCACTGCTCCTGGGCAGTCTCGGACAGCTTTTTCAGTTCTTCCTCCTCCAAGACCCGGTAGGCTACCTTGCCCACCAGCGTCTTAGGCAGCTCCGCCCGGAACTCAATGTCATAGGGCAGGGCGTACTTGGCCACATTCTTCCGGATATAAGTCATCAGAATATCTTTCGTCTCCTCATTGGCGGCGACACCCGGCTTCAGCATGACGAAGGCCTTCACCTTCTGCATTTTCAGCTTGTCCGGCACGCCGATGACGCAGCTCATCTGCACCAGTTCGTGGGCATCGAAAATGTTCTCCATCTGGGAGGGGTACACATTGTAGCCGCTGGTGATAATCATCCGCTTGAGGCGCTGGCGGAAGTACACAAAGCCGTCCGGGTCCATATAGCCAAGGTCGCCGGTGTGGACCCAGGTGAGGCCGTCCTCATGGGTCTGGAGGGTCTGCGCTGTTTCCTCCGGGTGGTGGAGATAGCCCATCATCACCGTAGGCCCAGACAGGCAGGTCTCGCCCTCGGTGCCGTAGGGAACCTCCTTTTGCGTCCCGTGCTCCACGATCTTATAGTAGGTGTCCGGGAAGGGGATGCCGATGGAGCCTTCCCGGGAGATGTGGTACGGCGTCAGGCAGGAGGCGGTAACGCACTCCGTCAGGCCGTAGCCCTCCCGCACCTGAATGGTGGCATGGTGATCAAAGAGGAACTGGTCGAACCGCTTCTTCAGTTCCACGGACAGGCTGTCGCCGCCGGAGTAGACGCCCTTCAGGCAACTGAGATCCGCGTTTTTCATTTTGGGCAGCCGCAGCAGCGCCTCGTACAGCGTAGGGACGCCGGCGATCAGGTTGCACCGGTATTTCAGCAGCAGCTTTGCGTAGCTGTCCGGGGTAAACCGGGGCACCAGAATACAGCAGCCGCCGCTGACCAGCATGGAATGGATAGACACGCCCAGACCGAAGCCATGGAACATGGGCATCACCGCCAGCATTTTGTCACCGGGGCGGAACATGGGGTTGGTGGCGATGATCTGTTTTCCCAGAGCGTTGAAGTTCAGATTCGTAAGCTGGATGCCCTTGGTGACGCCGGTGGTGCCGCCGGAATAGAGGATCACCGCCTCATCCCCGGCTCTCCGCTCTGCCCGGTACGTCCAATGGTAGCCGCGGCCCCGGCGCAGGAATTCGTTCCAGCGCAGCACAGGCGCGTCCTTGGGGATTTTGGCCTGCTTGCGGCCCTCGGTGAGCATATAGCCCACCCGGACCGGCTTGGAAAGGGCGTCCGGAATGGAGGCCAGAATGATGTTGTCCAGTGTCACATTCTGGCGGATAGCTTCAAATTTATGGTAAAACTGATCCAGCGTCACAGCAAAGATGGAGCCGGATTCCTTTAAGTAAAACTCGATCTCCTTCTCGCTGGAGAGGGGATGGATCATATTGGCCGTGGCCCCCACCAGATTGATGGCGTAGAACATGATCACCGCCTGGGGGCAGTTGGGCATAGCCATGGTGATCCGGTCGCCGGGACGGACGCCGGTGGCCTTCAATGCCCGGGCGCAGAGGTCGATTTCCGCCGCCATAGCGCGGTAGGTGGTTTTCCGGCCCATGAACACATAGGCGATGTGGTTGGGATAGGTTTCCGCGCAACGCTCCACGGCCTCATACATGGTGCAGTCCGGGTAATCCAGATGGGGCGGCACCACGCCGTAAACATTCAGCCACGGCGCTTTCACATGGGATTCTTCTGCGATTTTTGTCTGTTCAGCAGTCAAGGTCGATGGCCTCCTTCAAGGGTCTGTCCAGCAGCTCCGGGTGGCTCATCAGGTGCTGCACGATTTTCAGGGAACGGCCGAAATAGAAGCCGTCCGCCACCCGCTCGTCCAAGGTGATCCCCAGTTCCACCACGTCCCGCACCTGGCGGGTGCCGTCAGCGGCGATCTTCTCCGCCTTGTGCATGGTGCCAATGGCGATCATGATGGAATTGGTGCCGTAATTGTTCAAATGGTGGTACACGCTGGGGCATTGGATACTCCCCAGGTTGGTAAGGAACACGCTGGCAAAGTTGGGGTCATCCTCCTTCAGCACAGCAGGCACCTTCCCATAGAAATCCAGGGTTTTCAGCCCCCAGAAGAAAAGCATCAGGAACCAGCGGGGCATGATCTTCAGGATATCCATGGCACCGTTGGCACCGCCGCTCTTCTCCGTTCGGGCCTTGTGGACCTTCCCCACCACCTGACGGGTCACAGCGGTCAGGGTCCAGTCCTCCGGGGCTGTGGCCACCACCAGCTTTTCCTCACTGTGGTCCTCAAACCGCTTTTTCGCCACAAAGCCAAGGGTGATCTCGTGGCGCTGGTAATACCGCCGTCCGGAGATGTAGCGGTTCAGATCCGGCCGCAGGTATACGGTTTTGGCAACGGCCATGAGGATACAGTGGAACAGGGTGGTCTTGTATTCGTCCTCTCCCCGGTTCTTTTCCTCGATATAGCGTAGGGCCTCCGTCACGTCAAATTCCATATTGACGTAGACCTCGGCGTCGGTGCGCTTATTCATCAGATGGGGCATGATGGCGTGAAGCCCGTCCAGATTCCGGATCCAGTAGGCATCCGGCCGGTCACCCCATCGTTTCGTTCGTTTTTCCATAATTCGCTCCCTTTTTGCCATGCAAAAGCATCACAAAATAAGAAATGTGCCTTTCCCGCGCCCCTGCGGGGCAACCGGAATGCTGCGCGAAAACTTCATGCACTGGCATTTGTGCATTTTGTAGCGCACTGCTTATACACGAAATTTCATGCGGTTTCCTGCCATTTGCCGGAAAATCCAAGCAAACGGGATACCGTGCACAGTATAGCACACCGCATCCCGTTTGTCAGCAATTTTATAGGTTCTTACAGATACCGGTCCAGCTTCTGCCAGAGGGCTTCGCCCTTCTGCTTCAGTTCCGTGCGGAAGGCCCGCCGGCCTTCTCTGTGTTCTTCCAGGCGCTCCTGAAATTCCTCCCGGAACTCATCCCGGCGCGCCTGGATGCCTTCCCGGTGCTCATCCCAGCCCTCACGGTACCGCTCTGCCAGGCCATCGCCCAGATCCCGGAGCTTTGCCAGCGCGTCCATCATGCTGCCCTGAGCATTCAAAACACCGTCCATGGGCCTATGGTGATCGTCATACCGGCCCATGCGGTAGTTCTCCATCACAATGCCATAGCGCTCTCTGGCCCGCTTTACCGCATCGCCCCAGGAGAGATACAGCCGGTCCCCGGCCTGACAGCCCACCTGAGCCATACATTCCGGTTGCTTGCAGATCTCCTGCAATTTTGCGGCCATGGACCCGGCATTTTCATCAATGAGGAAGCCGTCCACCCCATCGGTCACGCCCTCCGCCGCGCAGCTGCCGTCGATCAGCACTGCCGCAAGGTCGCAGGCCGCCGCCTCCCGCACCACCAGCCCGTTGGTGTCATAGCTGGAGGGAAACAGGAACAGATCCGCCCGGCAGTACCAGGCCCGCAGCGTCTCCCGCTGGGAGATAGCCCCGGTAAAGATGCACTTGCTGCCCAAGGGCTTTGCATACTCCTGGACCTCCGCCGCGTCAGCGCCGCTGCCGATGAACACCATGCGGAAATCCTGACCCCCGGCCTGAAGCAGCTTCAGCGCGTCCAGAATGATCCGCAGTCCCTTGTACCACATCATGCGGCCCACAAACAGGAACACCGGCACACCCTCCGGCAGATCGTAGTCCGTTGTGGCGGCGGTGATCGCCTCCTCGCTGACCCGGCCCCGTGGCATATCCACGCCGTTTTCCATCACATGATAGTCCCCCTGATAGCCGATGGACCGGAGGTTTTCCCCCGCGCCGTGGCTCACCACCCACACCTCGTCGCAGGCGGAGATATTGGAGGCCAGTACATACAGCGCGCTCTCCTGCAACAACCGACCCCGGAGGAGCTTGGCTACGTCCACATCAAACTTCGTGTGGTATGTAAACACCAGCGGCGCATCCACCACGTCCCGGATGGACCGGGCCAGGATCGTGGACATCACAGGGCAATGGCTGTGGAGCAGGTCTACCTTTTGCTCCTTCAGCTGCCGCAGGGTCTCCGGGGAAAAGGGATACCCCGCCAGATAGCCGAACAGCCGCCGGGTATCCACGCTGGGATAGCGGGCCACCGGGAAGGGAAAGCGGCTGTCGTCGGCGTCCGGGTGCTCCGGCGTCACCACGATGGCCCGGTCTCCCAGCTTTGTCAGCTCCCGGGCATAGTTGACAACAGTATTGGCCACGCCGTCGATCAGCGGCGGGAAGGAATCATTTAAAAGTGAAATGCTGTATGGTTCCGGCATAGTATGTCCTCCGTTCTATCTATCAGCTTCATTGCGTGTCCCCTTACAGTTTCAGAGCGGAAACCGCCGGGACGCGACACACTTCATCAAAATGACAGCAGTCCCAAATGCTCCAGCAGGATTTTACAGCCAAGCAGCACTAAGATCACACCGCCGGTGATCTCCGCCCGCTGCTTGTACCGGGCGCCGAACCAGCACCCCACCGCCACGCCGGCCACAGAGATGCAGAAGGTCGTCACGCCGATCAGGCTGACAGCCGAGAGGATCGGCGTTTCCAGAAAGGCGAAGGTCACGCCTACCGCCAGTGCGTCGATGCTGGTGGCAATGGCCATGAGAAAAAGCTTTTTATGGTCCAGTCTTCCACCAGTAGCAGTGTCCTCCGCCTCGTCCTCCTCGCCGGAGAGGGCCTCCCGGATCATGTTGCCGCCGATAAGCAGCAGCAAAATAAAGGCGACCCAGTGGTCATACTGCTGGATATAACCCGAAAACTGAGAACCAAGTACCCACCCCAGAAGGGGCATCAATGCCTGAAAGCCGCCGAAATACAATCCCACCGTCAAGGCGTGGCCCCATTTGATCCTCGTCATGGACAACCCCTGACAGATCGCTACGGCGAAGGCGTCCATCGACAGTCCCACGCCGATGAGGAACAGCTCAAGAAATCCCATATTGATTAAGCCTCCTACAGGATCACCGGAACTTCTCTGCGAATTTTAAGGCTGTCCGGCGTCACATCGCAGTCATAGGCCAGCACCCGGACCCCGTGGGCCGCCGCCTCCCGCAGGGCTTCTCCGAATGCGGGATGGGTTGCGTCATTGGGTGCGACGCTGTGAATATCTCTTATTTGTACCACAAAGAACAGGATTGCGTCAAGGCCGGTTTCCGCCGCCCGCTGCAGCTCCCGGATGTGCTTGACGCCCCGCTCCGTGGGGGCGTCCGGGAACAGGGCATTTCCGTTTTCCTCCAGTGTGACGCCCTTCACCTCCACCAGATGAAGCCGCTCCTTTGTCTCTATGCAAAAGTCCAGCCGGGACCCGCCGTAAGCATACTCCGGACGGATGGCGGTGACGTCCGGCAGAAAGCCTCCGGCCGCCGCCCACTCCGCAAACACCTTATTGGGAGCCTGCGCGTCCATATTAATAAGGCTGCTACCCTTTTCCACCGCAATCAGATCGTATGCGGTTTTTCGGTTGGGATTCGTTCCCTTTTCCAGATAGACCGTGCAGCCCGGCACCAGCAGTTCCCGGCACCGGCCCGTATTCTTCACATGGACGGTCTCCACGCTGCCGTCCAGTTCCACATGGGCGATAAAGCGGTTGGGGCGGTCGATGAATTTTGCCGCCCGGACATTCTGATAGTGCATTGCTGTCTCCTTCGTATCATTCGCCATCCGCAGGCGCGGCTGACAGCAGGGGGCTGTACATCATAATGGCATCGTTTGTGCAGAGGTACTGCTCCTCCAAAAGCGCACCGGACAGGCCATACACCTCCCGCCAAAGCTGGTTGTGCCGGATATAGCCGCCCCAGGATGCCTGATCGATCCGGGCGTTCTTTTCTATGACCCGGAATTGCAGCGCCGGCGGCTCTGTCGAGCGCCATGTCCCCTCCAGATGGGTCTCCCCCACCCGCAGACACAGCTGATACGGCCGGTCCGTGTCATTGCGGATCATGAGATCCCGGTGGGGATAGGCGCAGGTAGCCCCGCTGCCGAAGGGCTGGGTACGGTTGGCGTCCGGGAACACGTCATGGGAGTGGCGGTAGCGCTCCGTCACCGTCAGAGGCGTGTGGAGGGTCATCCAGAAAATCAGATTGGACAGCTGGCACAGCCCGCCGCCGATGTCCCCGCCGATCTGTCCCAGAAACAGCACCATACCCTCCTTGTAACCCTTCCGGGCGGTGGGTTTTCCGATGCGTTTCCAGTAGCTGAAGGTCTCGCCGGGATACAGGATCAGCCCGTCCAGCCGCTTTACGGCCAGTTTCAGATTTGTCACCTTATTCTCCTGCCAGACCATTTCTTCTCCCCGGAGGTGGCGCATAAGCGGCGTGGCGTGGGAGAACTGGACACAGGGGAGCCGCTCTTCCTTTCGGGTCTTTGCCCAACGGTACTTGGGCGAGCACCACAGCAGATAGCGCTTTCCTGTGTAATATGCCTTTCCCAGCCGCAGGCGCAGCCAGCTGCGTCGGATGGGCGGGCGCAGATCCATCTTCGTATCCACAACGTCTCCCCCTTTCATTTTTTTTAGTATGCCACAGGATCTGCCGTAAATCTACATCAAAACGGTAACATTTCCCACGGATAGCCGCGGTCTCCCGGTCTGTTTCCTGTCAGAAAGGCGGCCAACCGCGGGTATGGATCGCCGCCGAGACCGCCTTTCCCGGAACTTATCTGAAAAAAGCGGCAAAAATTTCAATCAACCTCGTCTCAAGTATGAAATCAGCCGCTTTTCGTTCACAAATTGTTTTCTGGACAGTCCTTCCACGCCGTGCTAAAATTGCTGGTATCCATAGAATACATACCAATTCAGAAGCGGAATTTCTGTCGGTTTCCGCTCCAAGAGAAAGAAGGAACGATCCATGAATGAGGTCCATTCCCCGAAAAAGCCTCTGATCTTCTACTACATGGTGGCCATGCTGCTGGTGATGCTGTTCAACTTCATCGCCATGCCCTGGCTGTCCCAGTATCAGATTCAGGAGGTGGACTACAACACCTTTGTGTCGATGACGGAAAAGGGCGAGATTGGCAGGGCGGAGATCCAGGAGGCCGACAACCGGATCCTGTTCACCAGCAAGGATGAAAAAACCATCTACAAGACCGCTATGATCTCCACGGACAGCCAGCTTGTCCAGCGACTGCTGGACGCCGGTGTTTCCACCAGCGGCGAGGAGATCGAGCAGACCTCCCTGCTCATGAATATTCTGAGCTGGGTGGCCCCCATTCTGATCTTCATCGCCCTGGGGCAGTTCATGTCCCGGAAGCTGATGCAGAAAATGGGCGGCGGTAATTCCATGATGTTCAATATGGGCAAGTCCAATGCCAAGGTGTATGTGAAGTCCGCCGAGGGAATTCGCTTTGACGACGTGGCCGGTGAGGACGAGGCCAAGGAGAATCTGACGGAGATCGTCAATTATCTCCATGACCCCAGTAAGTATCAGGAGATCGGTGCTTCCATGCCCAAGGGCGTCCTGCTGGTTGGCCCTCCGGGTACCGGCAAGACCATGCTGGCCAAGGCCGTGGCCGGTGAAGCCAACGTGCCCTTCTTCTCCATGTCCGGCTCCGAATTCGTAGAGATGTTCGTGGGCATGGGTGCTTCCAAGGTCCGTGACCTTTTCAAGCAGGCTAAGGAGAAGGCTCCCTGCATCGTATTCATCGACGAGATCGACGCCATCGGCAAAAAGCGTGACGGTCAGATCGGCGGAAATGACGAACGGGAGCAGACCCTGAACCAGCTCCTGACGGAGATGGACGGCTTCGAGGGCAATACCGGCGTCATCATTCTGGCAGCCACCAATCGTCCGGAGTCTCTGGACCCCGCCCTGACCCGTCCCGGACGGTTCGACCGTCGGGTGCCGGTGGAGCTGCCGGACCTGAAGGGCCGGGAGGAAATTCTGAAGGTCCACGCCAAGAAGATCAAGGTGGCTGAGGATGTTGATTTCAACAAGGTCGCCCGTATGGCCTCCGGCGCATCCGGCGCAGAGCTTGCCAACATTGTGAACGAGGCCGCTCTGCGGGCCGTCCGGGACGGGCGGAAATTCGCCACCCAAGCGGATCTGGAGGAGAGCATTGAGGTGGTCATCGCCGGTTATCAGAAGAAGAACGCCATTATGACGGACCACGAAAAGCGCATCGTGGCTTATCACGAGATCGGCCATGCGCTGGTGGCGGCGAAGCAGACCAATTCCGCACCGGTGCAGAAGATCACCATTGTTCCCCGGACCTCCGGCGCGCTGGGCTACACCATGCAGGTGGATGAGGGCAACCACGTTCTGATGAGCAAGGAGGAGATTGAAAACAAGATTGCCACCTTCACCGGCGGACGGGCTGCGGAGGAAGTGGTCTTCGGTTCCGTCACCACCGGTGCCTCTAACGATATTGAGCAGGCCACCAAGCTGGCCCGTGCCATGATCACCCGGTACGGCATGAGCGACGATTTCGACATGGTGGCGCTGGAGACCGTTACCAATCAGTATCTGGGCGGCGACGCCTCTCTGGCCTGCTCCGCCGAGACCCAGACTAAGATCGACCAGCAGGTAGTGGCGCTGGTGAAGCGGGAGCACCAGAAGGCGCTGGATATTCTCCGGGAAAACCGGACGAAGCTGGATGAGCTGGCCAACTTCCTCTATGAAAAGGAAACCATCACCGGCGAGGAATTCATGGGGATTTTGAACGGATAAGCCGGGGCGGTTGTTTGAAGCGACAATCAGGCCGCTTTTATGTGATTCACCCAGCAGAATTGGAATTTTAGGAGGAAGGTGTTTATGAAGAAGCCTTTTCCCAAAATGATCCTGCGGATTCTTCTTGTTTGCGTTCTGCTTCTTGGGTTTCTTTATATGGATGACGATATAATCAAGATATTCGCTGCCGAGAAATTCTTTTTGCTTGTCCTGTGACGCTTTCCATTCCCGCAGAATGTACGCGACTGTTTTCGGCATCCACACTTTGCGAACGCTGCTTTCTGTTTTGGGCGTTTTCAGCACGATCACGGTGCTGGCATCTTCCAAATACATTGTGCGGGGGAACTTCTTGATGATTTCTTCTTCTCCCAAAACAGCGAGAGAGTCCTCACGCACACGCACCAACTCTTTCTCCACACATAGATACGCATTGTCGCTGGCAATATCTGCATCGGAAATGTGAATGTTATCCCATGTCAGGCCGACAATCTCGCCAATCCGCAAGGAGCAGGCAAAAGAAAGATTGATTGCGACATACAATCTTCCGCCTTTGCACTCGTCAAGTGCTTTGCGAATGGTAGCAGCATCCCATATTTCACGAGGTTTGCGCTTGATTTTCGGAAGCGTTGTGTTTTCAAAGGGATTCTTCGCAATACACCAGATTTTACACCAGGTCACTAAAAAGATATAAAAACTTATAATCACTTATAAAAAGTGAGGTTCTGAAAACTCTGCAGGTGACTGAATTTTAAGAACTTATGGGAGCTTATGAGGACTTATGGACTGCGTGATTATTTTAACGTTAATTATTTAACGGATATGTAAAAAATTTAACGATCCCTTTGTGGGAAGTGCAGAAAATCCGCCGGAAGGGGAAAATGTCCTTGCTTAATAGTGGGGGAGACCGTATAATACTAAGCAGGTGAAACTGGCCTTGACGGAATGCTTTCCGGTCAGCGGCCCCCCATAATCACATAAATTACAGGAGGACAATCACATGAAAGTAGCGATTTTCGGCGCCGGCACCATGGGCAGCGGCATTGCTCAGGTTTTCGCGGCTAAGGGCCACACTGCCCTGATGTATGCAAGCTCTGTGGCTTCCGCTCAGAAGCACAAGGATAAGCTGGCTGCTTCTCTGGCCAAGCGCGTGGCCAAGGGCAAGATGACCCAGGAGGCTGTGGACGCTCTGCTGGCCAACATCCTGGTGGAGGAGAAGTCCGCCTGCGTTGACGCCGATCTGATCATCGAGTGCGTCAAGGAAGACATGGCTACCAAAAAGGAGCTGCTCTGCGAGCTGGACGAGCTGTGCAAGCCCGAGGCCATCTTCGCTTCCAACACCTCCTCTCTGTCTATCACCGAGATGGGCAACGGCCTCAAGCACCCCGTCATCGGTATGCACTTCTTCAATCCCGTTCCCAGCATGAAGCTGGTGGAGATCATCCGCGGTGCCAACACCACTCAGGAGACCTTCGACGTCATCTACAAGCTGTCTCAGGAGATCGGCAAGGATCCCGTTGAGGTTGCTGAGGCTCCCGGCTTCGTGGTCAACAAGATCCTGATCCCCATGATCAACGAGGCCATCGGTCTGGTTGAGACCGGCGTTGCCTCTGTGGAGGATATCGACAAGGCTATGCAGCTGGGCGCAAACCATCCCATGGGCCCCCTCGCTCTGGGCGACTTCATCGGTCTGGACGTGTGCCTGGCCATCATGGAGACCCTCTTCAACGAGACCGGCGACGGCAAGTATCGTCCCGCTCTGCTGCTGAAGAAGATGGTCCGCGGCGGCCTGCTGGGCCGCAAGTCCGGCAAGGGCTTCTACGATTACAGCAAGTAAATCATCCCATGACCGGGCCGCTGAAAAGCGGCCCGGTTTTTTACATTTTCAGACAATAAAACGTAAATTTTACAAGGATACTGGACCTTCCGACATATGAGCCAGTTTTAGCGTTAAAAGTTTGGCAATTTTCACGAAGCGCTTTTCCTTGCCTTTCTATCACGGCTGCGTTATAATTTTCACATAGTAAAGGTGAAAAGCGGGCAATGGGTTGCAACAGGGGCGTTGCCGCTGTTGCGATTTCTTTGAGTTTTTGGTGTTAAAAATGTAACAAAGTAATCGCCTTTTTACCGAAACTATCTCGTATTGCTTGTCCCGGAGGTCATGAAATTCTTCAAATGCTGACGGGAGATTGTAATAACCGAACAAGAAATTGTAGGAGGATCGAATCATGGATTTTCATCTGACAAACGAGCAGCAGATGCTCCGCAAGATGTACCGGGAATTCGCCGAGAACGAGGTCAAGCCTCTGGCTGAGGAGATCGATGAGGAAGAGCGCTTCCCCATGGAGACCGTCGAGAAGATGGCGAAGCTGGGCATGATGGGCATTTACTTCCCCAAGGAATACGGCGGCGCCGGCGGCGACGTCCTGTCCTATGCCATGTGCGTGGAAGAGCTGGCCAAGGTCTGCGGCACCACTGCTGTTATCGTTTCCGCTCACACCTCTCTGTGCTGCGCTCCCATTTATGAGAACGGCACCGAGGAGCAGAAGCGGAAGTACCTGCCCGACCTGCTGAGCGGCCGCAAGATCGGCGCTTTCGGTCTGACTGAGCCCAACGCCGGTACTGACGCTTCCGGCCAGCAGACCACCGCTGTCAAGAACGAGAACGGCGACTACGTCCTCAACG
>OLFY01001323.1_pt1 | contig 31373 bp, 31 predicted proteins | sample 1605611 | NCBI WGS metagenome assembly OLFY01 (sample SAMEA3888923, study PRJEB22519) | human gut metagenome | biome: human gut; feature: human-associated habitat; material: faeces | place: Denmark | collected 2011
TCAAAAATCCTTCACAAACAAGACATAAATAAGCAGACTTAATAGGAACCTGCTGGAGGGTTGCGCTTTACCGCGCAGAACGGAGATAATCAACCAAATCATCAATTCCCAAAATTTTCCCATAAAAAATCTGATCTTCTGCCGAATATTCCGGCCTTGCCGAGTAGCCTTTGTAATGCAGTACATTTTTCATATGTGATCATGCTCCTTCAAAAACTGTACCACGCTTTCCACTGAACCTTTTATGAAAACAGAAGAGTGTTAAGTTAGTAGCAACGTTGACAAGCCTCAAAGCCGCGCGCAATAGCATCCTCTTTGGTGGTTATCTCAGGATCTTCCATGCCACTGCAGGTGGAACGCCGGTGATACTTCGTTCCCCCGTGTGTAGGAATCCACACGACAGGGGATGTTGTGGAAACTTCTTCGCCTTGACGAGCTTCTTTATTGGAGTGATTTTTGCTTGTACTTTCCGATGCGGCCTGTGATGAAACTATATTGGTTGACAAAGGAGAGATATGAAAATTAGGCGGAAGGTTAGCTCTAATTATGAAGACACATGCAATAATGGCTAGGCTGGTATAAACGATAAAAGAAACTGATAATTTCTTTATAAGCGTATAAATTATATCAGCGATAAACATGAAAAACTGAGAAATTAAAAATACGGGAATTGTGAATAGTGGGATGATAGCAACAACGATAAAGAGCAGCGCAGGAATGAAAAATAGAATAAATAAAAAAATAAATTTTAAGATATCAGCAAGTGAAGGTGGCCGGAAATTAAATGGAAACAGTAAGATAAAATAGTAAGAGTTGGCAATACATGGAAGAATGGAAGCTACAGTAAAAATTTTTCCGAAGGGCAATTCGGAAAAGCCGACACCAAAACTGCTGAATAAAGTGGATATGTAAATTATTTCTAGAAAAAACAATTCGGCTCTATTCTGAAACAAGTACGAGAAAATCAGGGCAGGAATAAACCAAAGGCAAGCGGCCAGAGTGCGAATATTAGAAGGTGCCTTTTCAATTTTCATACAATCATCTCCATATTCCTCATAAGTGTAGATGATTGAAAAAGACTATTCAAATGACAACTTCACCAAAAAAATAGTAGAAAATTTGTTTTGTTGCTCATGCAACGTGAAAAGCAGCTCCTGCGCATTGCACAGGAGCTGCTTTTGTTTATCTGCGCCGCAAAGCCTGGCGATAGAAGATTATTCGGCAATGTCTTTTTTCTTCTCGCATGCATCAGACTGGGCGTCTTCGGCCTTCTGGACATTAGCTGTGAGCTGGGCGACAAAGCGCTCAACTGCGCGTTTGCCGGCATCGGACAGCTGCAGGTATGTGGCGAGAAGCTGTTCACCATAGGTGCCAAGGTGGTAAGTCTCAGACAATTCGGCGACCAAATCGCTTCCCGTATGTGTGAACATTTCGCCGGTGCCATTGCGCAGCCAGGCTTCGTTTACGTTAAACTCTCGACACACAAGCAAGACAAGCGTATCAGAAATAGCGTTAACGCCGCTCTCGAATTTGGAAATCGCAGTGCCACCGATTCCGATTCGAGCTCCAAAATCAACTTGATTCAGACCAAGCATTTTGCGAAGAACCTTCAAACGGTCTTTCATGAAATCACCTCCTGAACGGATGATAACACAAAAAGTTGCTGCTGGCAAGAAAAAACGAAAAATATCTTGACAAAGTTGCTTATAGCAATTACAATAATGCTAACAGCAAGAAATGGCTTGCTAAAAGGGAGGTGTGTATCTATGACGCAGAAGAGCGATGCCCAAACGAACCGTATGGTTGAGCTGCTGACGACGGCGGCAAAGCTGCCGGATCAGATGCAAGCGCTGGCGCTGGGCTATGCGAAAGGTCTGGCAGATGCGGCTCGGTTACATCAGGCGACCCCGTCCCAGCCGGGCAAGAGCGCATGAAAGGAGGGGAGAAGGTGGAGGAAGAAACAAAAAAGCCCTGCACGCCTGTGGAAGAGGCGGGCGGGGACTACAACGAACTGGGGCTGTACTTACACAGCAAAGAAAATAACCGAACACTGGAAGCGGCACAGACCCTTTGGGAATTCCTGCCGGGGTGGATGGCGGCCAGAAAGATGGCTGTGTATGACCCTGATTATAACAGGTCGCTTTCCGGGGTGATTGCCGAGAATGCAGAAATCATTCTGAAAGCAGCTCAAGACATGGCCGGATGGGGTCAGGCAGAGTGCGAACCGGCCAGGAAGGAAGAAACTCCACAGGGATAAGCCCCTGCCGGAACATCTGATAGATTGCGCCAGTGCATTGCTGACATTGCTCAAAGTTTGTGTCGTTGCAGTGGTCACAGACGTTAGGAACCGAGAAAACCGGAAACTTTCCGGGGACAACGCTGCAGCAGATTTCGGATTCCATTGCAGGCAGAATTCCCAGAGCGTCAAAGGGACATTGAATTTCAAACATGATTTTGTAAAGCACGGGTGGCTTTCATCTCCTTTCAGTGCAAGTATGGCACAAATCGGAGAATAAGGGCCAGCCGGGGAAGAATGCATGAAACCAAGGAGGACAAAGAGATGGGCAAGAAGAACGAGGCGGCCCGGATGCTGGCAAACCTGAACGGGCCGTGGAGCAATGCAGCCTGCATGGGCTATTGTCTGATCGCTATGCGCCGGGCAAACCTGCGCCCCGGCGCACAGCGCCGGGTGCTGATGGTGCTGGAGCAGTGTTTTGACGATGTCAGCGTGGAAGACGCCGAAAAAGCAGGCTATGCCAATACGGAGGGATAAGGACATGGAACGTTTTGTGATCGTGATGCCGGTGGACACCAGCGCTTACCTTTTGCCCTGTGACGACGGGGACACCTGCAAGCTGGAGACGCTGCAGAAGCTGGTGGGCGGGCCCATTGAGATGGCCGACACCTGCCTGGCTGCCAGCTGGGCACGGGAGGATGTGGACAGCATCCAGATGGCCGTGAACGAAGAGGGCCTGCTGCAGGAGCTGCCTTACAATGAGCACGCCACGGATCTGTACGCGTTCAACTACATGAGCAGCATTGTAGGTCCGGCAGTGCTGATGGCAGCGCGGGGCGACGAGCTGATCGGCTTTGCAAAGTCGGTGGCCGAGAGCATCTGCGCCGAGTGGGAGATTCCGCTGGAAGCGACCGGTACGGGCGAGTGCTTCCAGACCTTTAACCCGGACTGACAGGAGGCGCGAATGGACGGCAAAAGCGGGCCGCTGAAGATGTGGCAGATCTGGGCGCTGTATGACATTGCCGCGGATTTTTACGCAGACCCGGAGAACCAGGCTGCGTTTGAAGCATGGCAGAAGCAGCGGGAGAAGTGCAAGAAAACAAAAAGGCCCTGCCGGCGTGACAGCACCGGCAAGGCCAAGGGGTGATGAAAGCAGCATGCACTCATCACCAGAAGTTTAACACAAACGGGAGGTTTTGACAATGCGGAAATGGATCTATTACTGCGGCAGCTGGGCCAGCCTGATCGGCTGCCTGCTGGTGGCAAGCGGCCTGGAAAGCTACACCGGCTGGGCCATGGCCGGGTGCTTTGTGGGGGCGCTGGTGCTGCTGGCGCTGGCTGTGGTGCTGGCGGGCCTGGGCAACTGCGCCGAGCAGGAAGAGGACGAAAAGCCCCGCAAGGAGCGGCAGCCGCAGAAGAAGCAGGCGGCCAGCCGCAGAAAGGCGGGCTGAAGGATGGGCAGATACCGCGTGAATGTGGAGTGCAGCCAGAAGCTGCCACAGACCAAAAGCGAATACTTTACACACTGCAGCTACGAGGTGCAGGCCATCAGCAAGGGCGTGGCAAAGGCCATGGTCGAGGACAAAGCCCGGGCAGAGCACGGGGGCTGTACCTGCAAGGCCTACAGCGTGGAGGTGCTGAAGTGAGCCGGCCGGAGAACATGACGCCGGACGAGGCAGAGATCTGGCAGCGGATGGAGCAGCACGGCGAGGAGCTGGTGCGGGACATGGGGGCTGCCATGATGCAGGCCGAGCGGCTGCCGGAGTGGATGCAGGAAGCAGCGGTGAACATGCTGTGCGACAAACTGGCAGACGCCCGGGCGCTGGCGGCCAGCTGGATGAACGACCACGGGGAACCGTGAAGGAGGACAAGAATGAAAAGCAAGATTGAAATCAACATTTCGGTGATCGACGACGGCCCGGTGGTGATGCGCTGCCAGGGCCAGAACACAAGCAAGGGCAAAGCGCTGGACGCCCTGGAAGATGCCTACCTGAGCACCGCGGCGCAACTGATGAGAAAGGGCCTCTCCAAGGCCGAGCAGGAGGAAGCCGCCAAGGAATTTGGCGAGACGATGCAGGACCGGCTGCTGGCCATGGTGCGAGGAAAAGGCAAACGGTATATGGTCAGCAGCGAAAAAGAGATGAGCTTTATGACGGAGCTGATGCGGCGGCAGGGGGAGGTGCAGCCTTGACCTACGAAGAGTACCGACGGGAGTTGAACGAGGCGCTGGAAAAGGCGGACTGGATGAACCCGCGGGACAAAAACGGCCCGGCGTACCGGGTACTGGCCCGTGCGGCACGGGACAAGGCCCTGCCGCTGGCCCAGTGGCAGAAGCTGCACGACGAATACTACGAAAGGACAAAGAGATGAAGAAGAAACTGAGCCTGACCGAGAAGATCAGCCTGGCGGAGAACAATGCGGTGGATTTTATGCACGCCTGCGTGACCATTGCCCTGCACGACGAGTACGAGGTGGGTGTGCAGCGGCTGCGGAAGGTGAACCTGCGGCGGGACGAGATCAACGAGGAGATGCTGGAAGTGATGGCCCAGCCCCGGAAGAGCGGCCGGGAACAGGCTGCAGCCGGGCAGGCCTGGCTGGTGAGCCTTTTGCCGGAGGGGGCGGAAACGGAGTTCCGGGTGCCGCTGGGCAAGGGCGCGGCCCGCAAGCAGAAGGAGCTGCAGATCCGCATGGCGGTGGACAACGCTGCCACGCTGGAGTGGCGGGTATACGCGGCGGCCTGCGCCGAGGTGCTGGGCTTTGGAGCCAAGCGCCTGAACGACTTACATAAAGCGGTGCTGGAAAACTTCCGGCAGCTTTCCGCCTGGGCCATAGAGGACGGCGTGGACGTGGCGCTGGAGCGTTTTTGCCGCTGCGCCCGGGACGCCTACAAGACCGACGTGCAGGTGGAGGACATCCCGGACGCACAGGCGCTGCATCAGCAGCAGCGCCAGACCCGGCAGGCACTGGACGGGCTGGCAGAGCGGGCCTGGATGGTGGAGGCCAGCCGCAAGCGGGTGGGCTGCCTGCCGCTGGCCCCGGCGGAAGTGGAAAAGCGCATCCAGACCGTGCTGCAGGCCCCGGCCATGCCGGAGAGCTGGGAGAGGAGGCGGGCGAGATGACCCTGAAAGAAGCGATGGGCTACCGGGGCGAGAACGCCGACACCCTGGCGGAGAAGATCGGCATCCGTGCCGGAGAGGTGCGCAGATGGATGGGAGAGAACGGCATGCTGCGGATCTCGGGAGCGAGAATGCAGCAGCTGGCTGCCGCACTGGACGGCGGGGTGCTGGTGACGGCGGACGGCGCGGAAGTGGAGCTGTATGGGAACAGAGGCAACGCATGAGCAAGGACAAAGGCAGGATGAGCCGCAAGCGGATCAGCAAAAAGATAGCCGGAAGGTTTGGCGGGCAAGTACCGGAAGTACGAGACATTGTACGCAAGAATCTGGTGGACCCGCTCAAGCGGCGGCAGGAAAAGATTGTGACCGCAAAGCACCGGGCCGGGAAGCAGGAGGGAAAAGCCGTATGATGGTATACAAATACAGTCTTCACGACCCGGACAGCGGGAAGGTGCTGTACGAGGGCACGGCGGCAGATCTGGCAGCGCAGGGCGTGGTGGCCTCTGAAAAGGTCCTGCCGACGCTGTGGCGGGACCAGCAGCGCAGGACCAGGCGGCACCGTGACCGCCAGTGGGACGTGACCCGGGAAAAGGTAGAAGTGGCTTGCAGCCGGAAAGCCTACAAGGTGCGGCTGAAGCCGAAAAAGACGGCGGCCGTGCAGGCAAAGCCGCCGAAACGGCCTGCAAAGCCGAAAGCTGCTGCGCTGCCGGTGCCGAAACCGGCGGCATCCAGAGCGCCCCGGGTGCGGCTGAAGAAGTACCTGACAGACCCGACCCCGCTGCAGCGGGACGTGCGGGAGCTGGAAGGCTACAACGCCAAGGCCCGGGAGCGTGGAAAGAAAGAGCTGAGCTATGGGTACTGGGCAGCAGAGGGAAAACCGGCTGCTCCGGCATGGTAAAGCCGGTATGCATGCCGGACTGCCCGGACCGGCACCCAGCCTGCAGCGACCGGTGCGAAAAATACCGGGCCTGGAAAGCCGAGGTACAGAAAGAAAAGATCTACACGAAGAGCCAGAACGATGCGAGAAAGATCAACCGGAACGACTTTGACGCGGAGTTCTGGATGGGCGGAAAACACAAATAATGAGCCCCCGGCGGCGTGGACAGCGCGCGGCCGGGGGCTTTGGCGACGGCGGGAGCGTCAGGCCGAACGGGTGCTGCCAGAGGGAAAGCTCTGGCGGCAGGCGTTTGAACTGAACAAGTCATTCCTTTTTATAATAGGCGTCCGGGGCGGGCGCTTTGGGGGGCTTGTATACCCGTTAATCTTGTGACTGTGTGGGCCACAGAAAAGAAACCAACACGAAAAGTTTACCGGACAGGGAGGGCGCCGAGATGCGAAAAAGCTACATCCGGGAAAAAAGGACCCTTTGCGGGGACACATACCAGGCCGTGGGCATTTACCCCGTGACGGATCAGGAGCACCGCCAGCGGGGCAAGAAGCGCAAAGAGAGCGACAAGGGCCAGAAAAGCCGGAACAAGGCCGCCAGTCTGCGCCGTCGACTGCGCAAGGTGCTGGCCAATTTTGACCAGAACGGCTTTTACCTGACCGCTACATACGAGGACGCCTACCTGCCCGAGGACGAGGAAGGCTGCTGGCGGGACGTGAGAAACTACGCCCGGCGAGTGCAGCGGGCGGCACGCAAGCGGTTTGGCGTGCGGGGGACCTGGCCGAAGTTGATGCTGTGGGCCGTGCGCAACGGCGAGGCCGGGCGGCTGCACATGCATGGCTTTGCCCAGTGCCCGGGGCTGAGTGAGGCAGAGCGGCGGGAGCTGCGGTATATGCTGGAGGATCTATGGCGGCGGCGTGTCCCCGGCACACGGGAGTTTGAGCCCATGGGCACCATGAACGCAGACCGGATCATCATGAAGAAGATCCTGGGCATTGACGGGCAGGGTACGAGCGGCACGGTGGGGTACATCTACGGCCACAGCTTCCGGCGGTGCCTGGAAACCAGCAACCTGACCCTGCCGGAGGAGCAGCCGGCAGCTGACACCAAGTGGAGCCGCCGCCAGCTGCGGGAGGCCTGCAGCGAACACGCGGAGGACCCGGCGTGGTGGGAAAAGCAGTTCCCGGGATGGGAGTGCGTCAAAATACAAATCTTTGACCCCGGCGGGCTGCACGAGAATGCCGAGCCCCGGCCGGAGGGCTGGGAAGCCACCGAGCCGCAGGCATATGTGATCCTGCGGAGGCGGGAGTTTGCGAAAGTTCGCACATGACAGACAAGAAATATTTATTTTGCGCGTAAAATAGGCGGTTTGTGCGGGGAATGTGTGAGATATCAGCCAAAAAACGGCAAAAAAAGCGGGAAAGGCGGCGGGCAGTGACCAAAAAGCAGCGGAAAGAGGTGCGCAGGGCGCTGCGGCAGTACGACGGGCGCGGCAAGTGGGCGGCGGTGCTGGACCGGGTGCGGGACTACTATGCCCGGACGGACCCTGCCTGCTGGGAGCTTTTGCGGATGCGCTACCTGGAGGGCATGCGGGAAGAGGACGTGATCCGAGCGCTGTACATCGGGCGGACGACCTACTACAGCAAGGAGCTGGAAGCGCTGAGCACGGTGGGGATCTATGCGGCGGCGGCAGGGCTGCTGGAGGCGGAATGACAGCTGCGGGAACGAAGAGAGATGGCTGAGCGCTGCGGCGCGCGGCCTTTTTGTACTGCAACGGCGACGACCGCAGCCTGCGGCTGAAGCAGGGAGGAGCTGTTGTGGCAGCGGCCAGCAGGATGCAAGGCCCGCCCAAGGGCCGCAGCAGACGCTGGGAGCTGAGGCTGGGGCAGTGTTCTGGTTTTTCAAAGCGCCGCAAGGCCGCTGCGGAAAAGACAGCAAACACAACCCGTGCTCCACTCCCCCAAAAAGTCCGTAGGTTTTTTGTGCGGCGGTTTGCGATAGACTGGAACCATGAGCACAGAGGGAGGGCCTGGGATGGCACAGCGGAAATACTGCAAAAATACCGTGCCGGGTCGGCAGGGGCGCGGGAAGAAGTACCCGGCCAGGGTGCGGGCTGAGGTGGTGATGGCCATGATCAGCTCCAACTCCATCTGTGCAGTGTCCCGGAAGTACGGCGTGCCGGAGAGCACCATCCGCAGCTGGATGGCCGAGGAGGCCGGAAAGTCGGACGGGGTGTTTGCCGAGGCCAGGGCCCAGGCGGCGCGGGAGATCGCAGCCCGGGCGGCGCTGGGAGCCCGGGCCCAGGTGGGCTACCTGCAGCAGCGGGTGGCCGAGAACCAGCGGGCCAGCGAGATCTGCACAAAGCTGCGGGCAAAACTGGACGAGGATGCCCGAGCCCGGGACTTTGCGATCGGCGGGCTGCTCAAGAGCGAGGCGGAGAACCTGCAGGACGCGGCAGAAACCGGCCTTGTGGTGTACAGTGAGCCGGGCAGCTACGACCGGCGGCTGGAGGACGATGAGCGGAAGGAGCTGGAACAGCAGCTGGAGCGGTACGAGGCGCTGGCCATGACCGACAAGGACGCGGCGAACGTGGCCACGGTGCTGCTGAACGCTGCGGCCAATGCGGCGGCGCTGGTGCCGCGGGACGAGGGCGGCAGCCAGAGCACTGCCCCGGCGGTGCTGATGGAAGCAAAGGACGACGCAGAGCAGCAGGAGGTGGTGCTGGATGGCACGGCAGGAGATTAACGGCCGGCCCATCATCTGGCGGCCGCAGCCGAGGCAGGCGGCCTTTATGCGGCGCAGCGAGGACGAGGCCCTGTACGGCGGGGCGGCCGGCGGCGGCAAGAGCGACGCGCTGGTGATCGAGGCGCTGCGGCAGGTGGATGTGCCGAACTACCGGGCATTGATCCTGCGCAAGACCTTTCCCCAGCTGCGGGAGCTGATCGACAAGACCATGCAGTACTACAAGCCCGCATTCCCCAAGGCCCGGTACAATGCCAGCAACCACTGCTGGACCTTCCCCAGCGGGGCGAAGATCTATTTTGGCAGCATGTTCCGGGCCCAGGACAAATACAACTACCAGGGCCAGCAGTTTGATTTTATCGGGGTGGACGAGCTGACCCACTTCACCTGGGAAGAGTACAGCTACCTGATGAGCCGCAACCGCCCCAGCGGGCCGGGCACACAGGTGTACATCCGGGCCACGGCCAACCCCGGCGGCATCGGCCACGGGTGGGTGAAGGCCCGGTTCATCACGCCGGCACCCCCGGGCACCCGGATGGTGCAGCTGGTGGACGTGAAGAAGCCGGACGGCACCGTGGAAAAGCTGCGGCGCACGCGGGTGTTTATCCCCTCCACCATCTTTGACAACCCGGCACTGCTGAAAAATGACCCGGGGTATCTGAACAATCTGGCAAGCCTGCCGGAGGCAGAAAAGCAGGCGCTGCTCTATGGCAGCTGGGACAGCTTCAGCGGCCAGGTGTTCACCGAGTGGCGCAACGACCCGGTCCACTACGAGGACCAGCGGTGGACCCACGTGATCAAGCCGTTCCGCATTCCGGCACACTGGAAGATCTGGCGCGGGTACGACTTTGGCTACTCGCGGCCCTTCTCGGTGGGGTGGTACGCAGCGGACGAAGAGGGCAGGCTGTACCGGATCAAGGAGCTGTACGGCTGCGACGGTACGCCGAACGAAGGCCTGAAGATCGACCCGGTGGAGCAGGCCCGGCGCATAAAGGAAGCGGAGGAGAACGACCCGATGCTGAAAGGCCGGGTGATCCAGGGCGTGGCGGACCCGGCCATCTTCAACGAGAGCCAGGGCGAGAGCATTGCCCAGATGCAGGAAAAGCACCCGTACTACCTGGTATGGCACCCGGGAGATCACACCCGCCTTGCCGGCAAGATGCAGATGCACTACCGGTTAGCCTTTAACGCCGAGGGACGGCCCATGTTGCAGGTGTTTGACACCTGCAAACACTTTATCCGGACCATCCCGAACCTTGTGTACGACGAGAGCAACGTGGAGGACATTGACTCGGACCAGGAGGATCACATTTACGACGAGTGCCGCTATGTGCTGATGGAAAACCCCATCAGCCCGCGGCAGATCCAGAAAGAGACGGTGCTGCGGGACGACCCGCTGGATCTGGACAAGCACAAGAGCAGAACGCATGTGATGCGGGTGTAACTCCCTCACCACTGGGAATGGGCAAAAAAGGAGTGACAGAGTGGACGGAAAAGAACTTTTGCAGGAGCTGCTGCGGCGATACCCGGACCAGAGGGTGAGCGAAGACCCGGCGGGGGCCGGGATGCTGAGCAGCCTGGGAGCGCAGCAGCCGGAGCCGATGACCGGAACGAGCCTGCAGGCGACGAGCGGCAGCGCCCCGGAGGACAGCGGGGACACGGCACAGGCGATCGGGCCGGAGGAGATCGCAAAGGCGGGGGAGACCCTGCAGAAATACAAGGCGGGCAAGGCGTCGCTGGACAAGCGCATTATGGACAACGAGCTGTGGTTCCGCATGGGACACTGGAAGAACTGCGAAAACAAGATGATGGAGGGCAAGCCCAAGCCCTCCAGCGGGTGGCTGTTCAACAGCATTGCCAACAAACACGCCGACGCCATGGACAACTACCCGGAGCCCAACGTTTTGCCCCGGGCGGCGGACGACGAAGAAACGGCCAAGGCACTCTCGAAGATCATCCCGGTGGTTTTGGAGCAGTGCGACTATGAGCAGGTGTACAGCGACACCTGGTGGCGCAAGCTCAAGACCGGCACCGGCGTGAAGGGTGTGTTCTGGGACCCGACGCTGCGAGGGGGCCTTGGCGACATCAGCGTGAAGAGCGTGAACCTGCTGATGCTGTACTGGGCCCCTGGCGTGAGCGACATTCAGGAGAGCCCGAACCTGTTCAGCCTGAGCCTGGAGGACAACGAGCAGCTGGTGGCGAAATACCCCCAGCTGGAAGGCCACACCGGAAAGAGCCTGGACGTGGCCGAGTACATCCACGACGATCAGCTCGACACCACCGGCAAGAGTGTGGTGGTGGACTGGTACTACAAAAAGGCCCGGCCGCAGGGCGCGCCGGTGCTGCACTACTGCAAGTACTGCAACGGCGTGGTGCTGTACGCCAGCGAGAACGACCCGGCCCTGGCCGAGCGGGGCTTTTACGACCACGGGAAATACCCCTTTGTGTTTGACCCGTTGTTCATGGAAGAGGACAGCCCGGCGGGCTTTGGGTACATCGACGTGATGAAGGACACCCAGACCGCCATTGACGAGATGAACCACGCCATGGACGAGAACGTGAAACTGGCAAGCAAACTGCGCTTTGTGGTGAGCGACTCGGCCGGGGTGAACGAGGAAGAACTGGCGGACTTCAGCCGGGACATCGTGCATGTGGTGGGGCGGCTGAACAGCGACACCTTTATGCCGCTGCAGACCAGCGTGCTGAGCGGCAACTGCATCACCTACCGGGACGACCGGGTGAACGAGCTGAAGGAGGTCAGCGGCAATCGGGACGTGAGCCAGGGAGGCACTACCAGCGGCCTGACCGCGGCCAGCGCCATTGCGGCCCTGCAGGAAGCGGGCAGCAAGCTGAGCCGGGACATGCTGAAAAGCGCGTACCGCTCCTTTGCGAAGGAGTGCTACCTGATCATTGAGCTGATGCGCCAGTTCTACGACGAGCAGCGGGTGTTCCGCATTACCGGAGAGACGGGGCAGACCGAGTACACCCCCTTCAGCGCGGCGCAGCTGCGGGCCGTGCCGGGCGGCGAGATCGGCGGGGTGCAGCTGGGCGACCATGAGCCGGTGTTTGACATCACGGTGAGCGCGGCCAAGAAGAGCACCTTCAGCCGTCTTTCTCAGAACGAGACGGCGAAAGAGTGCTACCAGATGGGCTTCTTTGCGCCTGCCAACGCCGACGCGGCCCTGGCGGCGCTGGACATGATGGACTTTGAAGGCATTGAGAAGGTGCGCCAGCGGGTGAGTGAGAACGGCACGCTGTACACCCAGCTCCAGCAGATGGCACAGCAGCTGCAGAAGATGGCAGCCATCATCGACCAGCAGAACGGCACCAACGTGAGCGAGGCGGCAGGAGCGGCTGCGCAGGCGGCGGGCAGCACGGGTGGCGGCAGCGGCAGCAGCAATGTGACCCGCAGCACCACCAACAGCCTGGGCGCTGCGGTGGGCGAAGGGAACAACAGTCTCTCGACACAGGCGGCCAAGCGGGCCATGAATGCGAACAACCCGAACAAAGAATGACGGGGGACGTTCTCTTTTGCCGCACAAAAGAGAACCAGAAAAGCGCCAGCGATTTCGACGCGCTGGACCCACGAGAAAGGGGCTGCTCGCCCCTTTCAGACCCCAAAGAAGAAGTCGAACCGGAAAAAAGCTAGCCGCTGCGCTTAACGCTTTTTTCTCGGCTCTCCGATTGGAACAGGAACGACAGGAGGAAAACGGCGTGATCAAAGTGGAAATGATGCAGACCGACAAGGGCTATAGTGTAGCAGCAAGCGGCCACGCAGACTATGCACCCAAAGGCCAGGACATTGTGTGTGCGGCAGTGAGCGTGCTGCTGCAGACGCTGGCCAACAAGGTGGAGGAGGCTGCACGGCAGAAGCAGCTGGAGAGCAGCTGCGTGCAGCACGGTGAGTCTTTTGTGGTGCAGGCAAAGCCCAGCGGCGGCATGACCGGAATCATGGTTGCTGCATGGTACGACTTTGTGGAGGAAGGGCTGAGCGAGCTGGCCGGGCAGTACCCGGACCATGTGGAGTTGTACATTTACGATGACAGCGACGGCTGCGATGCGCCGGAAAAGGCACTGAACCTGCAGAAATTTGCCGAAGGTGGAGACGGCGGCGCAGGTGCCGCAGAGGGCGGTGCGGCGGAAGCGGAACCCCCGGCGGTGCAGGCACCGGCTTTGCGGCCGGCGCAGGAGCGGCTGGCACGGCGCAGCGGGGCGCTGAAGGGGAAGGCGGCAGGCGGGGAGAAACTTCCCCAGCCGCCTGCGGGCGGCAGCCCCCTCAAGGAGGGGGCCTCTGGCAGTGAGAGTGACCCGGCGGAAGCGGAGAAGCACCAGGAACCTGCCAAGGAGCCCAAGGCCGAAAAGACCCCGGAGGAGCGCCGGAGAGCCTTTGGCGAGATGGTGCAGGGCGAATACAGCGACGTGTTCCAGGAGATGATGCAGCGGGCCATTGATAAGGCCACGGAGAACATCCGGCAGAATCCGCAGGTGGCGCGGCTGACCCAGGCACTGGCCAATGCCTACGGCGTGGACACCGAGGACATGGACGGCCTGATCGAGGCGGTGGAGAACGGCCGCGTGAAGGACGAGAAATATTACGAGGACCTGGCCCAGCAGCGGGGTGTGAGCGTGAAAACGGCCCGGGAGCTGGACAAGATGGAGAGCGACCTGAAGCGCAGCAACACCCGCAACGCCCAGCTGCAGGCCATGCAGCAGGAAGCAGCCCGCCAGCAGCGGGTGAGCCAGATCCAGGCACAGTGGGAGGCCCAGGCCGCCCAGCTGAAGACCCAGTACCCGGATTTTGAGCTGCAGGAGGTGCTGGCCAACGAGCAGGTGGCCGACCTGATGCGCCGGGGCGTGAGCCTGCCGGACGCTTACCGGGCCGCCTACTTTGACCACATCATGCAGCAGGCCACGGCCCAGACCGCCCAGAAGGTGGAGCAGGGCGTGGCGGCACGCATTCAGCAGCGGGCCAGCAGACCCGGCGAGAACGGCACCCGGCCAGGCGGCGCGGTGACCACCCATGTGGACGTGGCCAGCATGAGCCGCCGCCAGCTGGAAGACCTGGAACGCAGGGCACGCCGGGGCGAGAAGATCACGCTGTAACGACTTCCCACACGAGGGTGTGAGAACATAAACCTTTGAAGGAGGACCAAACCATGAAATGGAAGAAGTTGAACCTGCAGCTGTTTGCGGATGCGCACGAGCAGCTGCAGAACACCACCGGCAGCTCCGGCATGAGCGCCGAGATGAAGACCTTTTACGAGCGCCGCCTCATCGACCAGGCGCTGCCGGCGCTGGTGCATGACCAGTTCGGCGACAGCTACCCGATCCCGGCCAACAACGGCAAGACCATCGAGTTCCGCAAGTATGACGCGCTGCCCAAGGCCACCACGCCCCTGACCGAGGGTGTGACCCCGGAAGGCCAGGCCCTGACCGTGACCACGGTGACCGCTGAGGTGCACCAGTACGGCGGCTGGGTGCCCCTGACCGACATGGTGCAGATGACCACCATTGACAACAACGTGGTGCAGGCCACCAGCGTGCTGGCAAGCCAGAGCGGCCGCACCATGGACACCATCGTGCGCGACATTCTGGCCGGCGGCACCAACGTGATCTACGCGCCTAAGGTGAGCGACGGCGTTGAGACCCCCGTGAGCAGCCGTGCGGGCCTGGACGCCACGGCCCAGCTGACGGTGGACCTGATTGAGCAGGCGGTGGCCCAGCTGAAGGTGCAGAATGCTGACCCCATCGGCTCTGCCGGCGGCAGCTATGTGTGCATCATCCACCCGTACACGGCCTACGACCTGAAGAAGGACCCGGCCTGGGTGGAGGCCCACAAGTACGCCAGCCCCGAGGAGATCTTTGAGGGCGAGATCGGCAAGATCGGCAACGTGCGCTTTGTGGAGACCAGCGAGGCAAAGATCTGGACGGGCACCGGCTGCCCCAGCGGCCTTGCGGTGTTTGGCACCCTGGTGCTGGGCGCCCACGCCTACGCCACCACCGAGCTGGAGGGCGGCGGCCTGCAGCACATCGTGAAGCAACTGGGCTACGGCGATGACCCCCTGAACCAGCGTGCCTCTGTGGGCTGGAAGGCCGTGAAGACCGCCGAGCGTCTGAGCGAGCAGTACATGGTGCGCATTGAGAGCTGCAGCGCACGCTACAGCGCCAAGGCGAAGGCAAACTGAGGAACGGAGGATGAACACAAAATGGCAGTGAAGAAAGAAACCGCCCAGCAGGCTGCAGAAGCAGCCACCCAGGACACCAAGGACGTGCAGGCGGAGAAGCCCGCCACCGAGGTGATCCACCTGTTCAAGGACAACGGCCGCTACTCCAGCGCCCGTTTTGTGAGCGTGAACGGCGAGGCGTACCTGATCCAGCGCGGTGTGGACGTGGAGGTGCCTGCGGCGGTGGCCGAGGTGCTGCGCCACAGCGAGGAGATGGACAACGCGGCCAACGCGAAGATCGAGGCGGCCCAGGCGGCGGCGCAGAACGTGCCGGCACTGCAGAAGCTGTAAGAACAACGTGAAGAGAACACCCGGTACGGCAGGCACTTGCTGTGCCGGGTGTTTTTGCTAAGGAGGCGGAACGATGACAGCCGGAAAGGCGATAGAACTTTGCGACCAGATGCGGCCGAACAACGACTTTGGGGACGAGATGAAGCAGATGTGGATGCGCCAGTGCGACGCGCGGCTGCGGCAGACGGTGGTGAACCGCTCGGCCTGCGGCGATTTTGACGCTGTGGGCGCCGACATGGCCGGGGACGGGCTGGAGTATGACACCCAGCTGCTGGCACCGGATGCCTTCAGCGCACTGTACCAGCACTGGCTGTGCGCCCAGATGGACCTGGCCCTGGGCGAGACGGCCCGGGCGGTGAACGAGCTGCAGATGTACAGTGACTACTGCCAGGAGTTTGCAGCCTGGATGCGGCAGAAATACCCCCCGGCGGGCGGGGTGCAGTGGAGGTATTGAGAGATGATCGACGGGACGAACCTGAACCAGCTGACCGGTAGCCGGCAGCTGTTGCGGGCCTTTGGGGGCATCAACGAGACCTACAGCTGCAGCGAGGCGGAGCTCTCGGCGGCGCTGAATTTCTCCGGCCGGGGATTTCCGGCGCTGCAGACCCGGGCCCTGCGCAAGAAGGTGCGGGATGTGGAAAAAGTAAGCGGCATGTACCACCTGAACGGGCTGCTGATCTGCCGGGGCACGGGGCTGGAATATGCCCCGGACGGGCAGACCGGCCGCACGGCGGCGGTGACGCTGGAGAATGTGCTGACCGATGACCGCAAGGAACTGGCCGGCATGGGCAGCAAGGTGCTGATCTGGCCGGATAAGCTGGCCTTTGACACTGAGACCGGCCAACTGGAGCCGCTGGGGGCGAAGTGGGAGCTGGGCGACCGGAAGATGACCGTGTGCCCCTGCGACACGGAGGGCAAGGTATACGAGGTGACCGGTGCGGGCGACACGGAACCGGAAGAGCCGGAGGACGGGCAGCTGTTTTTGAAGGGCGACCCGAAGAACCTGTACGACTATGAGAGCGTGCTGGAAAAGTGGAGCGCCAAGAGCGGCAAGTGGGTGCAGGTGCTGGTGAACACGGTGCGCATGACCTGCCCGGGGATCGGGAGCCTGCTGAAGGAGGGCGACACAGTGACCCTGACCGGCATGCCGCAGGCGGTGTGCGACGCGCTGGCGGCAGACCTGAACGGGGAGATCGTGGTGCAGGCGCTGGAGGGGGACGACCTTGTGGCCAGCCTGACCCCGGCCCAGGACAGCAGCCGGTACTATGGCAGCTGGACGGTGACGGCCACGGGCACCGGCTGGCGCAGCCTGGACGGGGCGCGCACCGAGAACGAGGGCCTGGCCGTGAGCATCACGCTGGAGCGGCGGGTGCCGGATCTGGACTTTGTGACGGAGCAGGGCAACCGGGTATGGGGCTGCAGCAAGAAGGAGAACACCATTTACGCCTGCCGCCTGGGCGACCCCACCAACTGGTACAGCTACCGGGGCATTGCAGCGGACAGCTACGCCGTGAGCGTGGGCAGCGACGGCACTTTTACCGGCGCGGCCAGCTGCATGGGGTATGTGCTGTTCTTCAAAGAGAACTGCATCCACAAGCTGTACGGCTCCAAACCCAGCGACTACCAGCTTTCCAGCGTGCGGTGCCGGGGCGTGGCAGCCAACGCCGCCCACAGCCTGTGCGTGCTGAACGAGACGCTGTATTACCTTTCGCCCGGCGGGGTGATGGCCTGGGACGGCAGCCTGCCCAGCAAGGTGTCCGGCGCGCTGGACACCGGGAAGCTGACGGGGGCCGCGTGGTGCGCTGCTGGAAGCCTGGACGCGCGGTATTACCTGTACCTGCGCCGGCAGGGGGACAGCGCCGGGCGGCTGCTGGTGTACGACACGGAGCGGGGCCTGTGGCACGAAGAGAGCGCCGTGGGCTACGAGATGGCCAGCACCGGCCAGCAGCTGTACCTGTGGGATGGCCGGGCCCTGTGGGCGGCAGACCCCGACCGGGAAACAGAAGGGGAAGCCGAGGCGGCACTGCAGTTTGAGGCGGTGAGCGGGGACATTGGACTGACCGAGACGGATGACAAATACATCAGCCGGATCACCCTGCGGCTGGACGCGCAGGTCCACAGCGTGGTGACGCTGGCGGTGAGCTACGATGGCGGCCCCTGGGAGACCCTGCGCACGGCAGCGGCCACGGGAGACCACGACCGGCTGAACCTGCCCTTTGAGCCGCGCCGGCACGACACCATGCGGCTGAAGCTGAGCGGCACGGGGCAGATCGCTTTGCGGAGCATGGCCTTTACGCTGGCAGGCACCACCGGCGGCCGGGTGACCGGGGCTGGGCCGAGAAAGTGAGGGATGAACATGGCGAGTTTAGCGGGGCTGAACGGCATCAGCCTGCCCAGCTTTGGCAGCAGCATGGACCCGGAGGACGCCCGGGCGCTGCGCAACTACCTGTACCAGCTGCAGGAACAGCTGGGCTACGTGCTGACCAACCTGGACAGCGAGAACATGAGCGAGAATTTTTTGAGCAGTAAGGGGGAGACGGAATGAGCAGACTGAGCAATGCCCGGACGGAACTGGAGAACTACGAAAAGACCCGCCCGGCGGACTATGTGAGCCAGTACCAGCCGAAGATCAAGGACGTGATGGGCCAGCTGGACGGCATGAAAGAATTTGACTACGACCCGGACGCCGACACAGCCTACCAGCAATACAAGAGCCAGTACACCCGCTCGGCTAAGCTGGCGAACCAGAACGCCCAGGCCAACGCGGCGGCCCAGACCGGAGGCTACAGCTCCAGCTACGGCACCCAGGCGGGCCAGAACGCCTACACGACCACCATGAACAACCTGGACAACGTGCTGAACAGCCTGCAGGACCAGAGCCGCAGCGAGTACACGGCCAAGCGCACCGGGCTGGAGAGCCGGCTGAGCGGACTGCAGAACGCCGAACAGCAGGACTACCAGAACTACCAGAAGGACATGGCCAACTGGATGGACGGGCTGCAGTACCGCCAGAACGAGTACGACAAGGCCAGCAGCGAGAGCAGCCAGCGCACCAGCCGGTGGCTGAACGGCATCCTGAGCGCGGTGCAACTGGCGGCGCAGATCTTACCGTTCTTTTTTGTGTAAGGAGGGGACACCATGGGAACCATTGCGAGACTGAACACGGCAAAGAAGAAGCTGGCCCAGGCCGAACAGGCTATGCCGGGGGCCTACCAGAACAACTACACGGACAGCATCAACCAGAAGCTGGTGCAGCTGGCGGATGCCAGCCTGACCGGCAGCACCGGCGTGGACACGGACGCCCTGAATGCCGCCTACCAGCAGTACCGGGCAAACAGCGTGGCCAACGCCCAGAACGGCGCGGCGGCCGCTGCCGGCACGGCCAATGCCCTGGCGGGCGGGTACGGTGCGGACTGGGCCAAGACCGCGGCGAACCAGGCGGCAGGGGAGCAGATCGCAGGCGTGGACAACAGCCTGAGCAGCCTGCGGGCGGACGCTTTGCAGAACTGGAAGCAGAAGATGAGTGACACCACCAGCGTGCTGGACGACCTGCTGGGCCAGCAGAGCCTGGAACGCAGCGAGTATGACGGCAGCGTGAGCAATGCCCAGAACTGGCGAGACTACCTGAGCGGCCGGGTGGACACGGCACGGCAGGAGAACAACGATTTCTGGAACAATGTGTGGAACGTTGTGAAGGGAGTGGGCAATGCGGTAAAGACCGGGTACGATGCCTACCAGGGCTATTACCAGTGGGACAAGGAGTTTGAACTACAGAAGCAGCAGTATGCGGACAGCCTGCAGCGCACCCAGCTGAGCGACCAGATCAGCGCCATGGAACAGGCGCAGGCCTTTAAGCAGGCGGGCTTTGATGACCTGGCAGCCCAGACCCTGACCAAGTACGGACTGGACAGCACGATGCTGGACGCCTGGGAGGGCATGAGCGATACCCAGAAGGACAAGATGGCGGCCCTGCTGCAGGGCGCAAGCCTGGCGGGCAGCGGCAACGACACGGCAGCAAAGAATTACCTGCAGATGGCAGGACTGAGCGGGGACAGCACGGACAGCTACGGCACCATTGCCGGGCGGCTGAACAGCTCGAACCTTGCATACCAGCAGGCGCTGCTGGGACTGCAGCAGCGGTACAAGACCACGGGCACCGGAAGCACGAGAAGCGGTGGGAGCAGCTCGGGAAGCAAGAGCGGCGGCTACACGACCAGCCAGCTGCAGCAGATGGCAAACAAATTTTCCAGCATGAAGGGCACCGAGCCCCTGTACGACTTTTACAAGCGGACCCTGACCAATGCGGGATGGATCAAGGCAGACACCGGCACCAAGGCCAGTACCCAGAGCGCGGCGGGCGGAACCGGAGCGGGAAAGGCGGGAACCACGACCAGCAAGCTGCCGGCAGCGACCACCAAAACGCCGTGGAGCACCAGCGGCACGGTGGACGGCGTGGCGGGGGCGTCGGTGAGCATGGCCAGCCCGAAAGGCGGCAATTACAATACGGCGCTGCGAGAAGCACAGCAGATGGCAAACAATGGCTATGACATGGCCCAGATCACCGAGTATCTGATCCGGAAAAATTACAGCGACAGCACCATCAGTCAGGTGTCGCAGACTATGGGATGGTAAAGGAGGAGCAACATGAGCCTGAGTGTAGAACAGGTGCGCCAGATGCGGGAGCAGATTAAAGCGAATGACGCCGCAAAAACCGCAGCCCAGAAGAAGAAGACGACGACCCAGACGGCCAAGACCACCCCGGCGGCACCGGCAGCCAAGAGCGCCGGCACGGGCCTGAGCGTGGCCCAGGTGGCGCAGATCCGCAGCCAGATGACGGCTGCCCCCGCCAGCACCAGCCGCCTGCAGACGACGGCCAGTACCCCGGCCTGGACCGGCGGCACGCGGCAGGTGCTTGGCACGGTGAGCGCGGACGCTCTGGGCAAGCAGGTGCTGGCAGACATGACCAGCGACACGGGCAGCCCGGTGGCCACGGACCGGCAGGAGGACTACGAACCGGACTGGAACTATGTTGGCAGCGACAACGCCCCGAAACAGCGGGCCATTGCGCAGGGCACCTACGGCAGCTACGCCAAGGCGGCGCAGAAGGTGGGAAACGCCCTTGCCAAGGACCGGCAGACCGACCGCTTTGACGAGCTGAACCAGTGGATGGACGAAAGCCCCCGGCACCGGGAGGTGGTGGACCTGCTGCGGCAGAAGGAGTACACCACTCAGGAGGACAAGGGCGTTGCCCCGGAGCAGGCCGTGCAGGTGACCGGTACAAAGCAACGGTACAGCCCCGGAGACCTTTTGAAGATGGGGTACACGGCCCAGGAGATCAACGAGGCCCGGGCATACATCCGGGAATATGATGCCTTGCCGGTGACTGACCGGGCGGTGCGCCGCACGGCGGACACCACGAAGGGCATTGCAGCCACGGTGGCGTCGGCGGTGCCCATGGCGGGCGAGATGACCACCCAGAGTGTGAAGGACATCCGGGCTACCCAGAAAAACGAGGCGGCGCTGGACAAGGAACTGGAAGGCGATGCCCGCGGCAAGAAACTGAAAGACCGGATCACGGCGGTGGACATGGACTATAACCCCCAGTACACCGACGAGGATCTGCGCGGCATGGGCTACAGCCAGAGCGAAATTGACACCATGCGCAGCCGCATTGCCGGGACGGTGCAGAAAACGGCGCTGGATAAAGACACGAGCCTTGGCTACCAACTGTACAATTACGGCCAGCAGCGCACGGCAGCGGCCCAGGCGGGCCTGAGCCCGGCGGCCAAAACAGCCATGGGCGTTGCCACCAGCGCGGCGGAGAACCTGGCCGTGGCGGGCGTGAGCCCCTACCTGGTGCTGCCGGTGCTGAGCGCCCAGGGCGCGGCCGAGAGCATGGGCCAGGACGTGGAGAAGGGCACCAGCGCAGGCCAGGCCGTGGGCGTGGGCCTGGCAAAGTTCGGAGCCGGGTGGGGCATCAACTCGGTGGGCGTGGCGGACATGGCCCGCAGCATGGGCGTGGACTACGCCCGGGACACGGTGGCCGGAAAGCTGGCAGACCTTGTGCGCAGCTCGAAGCTGATGAACAAGCTGGGAAGCAGCCAGGTGGCGAAAAACACCATCTCCGGCGGCGTTGACAACGCCATGCAGGCCTTTGTGGAGACCTATGCGGACAAGATCATTGATGCCACGCTGGGCGGGGACCAGCAGGCCGCCGACGAGTTGCTGCAGACCGACACCTTTTTGCAGGCACTGCAGGCCGGGGCCACCGGCGGTGCCTCCGGTGCGCTGGGCGGTGCCGTGGGCACGGGGCTGGGCACCATGAGCCGGACGCTGGATGCCCGGGCCGGGATGGAAACGGCTGCCCCGGTGCAGGTGGACACCGAGAGCCGGGCGGCGGATGCCGCAGCGGCGCAGCGGGCGCTGGAAGCGCGGGCCATGGAGCCGGGAGAAGCTGCACGGCAGCAGGCAGACCAGGCCGCCGCCATGCAGCAGACGGGCAACACTGACGCTGCGGAAACGACTGCCCGGAAGGATGCGGCCCCGGCGGTGCGCAGCGAGAACCCGGCGGTGCAGCAGCTGGCGGCCGCCATGGAGGCGGATGCCCTGACGGGTAAGACCATCAATCTGTTTACCCCGAACGCGGCCAACGAGGCAAACCGGGCGGCCTTTGCGGAGGAGTACGGCATGGAGCTGCCTGCCACGGCCAGCGAGACCCGGAAAGCCCTGCGCACGCTTGCCCAGCAGCAGACTGCCGAGCAGGCCATGCAGCAGGAGGCGGAGGCTCCTGGCACAAATGTCAGGAACAAGGCAGCGCAAGTGAAGAACCCTGCCGCCGATCCGGGCCAAAGTACCGTGGAAAAGGCTGGGGAAACCGTGGAAAACGGGCAGGGCTACAGCGTGAGCATGAGCAACGACACCATGACGGTGCGCTTTGCGGACGGCACGGAAGCGGTGCGGACGGTAGACCCGGAAAACCCCAGGACTATGCTGTTTGACCCGGAACAGCTGCACCAGCAGGCGCAGGCGGAAAGCCGGGCTGAAGTACAGCAGGAAGCGCCGGCGCAGCAGCAGAGCCCGGCGGAAGCGGACGGCCTGCGGCGGACGGCGGGGCTGCAACAGCAGACCCTGACCGAGAAGCAGCGGGAAGTGCAGCGGGTGCTGACGGACTGGAAGGTGAGCGAGGGCGCGGCGGAGACCATCAGCCGGATGGTGCCGGACAGCATTGCAGACCTGGAACGCTACACGGCGGCAGCAAGCAGCATGTACCGCATGGGCCAGATGGACGGGGTGAAAACCTTTGACAAGGCGCTGGAGCTGGCGGGCGGCATGAACAATCTTGCCCCGAACACGAACTATGTACTGCAGCAGCCCGGCGGAGAGCAGGCACTGCGGGCGGCCTTTTTGCAGGGGCAGGGCGAAGTGGAAGCCGGCACGGTGGAGCGCGGGGCCCTGGGCGGTGCCCTGACCGACCAGAGCACCAAAGGCGAGGGCCGGGTGATCTGGAAGGGAAGCGACCGCGCGGCGGACGATGTGGCAGCCCAGGTGATCCGGCTGAACGCGGCGGGAACCGGCACGGACGCCATTTTGAAGAGCGTGCTGCTGGGCCCGGACGGAAGCCCCAGCGAGCGGGTGAAAGCCTATGTGGACACCGAGACGGGCCGCATCTTTTTTGGCGACCGGAACGGAGACGTGTTTGGCACGGTGCTGCACGAGGACTACCACTGGTACAACGCTCTGGACGCTGAGGGTGCCAAGGCGGTGCAGAACACGGCGCTGGAGTACCTGGCGAAGAGCGAGGGCTTTGAGAACGTGGACGAGCTGATCCGGGACAAGGTGAAGGATTATGCCGCCCAGGGCCTGACCTACGAGCAGGCTGCAGAGGAACTGGTGGCAGACAGCTGGCGCGGCATTTTTGACAGTGCCGAGAGCGTGACCCGGTGGGCGGAGTTCCAGCGGGCGCAGGCGGAGAAGAACGCCGGCAAGGCAGGCACCATCCACAAGGTGATGACCGCCGTGAAGGAGATGCTGAACGGCATCATCAGCCGGGCAAAGGAAGCGCTGACCCTTGACCCGGAGAACCGGGCGGCCCTGAAAGCCCAGCGTTTGGCCGAGGCGGAAAAACGGGCCCTGCAGGACGCCTATTTTGCCCATGCGGAAAAGGCCATGGACAACCTGCGGGCGGCAAAAGAAAACGCCGCAGCCCTCAAGAGTGAGGGTGCGGCGCAGGGGGTGCGGTTCCAGCTGCACGAGGGAAAAGATTCTCTGGTAGAGCAGATGAACGGCCATCTGGATGAATTGGAAGAAATGAAACCGGTGGCGACAATCGAAGGAACAGAGGTGTCTTTCGGAAAAACGCGAAACGAAAACATTTCCAATGTTGAAGAATTCTTTGATTCTATAGGAAACAAAGTGATTCGTGAAAACTTCGGAACGGTGGAGTTGACAAAGAGCGGTGCACGTGCAACGGTGCAGCATGGAAACAGCAAAGCAAAACAGGTTGCGGTTGCTGCAGTCCCCGAAGTAATTCAAAAAGGAAAGCAAATCGGGTATGAGCAAAACTGGCAGGGACGAGGGTATGATACTTATGTCTTTGCAGCGCCCGTCGAAATTGACGGAACAAAGCTGTATGAAGGCGTGATTGTAAGAGAATACACCCGGCAGAATGGCATGAAGAATTTCTATGTTCATGAGGTATGCTGGACAGATGGAAGCTATGTGACGTTTGACACTGAGGGAAATATGACAAAAAAAGAAGATACTCCCACACAGCTCCCGAAAGCTGTGCGGAGCACCCTTGCGGATGCTCAGGAAGTATCTTCTGACACTACTATAGCACAAACCTCTGCCAAAAGCAAGGAAAACAATGCAGCTGTGCAGAAAAATGTGCGGTATCAGTTGGCTGAACAGGATGAGCTGGCAAAGCTGCGCACCGAACAGCAGCAGCTGACCAAGCAGCGCAGTGCCCTGAAGGAAGAACGCAGCGCATGGCTGAACAGTGCCGAAGTGCAGCGGATCGAGGCAAAGAAAAAGGCGCTGGGCGTTTTTTCTGCAGAGGGCAAGGCCTACCGGGACAGCGCAGAATACCAGGACTACCTTGCAAAGCGCAAGGAGTACAACAGCCGCCTGGCCGCGCTGGAAGAGCGGGACAGCGCCCTGACGGAGCAGATGAAAGCAGCCAATGAGCGTCTGCAGCAGCGGAAGGACGCCCAGGCCAAGGACGCACAGCGTGCCTACGATGCCAAGGCCAAAGAGTACGGCGGCAATGCGGAGTACCGGCGGATGTTGGCGAAGGAGCAGTTCGGCGTGACGGAAGAATTCCGGCGGGCAGGGTACATTCTGCCGGACGGCCAGATGCTGGATTTTGCCCAGAATGACCGCAGCCGGGACACCGACCACCGGGAAATTCTGGAGGTGTTCGGCCCGGCGGAAGTGAAGAACGGCACGGAAGCGCTGAATGAGTTTTTGCTGGACGGCAATGTGCGTGTGATGGCGGAAGCGCCGGGCGTGGACATTTCGGCGGACACGGCCCCCACGGCGCAGCAGCTGGAACAGATCCGGAAAATGGCCGAGCAGCTGGGCGGCGAGCGCAGGCAGTTCACGCTGGACATCTCCACAGCAGACGGCAGGGCTGCCGCCAGCAAGGAATACAGCGGGCGTGTGGATGCGGACAAGGTGGTGCGGGAAATCCGGGAGTATTACAAGACCGGAGAGCTGGCGCAGGAAAGCAGTCTTGCAAAGTTCCGTTTCCAGCTGGCGGAGCAGGCCAGCCGGGAGGCAAAGAAGAACGACCAGCGGCAGGCGAGCCGGGATATTGCGAACACGGCGGCGGCACTGGACACCCTGAGCCAGTTCTTTGGGGTGACGAGAGGCGTGAAGGTGAGCCAGGACAGCCTGGACGGGCTGGCGGCGCGGTGGACGAAAGCCAACGCCAGCCGGGCCGACCGGGTGAAGCTGGCGAACGAGACCCGGGTGCTGGTGGACTACCTGAAAGCGGACGGTGCGGACATGACAAAGGCCCAGGCGCTGGCCGAAACGCTGGCGGGCGAAGTGCTGGACGGGGCGACCTACCGCAACAGCGAGCTGTGGGACGAATACCCGGAACTGCACCGGCTGGAGTACACCGTGAACAAGACCGGCAAGGCCAAGGCGGAGCTGGTGAAGCAGTACGGCAACTGGAGCGCGGCGGTGGCCGAGGCCCGCAGCCACGGTGTGGCCCTGCGGCAGGCCGACGGCGTGCGGGACGGCAACCCGGCGGAGCAGTACGAGAGCATTGTGAACGACACCCGGGCCGTGGGCGGCATCCAGGACGGTGCGCGGGCGCTGTGGAAAGCGGCGGCCCAGCAGGCCGGTGTGGAGGGTGTCATGAGCATGGAGAGCACCGAGTGGCTGGACGTGCTGATGAATCTGCATGACAGCATCAAGCCGGAGATGCGCAGCCGCTTTGCGGACGAGGCCGAGTACGAGGACGCCCGGGTGGAGCTGGCCGGGCGGATGATCGAGGACATTATGAACGTGCCCGAGATGACCGACGCCCAGGCTATTTTTGAGGGCATGCAGAAGCAGGCGCTACAGATGGCCAAGGCGGCGGCCGGAGACGAGGCAAGGGCCGCCGAGGTGGAGAAGGGCATGCAGGGTGTCCAGAAAGTGCAGCGGCAGGAGTTTGCCCGCCGACTGGCCGCCAACCAGCGCACCGAGACCCGGAGCGCTGTGAAGATCGACGGAAAGACCTTTACCAACCTGGGCGACGTGAACGAGTACATCACCTACCAGCGGGAGGAGTTCCGCCGGAAGCTGAAGCAGCAGGAGCAGCGGCTGAAAGCCCAGCGGCAGGAGGACATGGACGCAGCAAAGCTGTGGTACAAGGAACGCATGGGCGAGCTGCGGGAAGAAAACGACTATCTGGCCGATCAGGTGAAGCAGGAGCAGCGCCGGGCCGACCGGGCGGAGCGCTCGCTGATGATCCAGGACAGGGAGATCCAGGACTGGGAACTGATGAACCAGCAGAAAGCTGCGGAGTGGTACCAGAAGCAGACGGAGCGGAACGCCATTGCGCTGGAAGTGGCCCGCCAGCAGCGGGACGAGGACATTGCCATTGCGAAGAAAGTAGCCGAGAACCGGGTGCAGCGGGCCCGGGACGCCCGGAAGGCGGACGAGCTGAAACGGAGCATCCGGGCGAACGCGGCCCAGCTGAACCAGATGGTGCTGCGGCCCCAGCAGGGCAAGTATGTGCAGAAGGGGCTGATCGTGGAGGCGGCCGAGGTGGCCAAGCTGGCGAACCTGGTGACCCTGAACAGCAAGGCTGTGAACCAGCTGACGAGGCTGCAGGACAGCATTACGGCCAGCATGGGCAGCGAGGGAGCCCCCAACGCCATGACCGAGGACTGGAAGCAGAGCAAGGTGCCGGAACTGATCCAGACGCTGCGGGAGGACCTGACAGCTGCGAAGAACGCCCGGCTGGACAAGCTGCACGAGCAGCTGGCCCAGGCGGAAGCTCTGCCGGACAGTGAGAAGGCAAGGGCATTGCAGGACCGGCTGAAAGCGCGCATCCGGGACACGGAGAACCGTGTCAGCCTGCCCATGACAGTGGACCAGCTGCGGCTACTGAAAGCCATTACCAGCAGCACGCTGCATGTGATCCGCACCGAAAACAAGACGTTGAGCCTTGCAAAGGCTGAGGAAGTGAGCGCCATTGCGGACGCTGCTGCCTACGAGGTGAAAACCAGCAAGGGCAACCGCCCCGGCGGGCGGTTTGACGGGCTGCGGAACACGCTGACCAAGTACCAGCTGGACATGCTGGGCGGTGAGCGGGTGTTCCGGATGCTGGGCGGCTACGCAAAGAACGGCCAGATGGAGAAGCTGGCAAGGATGCTGAACGACGGCCAGCGCCGGCAGAGCGAGATCACCATCAAGGGCGAGAAACTCTTTGCGGACGTGACGGGCAAGACCCACCTGAAAGAGATGGACGCCTTTGCCGGGCCGGGGGCCGAGACGGTGGACATCGGCCTGACCGACACCAAGGGCAACAGCGTGCCGCTGAACCACGCCATGCTGTGCAGCCTGTACATGCATCTGCAGAATGCGGACAGCCGCCAGCACCTGCTGAACGGCGGCCTGACGGTGCCGAACATGGAACAGTACACAAAAGGAAACATTGAACGGGCCTACCAGGAGGGCCAGACCGTGCACCTGGGCGGCTTGCAGAATGCCGACGGCACCCCGATGGTGGACACGGTGCTGCAGACGGTGGAAAACGCCCTGACCGACTACGACCGGGCGTGGATCGCGGACATGCAGGAACTGTTCAACCAGTACACCACAAACCTGATCAACGAGACCAGCATGCAGCTGCTGGGCTATAACCGGGCGGGGGTGAAAAACTACTACCCCATTGCGGTGGACAAGAGCGCCCTGGCGACCCAGATCGAGGGGCTGAACCTTGACGCCACCATTGAGGGCCGGGGCTTTTTGAAGAACCGTGTAAAGAAAGCGGTGCAGCCCATTTTGCTGGAAGAGTGCAGCAATGTGGTGCAGCGCAGCATCCGGGACACGGCGGCTTATGCGGGCCTGGCACTGCCCATCCGGGACGTGCAGAAGGTGCTGAACAGCAACGTGGAAACAAAAGATGGCGTGTACAACCTGAAAAACGGCATCATCAAGGAGCAGTGGGGCCGCAGCGCGGTGGAGTACATCAACGACCTGCTGACCGACCTGCAGACCACCCAGCGCAAGCGGGACAACGGCGTGAGCCGGATGGCGGCCCGGCTGCGGGGCAACTACGCCGGGGCGATCCTGACTTTGAATCCGGGCGTGGCCATTGCGCAGGCAGCCAGTCTGCCCACGGCGGCGGCCGTGCTGGGCAGCGACACCATGGCGTCGGTGGTGCCCTTTGTAAAGAACTTCCCCCCGAAGCAGCGGGCGGCGCTGGAGACGGAGATCTCGGAACACGGGGACGTGCTGCTGGAGTGGCGCAAGCGCGGCAGCCAGCGGGGCGAACTGGCCAGCATTGGCAAAGGCCTCACGCCGGCAGAAAAGGCTATGGACAAGCTGCCGAAAGTCCTGACCGGGTGGATCAACGGCGCGGACGAGGTGACGGTGGCAGCGCTGTGGGAGGGCAGCAAGGCCTACGTGAAGAACCACCCCGGGGAATTTGCCGAGGAAGCCGCCCAGGAGGGCAGTGAGGACTACTGGCAGGCCGTGAACCGGATGTACCAGAAGGTGATCGAGCAGACCCAGCCCAACTATACCGTGATGCAGCGGGCGGGCATCCAGCGCAACCCGGACGAGTTTGTAAAGACCTTTACCATGTTTACCACCCAGCGGTTCCAGAACTACGGCATCCTGGCTGACGCCGTGATGGACTACAACGCCCAGAAAGCGCGGTTTGAAGAGGGCGAAACGGAAGAGACCAAGGCAGAGCTGCAGCGGGCCGGAAAACAGCTGCGGCGGGCGGCCGGAAGCCAGGTGGCGCAGACGGCGGTGTTTGCCCTGATGAAGATCGGCGCGGACTTTTTGCTGCACCGGTGGGACCGGGAGCAGGACGAAAACGGGGACGTGACCCTGAAGAGCCTGCTGAACCGGTTCACCGGATTGTTTACCGAGAGCGCGGCCGGAAACTTTTTGTTTGGCAGCGAGGTGTACAGCCTGGTGGACAACGCCCTGAACGGCAAGGATTATGATGTGGTGAGCGCCACGAACATCAGCGCCGTGAACGATCTGGCTGGGGACGTGACAAAGTTTGTGAGCGAGCTGCGTAAGGACACGGCAGACATGGACGAGGCAAAGCTGGCCGCCCACCACGGCAAGGTGGAGAAGTACGCCCTGACCCTGATGGAGGACGGGCTGGAAATTGCCGGCGTGCCCTTTGGCAACGGGTGGAAGATCCTGGAAGCCTTCAAGGGCTATGTGCAGGACGCGGTGAACATGTTCCACGGCGGGAAATTTACCTTTAACAGCCTGCCCAGCAGCGCCACCGGCCAGTATGACCGGCTGTATGACGCCTATGCCAGCGGCGACAAGGACGAGGCGCAGGCGGCTATGGAGAAGCTGCAGGAGATGGGCAAGGAAGAAGAAGCCTACAAGCAGCTGAAGACCCGCCTTGTGAAGTACGACGACCGGGTGCAGCAGGCGGCCCAGGCCCAGGTGAACGGCAACGACAGCCAGCGCCAGCAGCTGACGCGGCAGGTGATCCGGGACCTGTACGAGGCGCTGGGCATCCGGGAAGGCGCAAAGGCTGACGCGGACAAGCGGGAGGCGGTGATCGACTGCGTGACCGGCGCGGTGAACAAGCGGGCCGACGAGATGCTGAAGAATGGCGGCACCAGCGTGACCGATGACCTGGTGGCAGCCGTGGACAGCGGCCGGACGCAGGATGTGCAGGAAGAACTTGACCGGCTGCTGCGGGCCGGAAAGAGTGTGACAAGTCTGAAGAGCAAAATCACGGAAGTGTGCAAGCCGGAATATCTGGCCGGCAGTGAGTACGACCGGCAGAAGCTGGAGGAGATGCTGCTGGCCCTGACCGATGGGGACGGGAACGCCCTGTACGAGCAGAAAACCTTTGCTGCCTGGCTGAAGAACGCCGAAAAGGCGCAGACCACCACGGTAAATGACCCCTACGCAGACCTGAGATAAGCAAGAGCACCCCGGCGGCCGGAAATGGCTGCCGGGGTGCTCTTGCTTTGGCAGAAAGTCCGCAGGTTTTTTGTGCAGCGGAGTGCGGTAGACTGGAAGGGCGAAAGGAGGAGACGCGAATGCGTGTGAAGATCTTGAAGCGCAGTTTTGCCGGGGCGGAGTTTGCCCCGGACGTGCGGGTGCTGAAGGTGGGCGGCCAGAGCAGCGCCGGGGTGGAAAAGCTGGAATTTGAGCTGCCGGCAGAATGGCAGGGCCTGAGCGTGACGCTGCATGTGCAGTGGCTGGACGGCACCCTGCCCGCACCGGTGCTGCTGGACGACGAAGACAGCGTGGCGGTGGACAAGACCCTGACGGCCAGCCCCGGCGGCCAGTGGATGCTGCTGGCCCTGGGTGCGGACGGTTACCGGGCCCTGACAAAGCCCACCAAGTACGAGTGCTACAGCACTCTGAACACCGACGGAGACGTGGAAATCAGCCCCACCCAGTACGAGACCTTTGTGGCCCGGGTGCTGGAATACTCCAACACGGCGCAGCAGGCCGCAGCCAGCGCAAAGACTAACGCCGAGACGGCGGCCACCGCAGCAACCCGGGCGGTGAATGCCAAGGGCCAGGCAGAAACGGCGGCCCGGACGGCAACGGCAGGGGCTGAAAACTCTGAAAATTCGGCGGCGAGGGCAGAGGCAGCAGCCCACCGGGCAGAGCTGGCGGCACCGGAGACCGGGAAGGTGGTGAGCGTCAACGGCAAGGGAGGCGCGGTGCACCTGACGGCTGAGGATGTGGGAGCCATGCCGGCCAGCGGTGCGGCGGTGGTGCAGAGCATCCGGCTGGAGGGCCGCACCCTGACCGTGACGATGGCCGACGGCAGCGAAAAGAGCTTTACCACCCAGGACACCACCAGCCTGCCGGCCATGACCGGGGTGCTGGGTACGGAACACGGCGGCACCGGGAAGGAGACCCCGCTGACGGCGGAGGACGTGGGCGCGGTGGAAGCGGGGAGCGGCGTGTACCTCAAGGCGCTGACCGTGCAGGGCAACACAATGACCGTGACCAAGGGCGACGGCAGCACCGAGACCGTGATGCTGGCCCAGGAGTACGTGCTGCCTGCCGCCACAGCGGACGCCCTGGGCGGCGTAAAGGTAGGGGACTACCTGGACATCGCCCCGGACGGCACCCTCAGCGGCAAGACCCTCAACGACAAGATCGCTGCCGCCGTGGCGGTAAAGTCGGAGCCCCGGCTGGTGTGGAACC
>OLFY01001327.1_pt1 | contig 31300 bp, 27 predicted proteins | sample 1605611 | NCBI WGS metagenome assembly OLFY01 (sample SAMEA3888923, study PRJEB22519) | human gut metagenome | biome: human gut; feature: human-associated habitat; material: faeces | place: Denmark | collected 2011
CCCTCCCCTCAAACTCCCCTCCCCCTCCCCAGCGCGTTTTATTCTGTCCTGCGGGGCAGATGAAAAAGTTTCCGCGTTTTCCTCAGCCCCTTGCCGTCAGCTCTGCTCGCGAGAGCCGTAGCTTCCTTCGTCGCACCGGGCACGCCCCTTACGGGCCGCCGTTCGGGCGAGCCTCTTTTCACTGCTAAAAACGCAGCCACCACTTTTGCAAGTCCCTCCTCCCGCCCCTGATATGCCTATTACGGACAGGCATGTCTTCTCTCCCGTTCTGGCTAAAAGACATCTGCGTCCTGCCTTGAATAACGGCATCCTCTCCGCATGCGCTCTACGCATCCCTCACCCAACCAGCGGCCGTTCTGCCATCACGGCAACTTTTCTTCCCCATCCATTGAGCGCGCCGATCGGGCGGCGTACGCCGAAGGCGTCGTGCCGCCCTTGCCCCGGCGCGCCCGCGCAGTACCGGAGACCGAGGCGGGGCAGGGGGTGCAGGGGGCCTGGGGCTGCCCAAGCCCCGGCCCCTTGCCGCTCGCCGCGCAGGCGAACCAGCCCGGATGCCGGGCAACGGCCGTTCATTGAACGGCAGCCCTCCGCGTCACGCGGGCTCTCGCCCGGCGCAGCGCCCATCCTCACTCCTGCCGCAGCGGCGGACCTCTTTTACGTTGCCTTCCCCCCGGGCCGGTGGCATACTGCCGCCATGTCCATCTTCACCACATCCACTCCCGTCATCGGCACGCCGGAAAACGGCGACTGGCCTTTGGTTCACCCGCTGGCCTGCCTGCCCGAACCGGCCCTGGAGTCCCCCACGCAAGGCAACATCCCCGACGATGCCGCCTGTATGGCCCTTTGGGACAAATATGGCATGCTGGACAATATCCGCGCCCATTCGCGCATGGTGGCCCATATCGCCACCGAACTGGCCCAGCGGGCCCGCGCGGCCGGGTTTCCGGTCAATGTGGCCGCTGTGCGCGCCAGCGCCATGCTGCACGACATCGCCAAGACCTACAGCGTCCTGCACGGCGGCAGCCATGCCCAGCTGGGGGCCAGCTGGGTGGTGGCCGAGACCCGCAACCATGCTTTGGCGCAGGGCGTGCTGCTGCACGTCCACTGGCCCTGGGCCGTCCCGGAGCAGGAGCCCGAGCGCCTGTTCTCCATCCCGTTTTTCGTGATCTACGCTGACAAGCGGGTCAAGCACGACCAGTGCGTGCCCCTGCGCCAGCGCTATGAGGACCTGCTGGTGCGCTACGGCCATACGGAAAAGGCCCGCAAGGGCATCCGCCTTTCGTGGCAGCAGGGCGAATGTATCGAACGCGCCTTCGAGGCGCATCTGGGGTATGCCATCCATGAAGATTCTTTTGATAGCGGGCGGCTGGTCCAGCGAGCGTGAGGTCTCCCTGACCGGTGCCCGCGGCATGCAGGAAGCCCTGCTCAAACGCGGCCACGCCGTGACCTTCTTCGACCTGCTGGAAAATTTCGACGAGCTGCTGGAGACCGCCCGGCAGCATGACTTTGCCCTCATCAACCTGCACGGTTCGCCGGGCGAGGACGGTCTGGTGCAGGCCATGCTGGAAAAGGCCGACTGTCCCTACCAGGGCTCCGGGCCTTCCGGCTCCTTCCTGGCCCTGAACAAGGCCGCCGCCAAGCAGATCTTCCGCATGGCCGGCCTGCCCACGGCCGACTGGGAATTCCTGCCCGTGCGCCCCGCCGAAGGCTGGGAACCGCGCCTGCCCTGGCCGCTCTTCGTCAAGACCACCACGGGCGGTTCTTCCCTGCGTCTGGGCCGTGCCACCAACCGGCAGGAACTGGATGCCATCATGGACGAGATCTTCGCCGCCGGTGAAGGCGTGCTCATCGAGCCCCAGCTGCCCGGCAAGGAGATCACCTGCGGCATCCTGGGCGAGGAAGCCATGCCGCCCATCCTCATCGAGCCCGTGGCGGGCGATTACTTCGACTACGAGAGCAAGTACGCCACCGGCGGCGCGCGCGAGCTCTGCCCCGCGCCCGTTTCCCCGGCCGTCACCGCCGAGGTGCAGCGCTTGGCCCTGGCCGCCCACAAGGCCCTGGGCCTCAAGGGCTACAGCCGCGCCGATTTCATCCTCGGCCCCGACGACAGCCTGCACCTGCTGGAGGTCAACACCCTGCCCGGCATGACGCCCACCAGCCTCGTGCCGCAGGAGGCCGCCCAGCTGGGCATGGACTTTGGCCAGCTGCTGGAAAAACTCATCGAGCTGGGCATGGAACAGCACGCCAAAGCCTGATCCTGCCCCCACTGTCTGCCTTCAGGCGCGCTGTCCCCGGGCAGCGCGCTTTTTCGTTTCCGGCCCGTGCCGGGCCCCTGTTTCGAGCGCCACCGGCGCACGCCTGCCCAAGGAGGCAGCCCCATGAATCCCACCCTCGCCGCTCACGCGGCCGCCATCCTGACCATCCTCATCTGGGGCGCCACCTTCACCTCCACCAAGGTGCTGCTGCAGGCCTTTGCGCCCATCGAGATCCTTTTCCTGCGCTTTCTGCTGGGGGCCTGTGCCCTGCTGCTGGCCTGTCCCCGCCTGCTGCACGTGCGTGACCGGCGCCGGGAAGTGACCTTTGCCCTGGCGGGCCTGTGCGGCGTGACCCTCTACTTTTTGCTGGAGAACATCGCCCTGAGCTACAGCACGGCGTCCAATGTGGGCGTGCTGGTGGGCATCTCGCCCTTTTTGACGGCCCTGCTGGCCCGCATCGTCCTGGGCGAGAGCCTGCACCCCGGCTTTTTCGTGGGCTTCGTCTGCGCCATGTCCGGCATCATCTGCATCGCCGTCAACAGCAACGCCGTGCTCCAGCTCAATCCGCTGGGCGATGTCCTGGCCCTGCTGGCGGCCCTGACCTGGGCGTTCTATTCCATCCTGACCCGCAAGATAGGCGACTACGGCTACAATACCTTGCAGGTGACCCGCCGCATCTTCTGCTGGGGCCTCATCTTCATGTTGCCCACCCTGCCGCTGTCCGGCTTCCGCTGGGGCCTGGAGCGTCTGGCACAGCCCGAGATGCTGGCCAACCTGCTCTTCCTCGGCCTGGGCGCCTCGGCCCTGTGCTTCGCCACCTGGAACTTCACCATCCGCATCCTGGGCGCCATCAAGACCAGCGTGTACATCTATGCCGTGCCCGTGGTCTCGGTCATCACCGCCACCCTTTTGCTGGGCGAACGCCTGACCGGCCTGGCCCTTACCGGCATGGCCCTCATCATCCTCGGCCTGGTCATCTCCGAAGGCCGCCTGCCCCTGCACCGCAAAAAAGCCTGACCGCAGCAGGGCCGCAGGCCCGAGATACGGCCCCTGCTCCCCAAACAGCAAAAGCCCCGCGCCGTCATACCGACAGCACGGGGCTTTCCAGCAACGGGACCCGCGGGACAGTGCCCGTTTAGTTCCAGATCAGATGCAACAACCAGTAGGAGCAAAAGCCCACCGTGGCCGCAGCGGGCAGGGTCAGCACCCAGGCCGTGACCAGCTGTCCGGCCACGGTCCAGCGTACGGCGGAAAGGCGCTTGGTGGAGCCCACACCGAAGATGCAGGCCGAGATGGTGTGCGTGGTGCTCACGGGCGCGCCCAGCACCGACGCCCCGGAGATGACCAGAGCGGCCGACGTTTCGGCGGCGAAGCCGTGCACGGGCTCCAGCTTGAAGATGCGGTGGCCCATGGTCTTGACGATCTTCCAGCCGCCGATGGCCGTACCGGCGGCCATGGCCATGGCGCAGGCCAGCTTGACCCACAGGGGCACGGCCACTTCGTCGATCTCGCCGAAGATGAACAGGGCCAGGGTGATGATGCCCATGGTCTTCTGGGCGTCATTGAGGCCGTGGCTGGTGGCCATGAAGGCCGCGGACACCAGCTGCATCTTGCGGAAGATGCGGTTGACCTTGCTGCGCATGACCCGTGCGAATATCCAGTAGATGAGCCACATGATGAGGAAGCCCACCCCAAAGCCCGCCAGCGGCGAGAGCACCAGCGGCAGCAGCACCTTGTTGACGATGCCGGCAAAATTGAGGGCCTCGGGCCCGGCATGGGCCAGAGCAGCACCCACCAGGCCGCCGATGAGCGCATGGGAGGACGACGAGGGGATGCCGAAATACCAGGTGAGGCAGTTCCAGAAGATGGCGCCCAGCAGGGCCGCCAGCACCAGGATGTGGCTGCCCTGCACCACTTCGGGCAGGACCAGGCCCGCCCCGAGGGTCTTGGCCACCTCGGTGCCCAGCAGGGCCCCGGCCAGGTTGAGGGCGGCCGCCATGCCCACGGCGAAGCGGGGCGTGACCACCTTGGTGGAGACCACGGTGGCGATGGCATTGGCGCAGTCGTGCGCGCCGTTGGTAAAGTCGAATACCAGGGCGACAAGGACGATCAGAATGAGCAGGAGAGGGATCTCAAACATTCTTCAGCACCGCTTCTTCGATGGTTTCAGCCAGATTGTTGACGTTTTCCAGAAGCAAGCTGATGCGGTCGTAAGCCTGGCTCCACTTCATGATGTTCATGAGCCGGGCGGGGGTGATCTCCTGCTGGTCGTCCATGAGCTCGGCCAGACCCACGGCCAGCAGCATGTCGCACTCGCCGCGCAGGTAGCGGAAGGCGCGCGTCTTGTGGCAGTCCTCACGCCGGGTCAGGCCGTCCAGCATCTCGCCGGTCAGGTCCAGCATGGAGCAGATGGTGCGCACCAGCTGCACCGCCGGGAAGCGCATGGTGGGGAACTCGAAGATGTGCAGACGGGTGCTCAGGGTGTGCAGGCCGTCCAGGGCTTCTTCCTGTTCCTGGTTGATGCGCAGGATGTCCTCACGGTCGATGGGCGTGATGAAGGTCTGCGACAGGTCGCGGATGATGCGCACATGGAGCTTGTCCGCCTCTTCCTCGATCAGGGCGATCTCCTTGTGGCCCTCGTCCATCTTGGACAGGTCCTCCAGCATGGCGAGCAGCAGTCGCGACATGTGGCGCAAGTGGCTGTTTTGCTCCAGCAGCATTTCAAAGAACGGAGCGGACTTGGGAAGCAGGGATGCGAACATGCGCCCTCCTCTTGATGTGAAAGATCCCTGGACGGGGTTCCCTGTCCCTGCGGCAGACGGCCGCATGAGACAGCATTACCGGAATCCCCTGACTTCATTCCTTATCGTGTACGCCCGGCATGCGTGTTCCCGGGCGGGTACCGCCTTTTGTTACAATGGATAATGATATCTGTTTATTATCGTTACAGTGATTATACTGTGTCCATGAAATCGTTTTCAAGCCATTTCCGGCCTGCTGCTGCGATTTCCCCCTCAGGCAGCCAGTCAGGCGGCAGCAGCCAGCGGGCCTCCGGCAGATGCAGGGCGCCGTGGTGCAGAAAAAAAGCTCCCTGCCCGTCCTCGGGGGACTGCGGCAGGGAGGAAGCATACAGGCCATCCAGCCACAAGGCATGGCCCAGGGCAGCGGCATGGGCCCGGATCTGGTGTCGGGCGCCCCGATGGATGGTGCAGCCCGCCAGGGTCAGACTGTCGGGCAGGGACGGGACGGACAACGAGAAACGTCGGCACAGCTCGCGGGCGAAAGCATGGCAGGCCTCACCCTGCCAGTGGTACAGGGGACGGAACCAGGTCCAGCGGGCGGCGTCAGCGGCTTCGCTGTCCAGCACTCGGACCACACGGCGCTGCGCCATGTCCAGGGCCCGTCGCACGCAGGCCTCCCGCTCCAGGGAACCGGACAGCAGGGCCAGATAGCCCTTGCAGCAGCGGCCCCCGGCCTCGGCCTGACGAAAATCCCGCACCGTGGCGGCTAGGCTGTCTTCATCCTCAGCCACGGCGGCACAGACGATGCCCGACGTCCGGGCATCCAAGCGTTGCAGCAGGGCCCAGGCCGGAGGGACGGCGCCCTCGGGCCACAGCGAAGGGATGGCGGCCTCGAGGCTGCGGCCCCCGCCCCCGGCCAGGCTGACGCTGTGCCAGCCGGCGGGCTTGAAAAAGGCCTGCCAGCGTCCCTGACGGGAAAGGGCACGGGGAGCGTCCCCATCATCGGCAGCGGGATCGGAAAAAACTTCCGGGAGGGCCGGACACAGGCTGATGCCGTCGCCCTGACGGACACGATAGGCAGCGGGGGCCTGACGGCCGTTGACCCGCACCCGCCCTTCTTCCAGCAGGCGACGGCGGCCGCGCAGACCGGGAACGGGCTGGCCCAAGGCCTCCAGTACCACGGCCAGGGCCGCGTCCAGCCGCTGACCGACAAGGGCGGCATCGGCCACATGACAGGTGTGGTGCGGGGCGTCCATCAGGCATCCTCTTCCGAAAAGGCGGCAGTCCCCGCTTCCGGGGCACGTTCACGAGCACGCAGCTCTTCCACCAGCTCCAGCAGGGCCACGGACGTCCGTTCGGGGTCGTGGTGCTGCGGGTCGTCCGGGCAGACCATCTCCCGGTCCACCACCTCGATGCCGCGGCGTTCCAGTTCCTTCCATTCGATGCCGCCGGGGTAACGGCCATGACGGCTGTCCAGTAGCACGGCATGCAGCAGGTCGCCGGGGCCCGCCTGCGGTGCGTCCTGTTGCAGGTGACGCAGCAGCATGTCCACCTGGGCGGTGAGGGTCAGGCCCTGGGCCTCGGTATCCTTGCCGGAATTGGGGATGTAGATCTTGGGGCAGCGCGCCGCGGCCACGGCACGGCCCACACCGTCGGGCAGCAGGTTGGAGAGCACGCTGGTGTAGAAGCTGCCCATGGGATAACAGATGGCCCCGGCGCTTTGCAGATAGGTGGCCGCCGTGGCGGACAGGGGCGGACGGCAGGGCGTGAGGGCCGTGGAGGTGCGTCCCGGTTCATGGACCGTGAGATAGAGGCGCCGCACCGGCTGGGTCAGGCGGCAGAAGTGGTGCTGCCCCACCAGGACGGAACCGTCGGCCAGCTCGGCAGCCAGATGCAGGCAGGCGTTGACGATGGGCAGGACCACGCCGCGCACCTGCAAAAGACGGCTGAACAGGCTCAGCACCGGCGTGAAATTGCGCTGGAAATGCAGATAGCCCCCGGCAAGCAGCAGGTTGCCCATGCTGGCTTTCTGGGGGCGGAAATCGTCGGGCATGCGCTCCAGGAAATAGCCCAGATGCACCCGCATCACATCGGCCATGACCGACGGCAGGGGACGCCAGCAGGGATGCCCGGCGCTGCCCATGGCACGCAGACGGGCGCGCAGGGCCTCGGAATCCCCTTCCGCAGGCAGGCGCATCTCCCAAAAGTCCAGCACGCTCTGCGGAATCATGCTGTCGGCCAGAGCGGCCAGGCGGTTGCGGATGTCCCCCACGGCGGGCAGGGCAAAGGCTTCGCGCAGGGCGGCGGAACTGCCGCCCGAATCGAAGGGCGTCACCAGATGGACGGAATTGTGGGTATAACGGGTAAGGCTGCGGCTCAGGCCCTTAAGGGCCGTACCGCCGGTGAAAAAGACCAGCCGGGGACCGAGGGCGGGCAACAGGACGCTCACGCCGCTTCTCCGGTCATGCCCAGTTCGCGCATCCTGAGGTAGATGGCGCGGCCGATCCAGGCATCGGTGGCGGCGTAGATGACCTGGCGCTTGCTCAGCTCCATGACGCTCCAGTTGGAACACTGGGGCCCCTTGGAGATGCGCTGCCCGAACAGGTTGGCGGCCAGGGTGCGCAGGCCCTGCGTGGTCAGCTGGTGGGCCCGGGCCACCATGCCCAGATCCACCATCCCCGCAGGCTTGAAAGGATACAGACGGGCCAGCTCGCGCATGTCGTCGCCGATGGCCACCCCGGCCTTGATGACCGCGGGGTCAGCCAGCAGACCCGCCAGTTCGGGCCCGAAAGGCCACCAGGAAAGCTGCACCAGATACACGGCCCGGGCCGTGGCCAGCTGCACCAGGGAAGGGGTGTTGACCCGGCCCTTGCGGAAGGACGGACGGGTCTCGGTATCGAAGCCCAGCACCTGTTCCTGCTGCAGATCCGGCAGGGCTTTTTCCCAGTCTTCCAGACTGCGCACCAGATGGATGGGCCCTTCGTAATGGCACAGGGGCAGAGCGTTGATTTCGTCGCTGCTCAGGCGGCGACGCAGACTTTCCAGATTCATGCCGTTCGGGGGTTTGTGTCCTAGGGGAGGTACCGCGCGCCTGCGGCACGCGCATACCTGCCTCCTATAACACAAATCACTTGCCGATGCAAAAGCTTGAAAAGACGCGGTTCAAGACCTCTTCCGGGCTGTCCAGGCCGGTGACCTCGCCCAGCAGGGCCGCCGCGGCGTCCAGACGGACGGAGCAGCAGTCATAGGGGCTGCCGGCGGCGATGTCGGCCAGCAGGGCGTCCAGTTCGTGCAGGGCACGCTCCAGCACCAGCGACTGGCGCGCGTTGGGGGCCAGCCCGTCGGAGGGCGGCGTATGGCTGCCGTCGTCCAGCAGCAGGGCCCGCAGACGGCGGGCCAGGGTATCCACGTTGTGGCCGGTGCTGGCGCTGATGCGCACACAGGGGCGGCCATGGCCCCAGGCAGGCGGCCAGACCGCGGGCTCGGCCAGATCCACCTTGTTCCAGACCAGCAGCACGGGGATGTCGCCGGCCTGCTCCAGCACTTCGCGCACGGCCTCGTCGGGGCAGATGTCGGCAGCGGCCCCGGCAGGGCCCAGACGGCCACCGTCCACCAGCAGGAGGATGGCGTCGGCCTGACGCACCTTCTGGCGGCTCAGGGCCACGCCCATCTCTTCCACGCTCTCGTCGGTCTCGCGCAGGCCCGCCGTATCGGTCAGGCGCACGGGCAGCCCGTCCAGCTGGCAGCTTTCTTCAAGAAAGTCACGCGTGGTGCCGGGGATGTCCGTGACCAGGGCCCGGTTGCGGCCCAGCAGGGCATTGAGCAGGCTGGACTTGCCCGCATTGACGGCACCGGCCAGCACCACCACGGCGCCCTGCTGCATGACCTGCGCACGACGCTGGCCGGTCAGCAGGCCGCGCACGGCGGCGGCCACCTCCTCCACCACGGCGGCGAAGGCTTCGGGAGCAAGGCATTCCACTTCTTCGTCGGGAAAGTCCACGGCCAGGCTCATCTGCACGCGCAGCTCTTCCAGCCGCTGACGCAAGGCCGTGACCTTGCGGCCCAGCAGGCCGTCCAGACGATTGAGGCTGTAGCGCAGGGCCTCGCGCGAAGGCGCGGCGATGAGTTCCGCCACGGCCTCGGCCTGGCTCAGATCCATGCGGCCGTTGACGAAGGCCCGGCGCGAGAACTCGCCCCGCTCCGCGGCCCGTGCCCCCAGACGCAGGGCCGTCTCCAGGATGGCCTGCACGATGAAGGGGCCGCCGTGGCAATGGATCTCGGCCACGTCCTCCCCGGTGAAGGTGCGCGGACCGGGCATGAACACGGCCAGCACGTCGTCCAGCGGCGCGCCTTCATGGTCGAGGGCGCGCCCGCGGTGCAGCACCCAAGGGCGGAAGCCCGAAAACTTCGCCGAGGCGGGACTGAACATGCGGGAAAGGATCTCCCGGGACTGCGGCCCGGAGATGCGGACGATGCCGATGCCCCCCGCACCGGGAGCCGTGGCTATGGCGGCGATGGTAGGCATCAGGAACGCTCGGGACGGCGGCGCATGATGACGACCCGCTTCATGGGCCCATCACCGGAACTGCGGGTCTGCACTTCCTCGGCATCCTGCAGGCAAAGATGCACGATGCGGCGGTGATAGGAACTGAGCGGACGGGTGGAATAGGAGCGGCCGGTCTGACGCACCTTTTCGGCCAGGGCCAGGGCCATCTCGCGCAGCTTCTCGTCCTGACGCTGGCGGTAGCGCCCGGCATCCAGCTGCACGCGCACGGCGGCGTTCATGCCGCGCGAGACCACGCGCGAAGCCAGATACTGCAGGGAGGCCAGGGTCTGGCCCTCGCGTCCGATGAGCAGGCCGGAATCTTCCTCACAGTCCACGGCCACGCGCACACGGCCGTCGGCCACGGTCACTTCCAGCGTCACTTCCTCGCCCACGATGGGACGGACGAGCTGGCGCACGGCTTCCTTGGTCAGGGCTTCGAGACGCTGGGGATCCAGTTCCTCCACAGGGGTGAAGGGCAGGCTCTCCTCCACTTCGTCCAGCACGTCTTCGCTGTTCTCGGCAGGCGCGGGCACGGCCGGGGCCTGCGGACGCTGGCGACGGCGGCCTTCGCCCTCACCGCGCACGGAAGGACGGGGACGGGCACGGCGGCCCTCGCCGCGACGGTTGCCGGCTTCAGGAGCCGCATTTTCGGCAGGAGCTTCCTCGGCCAGGGCTTCGGCCGCAGCGGCGGCACGGGCCTGGTCACGGCCACGACCGCGACCACGGGGCTGACGGGCGTTCTCGGCGGGCTTTTCCTGCCGTTCGGCTTTTTCGGTTCTGGCGGGCTTTTCGGCCCGTTCGGCCTTCTCAGCCTTCTCGTCCTTGCGGGCCGGGCGCTCTTCAACAGGAGCGGCCTCCTTGCGCTCTTCCGGGGCGGGCGCGGCCGGAGCGGCCACACCGTCCTCGCGGGCGGCAGGGGGCATCTTTTCGGCAGGGCGACGGGGCGCGTCCTCACGGCCCAGGGACGGCCGTTCCAGCCGGACATCGCAGCGCTTCTTGCCGAGGACGCTTTCCACGGCTTCGCGCAGCGCGGCACGGCGCGCGCGGATCTTGGCCTTGCGGGCCCCCACGATACCAAAAATGCCGCTCTTGGCGTCCTGAACTATCTCAATCTCCAGCTTTTCGCGGGCGGCATTGTAATAGCTGCAGGCCTCCTGAATGGCGGCATCCAGATTCTTACCCTGAAACTCTTTGAATCCGTCCATAAACTCTCCCAAAAGGGGCGGCAGCGGGGAGACCCCGCTGCCACCACATATGGACTCTTTTCCGTGTCGCAAGACCGCTCACGCGGTCATGGGCCGTGACCCTACTGGGCCAGCAGCTTGCTTCTGCGGCCCATCCGCCACTGCTGGGCAATGGACAGGATGTTGTTGACCAGCCAGTACACCACCAGACCGGAGGGGAAGCTCAGGAACAGGGCGGTGAAGACGATGGGCAGGAACATCATGATCTTCTGCTGCGTGGGATCGGTGGCTGGCGGGCTCATCTTCTGCTGCAGGAACATGGTGATGCCCATGATGATGGGCGTGATGTAATAGGGGTCCTTGGAGGACAGGTCAGCCAGCCAGATCAGGTCCGTGCCGGGCAGATAGGTGATGAAGGGCGCGTGACGCAGCTCGATGGAGGTCAGCAGCGCCTGATACAGACCGAAGAACACGGGCAGCTGCACCAGGATGGGCACACAGCCGCTGGCGGGGTTGACGCCGTAGGTCTTGTACAGGGCCATGACTTCCTTGTTCATGGCTTCCTTGTCGTCCTTATACTTTTCGCGGATGTTGGCCATCATGGGCTGGAGCTTCTTCATCTTTTCCATGGAAGAGTAGCTCTTGGCCGTCAGGGGCCAGAACACGGCCTTGATGACGATGGTCAGCATGATGATGGAGAGGCCCCAGTTGTGGGTGTACTGCTGGAAGAACTCCAGCAGCCACAGCAGGCCCTTGGCGATGATGCTGAACATGCCCAGGTCCACGCTGAGGGCCAGCTGATCGGACACGGCGGCCAGCATCTTGCGTTCCTTGGGACCCATCCAGTAGGAGACTTCGAGGGTGGTCTCCTGGCCGGGGGCCACCACCACTTCCTTGGGCTCCAGGGCCACACGGTAGACGCTGCCCTGCATGCGGCCCACCATGCGGGCCTCATCGGCATCACCGGGCATGACGGCGGACAGGAAGTAGGTGCTCATGGGGCCGGCCCAGTAGAGCTTGCCGCTGGCTTCCACGCCTTCCTTGGTCAGCTTGTCGGTGGAGGTCTCTTCGCCCAGCGAACCGCCGTTGTCCCAGGCCACGCGCATGGCGTCGTAGTTGGTGTTGGCGGCATTGCTGGTGTCGGCGGCCACGGTGTAGCGCACGCGCACGCTGCGGGTGTCGGTGCCCAGGGTGGCCAGGCTCACCTTTTCGGAGATCAGGTAATTTTCGGAATTGAAGGTCAGTTCACGGGTCACGCGCAGGTTGTCGACCTCGCCCACCAGGCGGACGACGCCCTTGCCGCCTTCAGCCACGCTCACGCCGCTGTCGGACTCCAGGGCCCACTTGCCGGTGCTCCACGAAGGCTGACCGTTGATGACCAGGCCCAGAGGCGCCACAGCGGCGGTCTGGGGATCCACCATATTGATGCGGGGAGAATCCTCGTCCAGGCCGGTGGTGTACTTCTTGAGCTCGAAGGAGCGCAGCACACCGCCGCCGGAATGCAGCACGGCCTTGTACAGGGGGGCGTCCACCGTCACGTCCACACCGGGGGCGGGAGTGAAGGCAGGCAGGGGCTCGGCCTGGGCCTTCTGCTTGGCTTCGGCTTCAGCCTGGGCCTTCTGGGCCTGCTCGGCCTGGGCAGCCTCCATCTTGGCTATCTCGGCCGGATCGGGTTTGACCACCCAACCCATATAGTCGGCCAGATAGCTCCAGCCGACGACCACGAGCAGACACAGGACAATTGCCATGATAAGATTTTTGCCGTCTTGCATGCGGGGAGGTACTCCATGAAGCAGAGACTACGGGTGACGCCGCGCAGGGGGCACGGGATCATATCCCGAGCCGCCCCAGGGATGGCAGCGGGCCAGACGACGCAAGGCCAGCCAGCCGCCGCGCAATACGCCGTGGGTCATGATGGCTTCCAGGGCGTAGGCGGAACATGTGGGGTAAAAACGACAGGCAGGGGGCAGGACCGGAGAGATGAACAGCTGGTAGAAGCGGATGGGCAGGACGAAGAGACGGCGCAGCATGGCTAGTCCCTGTTCCGGCTGCCGTTGTTCCTGGCCGGGTGCAGGCCCGGCAGGCGCTGCAGCAGCGGCAGCAACTGGGCGTTGACGCGGTCCTGGCTCAGGTCCGCCGCGCCGGTGTGCTTTTTGGCCACAGCGACGATATCCAGATGTTCGGGCAAAAGTGCCCGGTGCAGGCGAAAGAATTCCCGCAGCAGACGTTTGACCCGGTTGCGCGTGACCGCTTTGCCCACCTTGCGGGATACAGCCATGCCCATACGCGTACAGGCCCCGTTTTCGCGGGGCCGTACAAAAACAAGGAAATGCTCCGTATGGTAACGCCTGCCCCGCTCGTAGCACGCGGAATACTCCGCTTGTTTGCGGATGCGGCTCTGGCGGGGCAGAAAAAGGCGTTCGGCCATGATGGCTCGCTTCTGGGATCGCGGGGCGCAGCCCCCAATCGACTAGGCGCTCAGATGCTTGCGACCCTTGGCGCGACGACGGCGCAGGATGGCGCGGCCGCTGGGGGTGGCCATGCGGGCGCGGAAACCGTGGGTGCGGGCTCTTCTGACTTTACTGGGCTGGTATGTTCTCTTCATTGCTCTAGCTCCTTGCGTGTGGCTGCGGCGACGGACAGCAGGCCAAGTGGCCCGGCGCGAGTTTTGCGCGACATAAGCGGGAAGGCTTGCCCGTGCCCGCAGCACTGTCGCTGCACGGAATACGCCTTGCAGCCTGTAAATTTGAAAGGGTTACATACACGGCATAAGGCCCGCCGTCAAGGCTTGTTCACCCTCCCTGGGCGGGACAATGAACAAAAAAACGCCGGCGGGACCGCTCCCTGCCTGTCGGTAAAGGCCTTTTGCGCCTTGACAGGATGTGCCTGCGACGGCACAATTTTTCTTCCAATATCACCAAGGAGACCGCATGTCCACGCCAGAACATCTGCTGCCCCCGCCGCCCGCCTGTCCCTGTGTGGTCCTCATCGGCATGGCCGGCGCAGGAAAATCCACTGTGGGCATGGCCCTGGCCCAGACCCTGGGCTGGGCCTTCATGGACAGCGACTATCTTATGGAAGCCCTGTATGCCGATCGCCTGCAGGCCGTTACCGATGCCCTGAGCAAGGAAGCCTTCCTGGATCTGGAAGCCGTGATGCTGAGCTCCATCCGCGTCCAGCGCACGGTCATCGCCACGGGCGGCAGTGCCGTCTACCGGCCGCAGGCCATGGCGCACCTGGCCACCCTGGGGCCCGTGGTCTTCCTGGACGTGCCGCTGGAGACCATCGAGGAGCGCATCGCCCGCAATCCCGAACGCGGCCTGGCCATCGCTCCGGGGCAGACCCTGGCCGACATCTTTTATGAGCGCGAGGCCCTCTACACCCACTACGCCACCCTGCGCTGCGACGCCCGCCAGAAGACGCCCCAGCAGTGCGCCCGCTGGATCGCCGAGCATTTGCCTCCCCTGCCCGGCCTGCCCACGGCCTGACACCTTCCCATCCTGCGCATGACGGGCCTCCGCCTTTTCGGGCGGGGGCTTTTTTTATGGCCTTTGCCCTGCCCCGGGTGCCGCCTGCTCTCCTTTGCCCGCTCCCCAAAAGCGCAGCAGGCTGATGCGACTTTCCGCTTGACATTTTTCCGGACGCATGTTTCCGATGTACCATCGGTCAATAGGCACTTTTATCTGCTGACAGCCTTTTGAACTCATGTATGGACATGGATGCACGCAAACCTCTCCTTCCTTCTTTGAGCGGAAGTCAGGCCGGGATACTTGTCGCCATCTGTCTTGCCGCCGCCATGACGACATTCCACGGCCGTCTTCTTGTCTCATCACTGCCCGATCTGCGTGGTATCTGGGGACTATCATATGATGAAGTCTCCGCCATCAGTACAGTTGCATCGGCATCACAGCTCATCCTTGCGCCCATACTTCCCTTTTTCCTGACGGCGCTGGGCCTGCGGCGCCTGCTCCTGCCGCTTTCCCTGGGCTTCGTCTGCGTGGCCTTCTGCATCCCCTTCATCTCCGGCTACGAGAACCTGCTCGTGGCCCATGCCCTCATGGGCCTGCTCATTGGCTCCTTCGTGACGGCCACCATACAGATCATGCTCAAGCATCTGCCGCCGCCGTGGTGGGTGGTGGTGCTGGCCTTTTTCACCTTCCGTGTCTCCCTGGGCATCAATTCCGGCGTCTCGCTGGGGGCCTTCTATCTGGAATATATGGGCTGGCAATGGATCTACTGGCAGTCCGGGCTCATCATGTTCGTCTATTTCGTCCTGCTCCAGCGCCATCTGCCCCCGGATACGCCCATCAGGGAACTGCTGCACAAGCCGGACTATTCCGGCATGGTCTTCTATTGCCTGAGCGCCGTCCTCATCTATGCCGGGCTGGACCAGGGCGAACGCCTGGGCTGGTTCGATTCGGGCATCATCACGGTGTTCCTGGCCGGCGGCCTCGTCAGCTTTTTCCTCTTCCTCGCCAACGAGGCGCTGGTGGAACGCCCCTGGGCACCGCCCCGGCTGTTCGCGGACTTCAACATCATCATGTCCGTGGGCATGGTCATCATCTATATATTCATCCTTTCCGCCAATTCCCTGCTCATCACCCTGTTCCTGGACACGGTGCACGATCTGCGGCCCCTGCAAAGCGGCCTGCCCCTGCTGCTGGTGGCCCTGCTGCAACTGCTGGCCACGCCCTTTTGCGCCTTCCTGGTGCTCAAGACGGACACGCGCCTGCTCTGCGCCACGGGCGTCCTGCTCATGGGGCTGGCCTGCTATCAGGGCACCTTCATCACCGCGGACTGGGTGGCCGCCGACTTTTTCCCCATGGCCATCCTGTTCTCCATCGGGCATCCGCTGGTCTTCCTTTCCCTGATGGCCTTCTGCATGGCCTGCTTCACGGCCAAGACCGCCGTGGGCCTGCTGGCCTATATCCAGGTCTCGCGCATCTCCACGCCCATCGCGGGCAATGCCCTGTTCCTGCTGCTCATCCGGCAGCGGGAGGATCTGTACTTCAGCCAGACAGGCAGCCGTCTGACAGGTGACGCCCCTGCCGTGGCGCGCTTTCTGGACAGCGGCGGCTCGCTGGACCAGCTGCGGGAACAGTTGCAGACCGATGCCTTCATCCTGGGGATCAACGATGTCTTTGCCCTCTGTGTCTGCATCGCTCTGGGCACCATGCTGCTGCTGGCCTTCGTCAAGGCCATGAAACCAACGCCGGTCAGCCCCGTGGATCTGGGCACACCGGGAAACTGAACGCACGGGGACCGCCATGAACAGCCTCAAACCCGGTTTTGCCGACGAACTGCTGAAGCTGGCCCTGTATGACCGCCTGCTGGCCCTTTTCCGGCTCTCGCCGTGGATCATCCTGGGCATGCTGCTGCTCGTCATCCTCTTCTTCCTGCTGAACTTCAACCGGCTGGAGAGCGGCAAGCGCATACAGGAGACGGACAACGCCTACACCCAGCTGGACCGCGTGGTGCTGGAAGCCAAGGTCAACGGCTATGTGGCCCAGGTGGGCTTTGGCGATTTCCAGCAGGTGAAAGCCGGTGACGTGCTCCTGCGCGTGCAGGACGCCGACTACCGGGCCCGCACGGACCAAGCCCGGGCCGTCAGGGACAAGAACGCCGCCAATCTGGAGCGTCTCGATCTGGAGATAGGCTTGCAGGAAGCCTGCATCCGGCAGGCCCGCGTGGCTGCGGAGAACGCGGCGGCCCGCCTCGATCTGGCCAGCCGCGAGAACGCCCGCGTGCAGAAGCTCTTCAAGTGCAATGCCGTCTCCACGCGTGAGGCGGACTCGGCGGAGATCAACCTGCGCACGGCCCAGCACAGCCACCGTGAAGCCCTGGCCGAAGTCCGGGTGCAGGAGCGCAAGCTCGAACTCCAAAAGGCCGACAGGCAACTGCGCGAGGCTGACCTTCGAGCCGCGGAAGCGCAGTTGCAGAGCGCCCTCATCGACCTGGGGCACACCATCATCACCGCCCCGGGCAACGGCCATACCGGCGCCCGCAAGATACAGGTGGGGGATCTGGTCAGGGAGGGCATGCAGGTCGTCTCGCTGGTGCTGGACATGTCCCCCTACATCGTCGCCAACTACAAGGAGACCCAGATCGGCAACATCCGGGTGGGCCAGCCCGTGGAGATCCTCATCGATACCTTCCCCGGTCACACCTTCCGGGGCCATGTGGAGAGCATCTCGCCCGCCACCGGGGCCACCTTTTCCCTGCTGCCCAAGGACACCTCGTCCGGCAACTTCACCAAGGTGGTCCAGCGCATCCCGGTGCGCATCGCCTTCGAACCCGGCCAGGAGCGCCTGCCGGAGATCCGTTCCGGCATGTCGGTCATCACCCGCATCGATACCGGCAGCGGACAGACGGGAGCCTAGCCGGCCGGGGATGCAGGAAAGGACGAGCTGCGCTACCGGACGGGCAGCAGACCGCCTCCTTCAATCTCCCCTTGGCATACCTTCTGCCTGTCCGCGGTGACGGCATCTTCCCATGACTTTCTTTTCTCCTCTCGATACTTCGGCTCTCCATGGAAGCCCGCACGGCTCTCACAGCCCAGGGCCCTCCGGGCATGCCCTGCCGCCTGCGCAAGATCACCCGTCAGCACGGCGCCCCGGATATTTTCCCATGCCCCCAGGTCTCTTCCCCTTTCCGCTTCCCGGTGGTTCCCCATACGCTTTCGTCGCCCGCGCTGCTGTGCCGCTCCCCTGCCCGCCGATGACTTTCCGCAGGCCGAAAAAAAGCCCCCTTCCCGTGAGGGATGGGGGCTTCCGTTTCAGACAGGGCTCGGCAGGACTAGTACTGCCACTTCTTGCCGTCGTGACGGATCATTTCATTGAGGTTGCGGGTCTTGATCTTTTCGCAGGGAGCGGAAAGGGCACCGCTCTTGCTGGCACCGCGGCATTCGTAGACATGCTCGGAATAGCGGATGAAGCCCACATAGCCGCGGGCGCCCTTGCGCACTTCGGTGGTCAGGCTGTCGGTATCCACTTCCACATAGGTGGCCACGTATTCCTTGCCCACCTTGCGCACTTCCTTGTGGGCCTTGGAAGGCATCACCGTGCGGGAGGCACGGCCCACCAGGCTCTGGCCGGTCTTGTACAGATCGGCTTCCAGCTTGGACTGGGACACGGGGGCCGCCTTGGCCGGAGCCTTTTCAGGGGCTTTGGCGACCTCGGTAGCGGGTTCTTCAGCAGGGGCGGCCGTGGCCGGGCTGGAGCCTTCGTCCCCGCCGAACAGGGCGCAGCCGCCGCACAGCAGGCTGGTCAGCAGGCTGACTGCCAGGATCTTTTTCATCTGTCATTACTCCTTAATGGAAAAACCCGGCGTTTCCGCCGGGTTTTATTCAAAGGGGGAAAGGGGCGCCGTTTAGTCGAAGGAGATCTCCGTACGACGGTTCATGTAACGGCCTTCTTCGCTATCGTTGCTGTACTTGAAGGACTTGCCCTTGCCGATGGCGGTCATGCGGCTGGCGGGCACGCCCTGCTTGGCCAGGTAGCCCTTAACGGCTTCGGCGCGGTTCTTGGACAGCTTGGCGTTGTAGGCGTCGCTACCACGGGAGTCGGTCCAGCCGGTCAGCACGATCTTGGTGTTGGGCTTGGACTTGATGAGGCCGGCGGCTTCGTCCAGGATGCCCATGGCCTTGCTGTCCAGGGCGTAGGAGTCGAAGGCGAAGTTGACGCCGCGCAGCACGATCACGGTTTCTTCCTGGCAGAACACGGCCAGCACGAAGCGTTCCACTTCGGCGTCGCTGGTGGCCAGGTCTTCAGCGCGAACCAGCACGGAGGCGGGGTTCATGCCGGCAATGGCCTTGACGGTGGCTTCGCCCTGCGGGGTGTCGGCCAGGGAGATCACGTGGATGACCATGTTACGCTGGGTGGCGTACACCTGACGGGCCACTTCCACCAGATCCATACCGCGGTTGTTGTCGCCGTCGGTCACCAGGATCAGGGCAGCGCTGCGTTCCATGGAGCTCAGGAAGGGCTCGTAGGTCTGCAGGCCGTCGCCCATGTTGGTCATGCGGCCGAAGGTGGCAAAGCCGCTGCGCAGGGTGTTGATACCGCTATCCATGGCGGCGCGGTTCCAGGGGCCCTGTTCGATGACGGTGCCGTTAGGAGCAATGGTATGCAGGCCACCCTTGAAGTCCAGGGCGGGGATGGCGGCGTTGACGCGCTTCAGGGCGATCTTGGCCACTTCGATCTTGTCCTGCTTCATTTTGTCATTCTTCATCATCATGGAGCCGGAGTAGTCCACGACGAAGTCGAAGCTGTTGACCTTCTTGCTGCAGACAGGAGCGGCCACGGCAGCCACGGCGAAGCTCAGAAGAACCGCGGCGGTAAGGGCCAGCAGGCGGAAAGATTTCATGATGCCTCCCAAAAAAGTTATTGTTTTGCCTGCAACATGCCAGGCAATATGCGCCAGCTACCTTTTGCCTTTATTGGAAAGGGTATTGACACCTTTAAAAATTAGCGCGTTTCGCAGTAAAGGGCAAGCGTTCTTTCTTTCAGCGCCCCTCCCGTGCCGCGGCTCCCGGCAGGCCACGGAGCGCCCCGGCAGCGCCGATGCCCGCCGGGGATGCCCGGTGGCTGGACAGTCGGGCCCGCCTGTAGCATACTGAATAGATACAAAAGGATGGGTTATGCCAGCACTCGATTTTTCCAAATGGAGCCCCGGCGGCAACACGACGCTCTTTTTCCCTGCCGCGGGCCTGGATGCGGCCCGGCAGGCGGAGCTGGCCCGGCAGGCCATGCGTCCTGACAGCCTGGGGGCGGAACAAGCCGGTTTCGTCTCTGTGGAGGAACGCCGCCTGCGCATGGCGGGCGGTGAGTTCTGCGTCAACGCCACACGGGCCTTCGGCGCCCTGCTGGCCTTCCGCGAGAGCGCCTCGCCCGAGGCCACGCTCCAGGGCATCGCCCGCCAGAAGCTGACCAACGAGCACCGCTATGAGGTGCAGGTCTCCGGCTGGCAGACCCCCATCCGGCTCCAGGTACGCGGCACCTCTCCCCACTGGCAGGTGCGCGCCGAGCTGCAATTGCCGCCCTGCCCCATCACCCACCCGGAACAGGGCATCCATCTGGTGCGCCTGCCCGGCATCTGCCATCTGCTGCTGGACGGTGAGGTGCACATGCAGCCCGAGGACTGCATCGCCGCCTCGCGCATGTTGCGCCGCCAGTACGGCATGACCGGCGAAGTGGCCAGCGGCGTCATCTGGTGGGGCCGCCGCGCGGGCATGCTGGACATGCTGCCCGTGGTCCATGTGCGCGATGCCCACACCACCTGCATCGAGAACGCCTGCGGCTCCGGCGCCCTGGCCCTGGCCCTGCTGCTGGCCGCCAAGGGCAACCGCAAGCCTTTGGACATCATGCAGCCCGGCGGCAGCTCCTTGCATGTCCACATCCCCGACGATGAACAGGGCAAAGCCTTCATCGACGGTCCTGTGGATCTTGTGGCCCGCGGCCGCGTCTGGCTGCCCGACGCCCAGGCCTGATCTTTTCAGGGCGGCCGTCTGCCGGGCTCGCGCCCGGTCGCTGCGGCTGCCCTTTTTTGCGCGCTCCGCGCGTCCTGTCCCGTTCCTTTCCAACCAAAGATACATGAAACAGCAGAACCTCCTCCCCGGCATCAGCCTGCCCGCTCCCCGTCCTTCCCGCCCGGCCGAGACCCCGCCGGCACCTTCCCCGGCCGCTCCGGTCGCGCCCGATACGGATACCTGGTCCCCGCAGGAGAGCCTGCTGCACTCCGCTTTCGTGTTCGAACCCGCCGATACGGCGGCCGAGCCCGTGCTGGTCCTGGGCCTGGATTGCGCCCTGCCCCTGCGCGAGGGCCTTTCCCCCGCCCGGCTGCACCTCATCGAACAGGCCGACGTCCTGTGCGGCGGCCGTCGCCTGCTGGCGGCCTTCGACGACCTCCCCGCCCGTCAGCTTCCCCTGACCGCGCCGCTGGAACCGGTGCTGGCCCGCATCAGCCACCTGCGCGCCGGCGGCAAAAAAGTTGTCGTGCTGGCCGACGGCGATCCCCTGTTCTACGGCATCGGAACTACGCTCCTGCGCCAGCTGGGCCCCGAAGCCGTGCGCATCCTGCCCGGGGTCAGCTCCCTGCAGCAGGCCTGCGCCCGTCTGGGCCTGCCCTGGCATGACGTCATCTGCCTTTCCCTGCACGGCCGCGACGACCTGACGCCCCTCCATGCGGCCATCCACCGGCAACGGCCCATCAGCCTGCTCACCGATGCCCGCATGACGCCCGACCTGCTGGCCCGCCATCTGCTGGACAGGGGCGTGGACTGGTTCGCCATGCATGTTTTTGAAAACATGGGGAGCGACGGGGAAAAGGAACATCATTTTACCCTGGAAGAAGCCGCCGCGGCCCGCTTCGGAGCTGTCTGTACCGTGCTGCTGACGCCCGCGGGCGAGATGCGCCGTCCGCATCCCGGCCTGCTGCCCGCCGAGCTGCGTCACGAGGACGGCCTGCTGACCAAACCCGCCGTGCGTGCCGCCGCCCTGGCCCTGCTGCGGCCCGAGCCCCGGCATACGGTCTGGGATCTGGGCGCCGGTTCCGGTTCCGTGGCTCTGGAGGCCGCCTGTCTGGCCCACGAGGGCCGCGTGGTGGCCGTGGAACGCGCCCCTTCCCGCGCTCTGGACATCCAGGAGAACCGCCGCCGCTTCGGGGCCGCCTCGGTGGATGTCTGTCTGGGCACGGTACCCCAATGCCTGCCGCGCCTGCCCGACCCGCACCGGGTCTTCATCGGCGGCGGGCTTTCCGGCGACGGGGCCCATAACCTGCTGGAACAGGTCTGCCGCCGTCTGCTGCCCGGCGGACGGCTGGTGGTGAGCTGCATCCTGCTGGATACGCTGGCCCGCTGCCGTGCCTTTTTCGAGGGCCTGGGCTGGCCCGCCGAAGTGATGCAGGTGCAGTCCGCCCAGTCCCGGCCGCTGGGCCAAAACATCTTCCTGGCCGCCGCCAACCCGGTCTTCCTGCTGGCCGTGGACAAACCCGGACAGGAAGGGGACTAGGGCTAGGAAAAGATCGGGGGCCTGTGCCCCATGCGGGAGGCGGCCCCCTCTGGACGCCGTCCCCCCGGCATGACACGCTACAGCGACGCGGGATGGCGATGCCACGCCCCGCCAACCGGAGGAGATTATGGAAAAGCAGCCAGGCATGGTCAGTTTTGTCGGCGCGGGTCCCGGTGACCCGGAACTGCTCACCCTCAAGGGGAAACGCCTCATCGAAGAGGCCGCCCTGCTGCTCTACGCCGGTTCCATGATCCCGCCCGCCCTGCTGGATCTGGCATCGCCCCGGGCCAGCGTCATCGACGCCGCCCCGCTGGATCTGGAGGAATGCCATTCCCTCATGCTCCAGTTCGCCCGTGCCGGTCAGCCCGTGGTACATCTGCATACCGGCGACCCCGCCGTCTACAGCGCCCTGCGCGAACAGCTGGCCCTGCTGGACAGGGACGGCATCCCCTGGCAGGTGGTGCCCGGCATCACGGCCGCCAGCGCCGCCGCTGCCGCTGCCGGATGCAGCTTCACCGTGCCCGGCGCCACCCAGAGCCTGATCATGACCCGCATGCCCGGCCGTACGCCCATGCCCGAGCAGGAGGCCCTGCGCCATCTGGCCAAACACGGCACCACGCTGGCCGTCTACCTTTCCGCCATGCAGGCCCGCGCCATGCAGGAGGAACTGGAACAGTCCCTGCCCGCCGCCACGCCCGTCGTCTGCGCCTTCCGCCTGGGCTGGCCCGACCAGCAGCTCATCCGCACCCGCCTCGACCTGCTGGCCGAGACCATCGAAAAGAACGGGCTCTCCCGCCAGACCGTGGTCCTCGTCCTGCCCGGCGAGGGAGAAGACGCCCCGGCGCCGCGTACCCGCGGCCCGCATACCGATCACGATTGATGCGATCCGGGAAAGCGCCCTCAAAGCCTTTCCCGGATCGCCGTACAACTCAGTCCTCCTTCCCATCCGTCACCAGCCGGGCACGGCAGCGCGCCATGGCCGCGTCCCTGCCCGGTCCGCGCTCCCCGTATGCCGCAAAAAAGCCGCACCCGTTGTCCCTGGGGCGCCCCGCTTTTCACAATCCCTCATTTCATACCGCAATGCTTGCAAGCGGTAAAAAGCTTGGGTAAGCTGGCACTTTCCATTATCCCGCAGCAGGAGTGCAGGAACATCATGCCAACCCCCATTCTGGAAAAAGAAAGCCTCATCCCGGGCAAGACCAGCAAACTGGTGCTGCACGCGCCGGCCATTGCCAGCCACGCCCGGCCCGGTCATTTCGTCATGCTGCGCATGAGCCCCACGGGCGAGCGCATCCCCCTGACCATCGCCGATACCGATGCCGAAAAGGGCACCATCACCATCGTCTATCTGGTCATGGGCAAGAGCACGGCCATCCTTGAGGACCTCAAGGCCGGCGACGAGATCCTGGACGTTTGCGGCCCCCTGGGCAAGCCCACTCACATCGAGAAAAAGGGCACCGTCATCTGTGTGGGCGGCGGTACCGGCATTGCCGCCATGCACCACATCGCCAAGGGCCATTCGCGCATCGGCAACAAGGTCGTGGGCATCATCGGCGCCCGCAACAAGGACCTGCTCCTGTTCGAAAAGGAACTGGCCAGCTTCGTGGACGAACTGCTCATCTCCACCGACGACGGCAGCTACGGTCACAAGGGCCTGGTCACCGACCTGCTCCGCGACCGTCTGGAATCCGACAAAGACGTCTTTGAAGTGGTGGCCGTGGGTCCCGTGCCCATGATGGCCGCCGTGGCCAACACCACCCGTCCCTACGGCGTGCACACCACCGTCAGCCTCAACCCCATCATGGTGGACGGCATCGGCATGTGCGGCGCCTGCCGCGTGACCGTGGACGGCAAGACCAAGTTCGCCTGTGTGGACGGCCCCGAATTCGACGGCCACAAGGTGGACTTCGACGAACTGCGCCGCCGTCTGGGCGCCTACCGCGATCAGGAAAAGGTCTCCATCGACCAGTACAGGAGCACCCATGGAAACTAAGCCCAAAAAGACCATTGCTCCGCGCGTGGACATGCCCTGCCAGCCCGCGGACGTGCGCGCTCACAATTTCGACGAAGTGGCCACCGGCTACACCAAAGAGATGGCCATGCAGGAAGCCTCCCGCTGCCTGCAGTGCAAAAAGCCCCTCTGCATGAAGGGCTGCCCCGTGGAAGTGCCCATCCGCGACTTCATCGGTGAAGTGGCCCGCGGCAACTTCGACGCCGCCTACCGCATCATCAAAACCACCAACAGCCTGCCTGCCGTGTGCGGCCGCGTCTGCCCGCAGGAACACCAGTGCGAAGGCAAGTGCATCCTCAACGCCAAGGGCCAGCCCATCGCCATCGGCCGCCTGGAACGCTTCGTGGCCGACACCTACATCGCCACCAGCGCCTGCGAGCAGGTGACCGGCACCAATTCCTGTGCCATGCCCGTCAAGGGCAAGAAGGTGGCCTGCATCGGCTCCGGTCCTTCCTCCCTGACCTGTGCGGGCGTCTGCGCCGCCAACGGCCTCAAGGTGGACGTGTTCGAAGCCCTGCACGAGCCCGGCGGCGTGCTCATCTACGGCATCCCCTCTTTCCGTCTGCCCAAGAACGTGGTGGCCACCGAAGTGGACGGCCTGCGCCGCTCCGGTGTGGACTTCCACCTCAACAGCGTGGGCGGCCGCACCTTCACCGTGGACGAACTGCGCAAGGAATATGACGCGGTCTTCATCGGCGTGGGCGCCGGTCTGCCGGTCTTCCTGGGCGTGCCCGGCGAAAACCTGGTGGGCGTGTTCTCCGCCAACGAATATCTGACCCGCGTGAACCTGGGCCGCGCCTATGCCTTCCCCGAACAGGACACCCCCGCCTACCTCGGCAAGCATGTGACCGTGTTCGGCGCCGGCAACGTGGCCATGGACGCCGCCCGCACCGCCCTGCGCATGGGCGCGGAAAGCGTGCATATCGTCTACCGCCGCACCAAGGCCGAGATGCCCGCCCGCCGCGAGGAAGTGGAACATGCGGAGGAAGAAGGCGTGAAGTTCGAGATGCTGGCCGCCCCCGTGAAGTTCAACGGGGACGCCGAGATGAAGCTCACGTCCGTGACCCTGCAGAAGATGGAACTGGGCGAGCCCGACGCCTCCGGCCGCCGTCGCCCCGTGCCCGTGGAAGGCGCCACCTACGAACTGGCCACCGACCTGGCCATCGTGGCCCTGGGCACCCGTTCCAACCCCATCCTGCTGGAAGCCACCGAAGGCCTGGAAAAGACCGAACGCGGCTACATCAAGGTGGATGAAGCCACGGGCGAGACCTCGCTGCCCAACGTCTTCGCCGGCGGCGACATCGTCACCGGCGCGGCCACGGTCATCCTGGCCATGGGCGCCGGACGCCGGGCCGGTCAGGAGATCTGCCGCCGTCTGCTCGGTTAACCGGCCATAGCGTCAGCACATCACGGGGAGGGTCCGCCCTCCCCGTTTTTTTCCCTCGGGCCCTGTCCCCATCTCAGCCGCGTCCGCGACCTGCCGCCATCACGGCCATCCCGTCTGTCCCTGACAGGCCGGGGCGCTCCCCGGAGACCACCATGATCATCGCCGACCTCCACAGCCATACCCGCTATTCCCACGGTGCCAGCACGCCCCAGGAGATGTACGCCGCCGCCTGCACGGCCGGGCTCAAACTGCTGGGCTTCACCGAACATTCCCCGCGTCCGCTGGGCTTCGACTATACCAACGAATACCGCGAACAGCTGAGCCGCTTCATGCCCACCTATGCCCGCGAGGTCTGCGAGCTGCGCGACAACGCCGCTCCCGATGCCTGCCAGGTGCTGTTCGGCATGGAGATGGACTGGCTGGACGGACAGGCGGATTTTGCCCGCCAGGCCTGCACCGCCTATGATTTCGACTACCTGCTGGGCAGCGTGCACTTTATCGGCCACTGGGGCTTCGACGACCGGGCCTCGGACTGGGACATCCTTTCGCAGGAAGAATGCGAGCGGAACTATGTGCGCTACTTCCAGAGCTGGCGCGAGATGATCGCCTCGGGCATGTTCCAGATCGCCGCCCACCCCGACCTCATCAAGATCTTCTCCGTGGACCGCTTCCACATCTGGCTCAACAAGCCCGGCAGCCTCGATATCATCCGCACGGCCCTCACCGAGCTGCGCGACGCGGGCATGGCCATGGAGATCTCGTCCGCCGGGCTGCGCAAGCCCTGCCGCGAGATCTATCCCTGCGCCCCCATCATGCAGCTGGCCGCCGAGCTCCGCGTGCCCGTGACCTTCGCCTCCGACGCCCACATCACCACCGACGTGGCCTTTGCCTTCCCCCGTCTGGAAAGCTACGCCCGCGCCTTTGGCTTCACCCAGAGCGTCTGGTACAAGCAGGGACAACAGCACGTGCTGCCGCTGTAGGAAAAAGGATACGGCGCCCGGATGTTTTTCCGGGGAAGCGCCCCCCTGCTGCTGTCCGTAGCGCACCTTCATCGTTAACGGACACGGCCCTGCCGCCGCCATCCGGTCGTTGCCCGTACGGGAGGGCTTTCCCCAACTCCCCTTCCCCAGCGCGTTATCCCAAAGGATGACGCTTGCTGGAGAGCAGGGACTCTCCTTCAGCGCGGGCCCCACTCACGTCCGGGCAAGGCCCGTTGCCCCATGTCTCCGGTCAACGGGCCCCGCAGCAGGGCCCTGTGCCCGACAGCGTGCAGGCCCGCCCCATTGCGTATGTTTTCAGGCTGTCCGTCCCCGGACAGTTTTCCCCATCTTTCCGCGGTCCGTAGGACGGATACGTGCCGCCAGTTTCACGAGCCTCTCATGGAAACCCAGTCCCATCTCCTTCCCGGCAGTCCCCTGGTGGACATCGAAGACCTGAGCCTGTTCCTGCCCGGCGACGCCCGGCAGAAAATGATCCTGCACCATATCGACTGGCATCTGTGCCGTGGCGAGCATCACTTGCTGCTGGGCCACAACGGCGCCGGCAAGACCACGCTCATGCGCCTCATGCACGGCCTGCTCTGGCCGGCGGAAGGCCGCATCGTCTGGCATACCAGCGAAGGCGCGGAGACCTCGCCCATCGCGGGCCGCGCCGTCAGCGCCCTGGTCTCGCCCGACCAGCAGGAGAACTACCAGCGCCAGCGCTGGTACATCACCGGCCGGGAACTGCTGCTCACGGCATTTGAAGATACCCCCCTGCTCTACACCAACACTTCCGAGCAGCGTCACGCACAGGTGGAGGACATGGCCCGGCGCCTGCGCGCCTTGGACCTGCTGGACAGGATGGTGCCGGAAGTCTCGCAGGGCCAGCTCCGCCTGCTCTTGCTGGGCCGGGCCCTGGTCCGTCAGCCCGACCTGCTCCTGCTGGACGAATGCAGCGATGGCCTGGACGCCGACCACAGTCGCCGCTTTTATGAAGTGCTGGACAGCGTGCGCGAGCACTGCACGGTCATCATGAGCAGCCACCGCCCGGAACAGGTGCCGGACTGGTGCCGCAAGACGCGCGTCATCCATCAGGGCCGCCTGCTGGCCCCGGGAAGCGCCCTGCCGCCGCAGGAAGGCGAATATGAGGACATCAGCCTGGCCGGCGCCGTGGCGCCCGCCCCTGAGCCCTCTGCCCCGCTGCTGGACGTGCGCCATGCCACGGTCTTCATCGACGGGCAGGAGATCTTGCACGATGTGGACTGGACGCTGCGCAAGGGCGAACACTGGCGTATCGAGGGCGAGAACGGCTCGGGCAAGTCCACCTTCCTGCGCCTGCTGGCCGGGGACGAATTCGTGGCCGTGGGCGGCACTCTGGTGCGCCATCTGCCCCACCACGGCGGCGAGACCGTACTGCTGGAAGAGATCCGCAAGGGCGTGCGCCTGGTCTCCGACCTCTCCCAGGCCCTGTACGGCTACAGCATCACGGCGCTGGAGCTGGTCTGCACCGGTCTGGAAAACACCGTGGGCGTCTACCGCGACTACAGCAAGGCCGAACAGGAACAGGCCCGCCGCGTCATGCGCGAGCTGGGCGTGGGCCATCTGGCGGAACGCTCCATCCGCCTGCTCTCCACCGGCCAGTTGCGCCGCCTGTTCCTGGCCCGCGCCCTCATGGGCGAGCCGGACATCCTGCTGCTGGACGAACCCTGCTCCGCTTTGGACGAAGACTCCCGCCGCCAGTATCTGGATCTGCTGGACCAGCTGGCCGCCCGCGGCATCTCGCTGGTCTTCGTCTCCCACTTCGAAGGCGACGCGCCGTCCTGCATCAACCGCCGGGCGCGCATGCATCAGGGCCGCCTGGAGATTTTGGTATAGGGGCACACGGGGGAGAGGCCCCCTTTTGCTCGCGGCAAAAAGGGGTCCCCTCCCCCGTACCCCCTCCTTCCCCAAAACCCGCCCACAAAAAAAGCCCCGCACAGTGCGGGGCTTTTTTCAGTATGACGACGGGATAGCGGACAACCGTGAAAAACAGACAGACTATTTTCAGCTTCACCGGGGGACAGATGCCGCGGGCACATCCTTCCGTGCTGCCCTGTCCGTCAGGGACCGGAAAAAAAGTTTTCGGAGAGGGATGGGGGTCCGGGGGAGGGAAAACTCCCTTTTCAAGGTTTTTCTTCTCCCTCCCCCGGTTATCTCACAAAGGAATTTCCCATGAGCAAACGAACCCTTGGCGTCGTCTTTTTCCCGGCGTTCGACTGGGCGATCAGCCCGACGCATCCGGAACGTGAAGAGCGCCTGCTGTATACGCAGGATCAGCTCCGCGAGGAGGGGTTGTTCGACCTTCCGGGCATTACCGAGTACAAACCCGGCGTGGCCACGTATGAAGATATCGAGCGGGTGCACTTCTGCCTGCCGGACGTCGGGCGCGTGTGCTCCGCATCGCACCTCGCCTCGGCGGGAGGCGCCATCCGGGCCGGGGAACTCGTGCTTTCCGGGGAACGCGAGCGGGCCTTCGCCTTGGTGCGGCCTCCGGGACATCACGCCATGCGCGTCACCCACGGCAACCGCGGCTTCTGCAACGTGAACATGGAAGCCGTGATGATCGAAAACCTGCGCCGCCGCTTCGGGCCGCTGCGTGTGGCCATCGTCGATACCGACTGCCATCATGGAGACGGTACGCAGGACATCTATTGGAACGATCCTGATACGCTGTTCATTTCGATGCACCAGGACGGCAGGACGCTATATCCCGGCACGGGGTTTCTGCCGGAATGCGGCGGCCCCGGCGCGCTCGGACGGACGGTGAACATCCCTCTCCCGCCCGGAACCGGAGACGAAGGTTACTTATACGTCACAAAAAACGTGGTACTGCCGTTATTGGAGGCGTTCAAACCCGACCTGGTGATCAACTCGGCGGGGCAAGACAACCACTACACCGATCCGCTCACCAATATGCAGCTTTCCGCGCACGGCTACGCCGCCATGAACGCGCTCCTCAACCCGCATATAGCCGTACTTGAGGGCGGTTACTCCATCCGCGGCGCCCTGCCCTACGTCAACCTCGGCATCTGCCTCGCGTTGGCGGGCCTGCCGTTCGAACACGTCCATGAGCCGGATCACGACGCCAAGGCGCTCAAGCAGCGCCCGCAAGTCACGGAATACATTTCGCGCCTCTGTGACGATGTTCTGAATCAGTACCACAACCCGCCGTCCCGCCCCTCCGAAGGCCATCGTGACGGCGAGTGGTGGCGGCGCGAACGGGACATCTATTACGACACCGACGGCCTCAGCGAACACCAGAATGAAGGCATACGGCTCTGCCCCGATTGCCCCGGACTGACCTGCATCGAAACATCGTCGGATCGCGTCGATAAAAGCCTGTGCCTGCTTTTGCCTCGCAATGCCTGCCCGCATTGCCGGGATCTTGCACATCGCCTCGTGGAAACGACCGGTAAAAAATCAGGCCGCTACGCACACGTCTTGTGCATCGGCGGCCAATAAACGCAAAAAGGGCCTCCCCTTCTTCGAGAATGGGAGGCCCTCTTATTATATATGCTAATTGCAAAAAGGTTCTTCAAAGTCGATTGCGTATGTCCCCTTGTTCGCTTCATTCATCGCCGTGACCTTGTTGCTCACGTAGGTGACTTTCCAATCCGAGCCATAGTCCGCCGCGTCATCAGCCTTACCAAAAGCTTCTATCTTCGCAGCGTTCAACGCATCGCTGCACGTCTTGCCGCAATAGCCTCGGCAGCAACAGCAGCGGCGGCTTTGTCTGCCGCCTCTTTTTGCAGATCATAGTATTTCGGCACCGCGACCGCGGCGAGAATGCCCAAAATGACCAGTACCGAAATAATTTCAATAAGCGTAAATCCCAACTGCCCTTTCTTAGTTTTTTGCATACATTTCCCTCAACATACAGCGATATGGATAATTAAATAAAGAAAGGCGTATCCATAATACCTATACATTATTTTGTCTATATCAGTTGAGAAAAATAGATTAATGCATATTTATCAGTTCAAAAGAGTTCATCTTTAATCGTGCATCCACGATGGGAAAACCAAAACGCATTCCCTTTTCCATTATACTTTATAGATTACACAAAGCTCTTTTTAAAAAGGGAAAAAGGTTCATAGCCTCTTGGCAAAAAACATCCATATTGATGCGCCAGGAAACAGATTTATATTTATAGATGAATAATTATTACGTTTTTCTGCCTCCTTCCCCGAGGCGGACTCTCCCCACAGGAAGACCACATTTCCCCATCTCCGATCACTGGAAGGCTTAGTCCTGGGCAATCTGGCGCAATAGCACGCAACAGCCCCAAAGAAGTGCCCGGTGACGCCCCTCGCTGAGTTTACTTTGCCGTGATCCGGCCGCACACGAATAGATGCCGTATGCCCTTACAAAAAGAAGCACCATACCGCCACAGCGAATGAAGAGTAAGGCCCCCGCGACGCATCTCCGCTCCCAACTCGGGACGGAAACAAGACCGGCTTCTCCACATTTCACTCAGGGCCGCCACACGGCTGTCTAACCGGGTGGGCAGATGGCGCGGCATGGTGTACAACAAGGAACAATCATGTAACCGCAAAGAGGAAGCCATGCCCGTCGTCAATCATTCGTCCTACAATTCTCCCATATGGTTGCGGAATGGTCACTTACAGCCCATCTGGCCTGTGCTGTTCCGCAATCCTCCCTTGCCTTCTCTCTGGCGCGAACGCCTTGAAACCCCGGACGGCGACTTCATCGACATAGATCATATCCCCGCCTGCGCGGGCATCCGTTCCGGGCGTGTGGCCATCTTGTCGCACGGGCTCGAAGGAAACAGCACGCGCCGGTACATGCTCGGCATGGCCGAAGCGCTCAACCGCCGAGGATGGGATGTGGTGGCCCGGAATTTCAGGGGTTGCTCCGGCGAAATGAACCACACGCTTCCGCTCTACCACGGCGGGGAAACGGACGATCTGCACCTTGTCGTGCAGTACTGCGTCTCCCTCGGCTACGGGAGCATCGTACTTGTGGGGTTCAGCATGGGCGGCAATCAAACGCTCAAGTATCTCGGGGAGCGCGACCGGACTATCCCTTCACAAGTAAGCGCCGCCGTCGCCGTTTCCGTCCCGTGCGACATGGAAGGCGCGGCGGAAGTCCTTTCGCTGCCCTCCCGGGCTCCGTACATGGCCTATTTCC